>Ga0153921_1001561_pt1 | contig 10118 bp, 8 predicted proteins | sample TSNJ005MetaG_FD_104691 | JGI IMG/M metagenome (GOLD analysis project Ga0153921, IMG submission 104691) | Attine ant fungus gardens microbial communities from New Jersey, USA - TSNJ005 MetaG | ecosystem: Host-associated > Fungi > Mycelium > Unclassified | place: USA: New Jersey, Brendon T. Byrne... | reverse complement strand
GAAGTGCGCTACACCCTGCGCGGCCGCGAGCGCTTCGGCACTGCCACCGGCAGCCTGCTGCATGGCGGCGATCATGCCCGCGTGTACTGCCGCTCCAACCCTGGCTTCCACCTGCCCGATACCGGCGAGGCACCGCTGCTGCTGGTCGGCACCGGCACCGGCATCGCACCGTTGATGGGCCTGATGCAGGAGCTGCAGGCCGGTGCCTGCGAACGCGAAGTGCACCTGGTGTTCGGCGAGAAGCACAGTCAGCACGACTACCTGTATCGCGACCAGCTGCAGGACTGGCACGCGCGTGGCGTGCTGGCCGGCCTGCATACCGCGTTCTCGCGCGATGGCGCCGAAAAGGTCTATGTGCAGCATGTGCTGCAGCAGCGCGCCAGCGAAGTGCGCGACGTCCTGGCCCGCGGTGGGCATCTGTACCTGTGCGGCAACAAGAGCCACCTGGAAGGCGCGGTGCGTGAGGCCATCGATGCCATCGGTGGTGAAGGACACTGGGACACACTGCGGGGCGAAGGCCGCACGCACTGCGAATTGTATTGACCTGTCCATGAGGTAGAGCCCGCCGCTGGGCGGCTGCGCTCCGCACCATGAAGCTGCCGGCCAGCGGCCGGCACTACCCAGAACCTTTACATCGGCACGCCCACGATCACGCTCGACGCCTTGAACAGCACCGTCGCTGTACCTCCCTCTGGATCGGTAGAGCCGGCCGCTGGCCGGCTGCGCTCCACACCATGAAGCTGCCGGCCAGCGGCCGGCACTACCCAGAACCTCTACATCGGCACGCCCACGATCACGCTCGACGCCTTGAACAGCACCGTCGCCGCGGCGCCCTCCTGCAGCTCCAGCGCCGCGGTACTGGCACGGGTGATCACCGCCACCACGCTGCAGCCATGGCCAATATCCACCACCACCTCATCGTTCACCGCACCCTCGGTAATACGCTCCACCGTGCCGGTGAACTGGTTGCGTGCCGAGTAACGCGCACCCTCGCCCTGCGCCACGATCACCGACGAGGCCTTCACCAGCGCGTAGGCCGGCACGCCCACCGCCAGGCCCAGCGATTCCACGCTGCCATGGGTGATGGTGGCGACCAGCGCGAGGCCCGGCGCTACTTCAATCTGCACTTCATCGTTGACGGCGCCGCTGGCCAGCGCACTGACCCGGCCATGGAACTGGTTGCGTGCACTGGTGATCATGCCGATTCTCCGGATCAGGGCCAGATCCTCGTCCAGCCCGGGGGTGGCCTGCAGCGACTGCAGGAACGTACGGTGCGCGCGCTCTACGTCCTCGAAACGGGTGATCAGCTGGCGGCCCCGTCCGGTCAAGCGCGCACCGCCACCGCCACGACCGCCCACACTGCGCACGACCAACGGCTCGCCGGCGGCGGTGTTCATCGCGTCCACCGCGTCCCAGGCGTTCTTGTAGGTCATGCCCATGCGCTTGGCGGCCTGGCTGATCGAGCCACACGCGTCGATCAGGCCCAGCAGCGCGAAGCGTCCGCGGCCACCCACGCTCTGCCCGGCAATGCTCAGCCACAGGTTGCCCTGAAGTTCCAACGGCGGCTCGGCCTCACTCATCGTGCTTCGATCCCTGCGTTCGCGCGAGCGGCCAGTGTACGGCGTGGCCGCCCTGCACCGGGCTTGATATCGATCAAGGTAGCCGTGCCGGCCAGCGCCGAGAATCCCCGGGTCGGTCATCAAGTTGACCCCTGCCAACCGTTATATCATCTTTGATATAACGAACCTGAGGACTCGCGAGGATGCGTACCTGTCGTTTCGTTCTACCCCTGTCTGCCCTGCTGCTCCCGCTTGCCGCCACCGCCGCCGACGCCGCCTCGCCGCCGCCGGTGTTCACCCTGGGCACGATCGACGTGCATGCCGAGCGCGGCACCTCGCCCACCGTGGCCGAACGCAGCCTCGATGCCGAACGCATCCAGCAGCTCGACCGCAATACGGTCGGTGATGCGGTCAGCGTGCTGCCGGGCGTGAGCCTGGCCCGCAACTCGCGCAACGAGGACATGGTCTACCTGCGCGGCTTCGACGCACGCCAGGTGCCGGTGTTCCTCGACGGCATCCCGCTGTACGTGCCCTATGACGGCTACGTGGACTTCGGCCGCTTCACCACCTTCGACCTTGCCGAGATCCAGGTCGCCAGCGGCGGTGCCTCGCTGCTGTACGGGCCGAACATCCTCGGCGGTGCGATCAACCTGGTCAGTCGCCGTCCCGAGCGCCCACTGGAAGGCGATGTGCGGCTGGGCTTGGCCGATGGCGGCGAGCGCAAGGCGGCCGTCAATATCGGTGGCCGCCGTGGCGACTGGTACTTCCAGCTTGGTGCGTCGATCCTGAAGGCCGATGAATTCCCGCTGCCGGATGGCTTCGTCGACTACAAGCGCGTGCCCACCGATACCGGCAAGGACCGCCGCAACGCCTCGCGCGACGACCGTCGCCTGTCGTTCAAGCTGGGCTATACCCCGCGCGAGGGCGACGAGTACGCGATCGGCTACGCGCGCCAGGACGGCGAGAAGGACAACCCGGTCTACACCGGCACCGCGCGCAGCGGCATCCGTTACTGGCGCTGGCCATGGTGGGACAAGGACAGCCTGTACTTCATCGGCAACACCCGGCTGGGCGAGCACACCACGCTGCGCACCCGCGTCTACCGCGATACCTATGGCAACGGCCTGGACGCCTACACCGACGGCAGCTACCAGGTGGCGATGGACAACAGCAGCTTCCCCAGCATCTACGATGACCGCACCGTGGGCGGCTCGGTGACCCTGGCCACGACGGCGCTGCCGCGCCAGGAACTGCAGTTCGCGATCCACTACAAGGAAGACCAGCACAGCGAGCGCAACCCGCACTCGCCCACCAAGGATTTCCGTGATGTCACCACCTCGGTGGCGATCGAGGACCGCATCGCGCTGACCGACACCTCGCACCTGCGCGTGGGCATCGGCCATGACCGCCGCGACGCCAAGCGCGTGTATTTCTGGCCAACCGGCAGCACCGATGCCACCAATGCGGTGCTGGAGTACGTGCAGCAACTGGCGCCGGATCAGCAGTGGTATGCAAGCGCCGCGCGGCGCACGCGTTTCCCGACCATCAAGGATCGCTACTCCGCGCGCATGGGTTCAGCCCTGCCCAACCCGGACCTGAAGGCCGAGCATGCCACTCACTTCGAGGTGGGCCTGCGTGGCAGTTGGTGGGAAGGCGGCCAGTTGCAGGCGGCGCTGTTCCAGAGCCGTATCGATGACCTGATCCAGAACGCGGTGGTGGCCTCGCGCGAATGCGGCGGCAGCACCTGCAACCAGGCGCAGAACATCGGCAAGGCCCGCCACCAGGGTGTCGAACTGGGCATGCGCCAGCGCATCGGCAATGACTGGGACGTGCAGACCAGCTACACCTGGCTGCGCCGCACCAACCTGGAAGACCGCAGCGTGGCCCTGCTCGACAGCCCGCGCCAACGGCTGTTCATGGCGGTGGGCTGGCAGCTGCTGCCGCAGTTGAAGCTGCAGGCCACGCTGGAAGCCGAACAGGGCCGCAAGGTCAGCTACGCCGATGCCGCACGCCCGGTACGTGACCTGCCCGGCTATGGCATCACCGGCTTCAAGGCCAGCTGGAGCCCGCGCAAGGCCTGGGATTTCGACCTCGGCGTGCGCAACATCGGTGACAAATGGTACGAACTGGCCGACGGCTACCCGATGCCGGGCCGCACCTGGTTCGCCAATGCCAACTGGAGGTTCTGAACATGACCGCGTCCCCGCCGCCTCGCATCGCGGCCATCGTGCATGACCACAGCGGCGAGCCCGATGGCCTGCTGGCCGCGTTCGCCGCACGCCAGCTGGCCGCCGGCCACCGCGTGCGCGGGCTGGTGCACCTGCCACACGAACCCATCGCCAACGGCAAGAAGCGCATGGCCCTGATGGACGTGACCGATCCCGGTTCACGCTACCCGATCAGCCAGGCGCTGGGCCCGGCGTCCTGCGGCTGCAACCTGGACCCGGGCGGCATCGCCGATGCCAGCGCGGTGCTGCGCCGCGCGTTGCAGGAACATGCCGAGCTCGCCATCGCCAACCGTTTCGGCACGCTGGAGTCGGAAGGCGGCGGCATGGCCGATGAGCTGCTGGCATTGATGCTGGCCGGCATTCCGTTGTTGACGGCGGTGAAGCTGCCCTACCTCGATGCGTGGCGCCAGTTCACCGGCGGCATGGCCATCGAGCTGCCCGCCGAGGACACCGCGCTGCAGGCTTGGTGGGACGCCTGCCGCAACGCGCCGGAGGCCGCTGCATGAGGCGGCGCGCCCTGCTGCAGGCATTCGCGCTGGCACCATTGCTGGTCGCCAGTGCCGAGCTGCTGGCGATGCCGGCGCATCGTGTGCTGCGGCTGGGAGCGCCCAAGGCCACGCCCAAACGCGTGTTCGCGGCCGGTCCGCCGGCTGCGGTGCTGCTCGCCGCCGTGGCACCCGACCGCCTGCTGGGCTGGCCGATGAAGGTCTCACCCGACGCACTGGCGCAGCTGCCGGCTTCGCTGCGCACGTTGCCAGTGGTCGGCCGCCTGGCCGGACGCGGGAGCACGGTCAGCCTCGAGCGTCTGCTCGCGATGCAGCCGGACCTGGTGCTGGATGCCGGTGACTTCGATGCCAATTACCGCGACTCGGCCGAGCGGGTCTGGAAGCAGACCGCGATTCCCTTCGAACTGATTGCCGGGCGCCTGCCCGATCATCCGGCACAGCTGCGCCACGTGGGCCGGCTGCTGGGTGCCGCCGCACGCGGCGAAGCGCTGGCGCAGGCCGCCGAGGCACAGCTGGCATTGGTGCGCGAGGTGCTGGCGACGCGGCCTGCAGCAACGCGGCCCACGGTGTACTACGGGCGTGGCAGCGATGGCCTGGAAAGCGGCCTGTCCGGCTCGATCAACACCGAAGTCATCGAGTTCTGTGGCGGCCGCAACGTGGCCGCCAGTGCCGGTGCCGGTGGCCTCGCGCGCGTGTCATTCGAACAACTGCTGGCCTGGGATCCGGACGTGATCCTGACCCAGGATGTCGGCTTCGCTGCACATGCGGCACAGGATCCACGCTGGCGCGCCCTGCGTGCCGTGCGCGAGCGCCGCCTGCACTGCGCGCCGGTGCTGCCGTTCGGATGGCTGGATGGCCCGCCCGGCATCAACCGTTTGCCCGGCCTGCCGTGGCTGCTGTCCAGGCTGCATCCGGGTGCAGTGCCCGCGCTTGCGCCCGCCGCGCTGCGTGCCCGCATCGGCGCGCTGCATCAGCTGCTGTGGGGCGAGCCATTGCCCGCCCAGCTTGCACGCAGCCTGGATGCGAACGCCTGAGCATGCGCACGCTTCCACGTTGGGCCTGGCATGCCGGTGGCTGGAGCCTGCTGCTGGCGATGCTGCTGCTGGCGTTCTCGGTTGGCCAGTTCCCGGTGCGCCCTGCGGCGCTGCTGCACGCCATCGGCTGGCAGCTGTTCGGCATCGGCGAACCCAGCCCGCCTGCGGTGCAGGCCGCGCTCTGGCACATCCGCCTGCCACGGGTGTTGGCCGCCGTGCTGATCGGTGCAGTGCTGTCGGCAGCCGGTGCGGCCTACCAGGCCATGTTCCGCAATCCGCTGGTGTCACCGGACATCCTCGGCGTCTCCGCCGGTGCCGGACTGGGCGCTTCGCTGGGCCTGTTCCTCGGCCTGCCGATGCTGCTGGTGCAGGGCATTGCGTTTGCGGGCGGGTTGGGTGCGGTGGGCCTGGTCTGCCTGGTGGCAGCGCTGGTGCGGCGGCACGATCCGGTGCTGGTACTGGTACTGGCCGGTGTCGCGGTGTCGGCACTGCTCGGTGCCGGCATCTCGCTGCTGAAACTACTGGCCGATCCGTACACTCAGTTGCCGTCGATCACCTTCTGGCTGCTGGGTGGTTTGAACGCCGTGGTCATCGACGACCTCAAGGTCACCGCGCCGCTGCTGCTGGTCGGGCTGTTGCCGCTGGTGCTGCTGCGCTGGCGGGTGAACCTGCTCGGCCTGGGTGACGAAGAGGCCAGCGCGCTGGGCGTGGCGGTCACCCCGCTGCGCTGGACGCTGATCGCCGCCGCTACGCTATGCACCGCCGCGGCGGTGTCACTGGCCGGCATCATCGGCTGGGTCGGGTTGGTGGTTCCGCATATCGCTCGGCTGCTGGTCGGCGCTGATTTCCGCCGCCTGCTGCCGGCCAGCCTGCTGCTCGGCGCCAGCTTCCTGCTCGCCGCCGATACGCTGGCGCGCACCCTGGCGCCAATCGAGCTGCCGCTCGGCATCCTCACTGCGTTCGTCGGTGTGCCGTGCTTCCTGCTGGTACTGGCGCGCAGCGAGCGTCGCCCATGAGCGCCGCCACACCGCTGCTGGAAGCACGCGGGTTGGCCATCGGCCATGCCGGCGTAGCACTGGGTGCGCCGTTCGCGCTGTCGGTACAGCCTGGCGAGGTGCTGTGCCTGCTTGGCCCCAACGGCTGCGGCAAGACCACCCTGTTTCGTACGCTGCTCGGCCTGCTGCCTGCAGTGCACGGCGAGGTGGACCTGCAGGGCTCGCCGTTGCGCACGCATGATCGCGCCGCCCGCGCCCGCCGTATGGGCTATGTGCCGCAGGCCGCGCCGCTGCCCTTTGCCTGGCGCGTGCGCGAGGTGGTGGCGATGGGTCGCGCCGCGCACCTGGGCCTTCTGGGGGCACCCGGTCGCGCTGATGAAGCCATCGCCGATGACTGCCTGCGCGAACTGGGCCTGCAGGCGCTGGCCGACCGCACCGTCACCACGCTCAGCGGTGGCGAACGCCAGCTGGTACTGATCGCACGTGCACTGGCCCAGCAGGCGCAACTGCTGGTGATGGACGAACCCACCGCCAGCCTCGATTTCGGCAACCAGCTGCGCATCCTCGATACCGTGCGCCGCCTGGCCGATCGTGGCATCGGCGTGCTGCTGTCCACCCATCAACCGCAGCACGCGCTGCAGGTGGCCGACCGCATCGCGTTGATGTCCACCGGCAGCCTGCAGGCGCTCGGTCCTGCCCGTGAGGTCGCAACGCCCGAACGCCTCGCCACCCTGTATGGCGTCGATGCCGCACGCGTCGCCGCCGCCCTGCCCGCTTCTGGAATTTCTACATGAGTACACCCCTACCCACCCCGATCGACCACAGCGCACGTTATCGCCAACACCTGCAGGCCTGTGGTTTCCAGGCAAAGCCGGCCAGTGCCTGGGATGCGCGTGCCGCACAGTCCAGTTGGAAGCGCCGTCACGACGACTACAGCGAAGCGTTCCTCGCCCGGCTTGATCTCTCCGGCGTGGCCACCGTGCTCGACGTGGGCTGCGGCCCCGGCCTGCTGAGCCTGCCGATTGCCGCGCAGGTCGGCCATGTGCACGCGCTCGACTACAGCACCGGCATGCTCGACGGCCTGCGCGCCGCGATCACCCGCGACGGCGTTCCCAACGTCACGCCGTGGGCGCTGTCGTGGACCGACGACTGGCACGACGTGCCGCGCTGTGATCTGGCCATTGCCTCGCGCTCGCTGATGGTGGCGGATCTGGAGGCCGCGCTGCGCAGGCTGGATGCGCACGCTCGCCAGCGTGCCTGCATCACCTTCGCTACCGGCCCCCGGGCCGGTGTGCCGGAGTTGGCCGAGCTGCTTGGCCGTGACTGGGTGCCGATGCCCGACCACCGCTACCCGATCAACATGCTGCTGGACATGGGCCGTGAACCGCAGGTGGATTACCTGCCCGAATCAGTACGCGACGTCGCGCAGAATGCCGACGGCCTGGTGCGCCAAACCACGGAGCTGTTCGGTGCATTGGATGCGGATGAGGAAGCACGCGTACGTGCATGGCATGCACGTTCGCCGCAGCACCGTTTCGGCATGGCACCGACGCGGCGCTGGGCATTCATCCAGTGGGCGACGAACGGCTGAACCGGTAGAGCCCGCCGCTGGCCGGCTGCTTCGGATTCCATGGGTGCCGGCCAGCGGCCGGCACTACCATCATATGCAACCAACCATCGCCCATGCGTCCATCACGGGTCAACCGCCGACGATGCGGCCGTCCACCACGCGCGCTACCTGCTGGCCGAACACGGCCACGTCCTGCGGGTCGTGGCTGATCAACAACAACGGGATGCCGGTCTTGTCCAGTACGGCCTCCAGCTCCTGGCGCAGGTGCTGGCGAAGATCATGGTCCAGCGCGGAGAACGGCTCATCCAGCAGCAACGCCTGCGGTTGCGTCACCAGGGCGCGCGCCAATGCAGTGCGCTGGCGCTGGCCACCGGACACCTGGGAAGGCAGCAGGTCACCCACCGTGTCGATGCGGAATGCATGCAACCACTGCTCCACCGCATCGAAGCGCTGGCCGATCCGCGGATTCAACCACCCCTTCTCCAGACCGAACGCCACGTTCTGGCGCACGCTCAGATGCGGGAACAACGCGTAATCCTGGAACACGTAGCCCAGCCGGCGGCGTTGCGGCGGCAGATCCACGCCGGTGGCCGCATCGAACAGGGTCTGCCCCTGCAGCCTTACATGCCCCTGGCCCGGCCGTAGCAGCCCGGCCACCGCCTTCAGGGTCAGGCTCTTGCCGGCGCCCGAAGGCCCGAACAGCACCACCTGCCGCTGCGTGCACTGCAGCGACACGTCCAACACGAAATCCTGGCCGGCCGCCTGCAGGCGACGCTGCACCTGCAGGTCAAGCCACATCGCGCAGCTCCCGGCGACGTCCGCCCACCAGCCGCGCGGCCAGCAACAGGATCACGATGCAGACCACCGAGGTCAGGATCACCAGCGCATTGGCCTTGCCGTCCTGGCCGGCCTGCACCGCCTCGTAGATGGCGATCGAAAGCGTCTGCGTGCGGCCGGGAATGCTGCCCGCCACCATCAATGTCGCGCCGAACTCGCCCATCGCGCGTGCAAACGCCAGCAACAGCCCGGCAAGAATGCCGCGCCAGGCCAGTGGCAGCGTGATGCGGAAGAACACCGCCGCTTCGGACACACCCAGCGTGCGTGCGGCCTGCTCCAGCTGTCCGTCCACTTCCTCGAACGCCGCGCGTGCCGGCTTGAACACCAGCGGCAGCGAGGCCACCGCCGCAGCGATCACGGCCGCCTGCCAGGTGAACACCAGGTTGATACCGAACCACGACTGCAGCCACGCACCGATCGGACCATTGCGACCGATCAACACCAGCAGGTAGTACCCCAGCACCGTCGGCGGCAGCACCATCGGCAAGGTCAGCAGTGAATCCAGCAGCTCACGACCAGGAAATCGTCGACGCGCCAGCAGCGCCCCCAGTGCCACACCCAGCACCAGATTGATCGCGGTGGCCCAGCCGGCCACCTTCAGCGACAACCACAGTGCGCTCCAGTCGAGATCCATGCCTCAGGGCTTGCCGAACCCATGTTTGGCCAGGATCGCCTGGCCCTGTGCGGAACGCACGAAGGCGGTGAAGCGCTTGGCTTCAGCCGGTTGCGCACTGGCCTTGGTCACCGCCAGCGGATAGGCGATACGCCCCGCCACAGGCACCGCGAAAGCGCGGCGCACGCGGTCGGGCATTGCCTGCGCATCGGTGGCATAGACGAAGCCGGCATCCACTTCACCGCGCGCCACGTAATCCAGCGACTGGCGCACGTTCTGCGTGGTGATGGTCTTGCCCTGCACCGACGGCCACAGGCCTGCTGCTTCCAGCGCGCCCTTGGCATAGCGGCCGACCGGCACGCTGTCCGGGTTGCCCAGTGCGATGCGTTGCACGCCAGCACCGGCCAGGTCCTTCAAGGTACGCGGTGCAGCCTTGGCCTGCGGCGGCACCACGACCCACAGCGCGTTCACCGCGAACACCTCGCGGGTGCCGGCCGCCAGCAGATCCTGCTGCTGGGCCTGGTCCATCGTGGTTTCATCGGCCGACGCGAACACATCCACCGGCGCGCCGCGGCTGATCTGCTGCAGCAGCACGCCGGACGCGGCGAAATTGAAATCGACCTTGGTCCCCGGGTGCGCCTTCTCATAGGCGTTGCCCAGTTCGCGGAAGCTCTCGGTCAGGCTCGATGCCGCCGACACCGTCAGGTCGGCCGCCCAGGCCGGCACCGTGGCCAGCAGGCCCAGCAACAACAGTCCAGCTCGCTTCATCATCGGCT
>Ga0153921_1001556_pt1 | contig 10136 bp, 10 predicted proteins | sample TSNJ005MetaG_FD_104691 | JGI IMG/M metagenome (GOLD analysis project Ga0153921, IMG submission 104691) | Attine ant fungus gardens microbial communities from New Jersey, USA - TSNJ005 MetaG | ecosystem: Host-associated > Fungi > Mycelium > Unclassified | place: USA: New Jersey, Brendon T. Byrne... | reverse complement strand
GCATCTATATCTGGTTCCTTATTTCGCTCGATAATAATGGCACGTGAAAGATCCTGCTTCAATATAGTGATATACTCTTTTCCTTCATTTTTGTGTTGATCAATATATCGAAGGTAGCCCTTTGCGCAGCAAATTTGTACTTCGTTCTTCAAATCACCAATATTGGTTTTACTCTCAAACGCAGTCAGATGTTTCACAACATCTTTTCCAATGTAGATAGGCATGGAAAGTTTACGGCTTTCTTCCGTAAAAAATAAGGTAACCAAATCAAAACGTTCTTTCAGAGGACGTTCACCAAGCTTTGGAATCTTGATAATAACCGGCATTCTTCGTTTAAACGTATCCAATACAGCACTGTCAATATGTTCTGTAGTTGCTCCAATAATCATCAAATCTATCTTCTTGTCTTTGATACTCCCCAATGGTCGCAACGTTCCCTTATCCATTACCGTAAACAGCATTTCCTGGCCCGTCTTCGGCAAACGATGAATTTCATCCAGTAATAATACACCTTCATTCGCAAGCTCCACAATGCCGGACTTATCTCTGTCTGCTCCGGTAAAAGCCCCTTTTACATGGCCAAACAAATGAGACAACAATAACTGCGGATTATCTGTATGTTCTGCACAATTATATGCCACAAAAGGAATGGTCTGCTTTCCTCGGAGTTTACAGACATATCTCCAAATTTCTTCTGCCAGCATTGTTTTACCCACCCCGCTTTCACCTACAATAAAGGTATTAATCCCATAGGGAGGATAGGAAGCAGCTGCCCGGGCAGTCTGTATCTGACTTTTGAGACTGCCCTTGTAGCCAATCACCTTGCTGAAAGGTTCGGGAGGCGCTTCTTCTATTATTTCAGAATCAAATTGAACATCACTGACAGAAAAATACACAGGATATGTCTCTGTCTTCTTCAGCACACCTAACTTAACTAAGCTGTTCAGGTCTCTGGACGCATCACTCCGCCAAATATTTAACGCTTTTGCAACCATATCAGCAGTCACGCCTTGCGATTTGTCTTCCAATTTGCACAGCTTTTGTTGCTCACGGACATATTGTTCAACCATATTGATTCTCTGCATTTCTTTACCTGACCTTTCAAACTAATGTTAACCGTCAAGTAAATTCTATCTATCTTTTAACAAAATGTCCAGCCTTATGTATCTGGTAATCCAGATTCTGTGCAAAGACTGCATTCATCAGATCCTGTAACTCCAGCATAAATAATTTCTTATCTTTAACAGGTTCCATCTTGAAGGTATCTGCCAGTCGTCTTACACAAGCCTTTTCATAGTCAGCATAGATATCAAATTTGCTAATACCCGCCTCTGCAAGAGATTTCATAAGCCGTGTTTCTACACGCGTTTCCTCTCCTGTCCCTAATGTAACCAGAGTTTCCTTGCGCAAGATATGGATGATATGCTGATATTTTCCAATGTTATCATCATTGAGATCTCCAATCATAAGTTTCAACATATCAATATGACCCTTTTTTACCAGCTCATATCCTTTTCCGTCTGTCAGAGTCTCCACTTGCTTAACACTTACCTGAACACTCACATCAAGGGATCTGGCCACTCGGGCAATATCTTTAATGATCTGAAGATTCTGCTCCTGATTCAGGAGCAGAGAGTCATCTATAGCTATTCCATTATAACCAGCCATAACTACAGCAACTGCTTCTTCATAATTTGAAATCCCCTCCGCCATAAGAGAAACAGGCGCCTCAACATATGTTTTCTCCATATAGTTACTGATATATGCAATCTCTTTTATATCAAATTCATGTATGTTTATTCGAATAATAACAGGCGAACGGTATTTATCGGCCACGACAAAGCAGTGCTTTATACAATCTCTGTTATAAATTCTTGGCGATATGGCCGCATCTTTTAATCGGTCAGCAGTTCTTGTTAACACATCCGTCTTGAACATTACTTTTATCCTCCTTTCGCTACGATCTTAACATCTATCTGCAGAACCAAGAAAATTCAAATATTCCGCAACCCTTTTCTTAAAGCCTTTTTCTAAAGCCTGGATACAGCCTTTTAAATCGGCTCCGTCGTTTTCAACAAAGGCAGCATATTCCTTCGTACTGCTCATGAACAAGTCTCCGGCAACATTAAATTTGGAGATTCCGCATTTTGCGGCTTTAGCCAGCTTATCATCTCCTGTCCCTGAACTTCCATGCATGACAAGCGCGGCAGGAGCTGCATCCCGCAATGCCTCTACCAAATCGTAATGCAGAGTAGTTTCGCCCTGTTTCTTATTATCACCATGTGAACCGCCGACAAAAACGGCAACAGCATCTACTTCCGTTTCTGTTACAAGACGCTTAAAGCTGTCAACCTTTGTCAAATGGGCTAAGATATCCTCCGGAGTTGGATCTCTCCAGGATGTACCTCCAAGCCCTGCCTCTACCGCCACATCTGAAGCATGGGCTAACTTCACCACTTCTTTCATCGCACGGATGTTTTCATCATCTGAGCACATTGATTTATCAACCATCACGCAGGTATATCCTGCCTTAATGCCTCTGGCTGCATGTTCAAAGTTTTCACCATGATCAAGACAGAGCGCTGCCGGAACTTCCGGATACCGGCCTGCCCAAAAAGAAACCATATCTCCGTATTCCTCGATTGTATAATCTGAAAGAGATGAGTTATTGCATATAATTAATGGTGAGCGCATGGATGCGGCCACTTCAAAACTCCATGCAATCTGGTCAATTCCCATAGGGCACACTGCCGCTATACCAAAGCCTTCCTTTTTGGCCTTATTCGTTAAGACCGCCATATTCTGTAACATTACATCAACCTCCTGGTGATATTCTATACTCCCAACTTCGCTAACCCTTCATTAGCCCATGCCTTAAATAAAGGATCATACATCAACTCTTTTGTAATTATCTGCGGAGCATCTGTTTCCTTCATACTATTCACTACACTTTGGGCTACCAGTTTTGCGGCATATGGTCTTGCCGCTCTGACACCACCGGCCATGTGGGAACACATTGTCACATTATCAAGCTCTCTCCACGGCGAATCAACCGCCATGGGTTCCTCCGGCCATACGTCAATGCCTGCACCTCCAATACGTTTTTCCTTCAATGCTTCATATAAAGCATCATAATCAACGATACCTGCCCGTGCAGTATTGACAAATACGGCCGTGGGCTTCATCATGTCGATCTCTTTCTTTCCAATGATTCCGCGTGTCGCATCAACAAGCCTTGCATGGACTGACAATATATCAGCTTCGCGGAATAAGGTATCTTTATCCACTGCTATGTATCCCATATCTGCAATCTGCTCATCCGGAATGAATGGATCATATACCATAATATTGCACCCAAATCCGGTGAGCTTCTTTGCCACTAACTTACCAATATAACCTAATCCGAACAGCCCGACCGTGCTCTCACACATATGTGGCATATAGGCAATATTTATATATGTGTTGTCCCAATCCGGTCTGGTCTTCATGCGCAGATGGGAGCGAGCCACATTCCTAAGTTCGTCAAGCATTAATGCCATAGTAAAGTCTGATACGGCCTCCGCATTTCTCCCATAGCCATTGACTACCATAATACCCCTCTTCTTTGCTGCTTCCATATCCACATTTTCGATTCCGCCGCGGCAAGTTGCAATGACCCTTAATTTGGGAAACATATCCATGATTTCCTTCGAGAAAGGGCACAATATCCCCCCAAGTATAACCTCCGCATCCTCATGATCGTTAAAAAATCCTTTAGGCATCGGAACACCTCCCGGACCGTCACTTTCAATAATATGCAGGTCTGTCTCTGTTAGCTCATTTATCTCTATGGCTACTTTTGCGCTGCCAAGATAAAGCCTTGCCGCATTTTTGAAATCTTCCGCTTTGATTCCGGTCTGATCTGCAATACATAATACTTTCATATCAATCTCCAATCTTCGAATTCTATTTTAAGCGAATACACCAATCAATGACCCAACAATACATACAATCAAAAACATAAGAATAATCTTTATGACACTGAAACTCCTTTTACTCATTAGCCAGTAAGTCAGGAAAACGGTGCCAAGGGGTAAAATCCCAGGCAATGCACTATTCAGAAATGACTGTAATGTTGTGGTAGTATCATTGACGGTATAAGACAACGCTATGGATGGCGTTACATATTTACTTACCATCGCTCCCATAACCATCATGCTCAGTATGGTAACACCATCGGTTAATTTCCCCATAAGACCTGAACCCTGCTTCATAATGCTTCCAAGAGCATTCTTCCCTAGTTTATAGCAGGTTCTAAACATGAATACCCCTACGGCATATCGACAGGATGTTTTAAATAACACAAAACCTATCGGTCCCATAATGTTGCCGGCAATGGCCATGGGTGTAAATACAGCCAAAGCTAACGGTCTTAATGTACTGGTAAATATGGTATCGCCAAAACCTGTCAGACCTCCCATGACACCGGTTTTAAAATTATTTATTACGGAGCGTGAAATATCCTTTCCTGCCGCTCTCTCTTCTTCCATACGCAATACAATGGCCGTAACTGCACAACTGGTCATCGGCTCCGCCAGATAATAAGTCTCACCATATGTCTGCATTGCATCTATAATTTCCTCTGGCTTATCCCTATATAGCTTTTTAATAGCCGGAAGTACGCTTGCGGCAAAACCTACGCCATAAAATCTGGGGTAAGTGGTAAAATGTGCCATAAAGGTACTTGTAATATAAAACACTTTAAACAGTGTCCATTTATCTAATACAACATTTGCTTTATTCTCTTCTGACATATCTCTTCCCCCTATTCTGCTGCTGTCTTGTTATTGACCATCATAACAGCTATGATAACACCTATAATAGTAATGCCGATAAGGCTAAGCTGCTCTTTAAAGAAATACATAATATAGAACCCAAGGAAGAACAGCGGAAACTTATCCTTACGTCCGGAACTCTTAAGAAACATTGCAAATCCAATTCCGGGAAGGAATTTTGATAATGCAATAAATGAAATCATCAACCACTCCGGAAGTGCTGCAATTATAGAGGACATAGCTGTCTGTCCCCAATACAAAGAAACAAACATGACCCCGAAATATACGGGAAACTGAATGATTGACTGTAAAAATATGCTTACAAAATAAAACATACGTGTATCACCCTTTGCCGCGGCCTTATCTGCCAGTACAATTCCAAACTGGTTAAGAGATCGGCAGAATGGCTGTAAGAAAGTTCCAATGACAGTAAATGGTACTGCAAAGGCTATAATAACTTCAGGCGCCATATTCGTTGCGATTGCAAGCGGAATGGTAATAAAGGCAGCCATTTGCAAATCCATGGTCACTGTATTTCCCACCAACGAAGGTGCCATATTCATGGTCTGGATAATACCTCCAAGGATTGTACCGGTAACCGGATCTCCCATTATCAATCCTACCGGCAGCCCAATACACACCGGAAAGAAAAACCTGTAACCTCCATTTGTAAGCCATGCATTCTGAACCAACCAGTAGAACAATGCTATCAACAATGCCTGTTGTAATGTAATCATAACTTATCCCCCTTCTCTATTATCAATTCCTATTATAGTTTTAGCGCCTTTTTGTGCTTCGGCTGATGGAGTAAACTTTCCAGGGAAACCATTGATTCCGATGGAAACATCTGGCAATACACGTCAATCCCACTTCCTGACATTTCCAAAAATAGTCTGCCGCGTTCAGGGCTTATGTTGACCTGTTTATAAACACATATTGAATCCTTTGTGCCTGCAAGGGTTGCTACCTGAATCTTCTCAAATTGAATCCCCGCATCATAAGCCGTCATGGCATGTTCAGGTATTTGAAAAATCACGATTGTATTCTGATTTCCAAATTGATCTTCCTGCCACTGTCTCACCGCCTCCTCCGTTGTCATTGTGTCACATTTCACTCCGGAAGGAACCGTCATTTGATAAAGGTCACATAAAAAAGAATCCTGTGCGTATTCATCATGGATAATTACTACTCTTTTTATACCTTTCTCCGGTATCCAGGCTGTGCAGACCTGACCATGCACTAAACGACTGTCAATTCTGAACAATAAATATTTACTCATGTTTTTACCTCTCCTCTAATACTTGAGTTTTTAGCTTTGCTTTCAATTCTTTATCAATGCATCTTTCAAGCTGCAAGAATAGATTGTTTACTTTGTCTTCTTCATTCATCTGCGTAATTTTGCAAAAAAATGAAACAACCTGTTCAACACCGGCACGTACATTGGTAGAATCTTCGCATTTAGTTTGTGATAAAACTTCATAAATCATTTGTGTGAACTCTTCTATCCTCTGAACAGTAATATCTTTCTTGTCAAATGCAAAATTCATATTTGTCAGAATCACCTGTTCTTTTAGCCACAGGAGCTCATCATAGCTTAGCACCCCCTCTCGCTCTTTTGATTCCAATTTCAAAAAAAGTACTGCTATTCCATGAAGAAGAGCCAAGACACTTACATCCTTCGGATTTTTATTTTCTTTTTTGGCCATACCGCAAATAGGCTGCACTAAGACAACTTGAATAAAAGCCATAAACTGTCTTGCCAATTTATCCTGGCTTTTATTCTGTTTTTTTCTCATTTTAAATGTAAATCTCAAAAGCATGCCCCCTTCTCTTCTATTTTCTCATATTTTCCATCCTCGCCTTTACATTTACTATGCCTGCAATACTTTCTTCTATAATCTGATGTAAAAGGTCATCCTCCTGTAATCCATCTTCACGAAGAGATATCGCACTAATGATCATCGGAAGACTAACACCTGTAACCGCGAGAATTTCTTTTTTGTTTCTTTTTGCATGAATAATTAACTGATTAGAAGGTGTTCCTCCAAGTAAATCCAAAAAAATCAGACATCCTCCAGAAAAAGCATTAACAGCCTCACTAATGACACTTCCATACTCTTCCGGATTATCATTTGCTTCAAGACAAAATGCCGCACTGTTTTCAACTTCACAGCCAGTAATCACCGCTGCTGATTCTAAAATAGAATCTGCCAGTGGTCCATGACTCATAACTACAATTCCCATCAATTCTGGCCGGATTTTCGATTTATCAAATCGACTAATCATTGTAATTCCTCCATTTCTATTTTACAGGGATGTTCCACCATCCTGTTTTGATTGACACTTTCCTAAATAGCAAATCCTGTGCCACCACACTTTTATTTCTATAATTCTTTATTTTACGCATCTTCTGATCTTCACAAATTTCTTTTATTTTTAATTCACCACATTTTTTTATTTTTTACCACACTTATAATTAATCTGTAGGATAAGATCCGCCGGAAGAATACCAATGATACCCCAAAATGAGGGCCAACATAAAAATCCGCAACATAAAGGCAACCCCATGAAAAGATATCATAGCTTATAAAGCTTGATTCTCATGAGGTTGCCTCTGTATGGGGCTGACCAGGCTGAAATTAGATATTGCCCGCCAACTTTATCAACTATTTTAAAATTTCTCTCTGCATACCTGTCTTTCAACCATCCGCAGATTAGGAATTGCAATGACACTAAAAATTAATAAAATCATTCCCGAACAAATCAATGTTTTCCTGATGGACAAAGTATCTCCTAAAAATCCCCAAAGCATCATTCCAATTGGTAACGAAGTATTTGTCATAGTCTCATATCGCGAAAAGATCAACTTCCTATTCTTCTGAACAGACATATTTTGTAGAATAGAAATTACTAAGATTTGAAAAAAGCTGATAAAAAATGAAGAGAGTGACATGATAATACAATAGACGAAAAATGTATCAATAGCATTTGGCAAAAAGAATATAAGAGCACCTGATATTGCCATCGCAATGGGTACATTTCTCACCATCTTCAATCGTTTAGATATGGCACTAACAAATAATCCGCAAATGATTGCACCACAACTATAGGCAACTTCATTATACGCCAATTTCGAAATGTCTCCGCTGAAAGTATTGCTGACAAGCAGAGGCGTCAAAAATGCTACCGGTACAATCAGAAACGTAAAAATCATATGTATACCAAGAACCTTTTTAACTGTACCGTCTAATTGCCCAAACAGGATCTCTTTTGTCCTTCTCCCCTGCAAATTGTCAGTATTAATGGACACTAAAAATATCACTGCAAAAAGTACCGTTACAAAATCAATCATTAATGCTGCAGGCGTTGAAACGGTAACAACAATAATCCCCCCAAGCGCAGGTGCAACTAAACTGCATATGGAAGAAATTACAGAATTGAACCCATTAATTTTAACCAAATCACAATCTGGAGTTATTTCTGCTAACAGAATTTTTTCACACGGGTTTTGAACTCCCGCCCCAACTGCACGTAAAGCCAGTACTGTCAGGATAACACTATATTCATCTATACCCAACAATATTAGAACAGCTAACAGCGTTGATAAAAACGCTGTCAGCAAATCAGCATAAATCAGGGCACTTTTAATATGTTCAAACCGTACCTTCTTTTCTACAAAATAAGTACCTGTAATTTTAGGCAAATACGTAACCACTAAAGACATGGATAGCATTAGCGCTGAGCCACTCTTCAAAGTTATATACCAAATAATTACATAATCAACGATAGATGACCCAAACATTGAAAAAGCCTGACTTGTCAAATATAAGTACGATTTTTTTGCGCTTTTTTCCATTCACCGAGTCCTTATTTTTTGCCTATTTTGAAATCTCTACCTGGGTCCTGCCCATCTTCTTACGAATAACCACATAACAAACCACATGCGCCGCAGCCGTAATGATCCACGATACCGGATAAGATATGTACAAGGTCTCCAGGCTTCTATACATTGCAAAGACGGTAAATATCCATATCACCCGGAATGCACAGGCACCGGTTAAAGAAACAAACATCGGAACCATCGAATATCCCATTCCGCGCAATGCCCCCACCATGGTATCCATCACACCGCAGATAAAGTAAGCGGAACCGATAATCTTCAAACGAAGCACACCATAAGCAATTACTTCCGGGTTGTCATTATAAATGCTGATCAGCAGCGGTCCCAGCAAAACTACCCCATTTCCCAAAACCAGGCCAACCACGGTAACCAATCCCAGGCAATACAGTAAAATCTTCGTCATCCGCTGAAACTGCTTCGCCCCAAAGTTCTGGCTGGTAAAGCTAAGAGCCGTCTGATAAACCGCATTCATCCCGCTGTATACAAAGCCTTCAATACTGGAGGCGGCCGTATTCCCGGCCATGGCAATATCCCCGAACGAGTTGATCGACGACTGAATCAGTACATTGGACACCGAGAAAATCGCTCCCTGAAGCCCTGCCGGAACACCAATCCGAACAATCTCCCTGACCTTTTCCGGTACCAGCCGCAGTTTGCGCAGTTGAAGGCGATAGTAAGTATCCGACCGCATCAGACACTGCACAATCAGCACCGCTGATATGCACTGGGATAATATCGTCGCCAGAGCTACGCCGGCAACGCCCATTGAAAATTTAATTACAAATATCAGATTGAGAATTACGTTGATAATCCCAGCCGTCGACAAAAAATATAATGGTCTTCTGGTATCTCCCACTCCCCGCAAAATTGCAGCGCCGAAATTGTAGATCAAAGTCACCGGCATTCCGATAAAGATAATCCGCAGATACAGTACTGACAATGGCAATACATTTTCCGGCGTACCCATCAATCTAAGCAGCGGCGGGGTCAGTCCGACACCAAGCACAATCAGAATCATACCGCCAATTAAAGCCAGCAGCATAGTGCTATGAATCGTCTCTTCCAGATCCTTTAGGTGCTGTCCGCCATAATACCGGGCAACCAATACATTGGCACCAACCGACAAGCCGATAAAAACGTTAATAAGTAAATTCACCAGTGATGTCGTCGCTCCCACCGCTGCCAGCGATTCATGACCGGCAAACTTTCCCACAACCACCACATCTGCCGCATTGAATAAAAGCTGTAAAATTCCCGACAACATTAATGGTACAGCAAACAAAACAATCTTGCCAAACAGCGGACCGTTGCACATGTCAATCTCATAGGATCTGACTGTCCTCCTGCGCATACTCATGATCTCTTCCCTCACTCATGTTCACATGTTATTATAACCGGATTTTACTATAGCACTTTTAATC
>Ga0153921_1001555_pt1 | contig 10136 bp, 7 predicted proteins | sample TSNJ005MetaG_FD_104691 | JGI IMG/M metagenome (GOLD analysis project Ga0153921, IMG submission 104691) | Attine ant fungus gardens microbial communities from New Jersey, USA - TSNJ005 MetaG | ecosystem: Host-associated > Fungi > Mycelium > Unclassified | place: USA: New Jersey, Brendon T. Byrne... | reverse complement strand
TAATGACGACTCAGATTGTACAGCTACTCCCCTTTATAATAAAGAAGGATATGAAGTTATTTTCATTAAAACGGATTTTCAACTTTTTGTCAATTCTTTTTTTGCGAATGCGCGCCTGCCCTTTCCTTTCTCAGCGTTCAGCGTTACAATTTGTAAAAACGCTATTACAGGGAGGCTTGGCAATGAACAGAAAAGAACTGGAAGGCAAGCTGGCTGAAGCCAAATCGGATTATGTGCGCATTCAGGGCGACATGGACAAACTGGAATATGTGCGCGGCCGCGTCTCTTCCGCAGAAGAGCAGCTGATCCGCCTCGAAAAAGAAATCGCTGATCTGAACAAACAGCTTGATGCGCTCGGCGACGAATCCTGAATGACAGCCGGCCTGTTTTTTTGAGGGCCGGCTGTTTTGATGAGGTTCTGCCATCTCTATTCCTTTGGAGGTGACAGTGTAAAAAGCACATCTCCTATTTCGGCGGTAATTTCCTGATCTGTCGTAAAGAACAGCAGGCGTCCTGTTTTTCTGATGATAAACAGATACACTGTATCGCTTTGCTGTGCTTGTACAAACTGCTCATAGCCGAATTGCTGGGTCATGTTTGTTTTGCAGAACTGATAGCCGTTCTCCAGCTTTTCCAGCAAGTCTGTCATCGTTCGTTTTTTCTTGAAAAGGAACCTGCCGCCGACATTCAGCGCTAGATCATTGCGGCTTTCATCGACTTGTTCAAAAGGCATAATGCGGTAGATCTGTTTTCTGCCGTATTCCGGCACGAACGTTGTGGCAACCAGGGCATTGTAAGCATCAAAGTCAGTTGCTGCAATCAGTGACTCATATGAAATGGTGTCCAGATTATGCTCTGTCTGTTCGGAAAGCATTTCCCCCTGGTAAAACGGGACCCCCGCTTCACGGGCATGGGACAGCCTGTCCTGGGAGCTGTCGACGATCATAGCCGGAATTTGCTCCTGCTGCAAGGTTCTCGCCAAGGCTGCGGTAAACGGATTGCTTCCGACGATCAGCACGCCGGGATTTCCGGTTCTGGACAGGCCAAGACTGCGGGCAAGCCAGCCAAGCGAGAAACCATGGGCAATGACTGTGAAGAAGACCAAGCCAAATGTAAGGGTGGTCAGGATCCCTGCATCTTCATAGCCGGCATCAAACAGCACATTGGCAAAATAGCCGGAAACCGTCAAGGCGACAATGCCGCGCGGCGCAATCCAGCCGACCAGTGTTTTCTCTTGCAGGGACAATCCGGATCCAATCGTCGACAAGAAAATGGATGCGGGCCTGACGATCAGCATCATGAACACAACATAGCCAATAATCTGCGGTGTGAAAATATGTTCAATGATATCAATTTTCAAAGAAGCAGTCAGCATGATAAAGATTGCCGAAATGAACATGATGGATATGTTTTCTTTAAAGTGGCGCATGTCTGCCAGTGAATTGTTCCGCATATTGGCGAGCGTCATGCCCATCGCCGTTACCGATAAAAGTCCTGTCTGGTGTTCAAGCGCATCTGGAACTGTAAAGCAGAAAATGACGGCAGCAAATACCGCCGGCGACTTCAGAAATTCCGGCACATGCCCATTTTCAAACAGCCAGCCAATCCCCTTCCCGCACAGCCAGCCAAACAGCGCCGCAAATGCTGCTGCTGCGAAAAACAGCATAAGTTTTGACAGGCTTGGCTCTGCTGCTGTGAAATAAGATATGATTTCAAAAGTGAAAACAGCAAGCAAGGCACCAAACGGATCGACAACAATGCTCTCCCATTTCAGGATTTTTGCCGGCCGCGGCTTCAGTTTCGCCTGCCTGAGCAAAGGCGCGATGACTGTCGGCCCTGTTACAATAAACAAAGCGCCAATGACTGAAGCAACTTCCCATGAAAGCCCGGCTGCATAATGGGCTGCCAGCACACCGAGAAGCCAGGCAATCAAAGCCCCGATCGTCGAAATGCGGAAAACCGGTTTTTCCAATCCCTTTAATTCTTTAAAACGGAGATTAAGACTGCCCGTAAATAAAATAATCGCAACTGCAGCAGAAATCATTGGTCTGTATAACTCTCCGAAGTCCTCTTGCGGATTCATCACCCCAAAAACAGGTCCCGCCAACAGCCCGGCCGACGCCATTGCCACAATGGCCGGAATCCGAAACTTCCAGGCGATCCATTGTGATCCAATGCCTAAGACACCGATGAGCATGATCTCAAATAATAGGGAAGGCAACATCCCATCCTACCTCCTTTTCATCGTAAAATTTGCATCTTATTGCCATTCTAATGTGTTGCCTATTAAATGTAAATCTCAATTTCTATCAATGGTTTCACCATCCTTTCCAGCTGAAAAATATGTTACGATATGACTAGAAGAAGAGGAGGATTTTCGTGATTGTAAAAGAAGAGCAGATTTTGCAAACGTATTTTGGCTATGCGGCTTTTCGCCCCGGGCAAGAGGAAGCGATCCGATTTGCCGTCAATCGCGAAAACACGCTGGCGGTCATGCCGACCGGTGGCGGAAAGTCACTCTGCTACCAGATTCCCGGCCTTTCCATGGACGGCACCGCGATCATCATTTCACCGCTCATTTCCCTTATGAAGGACCAGGTCGATGCCTTGACCGCACTTGGCATCGCGGCCACATATATCAACAGTTCTGTTCCTTCTGGTGAAATCGGCAGCCGTCTGCGCGACATGCAGCGCGGCCGTTATAAATTTGTCTATGTTGCGCCGGAGCGTTTTGAGTCCGGCATGTTCATGAATATATTGGAAGATACCCGAATCTCACTCGTTGCTTTTGATGAAGCCCACTGTATTTCCCAATGGGGCCATGATTTTCGGCCAAGCTACCGCTCCATCATCCCCAATCTGAACCAGCTTTCTCACGTTCCGCTTGTCATGGCACTGACGGCAACAGCTACAGAACCTGTCATTCAGGACATCTGCAAGCTGCTGACGATCACGCCGGACCATGTTGTCAAAACCGGATTTGAGCGTAAAAACCTGTCCTTTTATCTGGTAAAAGGCAAGGACAAGCTTTCCTATATTTTTTCTTTCCTGAAAGAACACAGCAAGGAATCCGGCATCATTTATACCGCCACGAGGAAACAGGCGGATACGCTCTATGAACAGCTGCAAAAACGCGGCTATTCTGCTGCCCGCTATCATGCCGGTCTTTCTGAAGCAGAGCGTCAGCAATCCCAGACTGCATTTATCCGGGATGAAGTAAGTGTCATGGTTGCCACGAACGCATTCGGCATGGGCATCGATAAATCGAATGTGCGCTATGTCATTCATTACGCCATGCCGATGAATATTGAGTCATATTACCAGGAAGCCGGACGCGCCGGTCGGGACGGTGAGCAGAGCGACTGCATTCTGCTGTTCTCGCCGCAGGACATTCAGCTGCAAAAGTTCCTGATTGAACAGTCCATGATGGAGGACGATGCTAAGCAACTGGAATATATGAAGCTGCAGGCAATGACGAATTACTGCCACACCCAAGGCTGCCTGAGTGCCTATATTCTTAATTATTTTGACGACCAGACCGAGCATCCGCCGTGCGGCCAATGCAGCAACTGCGCCAAGTCGACGGAAAAAGTCGATATGACGGAGGAAGCCCAGATGATCCTGTCCTGCGTCAAGCGGATGGGTGAACGGTTCGGCGCCGGAATGACAGCAAAGGTGCTGAAGGGATCGAAGGACCGGAAAGTCTATGATTTCCGGCTTCATGAGCTGTCCACCTATGGCATCATGAAGGCTTACACGGAGAAGGAACTGACGGAATGGATTCATTTCCTGATTGCCGAACAGCTGCTGAAAATGGAAGAAGGGAAATTCCCGACACTGAAGCTGAATCAGAATTCGGTCGAGGTGCTGAAAGGCAACCGCCCCGTCTTTATGTACAGTGCCCCTGTGCCGCAAGAGGCAGAAAGTGATTACCATGAAGATCTGTTCGAAGCGTTGCGTGCGCTCCGTAAACAGCTTGCCGATGAGAAGAACCTTCCGCCTTATGTGCTGTTCTCCGACGTATCGCTAAAAGAAATGAGCCGATATTTGCCTGAAACAAAGGAGGACATGCTCGACATTAAAGGGGTCGGCCTGCGCAAATATGATGAATACGGGGAACCGTTTATGGAAGTGATTCGAGACTGGCGCAAAGAAAACAGCAGCGCGTCCTCCGCAGTCCGGATTTCCGCATCATCAGCCGGCACAAAGCTGCCGGAGCCGAAAAAAGATGACCGGCCGAGCCATATGATCAGCTACCAGCTGTTCCAAAGCGGCAAAGCCATCAAGGAAATCGCCGCCATCCGCGACATGTCCGAGCAGACGATCGAAAACCACCTGTTCAAAGCAGCCGATGCCGGCTACCCGCTGAGCTGGAACATCTTTTTCTCTGCTGAAGAAGAAGATGCGGTTTTAAAGGCACGGGAAACCATGGAAGCACCGAAACTGAAAGAACTGAAAGACGCCCTTCCTGAAGAAATCAGCTACACGGCCATCAAAGCCGTGCTCGTTAAGAATAAATTGGCGTAGGGTGTGCGCAGCGTTTGCGGATATATCGTGGATTTCGCGGTTATATCTGGAGTTTTGCGGATATAATCGGAATTTCGCGGTTATATCCGAAGTTTCGCGGATATAATCAGGGTTTTGCGTTTATCCGGCAGGGTGGTGCGTGGCCTCTTCGGCTGCGCGGTCGCTTTCCGGGTTTCGCGCTGATCTCGCCGATTTCGCGTTTATCCAGCAGGCGGTGCGCGGCACGACTCTGCATAAAAAGCAAAAAACAACCCGCCCGGGCATGAGACCCGGGCGGGTTGCTTTGCTTTATTTTACATCAATGGCCCATGTGCCGCTGCGGAACACAGCTTCTGTTGTTCCGTCAGCTTTGACGCCGTCGATATCCAGTTCTTTGGAGCCGATCATGAAGTCAACATGGCTCAGGCTGTCATTGACCCCATGTTTGTCAAGCTCAGCTTCATTCATGCCAGATCCGCCTTTGATGCTAGTCGGATAGGCTTTTCCGAGCGCAATGTGGCAGGATGCATTTTCATCAAAGAGCGTATTGTAGAAAATCAGGCCGGACTGCGAAACCGGGGATTCATCCGGCACGAGCGCCACTTCGCCAAGACGGCGTGAGCCTTCATCTGTATCAAGCAGATGCTTGAGTACTTCTTCGCCCTGTTCTGCTTTAAAGTCGACCACTTTGCCCTCTTTGAATGTCAGGCTGAAGTTGTCAATCAGGCTGCCGCCGTAGTTAAGCGGCTTTGTGCTGCTGACCGTACCGTTTACCCCGTACTTATGCGGCAGTGTGAACACTTCCTCTGTCGGGATGTTCGGGTTGAACTCAATGCCCTTCTCAGAGTAGGCAGATCCGCCCTTCCACACATGTCCCTCAGGCAGTTCAATTTCCAGGTTCGTCCCCGGCGCTTTGAAAATCAGCTTTTTGTATGCTTTTTCATTCAGGATGCTGTGGGCTTGCGCCAATCTTGCATTGTGCTCGTCCCAGGCAGCAAGCGGGTCTTCCTGGTCAGCGCGGACGATTTTGAAAATCGTTTCCCACAGGCTGGCAACCGCCTCATCCTTCGACTTATCCGGGTAAATTTTCTGTGCCCAGTCTCCTGTCGGGATGGCGATGATTGACCAGGTAATGCGGTCATTCATCGTATACTCGCGGAAGCGCTGCAGGGCCTCGCCGGCTGCCTTTGAAGCCATGGCCACACGTGTCGGGTCAACGCTTGAGAGCAGATCCGGGTTCGTGCCGCGGATGGACAGGACGGCGCCGCTTTCATCTGCAATCCAGTCATACAGCTTCACGCGCCATTCAGGCACGTTCTTCAGCACTTCATCCGGCGCATTCTGGTACTTCAGCAATGTAAGTTCATCATCTTCCCAGTTGACCTGGACATCCTTCGCCCCAAGCTCATAGGCTTTCTTTACAACAATGCGGGCAAATTCTGCCCCTTCAATCGGCGCATTGATCATAAGAGCCTGGTTCTGCTGCAGATCCACACCTTTTTTCAGTGCGAGTTCTGCGTACTTTTCTAAAATATGCTGTTCTGGCATCTATGAAAACCTCCTATAGTTTAATCACAATTTAAATACTCTACCATTATTTCACAAATCGCAGCCAAACCTGCATCAAACTGCTCAGTTTCTTGCCGGAGCAGACAATTTCTGCTGCACCTAACCAAATATAAGTGACAAAGTCTTCTTTACGGAACATGGCCGATGTGGTATGATTAGCTATCAAATAGTCCTACTATTCGTAACATTGCAGCATATATCCTTTAGAATAAGAGGTGGGAGCGGATGGAAGCGCAATTATGCCCAAAGTTTGAAGAAGCCATGCACCTGCTCAGCAAGAGGTGGGTCGGACTGGTACTCTCTGAACTGCTGAAAGGACCGCGCCGTTTCTCCGAGATGGAGGCCAACTTGCCAATCAGCGGACGGCTGCTGTCAGACCGGCTGAAAATGCTGGAAAAAGAAAACATTGTGATGCGCTCTGTTTATACAGAGTACCCGGTTCGCATCGAGTATACACTGACACCAAAAGGCGAGGCACTGGAACCTGTTATCCAGGCGATTAAGCAATGGTCCGGCCACTGGGTGCAGGCGTCGCAGCACGAATATAGCAAATAGAGACAAGGTCTGTCCGAAAGGAAGGAGACCTTGTCTTTTGCTTACCCGGATGCAAATCGGTCTGCATCCGGTTTTTTTATAAAATTGGCGACAGCAGCCTTGATATCGATTCTTTGAAGCGGATGCCGATGGAACGGCGCTCGTACAGCTTCTTGGTCATTTGTGTCGACAGCGTAATGTCATGGTGAAACGCTTCACAAAGCTGCTGGGCAATTTCTTCATTATATAAGAATGCATTCACTTCAAAATTAAGCCGGAAACTGCGCACATCAATATTCGCCGTGCCGACTGAGGCAATTTTGCCGTCCACGACAATCGTTTTCGCATGCAGGAAACCGTTTTGATAAATATACACATCCGCTCCGGCATTCAGCATATCGCCGATATACGAGAGAGTTGCCCAATAGACAAATGGATGATCCGGTTTATTCGGGATCATAATTTTAACATCAACCCCTGAGAGCACAGCAATACGGACGGCATCCCGCAAGCTTTCATCGGGAATGAAATAAGGCGTCTGAATGTAAATATACTTCTTCGCTGACAGAATCATCTTGATGTAGCCGTATTTGATCTGCTCCCAGTCAGAATCCGGTCCGCTTGAGACGATCTGCACGCCGACATCTCCAGCCGGCTCAGCCGCATAAAAACGGTCTTCATGCGTCAAGTGGTCATCGGCTGGGGATGCCTGGTTCCAGTCGAGAATAAAGCGGGTTTGCATGCTCTTCACCGCATCCCCGACAACGCGAAGATGTGTATCCCGCCAATAGCCGAACTTCGCATCCTTGCCAAGGTACTCATCACCGATGTTAAAGCCGCCAATGTAACCGATCTTCCCGTCAATAATGGCCAGCTTGCGGTGGTTCCGGAAGTTGATCTTGAAGTTGATTTTCGGAAGCACCGGCGGGAAGAACGCTTCAACCTTCACGCCCGCTTCTTTCAGGCGGTTTATGTACCTTTTGCCCAGCGTGCGCGAGCCCATATCATCATACAGCAGGCGCACTTCAACCCCCTCATGGACTTTGCGGATCAGCACATCCGCAATCCTCCTGCCTAATTCATCATTGCGGATGATGTAATAAAGCAAATGGATATGATCCTGCGCCGCTTCCATATCCGCAAGCTGCGAAGCAAACTTTTCTTCCCCGTCTGTAAAAATCTTGACCCGGTTGTCCTGTGTAAAGAGCGCATCATTGTTGCGCAAATGCAGGTAGAACAGGTCTTTATATTCTGAAAGAAATTTTCGTTTGTATATGAATACATCGTCCACAATGGAGCGCATCTGGAAGTTGACGTTTTTTTTGACGCCAAGCTTGTTTTTCGTATCCCACGTAAAGAGGCGTTTGTCACGCAAGCTTTTTCCGAATATTAAGTAGAGCAGGAAACCTGCAATCGGTATGAAAAACAGAACCATCAGCCAGGCCCATGTCGAGCTCGCATCCTTGCGTTCCAGGAAGATGATCGTAAATGCCAAGAATATGTTGAAAACAAAGATAAAACCTAAAAAATACGGCAGCAAATGCATGACCGACTCTCCTTCCCGTCCCCCGATGCTGCAAGACACCACTTCGTGAATGAACTATTTCCCTATTCCAATATAGCATAATCCTCAAAAAAGCGTGAATGCTGTAACTTGGTGCGCTGTGATTGCAATTCAGCCATTCTACCTCTAAAATTATTTTATCTAGGCAGTTCGCGGCCGGATTCTATTCTCATGTGGAATCGAATCCCGCTTCAGAGCACACAGACATACAGAAGGAGGCTTTGAAGCATGGAACAAAACAAACAGAAGCTCGGTATTTTTTACACAACACTTTCATACTTAATATGGGGCGTGCTTCCGCTTTACTGGAAGCTCGTTTCTCATGTCAGCGCCGGTGAAATTCTTGCCCAGCGCATCATCTGGTCCTTCGTGTTCATGGTCATCATTTTGACAGCTGTTCTGAAATGGCCTGTCTTTTTTAGAGAATGCAGACAGCTGATCCATGATCCGAAGAACCTCTTCAGCATTACAGCGGCATCCCTGGTCATCAGCCTGAACTGGCTGACTTATATATGGGCGGTCAATGCCGACCATATCATCCAGGCAAGCCTCGGCTATTACATCAACCCGCTCGTCAGTGTTCTGCTCGGTATTTTTGTCCTGAAAGAACAGCTGACAAAAAGGCAGGGGATTTCGGTTGTGCTTGCTGCGATTGGCGTCTTCTATCTCACCTTTCATTTCGGTGTTTTCCCTTGGATCTCGCTCATCCTTGCCTTCAGTTTCGGCATTTACGGCCTGCTGAAGAAAACAATCAACGTCAGTGCCATGACCGGTCTGACCATCGAAACGATGATCGTTCTGCCGCTCGCCCTGATCTATCTCTGGTTCCAGCCTGAGACAAGCTTCACGCTCAGTGCCTTTACGAAAACAGATGCCCTGCTATGCTTCTCAGGCATTGCCACGGCCATTCCGCTTTTATTGTTTGCCAGCGGGGCCAGGCATATTCCCTTGGCACTTGTCGGTTTCATCCAGTATATTGCCCCGACAATTATGCTGATGCTCGGCGTTTTTCTTTATCACGAGGCATTTTCAACCGCCCATGCGGTCGCCTTCGCATTTATCTGGGCGGCGCTTGTCCTGTATATGAGTTCCATTTACCGCAGGCCAAAAAGCAAAAGGGGCATGCAGCGCTAGCTCCTTTTCCTTTGGCTGTTGACACGAAAATCCGGAGCAGGTATAATACTCATTAAATTCTAAAAACTTAATCTCTTATCAAGAGTGGCGGAGGGAATAGGCCCTGTGAAGCCCGGCAACCAGGAATCAAACGCATGCGTTTGTTTTCATCAAGGTGCCAAGTCCTACAGGTTCAGAGATGAACTTGATAGATAAGAGGAGGACGGAGAACGCAGCGAACCCTCTTCTTATACAAGAAGAGGGTTTTTTATTTTGCGCACGGTCCCTAAAGCCAGTGAACAACCCATAATAGAGGAGGAACATATATGACAACTTTCAACTTCCAAAACCCGGAAACACTACTGCTTCACGGCGGCCAGGTCGCTGACCCGGCTACAGGCTCGCGCGCGGTGCCGATCTACCAGACGACATCTTATGTTTTCAAAGATACAGAGCATGCCCAGAATCTGTTTGCTCTTGCTGAGCCGGGCAACATTTACACCCGCATCGGCAACCCGACAGTCGATGCCTTCGAGCAGCGCGTTGCCCTTCTTGAGGATGGGACAGCTGCTGTCGCCCTTTCTTCCGGAATGGCCGCCATCTCGATGGCCATCATGAACATTGCCGGTGCCGGTGATGAGATCATTGCCGACAGCAATCTGTACGGCGGTACATATAATCTGTTCGTTCATACATTGCCGAAATACGGCATCAACGTAAAATTTGTCGACGGAACAGATATCCAGGCAATTGAAGCTGCGATTACGGATAAAACAAAAGCGATCTTCGGCGAAGTCATTACAAACCCGAGCCTGAACGTATTCGATATCGAAGCTGTCGCACAAGTTGC
>Ga0153921_1001553_pt1 | contig 10141 bp, 11 predicted proteins | sample TSNJ005MetaG_FD_104691 | JGI IMG/M metagenome (GOLD analysis project Ga0153921, IMG submission 104691) | Attine ant fungus gardens microbial communities from New Jersey, USA - TSNJ005 MetaG | ecosystem: Host-associated > Fungi > Mycelium > Unclassified | place: USA: New Jersey, Brendon T. Byrne... | reverse complement strand
CTTGCCAAGACGGTGGAACAGCCACCCGATACGGAGGAAGAAATCTTTACAGGAGATGGCACGGCACTCCCTGAATACGGGGAGCTGTTTTTACAAAATTCCGACATGGTCGGTTGGATTAAGATTGACGGGACAAACATCAATTACCCTGTCATGCAGACACCAAACAACCCGAACTACTACCTCAAGCACAATTTTTATAAGGAATACAGTGATTTGGGTGTACCATATGTACAGGAAAACTGCAACCTTGCCACAAGTGACAACCTTATCATCTACGGTCATCATATCAGGGGGCAAAAGATGTTTGGTGAATTGGAAAGCTATAAAGCCAAGAGCTTCTATGAGGGACACAGGATTATCCAGTTTGATACGCTGACCGAACACGCTGAATATGAGATTATTGCCGTATTCAAGACAGTTGCTTACAGTTCCAGTGGCTACCGATATTATGATTTTGTAGATGCAGAAGATGAAAGCTCCTTTGATGCTTACGTGGATAAGTGCAGGGAGCTTTCCCTGTATGGTACGGGTGTGACGGCAGAGTACGGCGACAGGCTTATTACCCTCTCCACCTGTGAGTATTCCGCAAACAACGGCAGGCTTGTTGTGGTGGCAAAAAAGGTGGTTTGAATTGACCGCAAATCTTCTGGGAAAGGAGGATTTGTATGGCGAAGATTAAAACCAGAGATGCGGTCAAGGGTACGATTAAGACAATAGACAAGGCAGCTACCGCCGCCGAGCGTATGAAATCCGCTTATGCCAAGACAAAGGACAAGGCAGAACAAGGGTATTATGCGGAGGAAAACTCTGCCACGGAATACGCTGCCGACAAGGTTTCTCATTCTACAGAGCGTGTAACCGAGAAAGGTGTCCGTCAGTTTAATAAACAGGGGCAAAAAAGTGTTCGGAATACCAAAGAGAATATTATTAAGGCAAAGGATAAGGCGGTTGATTTTAAAGCAAAAAGAGCGATGCAAGCCGCCGAGAAGAAAAAAGCTCAGGCAGCTTCCGAGCAGGCAGGCTCACAGGCTCGTCAGGGTACTGCCCGTCAGACCTCCGCTTCTGCATCTGCCCAGACGATAAAGACCGCACCACAAGCCGAGAAAACAATTAAGCAGTCGGCTAAGGGTGCGAAAAAAACGGTCAAGACTTCTGCCAAGTCTGCGGTCAAAAGCACAGAGAAAGGCGTAAAAACAGCGAAAACCACAGCAAAGACGGCAATCAAGACCACCGAGCAGACTGCCAAAACAGCACAGGCGGCTGCGAAAACGTCGGTAAAGGCTGCACAGAAAACGGCACAGGTAGCGAAAACCACTGCCAAAGCCACGGGTCATGCCGTAAAAGTGGCGGTCAAAGCAACGGTTTCCGCAATAAAAGCGATTATTGCAGGTACGAAAGCCCTCATTTCTGCCATTATCGCAGGCGGTTGGATAGCGGTACTCATTATCCTGATTGTTGTACTGTTCGGTGCTCTCTTTAGTTTGGTGGGTAATAGTGGCAGCAATTCCTCTTACACGCCTGTCAGTGCGGAGGTGCAGGCTTATGAGCCACTGATACAAAAATATGCCACACAGCATGGCATTCCTGAATATGTGGAGCTGATTAAGGCAGTCATGATGCAGGAGTCTGGTGGAAAAGGAAGCGACCCGATGCAGGCTTCCGAATGCGGCTTTAACACAAAGTACCCGAACACGCCGAATGGGATTACTGACCCAGAGTATTCCGTCAATGTAGGCATTCAAAACCTTGCAGCCTGCTTAAAAGCGGCAGGGGCAGAAAGCCCGATAGATATGGACAATATCAAGACGGCTCTGCAAGGCTATAACTATGGCAACGGCTATATTGCATGGGCAAAGAGCAATTATGGCGGTTACACCTATGCAAATGCGGTTGAGTTTTCCGTCATGATGGCAGAGCGTCTGGGATGGTCAAGCTATGGGGATACGCAGTATGTATCACATGTCTTACGGTACTATCCGTTTGGCAGGATGTCTACGGGAATGGGCAATCAAGCCATTGTAGAGGTGGCTGCATCACAAATCGGCAACGTGGGCGGTCAACCCTATTGGTCGTGGTACGGCTTCGATTCCCGTGTGGAGTGGTGTGCCTGCTTTGTCAGTTGGTGTGCCGAACAGTGCGGATATATTGAAACGGGCATCATACCGAAATTCTCTCTCTGCACGGATGGTGTTGCATGGTTTCAGCAGAACGGACAGTGGCAGGACAGCAGTTTCACGCCATCGGCAGGACACATCATCTTCTTTGATTGGGAGGGAGATGGAGAAACCGACCATGTAGGCATTGTTGAAAAAATGGAGAACGGCACTGTCTATACCATTGAGGGAAACTCTGGCGACAGTTGCAGGCAGAGAAGCTATGCTATTGGCAGCAGTGTCATCTATGGTTATGGTATTCCTATCTATTAGAAAACAGCAAAAGAAAACAGAGGTTTTCATTCCTCTGTTTCTTTTGCCTTACATATCCCTTTGGCAGTTCCCTCTATGACAGTCAGCTCTTTATCGTTGAATCTATCAAGGATTGAATCCACCTGTCTGCGGAGGGTGGTTTTATCTGCCTGCTTATTTGGAAATATGTATTGGTCAGTCGATATATTAAACATTGTGATAATGCGAATAAATAACTGGAAGCTCGGATGCTGCCCTTCATTTTCAATAGACTGGATGTGTCTTGGGGCAATATCAAGAATTTCTGCTAACTGTTCTCTGGTCATTCTCTCTGTTTCACGAGCTTTCTTTATCGCTTGACCTATTGGCATAAAGTCAAAATTTTCTGTTTCTATGCTCATTTGCTCACCACCTGTACAATAAGTTTTGACATATCTATTGTACAGAAATGTGAGTTCTTATGAAAAGATATGAAATCTCTGCATATGAGAAATCGTATCTCTTGCAGTCAGAAATGTGACTGCACACAAATCTTTGCCCCTAATCAAAGAGCCAGTCGATGATGAAATGTGAGCGAACACAAATAAAAAAGCAACTACCGCAAGATGGTTGCTTTTTTATTTATATCTATCGCTCTAAAGTTTTTAATTTTGATTTAGTTGCTTTAATTGCACCAGTTGAGTGAATTCGGACGACCCTATCTTCATCGTTTTCTGACATTTCCTTTAGTTTTGGCAAATAAGGGACTACATATTCTGGCTTTCGCTTTCCAATAACCCGAAAAATTTCAGGTGCTTCCATGCGAACACGAATATGTTTGTCATCTAATAGAACACGGAAAGTATCCATTATATTTTTAAAAAGTTCAGGATTGTTTGTTGCAATGTTTTCCGATGCCCAAATAAAATTCATTCTGACATCTGGAATAGGGTCTTGAGCCATATTAATGATTTTCTCTAAATGTGGTTTTATCAATTCAGAATCAGCCCTGCCAATACGTCCTAATGCTCCAACCGCTCTTTCACGGATTTTTTCATGGTCACTTCCTAATGATTGAACTATTGAAGCTATAAAAGGTGCAACCTGTATAGGATATTTTAATCCCATTTCACCTAACAACCAAAGTACTTTTGCTTTTATTTTATCAGATGGATAAGTCATTAGAGTACCAACATCATAAATAAGATTAGCCCATTCAGGTTGAAGCTTTGTTATTTCCGATAATTTTTTGTAAATACTGTTTTCATTATCTTTTTCTAAGTCAATGAATACCATTTCGTCACCACTCCTTGCTTTGTTGGATTACTTCGATAAACTGATAGGTCGTTGCTGAATTACTCCCCAAATTATTGTTGATTTAAACTTAAGTTATAGGCTTATGTTTTCGAACTCGATATATCAGTATTGCGGTTATAAGCATACACATAATTAGAACTATTGAAATCACAAAAGATGTTTTATTGGTAATTCGATTACCTGCGTCTGAGTCTACCAACACATCCCAGACAGCGCCTACTCCCCAAAAAAACGGGAAAATGCAAAAAAGGTTACGTGTAGAATAGAATACAGTGGTATATAGTATTCCAACAAAGAATAGTTCTACAAATTCTGGTTGAAATCCTGCATGATGAAGGCTATAAAAAAAGGCTGTTAAGATTATAGCCGGTATTATTCCGAAAGCTTTTTCAAATTCGTAGCGAAGAAATCCATAGATAAAAAGCATTTCAAACACTCCAGCTACAAAGATATATACAATTGCAAAAAAATGTTCTCTTGTAAAAACAATGGGAGTAGATTTCTCTTTAATGAAAATAGCTAACAAAGCTGCTGCTGCAACCAAATTGATTACTAAGCTAATTCTTATTTTTTTTGTATGAATACCTAATATAGACAAACTGCGCTTTTCTTTATATAAAATGAAGTATAGCGGAAATACAAATCCTAATATATAAATCATTAAAATATTTCTAAGAACAAAGTGGGCAAATACATTGTCGGGAAATACATTCATAGTTATGCTTAGTACAATCATCAGAATACCACTGACTATCCCAACTAATGTAGTATTGTCAGGGGTGAAATTAAACAGTTTTGCTTTCATAATACTATTCCTCCTTTTCATCACATGTTGCGAGCAATCTTGTGGTTCCCGATATTTCTGCATTTACTAAATCCTTCATTCTTTTTACATTTGCAACATGAGTTACTGGTACTTCGCTTTCCCATGTATGATTTACTTGCTTTTCAATACCAATAAGATTTTGCTTTAGAATTTCCAATCGCTTTTCAAGAAGTGTTTTTTTCTCCTCTGCATTAAAAATATCTATAAAGAAAGCAGCAATTGAAAAAATAGTAGTATCATAATCAAATTGAAGTATTGACTTTTTTAATGTTTCTCTAAATTCGTTTTCTCCTTTTTCGGTTAAAGTGTAAACAGTTCGGTCTGGCATATTTCCGACTTTTTCAATAGTACCAGTAATTAGCCCTCTTTTTTCCAAATTTTTTATTGTGGTATATACAGTTGAATCGGGGATGTTAAACCACCATTTAACATTCATATATCCTAATAATTTTGTTATCTCATAGGCATTAAGGGGATTCTTATGAATAAGACCTAAAAGCATAGTTGCAGGTTTTGATAACATTGATATTTTCCTCCTTGACATTGATTTATATTTGTGGTACTTTATATATGCAGTAGTACATATTCGCATTACTATCGTATCATACTTTATTGAAGAATGCAAGGATAAATTTTATACCACTAAGGCTCACAATTATAAAAGTCAAATAAAAGGTAGGTAAATATGAAAAATCGTAAAACAGTATCTAAACAATCATTTAATCAGCAAGCCCAAACTTATGATGTGGATAAAAACGGGTTTCATGCAAGACAACAATACACTGCTATTTTAGAAAAGATAGCAACATTAAAATTTACAAACATATTAGATGTGGGATTTGGAACAGGGGAAATTTTGAAACAACTTAGTGTCAATTATCCTAATGTGAACTATTTTGGTGTAGATATTTCGGAAAAAATGCAATGGAAAGCGGAAGAAAAGTTAAAAGGTATTGCACAATTGGATTTGGGTGATGCGGAAAAGCTTCCCTATGGGAATAATCTATTTGAGTTATTGATTTGCAACGACTCTTTTCATCACTATCCTAATCCACAAAGGGTCATTTCCGAGTTTTACAGGGTAATAAAAAAAGGAGGACATCTTTTAGTAAGCGATTACTGGAAGCCTTTTCCTATTAGAAATTTAATGAATTTATTTATGCCATATAGTAAGGATGGTGATGTAAGAATTTATTCACAACGAGAAATAATTGGTTTTCTAAAAGAAAAAGGTTTTGAAAACCTTTTATATAGTAAGATTAATTCAGCATTTATTGTAGTAGCAAGTAAATAGCAGGTGTTAATATGAGTAAGATAGAATGGATACTCTGCCCCGTATGTGGCAATAAAACCCGTGACAGAATTAGAGAGGATACTGTTTTGTTGAACTACCCTCTCTACTGCCCGAAATGCAAACAGGAAAGTTTGATTGAAGCAAAGGATTTACATATAGCGGTTATCAAAGAGCCAGACGCTAAGACGCAGAGCCGATGAAATGTGAGTAATCACAAATCATCGGCTCTTTCCTTTTTATATAGTACAGCTCACCAAATAAAAAAAACGGTGCTTTTGGTGAGCATTTTGTCATGCCTTTATGTCAAATCTCTCCAAGCTCGTTTTCAAGTTTGGAGGGATTTTTATGTGTTGGTCAAAAACAACCGCACAGCTACTTATTAAGAGTAGCAACTATATATTTACATACCTCTCCGAGTAGTGGAGGATAATTTGTTAAAAAAATTGTAGCGTACTCAAGGGGGAAATACGCCCCACAACAAGAGTACACAATTCTACAAAATAGATATAAAACTTCTCTTATCTGTTTAGGCTATGCCTTTACGGATATTTTTTTGTCGTTTTTTGCTGAAACAACGGACAAGTCTATTTCAAGTGTGGGTAGTCGTTCACCACCCCAATCAATTTGATTTTCAAAAAAATTCAGATTGATTGGAGGAAAACAATATGGCATACAACAAAGCCAGAGAAGAAAAGAAATGGCATATATGGAAACAATCCGAGGAAAAGAAGCTGCGACGATTAGGCGTAAGTGAGGAAACAATCCAGAAACTACGAATATCTGATTGGGAGGTATTCAACTCTGAAAGGCGGTTTTATGAGAAATGGCAGGAAACGGGTACATACCTTGAGGAAGTGGCAGAAAGCAATGCACATTGCGAACTCAAGTCCATTTCTGATTTTTTAGACAATATCGAAAATGAAACACTTTATCAAGAATTGATTACAGTGGACAAGCTTACTTTGCAAGCCATTATTTTGAAAATACAGGGTTTTTCTACTCGTGAAATCGCTTCCGTACTTGGCTTGACAGAGCAGGCTGTTTACAAACGAATGAAACGGCTGAGAGAAAAAATTAAAAAAATTTTTGAGTAGCGTCTAAAATCGCACTTTCCCATCGGCTATAGGGTGAGAGGAAAAATTCCTTTCACCCTGTTTTCTTTGTGGCGAAAACGGGATTGCTCCTTGACAATTGAATACTCATTTCGTCAAATACGTTCTCTTTACAATTGTGATGAGCATAAGCGTGTGCAGCGGTACGCCACGACTACCGAAAGGTATGAGCGATAATACCGACTCAAAATGTTGGGCAGCTCCCAACTTCGCCATAACCTGCAAAGAGGATAATGATACTCCCGTCCCGTCATAGTCCGAGCGTGATAAAACCGTCACAGGCAATGAGGGCGGCTCTGGCAGACCGTCAGAGGGGTGGAACTCCCGTGAGATTGGTACGCTGCCAGTCGTTTGACGATTTCCCTGCGTTTCAATACGCATGAGCATATCGGGGTGTCGAGGACAAATTGAAATGCTCCTATCATAAAGCCAGATATAAGGCGGTCTGTTGAACAGAGAATTGTTTATACTCTTCCGACCTTAAATACTTCCTTGTATTTGGCTTCTACATAGGCAGAAAACTTCTGCCTAAATCCAGATAGGAGGTCAAACATTATGGAAAGAACAATTAAGCGTGGTGACATCTACTACGCAAAACTAAATCCCGTTATCGGCTCGGAGCAAGGTGGCACAAGACCTGTACTTATCATTTCAAACGATATCGGCAATAAGCATAGCCCAACGGTCATTGTGGCTGCCATTACAAGCCAAAGAAAACCATCACAACCTACTCATGTTGAAATGATGGGAGTTCAGGGATTGGAAAAAGATTCTATTATTTTATTGGAACAGATAAGGACACTGGATAAAACTCGTTTGAGTGAATATCAAGTTACACTTGATAAACAGATAATGCAGCAAATAGATAATTCTTTAAGAATTAGTTTGGAGCTATAAAAACATTATATTATGGCAACATAAAAATCGCTTGATTGGGAGATTGCTTATGGGAAAAAAGATAAATGATGAATATGCAGCATTGATGCTGATAGAGATATTGTATGAAAAGAGATTGGTAAATAAATCAACTTATGAAAATGTACAAAAGCAATACAACACGGATAATTTGCACATTTCACAAGCCGCCTGAAAATTAGTAAAATTGAATTAGCATAATATAAGGAGGATGATTTATATGTTTACAACAACAGCTACGATAATCGGGCAATCGCCTTTTAGCTCGTTATTAGATAGAAACAGAGAAAGGAATATGGTATTTTATGGTCGAGTATCTACTGAACACGAAGCACAACTTTCCGCATTGGAAAATCAGATTCAATGGTATGACGATCAAGCCAGACTGCATTCAAATTGGAATATGTTAAACAAATATATTGATGAGGGCATTACAGGAACGCAGGCAAGAAAACGCCCCGCCTTTTTGAAAATGTTAGAAGATGCAAGGCAGGGTAAGTTTGACTTGATTGTTACCCGTGAAGTTTGCCGTTTCGCAAGAAATACAGTTGATACGCTTGTAACAACAAGAGAACTTAAAAATCTCGGCATCGAAGTTTATTTTGTAGAAGATAATATTTGGACAATGGATGGGGATGGTGAACTAAGACTTACGATAATGGCAACACTCGCACAGGAAGAAAGCCGCAAAGTTTCTGAACGTGTAAAGGCAGGGCAGCATATCAGTCGGACAAACGGCGTTGTCTATGGCACTGGGAATATTTTAGGATATGACCGTGTAGACGGAAATTATGTCATTAATGAAGAGCAGGCTGAAACGGTAAGAATGATTTATGATATGTATCTTAACAAAGACATGGGTGCAACCAAAATTGCGAATGAGCTGTGCAGAAGAAGAAAGATTGGTGCGAATGGGGAAATTAAATGGAACTCATCTAACATAAGCCGTATATTGAGCAACCAGACCTATATAGGTTATATGGCATATGGAAAATCTTTTAGCAATAATTATCTGGAACAAAAACGAATCAATAATCATAACAAAGAAACCTATATGTATGTAAAAGCGGATTTTGAGCCTATCATTTCTGAAGAAGATTGGAAAAAGTGTGAGGCTATTCGTAATAGCCGTCGCAAGGTAATAGAAAGCCGAACAAAGAGCAATTCTTTATTTCAACAGAACAATCCAACTGTTGCCAAGCGTGAATCTCACGATTTATGGACAAAAAAATTGAAATGTTCCTGTGGGTCATCATTTAGAAAAAACCGTTGGCATAAAAATAAGAACAAAGAGTGGTCATATGGGTATCAGTGTTACCATCAGCTAAATCACGGCTCGGCGAAAAAACGTCGTGAACAGGGACTTGACGATACAGGATATTGCGATATGCAGATGGTGGCAGATTGGAAACTTGATGTTATGGGCAAGATGCTCATTGAACAACTTTGGAGCAACCGAAAAGATGCCGTGAATATTGCCTGTGATATTCTTAAAAAGTGTTATCAAGCTGATACTTCAATTAAGCATTTAGGAGTTTCCATTCAAGAAAAAATAGATAAGGTCAACACGAAGATAGAAAATCTTATAGATATGAGGGCAGATGGGGATATTACAAAGGATGAATATAGAACACGACGTCAAAAATTAGATGATGAGTTAGTGTTTTATCAATCAGAGTTAGAAGAACAAGAGCAAGATACAGATATTGTTCATTCTAACGGTTTGCAATGGGATACCATTTGTGCTACACTTAGCGAAATTATTGATTTTTCACAACCTTGTATTGATACAGCGGTTTTCGATAGATTTGTTTCTGCTATAATACCCAAAGGAGATAATCACTACGTTTGGATTATGAATTTGGATGGAAAGGGACAAGCAGACTTCATTATGGATGTTGCAGGTAGAAAGAACAACCATTCTGTATGTATAATGGATGAAGAAGAAAAAGAGGACGATGAGTCGTCCTCCATACATATTGCGGATATGCTACATATATCTGATATTGGTGCATTTATCAAGGGAAAAAAATCATCCCTAACACCAACACAGCACAGGCAGCGCTGAACCATCCGAGGTAAGCTGAAATAACCTTGTAAACAAGAGGAATAAATATTTTTCGCAATAAAAAGAGTAATAAAACAGACAGGATACCTCCTGTACGGTAAAATATTAAGAAAGATATTTTCCGCACAGGAGGTATTTAACTTCTGTTGGGGTCAAAATGGCAAAACCACGGTGATTTACAACTGAATAGACTATTTGGTTTTATAAATATGTCGAAACTTT
>Ga0153921_1001551_pt1 | contig 10146 bp, 7 predicted proteins | sample TSNJ005MetaG_FD_104691 | JGI IMG/M metagenome (GOLD analysis project Ga0153921, IMG submission 104691) | Attine ant fungus gardens microbial communities from New Jersey, USA - TSNJ005 MetaG | ecosystem: Host-associated > Fungi > Mycelium > Unclassified | place: USA: New Jersey, Brendon T. Byrne... | reverse complement strand
CTCTGCGAGCTGCTGACCAGTTGGTTGAGCCAGGAAGGCTTCCAGGTGCGCGCCTGCCACGATGGCTTGAGCGCCCGCAAAGCCTTGGCCGACAGCGCCCCGGCAGCGGTGGTGCTGGACGTGATGCTACCCGACGGCAGTGGCCTGGAGCTGCTCAAGCAACTGCGCAACGACCACCCGGAGCTGCCGGTGCTGATGCTCTCGGCCCGCGGCGAACCGCTGGATCGCATCCTCGGCCTGGAACTCGGTGCCGACGACTACCTGGCCAAGCCCTGCGACCCGCGCGAGCTGACCGCGCGCCTGCGCGCCGTGCTGCGCCGCAGCCATCCGGCCGCCGTGTCCACCCAGCTGGAACTCGGCGACCTGTGCTTCAGCCCGGTGCGCGGCGTGGTCAGTATCGACGAACAGGAATTCGCCCTCACCGTTTCCGAAAGCCGCCTGCTCGAAGCTTTGCTGCGCCAGCCCGGCGAACCACTGGACAAACAGGAACTGGCGCAGATCGCGCTGGGCCGCAAGCTGACCCTTTACGATCGCAGCCTGGACATGCACGTCAGCAACCTGCGCAAAAAGATTGGCCCGCACCCGGACGGCCGGCCACGGATCGTCGCGTTGCGCAGCCGCGGCTATTACTACAGCCTCTGAGTATCACGCAATATCCTGTGGGAGCCGGCTGGCTCGCGAATGCGGTGGGTCAGCACATGCATAGGCTGGCGCACCGCATTCGCGAGCCAGCCCGCTCCCACATTTGAATACCCAAATCCCCACAGTTTTGTCAGTTCGCAACAAAACCCTCTTTACCCAAGCTTTACCCACACCTGACCGCCGCTGACCTTGATCTCCGTAATCTACTCACATCCGGACTCACCGGAATAGAGACAGGAGAATCACCATGCGCAAGACCCTTATCGCTTTGATGTTCGCCGCTGCCCTGCCGACCGTTGCCATGGCCGCCATGCCAGACGGCCCAGGCCCGATGGGTGAACCTTCCGGCCACATGATGGGTGGCCCAGGCCACGGCGGTGAACACGGTCCGCGTGGCAAAGGTGGCCCTTTCAGCCAGTTGGACCTGAGCAAGGAACAGCGCCAGCAGATCGGCAAGCTGATGGGCGACCAATGGCACGCTCGCAAAGACCTGGTCAAAAAGTACCTGGACAAACTCCCGGCCGCCGACCAGAAAGCCATGCAAGATGAAATCGCCGCCGGCAAGCAGAAAACCCAGGCGGACATCCGTGCAGTCCTCAAGCCTGACCAGCAGAAGAAGTTCGACGAGATCGTCAAGAAGCAAGCCGAGCGCCGCGCCGAGTGGAAGGAATTCCAGGCCTGGAAAGCGCAACAGCCGCAAAAAGCGCAATAATGTTCTAGCTTCACTCCCCCAGCCCAGTGGCTCGCGCCGCTGGGCTTTTCCTGTTTGAGGGTTTCCTGTGCGTTCATTGTTCTGGCGCATCCTGGCCAGTTTCTGGCTGGCCATCGCCCTGGTTGCCGGGTTGTCGATCCTGCTTGGGCACATGCTCAATCAAGATGCCTGGATTCTCAGCCGCCACCCCGGCCTCAATAACCTCGCCGAAGAGTGGACTCAACTCTACGAGACCCAAGGCGAGGACGCCGCCCAGGACTTGCTGCAGCAGCGCAAGCGCCAGTACCACATCGACGTGCAAGTGCTCAACGAAAGCGGCGAGCCGGTCGTGCGGGGCACTTTCCCGCGCCGCGCCGCCGCGTTCGAAGCCCGCCAGAATGACAGCCAGGACGGCCACCTGCCCTGGCGACGCCTGACCGCCGAGTACACCAGCGAAAAAACCGGCGACACCTACCTGCTGATCTATCGTATCCCTCACCCCGAGCTGGACGCCTGGCACCGCAGCAGCCTGCTGTGGCCGTTGAGCGCATTGGCCATCGCCCTGGTGGTGCTGACCCTGTTCAGCCTGCTGGTGACGCTGTCCATCACCCGCCCCCTCAGCCGTCTGCGCGGCGCGGTGCATGACCTCGGCCAGGCCACCTACCAGCAGAACAGCCTGGCGCGCCTGGCCAACCGCCGCGATGAGTTCGGTGTGCTGGCCACTGACTTCAACCGCATGGGCGCCCGCCTGCAAAGCCTGATCGGCAGCCAGCGCCAGTTGCTGCGCGACGTCTCCCACGAGCTGCGCTCGCCGCTGGCCCGCCTGCGCATCGCGCTGGCCCTGGCCGAACGCGCCAGCCCCGAAGAACGCGAAAAACTCTGGCCGCGCCTGACCCGCGAATGCGATCGCCTGGAAGCGTTGATCAGTGAAATCCTGGTGCTGGCGCGCGTCGATGCCGATAACGCCAGCGCCGAAGACGTCGACCTCAACAGCCTGCTCAAGACCCTGCAAAAAGACGCCCAGCTCAGCGCGCCGGAACAGGTGGTGCAACTCACCGCCCAACCCGACCTGCGCCTCAAAGGCTGGCCGACCATGATCGAACGCGCGGTGGACAACCTGCTGCGCAACGCGCAGCGCTTCAACCCGAAGGGCCAGCCGATCGAATTGCACGCCCATCTCCACGGTGAGCACATCCTTATCAGCGTACGCGACCACGGCCCCGGCGTGGATGCCGAACACCTCAGCCAATTGGGCGAGCCGTTCTACCGCGCCCCCGGCCAGACCGCCCAGGGTCACGGCCTGGGCCTGGCGATTGCGCGGCGTGCGGCGGAACGCCATGGCGGCAGCCTGATCCTGGCCAATCATCCTGAGGGCGGGTTTATCGCCAGCATCGACCTGCCATTGGAGCCTGGGGTTGCCACATCGGCCTGATGATCTTCTATAGTGGCCCTTCTCTTAAGGAGGGCCTTTGATGACTGACCTGCTGACTCCCATCCAAGCCGCACTCGATCTACCGCCTACTCCATTGACCGTGACCGAGGCCGGCGCCCTGCCCTCGACCTTCGCCGTCACCGACCTGGCCAGTGCCAGTATCGGTGCCGCCGGCCAGGCCGTGGCCCAACTGGTGCTGGCAATGACCGGCCGCTTGCCCGCCGTGAGCGTGGACCGACGCCTCGCCTCCTTCTGGTTCTCGTCGTCCCTGCGTCCGGTGGGTTGGCAAACGCCACCGCTGTGGGACCCGGTGGCCGGCGACTACGCCAGTGCCGACGGCTGGATTCGCCTGCACACCAATGCGCCCCACCACCGGGCCGCCGCCGAGCAAGTGCTGGGCAAAGTCGCCGACCGCGCCGAAATGGCCAGCAAGGTCGCCGCATGGAACGCCGCCGAGCTGGAACAGGCGATTGTCGACGCCGGCGGCTGTGCGGCACAGATGCGTTCGTGGCAAACCTGGCAGCAACATCCGCAAGGGCTGGCGGTGAATGCCGAGCCGCTGGTGCAGCGCCAGACCTTCGCCACCACCACCGCAAAAACCTGGACAGGCTCGGTAGCGCGCCCGCTGGCGGGTATCAAGGTGCTGGACCTGACCCGCGTATTGGCCGGTCCCGTCGCCAGTCGTTTTCTCGCCGGGCTGGGCGCCGATGTACTGCGCATCGACTCACCGACCTGGAACGAGCCGGGCGTGGTGCCGGAAATGACCCTCGGCAAACGCTGCGCGCGCCTTGACTTGAAAGCGCCCGAAGGCCGGCAGTTATTCGAAGCGTTGCTCAAGGACGCCGACATCCTGTTCCACGGTTACCGTGCCGATGCCCTGGAACAGCTGGGCTATAGCGCCGCCGAGCTGCAAAGCATCGCCCCCGGCCTGATCGACGTGAGCCTCAACGCCTATGGCTGGAGCGGCCCGTGGCGCAATCGACGCGGCTTCGACAGCCTGGTGCAGATGAGCAGCGGGATTGCCGACGCGGGCATGGCCTGGAAACACGCGGATAAACCGGTGCCGCTGCCGTTGCAGGCGCTCGACCATGCGACCGGCTATCTGATGGCGGCCAGCGCGATTCAAGCCTTGAGTGAGCGGTTGAAATCCGGGCGTGGCGGATCGGCGCAGTTGTCGTTGGCGCGTACGGCCAAGTTGCTGGTGGAGGCGGGTCAGGTGCCGGAGCAGGTAGCGTTGCGGGCCGAGGAACCCGGCGATCAAGGGCTGGTGGTGGAACAGACCGCCTGGGGTCAGGCCCATCGGCTGCTGGCGCCGGTGACCATCAGCGGTACGCCGTTGCAGTGGGATTTGCCGGCCGGGGAATTGGGCTCACATCGGCCGCAGTGGTAGCCTTTCGAGCGTTATCGCAGGCAGGCCAGCTTGCACAATTTGAGTGGTAGCCCCCTCAAATGTGGGTGCTGGCTTGCCTGCGAAGAGGCCCTGCCCGCCCCCTCAATCCGCCCGCTGCAGCGACGTCCACAAATGCTGCGCCGCGTACGCCCTCAACGGTCGCCACGCCTCGGCCCGCGCCAACAGCTGCCGCGCCGAGACCGGCCCGCCTTCCAGCGCCGCCAGCGCATTGATCAAGCCGATGTCCCCCGACGCAAACGCATCCGCCTCGCGCAGTTGGCGCATGGCAATGTACTGCGCCGTCCAGTCACCAATCCCCGGCAGCGCGACCAGCCGCGCCACCCCGTCCTTGAGGCTGGCCTTGGGCTCGAACACCTGCGGATCATCCAGTAATGCCTGGGCCATGCCGGACAAAGTGCGACCGCGCGCCTTGGGCATGCCCAGCGCAGCCAGGTCCGCCGCCGCCAACACCTGCGGCGTCGGGAACGCGTGGGTAATGCCGACATGCGGCGTATCCAGGGGCTGGCCATATTGTGCAACCAACTTGCCAGCAAGGCGGATCGCCGCGACTACCGTGATCTGCTGACCGAGCACGGCACGGATCGCCAGTTCCAGGCCATCCCATGTGCCCGGCACCCGCAACCCTGGACGCGCGGCAACCAACTGCGCCATCAACGGGTCCTTCGCCAATTGCCGGTTGATCAAGGCCGGTTGGGCGTCCAGGTCAAACATCCGGCGCAAGCGCCGCTCGATCTCGGGAAACGCCGCCGGCTCGGGAAAATCGACGCTCACCTCCAGCCAATCGCCGTCACCCGGCGCGACACTGATCCAGCCGTGTCGCCCATCCACGCTGATACTGCGCCGGTACACGCCAGCCACCACCGTCTCGAGCCCGGTGATCGCCCGCGCCGACAAAAAACCCAGCATTGCCGCCCAGTCATAGGGCGGCTGATACGCCACTTTCACAACGACAACACCCCGCTGTACAGCCCATACGCCGCCAGGCTGGCGCCGGCAACTACGCAGCAGAAGATGCCTTTTTCCACGTGGGTGAACAAGGGTTGGGCCTGCTCGCGCTTGGCCAGTGCAAACAGCACCACACCGGGCGCGTACAGCAGCGCCGACAGCAGCAAGTATTTCAAGCCACCGGCATACAGCAGCCACACCGCGTAGCCGAGGGCGACCAGGCCCACCAGCAAATCCTTGAAACGCTGGCGCTGGGCGCCCTCATAGGTTTCGCCGCGCCCGCTCAACAACACCGCATAGGCCGCCGACCACAGGTACGGCACCAGGATCATCGAGGAAGCCAGGTAGATCAGGGTGGTGTAGGTGCTGTGGGAAAACAGCGTGATGACCAGGAAAACCTGGATCATCACATTGGTCAGCCACAGCGCATTGACCGGCACCTGGTTGGCGTTTTCCTTTTTCAGGAAGGCCGGCATGGTCTTGTCATGGGCGGTGGCGTAGAGGATTTCCGCGCACAGCAGCGCCCACGACAGCAAGGCGCCGAGCAACGACACGGCCAGGCCGATGCTGATGGCCATCGCACCCCAGGGCCCGACGATGTGCTCCAGCACACCGGCCAGGGACGGATTTTGCAATTGCGCCAACTGCGGCTGGCTCATGATCCCCAGGGACAGCACATTCACCAGCACCAGCAGTGCCAGCACGCCGAGAAAGCCGATCACCGTGGCGCGGCCTACGTCGGCGCGTTTCTCGGCCCGCGCCGAATACACGCTGGCGCCCTCGATGCCGATAAACACGAACACGGTGACCAGCATCATGTTGCGTACCTGGTCGACCACGCTGCCGAACTGCGGGTTGCCCAGGCCCCAGATATCACGGGTGAAGATATCGGCCTTGAACGCCACGCCGGCGATCACGATAAACATCAGCAACGGCACGATCTTCGCCACCGTGGTGATCTGGTTGATGAACGCCGCCTCCTTGATCCCGCGCATCACCAGAAAATGCACGGCCCACAGCAGCAATGACGCGCAGCCGATGGCCACCGGCGTGTTGCCATGGCCAAACACCGGGAAGAAGTAGCCGAGCGTGCTGAACAGCAACACGAAGTAACCCACGTTGCCCATCCACGCACTGATCCAGTAACCCCAGGCCGACGAGAACCCCATGTAGTCGCCGAACCCGGCCTTGGCGTAGGCGTACACCCCGGAATCCAACTCCGGCTTGCGGTTGGCCAGGGTCTGGAACACGAAGGCGAGGGTCAGCATCCCGACAGCGGTGATCGCCCAACCGATCAATATCGCGCCGACCTCGGCGCGCGCGGCCATGTTCTGCGGCAAGGAGAAAATCCCGCCGCCGATCATCGAGCCCACCACCAGGGCAATCAGGGCGCCAAGCCGAAGTTTCTGGGCCGGTTGAGACATGAATACTCCTGGATAATTATTAAATTGAGCTGACAACCGTGCACTCAACTAATTATCTCAGCGAGTGTAGCGTTTATTAAAGACCGCGATAAAACCGCCACGCTCATAACGCAATCGCATGACAATTTATAACCTTCAGGCTTATTTAGAATTTAAATACCGCTGGCACTTAACGTTTGCCGTGCTACTTCGCCCCGCGTCGGGAAAAGTTTGCACATTCAGGAATACGGACTAGCTTCAAACGTCCATACCCCTGACTAAATGATTAACCACAACGCAGAGACCGCTCTGGAAAGCGCCTTTGCGAGGAAAAGTATTGCCCGGGTGTTTTACCCCTAAGTCATTAATTCACAATGGAATGTGCCAATGAAGTGATCTGAGTCAGCTGTTTGATTAGCGCACGGAATTATTCTGTGGTCTCTCTTCTCCTGCATTGGAGTCATGCAATGTCTGAATCTCCCGGAAAACTTCGATTGGGCGCACTGGTTGCACTCGTCGTCGGCTCAATGATTGGCGGCGGGATCTTCTCACTGCCGCAAAACATGGCCGCCAGCGCCGACGTCGGTGCGGTGTTGATCGGTTGGGTGATTACCGCCATCGGCATGCTGACCCTCGCCTTCGTGTTCCAGACCCTCGCCAACCGCAAACCTGACCTCGACGGCGGCGTGTACGCCTATGCCAAGGCCGGGTTTGGCGACTATATGGGTTTCTCGTCGGCCTGGGGTTATTGGATCAGTGCCTGGCTGGGCAACGTCGGTTACTTCGTGTTGCTGTTCAGCACCCTGGGTTACTTCTTCCCGATCTTCGGCGAAGGCAACACCCCGGCAGCGGTGATCGGTGCCTCGGTGCTGTTGTGGGCCGTGCATTTCCTGGTGCTGCGCGGGATCAAGGAAGCTGCGTTCATCAACCTGGTGACCACCGTTGCCAAGGTGGTGCCGCTGCTGCTGTTTGTGCTGATCGCGCTGTTCGCGTTCAAGCTGGAGATTTTCACCGCTGACATCTGGGGCGTGAAAAACCCTGACCTCGGCAGTGTGATGAACCAGGTGCGCAACATGATGCTGGTCACCGTGTGGGTGTTCATCGGCATCGAGGGCGCGAGCATCTTCTCGTCCCGTGCGGAAAAACGCTCCGACGTCGGCAAGGCCACGGTGATTGGTTTTATCACCGTGCTGCTGTTCCTGATGCTGGTGAACGTGCTGTCCCTGGGGATCATGACCCAACCGGAACTGGCCAAGCTGCAAAACCCGTCGATGGCCGCCGTGCTGGAACACGTGGTGGGCCATTGGGGCGCCGTGCTGATCAGCGTCGGCTTGATCATTTCCCTGCTGGGTGCGCTGCTGTCGTGGGTGCTGCTGTGTGCGGAGATCATGTTCGCCGCCGCCAAGGACCACACGATGCCGGAGTTCCTGCGTAAGGAAAACGCCAACCATGTGCCGGCCAACGCCCTGTGGCTGACCAACGCCATGGTCCAGATTTTCCTGGTGATCACGCTGTTTTCCGCCAGCACTTACCTGTCGCTGATCTACCTCGCCACCTCGATGATCCTGGTGCCGTACCTGTGGTCGGCCGCCTACGCGCTGTTGTTGGCGGTGCGCGGCGAGACCTACGAAAACGCCCTGCGCGAGCGCAAGAAAGACCTGTTCATCGGTGCCGTCGCGCTGATCTACGCGGTCTGGCTGCTCTACGCCGGCGGCGTCAAATACCTGCTGCTGTCCGCCCTGCTGTATGCCCCCGGCGTGATTCTGTTCGCCAAGGCCAAGCATGAGTTGGGCAAACCGATTTTCACCAATGTCGAGAAGCTGATTTTCGCCGCGGTAGTCATTGGCGCCCTGGTGGCTGCCTATGGCCTCTACGACGGCTTCCTGACTCTGTAACTGTTGTTCACTGGAGGATCTGTAATGACCACGGAAAAAGTGAAGTACGGCGTACATTCCGAAGCCGGCAAACTGCGCAAAGTCATGGTGTGCTCCCCAGGCTTGGCCCACCAGCGGCTGACCCCCAATAACTGCGATGAACTGCTGTTCGATGACGTGCTGTGGGTTGCCCAGGCCAAGCGCGACCATTTCGACTTCGTCACCAAGATGCGCGAGCGCGACATTGATGTGCTGGAAATGCACAACCTGCTGACCGACATCGTCGCCATCCCCGAAGCGCTGGACTGGATCCTGGAGCGCAAGATCACTGCCAATACGGTGGGCCTGGGCCTGGTCGATGAAGTCAGCTCGTGGCTGCGCAGCCTGGAGCCGCGCAAAATCAGTGAGTTCCTGATCGGTGGCGTGTCGGCCGAGGACCTGCCGAGCAGCTTCGGCGGCAAGACCATCGAAATGTTCCGCGACTTCCTCGGCCACTCGAGCTTCATTCTGCCGCCGCTTCCCAACACCCAGTTCACCCGCGACACCACCTGCTGGATCTACGGCGGCGTGACGCTGAACCCGATGTACTGGCCGGCGCGACGCCAGGAAACCCTGCTGGCCAGCGCTATCTACAAATTCCACCCGGAGTTCACCAACGCCGACTTCCAGATTTGGTACGGTGACCCCGACCAGGAACACGGTGCCTCCACCCTGGAAGGCGGCGACGTCATGCCGATTGGCAACGGCGTCGTGTTGATCGGCATGGGCGAGCGCTCGTCCCACCAGGCCATCGGCCAACTGGCGCGCAACCTGTTCAAAAACAAAGCCGTGGAACGCGTGATCGTTGCCGGCCTGCCGAAATCCCGTGCGGCAATGCACCTGGACACGGTGTTCAGCTTCTGCGACCGCGACCTGGTCACCATCTTCCCTGAAGTGGTCAACCAGATCGTACCGTTCACTCTGCGTCCCGATGAAAGCAAGCCGCACGGTATCGATATCCAACGCGAGAAAACCAACTTCCTCGAGACCGTCGCTGCGGCCCTCAATCTCAAGGCGCTGCGCGTGGTCGAGACCGGTGGCAACAGCTTCGCCGCCGAGCGCGAACAATGGGACGACGGCAACAACGTAGTGGCCGTGGAGCCGGGTGTGGTGATCGGCTACGACCGTAACACCTACACCAACACCCTGCTGCGCAAGGCCGGTGTGGAGGTCATCACCATCAGCGCCGGTGAACTCGGCCGTGGCCGTGGCGGCGGCCACTGCATGACCTGCCCGATCATCCGCGACCCTATCGACTATTAATTTTTGGCCTTGGCCACTGCTTATCCGGCAGTGGCCAGGGGGATAACCGAAACCCAAGGAGATCCATCATGGCTTTTAATATGCGCAACCGCAGCCTGCTCTCGCTGATGCACCACACGACCCGCGAGCTGCACTACCTGCTGGACCTGTCCCGCGACCTCAAGCGCGCCAAATATACCGGCACCGAGCGTCCGCACCTGAAAGGCAAGAACATCGCGCTGATCTTCGAGAAAACCTCGACGCGCACCCGTTGCGCCTTCGAAGTCGCAGCCCATGACCAGGGCGCCCACGTCACCTACATCGACCCGGTGTCGTCGCAGATCGGCCACAAGGAAAGCATGAAGGACACCGCCCGCGTACTCGGGCGGATGTTCGATGCCATCGAGTACCGTGGCTTCGAACAGGAAATCATCGAAGAGCTGGCCAAGTTCGCCGGTGTGCCGGTG
>Ga0153921_1001549_pt1 | contig 10154 bp, 11 predicted proteins | sample TSNJ005MetaG_FD_104691 | JGI IMG/M metagenome (GOLD analysis project Ga0153921, IMG submission 104691) | Attine ant fungus gardens microbial communities from New Jersey, USA - TSNJ005 MetaG | ecosystem: Host-associated > Fungi > Mycelium > Unclassified | place: USA: New Jersey, Brendon T. Byrne... | reverse complement strand
TCCCGGAAACGACCGCAGCAGCGCGCAGGTTCAATTGCAGCGGTCGTTTCCGGGAAGGAGGTGTTCGGCCATGAAATCGACAAATACCCGAACACGCGGCTGCTGATGGCGATGGCTTGGCCAGAGTGCCCAGAAGGTGCTGTGCTCGGTGCTCCATGGGTCCAGAACGCTCACGAGCACGCCACGGTCGAGCGCATCGCGGGTGGCGAAGTCGGGCAGGCATGCAATGCCGTGGCCGTCGATGGCCATGTGCAGGATCGTCTCAAGATGATTGGCGGTCATTGCGGGCGCCAGCCGCGGCTCAGCTCCTCCCTCATGCGCGGAGAGTGGCCAACGTTCGATCAGGCCTGTGCCGGGAAAGCGATGGAGAAGGCACGCGTGGCTGCCCAGTTCGTCCGGATGCTGTGGCGTGCCGCGTTTGGCGAAGTACGCAGGGGCACCCACGCACAGCAGCCGGGTACTACCGAGGTTGCGGCCGTGCAGCCTGGAGTCGGCGGGGCTGCCCGTACGCACGACCGCGTCGAAGCCTTCCTCGATGACATCGACAAGACGGTCGCTGAAGTGCAGGTCGAGTTCGATGGCCGGGAAACGGTGCGCAAACGCCGAAAGCGCGGGCAGCATCAGTCCGCTGGCCAGTGGAAGGCTGACTTTCAGTCGACCGCTGGGCGCGGCGTGGGCGTCGGTCAGCTCGCGCTCGGCCGCCGCGACCTCGTTCATGATGCGCCGGCAGCGTTCAAGGAACTGCTCGCCTTCGGCGGTCAGGCTGACACTGCGGGTATTGCGATTCAGCAGGCGGGCGCCCAGGCGCTCTTCCAGCCGGGCGATGGTCTTGCTTGCCGCCGACGGGGTAATGCCACGCTGTCGCGCTGCGGAGGCGAAGCTGCGTGCCTCGGCGACCAGGACGAAGAGGCTGAGACCGGCAAAGCTGTCCATATGAGGCCATTGATGACATTCATGTCATTAAAGCACGGACCCATTGATGGATTCTTCCGGAATAGCGTCGTCGATAGCATCAATGCGGTGGCGCCTGGCCACGCTGGAGCTTCCTCGACATGTCTGTTGCCTCTGCTGCGACGGCCGGATCATCACGCCTTGGTGTGGTGTTTGCGGGCTGCCTGACCGCGCTTACCATTCCGTTGAGCATTGCCAGCCCCGCGGTGGGCATTCCTGCCATCCGCGCCGCGCTGGGTGGCTCGCCTGCAGCGTTGTCCTGGATCATCAACGCCTACCTGTTGACCTACGGCTGCACCACGCTGGTGGCCGGTGGCCTGGCCGATCTGCATGGCAGGCGCAGAACCTGGATCGTGGGAGGCGTGTTGTTTGCGCTCGTCACCGGCCTGATCCCCTTGATGCCCGATGTGGCATGGATCAATGTCCTGCGACTGCTGCAGGGGATGGCGGCCTCGGCAGCGTTCGCGGGCGCAATGGCATCGTTGGCGCAGGCGTTCGATGGCCAGGCGCGGGCCCGGGTTTTCAGCCTGATCGGCACCACCTTCGGCGTGGGGGCCGCAGGCGGTCCTTTGATGGCGGGTGCACTGATCGATGCGCTGGGCTGGGAATGGGTGTTTTTCCTGCCCGCGTTGCTGGCTGCGCTGACGGTGCCCCTGGTTGCCGTGTCATCCGTCGAATCAAAGAACGCCGGTTCGCCTCGCCTGGACTGGCTGGGTGCCTTTACCTTCATGCTGGCGCTGGGTTCACTGACCTACGCCATGATCGTGCTGCCGGAACGCGGTGTGTTGCATCCGCAGACGCTGGTACTGCTGGCGCTCGCGGTGGTGTTGCTGGGCGTGTTCATTGCCGTGGAGCGTTCCCATCGAACACCCTTGTTGGATCTCGGTCTGTTCCGCAATCGGCGCTTTGTCGGTGTACAGATTCTCGCCGCTGCGCCTGCGTTCTCCTACGTCGTCCTTCTGGTGGTGCTGCCGGCGGGTTTCATCGGTGTCGAAGGCCTGCGGCCGACCGAAGCTGGGCTGGCGATGGCAGCGCTGTCTGCGCCGTTGCTGGTGGTTCCCCTGGTCGCAGGCTACCTGCTGCAGTGGATTCCGGTGCGCGCGCTGTGCTGTGCTGGCCTGCTGATCGCTGCCGTGGGCCTGGCATGGCTTGCGCAGGTGTTCCAATCCCCGTCGGTGCGTTGGATGCCGATGCTGGTCATCGGTATCGGCATCGGCCTTCCCTGGGGGATCATGGATGGCCTGGCGGTCAGCGTGGTCGGCAAGGAGCAGGCAGGCATGGCTGCCGGCATCTTCAATGTGATGCGATTGGCAGGCGATTCAGTCGCCCTCGCGCTTGTCGGCATCCTGCTCGCGGCCCGGATTGGCGGACGTGTGGCGCAGGAGACCGGCGTTGTTGCCCGCGCTGCCGTGCACAGGCTGTCCATGGGCGACCTTGGGGGAGCGGTGGAGGCGTTGCCCGGTGTTTCGAGAACGGTGCTGGCCCAGGCGTACATGGAGTCCGTCCGTGGCCAGCTGTTCGTCCTGGCGATGGCGACCGTGCTGGTCGCCATCATGCTTGGCTACCTGTTGCGTGAAAAGGTCGAGCCTTGCCTGCGCAGAGGCGGTCAGTAGCGCGGGTCGGCGATGGCGGGCAGCACCAACTCGCGCACGAAGCCGGACGATGACAGCTGCAGCAGGGTGCGTACCATCGCCACGACATCATGGACCGGCACCAGTGCGCCGTCGCCGCGCGCTGCGGCGTCCGCTACCGGTACCGACAGCGCATCGTCGGTGTTGAGGTAGCCCAGCTGCAGGCTGGTCACCGCCAGGCGGCGATCCCGGAAGCCTTCGCGCAGCGCATCGGCGATGCCGTTGAGCGCGAACTTGGACGCACCAAAGGCCACTTCCGGGCGACCACTGCGTGGCAGTGCCGAGGTCGAGCCGGTCAGCACCAGCTGTGGGCGTGCTGCGCCCAAAACCCTCGGCAGCAGGCGCTGCAGCAGCACCAGGGTGGCGGTGATGTTGACGTCGACCAGCTGGGCAAGCGCGGCATCGCTTTCGTCGAGGAAGGCGTACTCGTCGCTGAAGGCCGTCTCTTCCCAGATGCCCAGGTTGTGGATGAGCACATCCAGATCGGCCGGCGCCTGTGCTGCGATGTGATTGGCAGCGAGGGTGGGCTGGGACAGATCGGCTTCGATCCACTGCAGGGTGACGCCCTCGGGGCATTCAAGGTCGCGCGGACGGCTGCGCGAAACGCCGATGACGGTGTCGCCCGCACTGCACAGGCCTTCTACGAACGCTCGACCGAGGCCCCTGCTGGCGCCGATGACCATCAATTTCATGTTGCTTCCTTGTTTTACTGCGGCGGCCTCAGTCGGCCGCCAGAACGGTGTCCCAATCCGCGAACGCACGCAGGCCGCTGCGTTCGGCGGTGATGATCGAGCCGCTGTTGTCGAGCTGGCAGCGGTACTGCGGCTGCAGCCCGGCCGCCTGTGCGGACACGGCCATGGCGTGCACCAGCTGGCGTGCATGCCCACGGCTGCGGGCCCTTGGCAGGGTCAGTACGCCCATATCGGCGAAGGCTGCATCCAGGCTCCAGGGATACATGCTGCCAGCGGCCAGCAGGTGCTCTCCATCGAAGGCACCGAACACCTGCCAGTGATCCAGCTCGACCCAGGCGGCATCGAGATCGTCCTCGCTGGCATTGGCCTGGAACGCATTGAACGCAGCGGTGTCGGTTGGGCCCAGCCGGCGGATATGCGGTGGGACAGGGTATTCGGCGAGGGTAGCGAGTGTTGCGGTGGGGAAGTAGAAGACGCGGTCGGCACCGTGCGTGCGCTGGCCGAGCTGCTGCAGGCGCTGTTGCAGCTGCGCCAGTGTCCAGTGCGGTTGCACATGCAGTTGCAGGCGAGCGACCAGGGCAGGGCGCAGCAGCGCACGGGCGGGGCCCGCGACCGGCCGCAACAGCATGCCGTCCTCACCGCCGTCGAAATCATCGCTGCAGGCCAGGTGCAGCTGCGGCCCCTCCTGCAACGTGCGCTGGCCGGCGAACACGCGTTGCCAGGCAGCATCGATCAACGGGGAAATCGCATCGTCCATGACAAACGGCTCGCTCAGTGTCGGGGCAATTCAACCTGCAGGCCCGCGGCTTTCCATTCGGGATAGCCGGCGGCCAGTCGCTGCGCGCTCAGGCCTGCGTCGCGCAGCATCATCACCGCATCGTTGGACAGCACGCAGTAGGGCCCGCGGCAGTACGCGACAATGTGGACGGCGCGCGGCAGTTCGTCCATGCGTGCGTGCAGTTCCGTAGCGGGAATGTTCAGCGCGCCGGGCAGGTGGCCCAGATCGAATTCCTCGCGAGGGCGTACGTCCAACAACACCACGCTGTCGCGTTGCTCCAGCAACTGTTCGACGGTCAGCCCTTCCAGTGCATCGCGGCGCTGCAGGTTGTCGGTGAGGACGCCCTGCATTTCGCTGCGCTGGTGGTCGGCATAGTCACGCAGCGCGGCCAGCAGGTTGACCAGTGGGCCGTCACCGCTGCGGTAGAGGATGCGCTTGCCGTCACGGCGGGTCTGCACCAGGCCGGCACGACGCAGCTGCTGCAGATGCTGGGAGGTATTGGCCACCGACAGGCCGCTCAGTTCGGCCAGGCGCTCGACCGCACGCTCGCCCTGGGCGATGTGCTCCAGCAGGGCCAGGCGGTGCGGGTGGCCCAGGGTGCGGGCGATCTCGGCCAGCGCTTCCAGCGGGGATGGCGGCAGCTCGGTTGCAGCGTTCATGCCGGGCACGCTAGCATCGATCTATCATGCAAGCAAATAATTGAATGAAAGTGACATGAGTGGCTGGGCGACGACATTCGTGACTGACGCGGTAGTGATCGGCGTGGGTGCGACCGCGCTGATGGATCTTTGGGCGTTGTTGCAGCGCAGGGTGCTCGGCATTCCCTCGCTGGATTTTGCGATGGTCGGCCGCTGGCTGGGGCACCTGGCGCGCGGACGGTTCCGCCATGAGGGTATTGGCCGCTCGGCAGCGGTCAGTGGCGAGCGCGCGCTGGGGTGGACCGCGCATTACGTGATCGGTGTGGTCTTCGCCGCGTTGTTGCTGGCCGTGGTCGGGAACGGTTGGGTGCAGGCGCCGACCCTGTGGCCGGCGCTGGCCTTCGGCATTCTCAGTGTTGCCGCGCCGTTCTTCATCCTGCAGCCGGGCATGGGCGCCGGCATTGCCGCTTCGAAGACCCCAGCGCCTGGCAAGGCGCGGCTGCGCAGCCTGGTGGCGCACAGCGTGTTCGGCGCAGGCATGTACTTTTCCGCGCTGCTGTTGGCCGCGGTCCGTGCAGGATGAGCGAGAATCCGTGGGGTCACCGGCAACAGGAACATCCCGGCATGGAAGCACCCAATCCCTTCACTGATGGCATGCCGCTGCCGTGGGCGTGGCGGGAAACATTGGCCGATGCGCGCATCGAGCGGCAGTCGATCGGCGTATCGCGCGCAGACGTCGCCCGCGTGCATCGCCCGGGACAGGCCGATGCCTTCCTGAAATCGGAAGTGATCGATGCCTTCAGTGAGCTGGGCGATGAAATTGCCCGCCTGCGTTGGCTGCAGGGACAGGGGCAGCCGGCGCCTGCAGTGATCGCCACCGCCGAGGAGACGGGACGGCGTTGGCTGCTGATGAGTGCCTTGCCTGGGCGCGATCTGGCTTCGTCACCGGAGCTGCCGCCCGAGCATCTGGTGGAACTGCTGGCCGATGCGTTGCGGGGCCTGCATGCCATACCCGTGACGGCCTGTCCGTTCGATCAGCGGCTGGCCTCGCGCCTGCAGGCGGCGCAGGCACGGGTCGAGGCGGGCCTGGTCGACGCCGATGACTTCGATGACGAGCGCCTGGGGCAGAGCGCGCAGCAGGTATTTGCCGAACTGCGCACGACCCGGCCCGAGCACGAGGATCTGGTGGTCAGCCACGGCGACGCCTGCCTGCCGAACCTGCTGGCAGCGGAGGGCCGTTTCAGCGGTTTCATCGACTGTGGCCGCCTGGGTGTGGCCGATCGCTACCAGGATCTGGCGCTGGCTGCGCGCAGCCTGGTCCACAACTTCGGTGACACGCGCTGGGTCGCGCCGCTGTTCCGTCGTTATGGCGTTGCGGCCGACGAACGGCGGCTGGCGTTCTACCGTCTTCTCGACGAGTTCTTCTGAAACCGCACAGGGCAGCGTTGGGCCGGGCTGAACGGTGCCCTGCCGGCGGATCCGCGCGCCCTTAAAAATGGACGAACGTTCGTTCACTATTTGTGGCATGAACCGAATCGACCGCAACGAGCAACGCATCGCGCAGATCCTGCAGGCGGCCCTGCAGTGTTTCCTCGTCAAGGGCTTCCACCAGGCCAGCATGCGTGACATCGCGCAGGCAGCCGGCGTCAGCCTCGGCAATCTCTACAACCATTTCCCGGGCAAGGAGGCGATCATCCTTGCGGTGGCCGTGGCCGAAAGCGAGGAATTGGCGCCGCTGTTGCAGCGTCTGGCCGCGGCTGACGGCGAACGCGCGCAGGTGCTGGGCTTCCTGCAGGACTTCCACGCCCTGTGCCGGCAACCGGAGTGGGCAACGCTCGCCGTCGAAGTGCTGGCCGAGAGCGCACGCAATCCGGCGGTGGCCGAGGCATTTGCGGCCAATCGCAGGCAATTGCAGGCGACGCTGGCCGAAGCCCTGCAGCAGGTGGCACAGCGCGAACGTCGGCGTCCCGTACTGGCCCCGGCACTGCAGGCACAGGTGCTGCTTGATGCCATCGAAAGCGATGCCCTGCGTCGAGGGCTGGGCGAAGCCGGTGGCACCAATGAGGCATCGCTGGATCTCGGCCTGCTTGCGCTGCTGCTTGGCGCGCGCGCATGAGTGCCGTCGACCGGCGATTGCACGGCCTTGATCTGGCGCGCTACTTCGCAATGGCAGGCATGGTGCTGGTCAACTTCCGCCTGGCGATGGCCGTGGAGGCGGACGGTGATGGTCGGCTGGCGGGATGCTTCCATCTGCTGGAGGGCAAGGCCTCGGCGACCTTCGTTACCCTGGCCGGGCTTGGCCTGGTACTGGCCACGCAGCGCTCGGGCTGGATGCAGGCCAGCGTGCAGACCTGGCGGCGCGCGCTGTTCCTGCTGGTGCTGGGCCTGCTCAACCTGACCCTGTTCCCGGCCGACATCCTGCACTACTACGCGGTGTATTTCGCGCTGGCGGTGCTGTGGCTGCGTGCTTTGCCGCAGGTGCTGCTGGCCAGCATCGCCTGCCTGGCTGCCGGCTCGTTCTGGGCGCTGCTGCATTGGGACTACAGCCAGGGCTGGAACTGGCAGACGCTGGAATACGCCGGTCTGTGGCAATGGCCGGGCGCGGCCCGCAACCTGCTGTTCAATGGCTTCCATCCGCTGCTGCCCTGGATGTGCTTCTTCCTGCTGGGCATGCTGCTGGCACGCCTGCAGTTGTCACAGCCGAGGGTGCAGCGTGCGTTGTTGCTGCTGGGCCTTCTGCTGATCGGCGTGGGCCAGGGCGTGGAGCACCTTGCACAGGGAACGCCCTGGCAGCTGTGGCTGGGAACGCAGCCGATGCCGCCGGGACCGGCCTACGTGTTGACCGGTGCGGGCGCGGCCTGCAGCGCGATTGCCGCGTGCCTGTGGGTCAGCCGCCGGTATCCGGGGGATTGGCTGGAGCCACTCACCGCGGCAGGGCGGATGACCCTGACCCTGTACGTCGGCCACATCCTGCTGGGCATGGGGACGCTGGAATGGCTGGGCCTGCTCGATGGCAGCGCTTCGCTGCCGGCCGTGCTGCTGTGGGCATTGTTGTTCCTGATGCTGGCCACGGGCGCAGCGTGGCTGTGGTCCTGGCGGTTCACGCGGGGCCCATTGGAAGCGGTGATGCGGCGCGTCGCCGGCTAGCACTTTGGTCGCGCAGGCACGATGTTGTGACGGACATGTCTGTGTCGCGGCCCGCGCATCTGCGATAGTGGCGTCAGGTAATACTTTCCGCTTGCATCCATGTCATTCGCTTCGGCGCAGCATCTCGGCGAAGTCCTTCAGCAGTCCTATGGCATCACCGCTACCGCCGTGGTGCCACGCCCGGTTGGCGCCGATGCCAACGCCAGCGTGTATCGCATCGATGCACGTCGCGGGCAATGGTGGTTGAAATGCCGCAGCTACCAGGTTGCCCCTGCCGTCTGGGACACCCTGCATTGGCTGCGCGGCACGCTGGGTATCGAGGAAATCGTTGCGCCCTGGCCGGCTTTGACCGGTGGGGCGTCGGTGCAGCGCTGGGGCCTGCAGTTCACCCTGTTCCCCTATGTGGAAGGCCAGTCCGGCTTCGAAGCGGCGTTGAGCCGCGCGCAATGGCAACGGTTGGGCGAAGTGCTGCGGCGCCTGCACGACGCGTGCCCGCCACCGGAGTTGCAGGAGGCGCTGCCGAGCATACGGATGGAAACCGCAGCGCTTGATACCGTCGGGCAATGGCTGGCCGGCGAGGGCCTGGCGGCCGCCAGGGATGCGCTGGGCCGTGCCTTTGTTTCCGTCTGGGACCAGCAGCACGCGCGTATCGCGGCGCTGCATGCGCAGGCACTGCAGCTGTACGCGGCGTTGCAGGATGTCCCGGTGCGGCTGCACCTGTGCCACACCGACCTGCATGCCGGCAATCTGCTGATGGGCAACGACGGCGGCCTGCACCTGATCGACTGGGATGGCCTGTCGCTGGCACCGCGCGAGCGCGACCTGATGTTCATCGGTGGTGCTGTCGGTGGGCGCTGGGGGCGCGAGAATCCGCTGGGATTCGAAGAGGGCTATGGCAGTGACCGTGGCGACCCTCGCTGGATCGCCTGGTACCGGCACTGGCGCGTCCTGCAGGACCTGATCGAGTTCCAGCAGGTCCTGCTGGGCAGCGATGGAGAGGATCGTTCGCCGCAGCTGCGCCGGCAGTCGCTGCATTTCCTCAGCGAACAGTTCGCACCGGGCAATGTGTTCGACGCGGCCGAGCGGGTGTATCGCGCGCTGTAAGGCGCACAGGAATCATCCACGCGTGGCGTGGCTCTACTCGGCGGGCTTGGCCGCTGCCGAGGCGGCCGCACTTGCGGCGCGGCGCGACAGCACGGCTTCGCGGTGGGCGATGTAGGCGTTGGCGGCGAGGATGATGCCGGCCCCCATGATCGTCCAGCGGTCCACGCTTTCGTTGAACAACAGCCAGCCACACAGCGTCACCAGCGGCAGCTGCAGGAAGCTGATCGGGGTCAGGGCGGAGACTTCGCCCAGCCGTAGCGCACGGGTCCACAACAGCTGGCCGATGGTACCGAGCACGCCGGTGGCCAGCAGCCACAGCCAGGCCGATCCGGTCGGCCAGACCCAGACGAACAGCGCCGGGACCAGCGACAGCGGCACCCAGAACACGTAGGTATAGAGCACCACGGTATCGGCACTGTCGACGCGGGTCAGCTGCTTGATCTGGATCGCCACCAGCGAGCTGAGTACCGCCGCACCCACCGCGACCAGGCTGCCGGCGGTGAAACCGGCGGTGCCGGGACGCACGATCACCAGTACACCGATGAAGCCGACGACGACGGCGGCCCAGCGGCGCACGCGCACGGTTTCACCCAGCCACAGCACGGCGGCAATGGTGACGAACAGCGGGGTGGAGTACGAGAGCGAAACCGCCTGGGCCAACGGCAGATGGCCCAATGCCCAGAACGCGCACAGCATCGAGCCCAGGCCGATCGCACTGCGCACGAAATAGCGTGGCAGCTGCTGCGTCTTCAGTGGCGCATGGCCAGGCCGCAACAGCATCGGCAGCAGTGCCAGCAGGCCGAAGGCATTGCGGAAGAACGCCACTTCCTGGGTCGGCACGTAGCGGGTGGCATAACGGATGGCCACGGCCATCAGGCCGAACGCCATCGTACTGCCGAGCATCAGCAGCGCCGCCCGCATCGGGGTGGCGCTGGGGGAAAGGGCGGGGCTGTTCACCACTGTGCGCCGAGCAGGCGGGGCTCCGGTTCGATCGGCACGCCGAATTTCTCCAGCACCGAGGCCGAGATGCGGCGGGCCAGCGCCAGCAGTTCAGCGCCGCTGGCATTGCCGTGGTTGACCAGTACCAGCGCGTGGCTGGGGGCCACGCCGGCATCGCCTTCGCGGAAGCCCTTCCAGCCGCAGGACTCGATCATCCATGCCGCCGAGACCTTGCGCTTGTCCTCGCGGTCTGCCGGGAACACCGGCAGCTCGG
>Ga0153921_1001546_pt1 | contig 10163 bp, 11 predicted proteins | sample TSNJ005MetaG_FD_104691 | JGI IMG/M metagenome (GOLD analysis project Ga0153921, IMG submission 104691) | Attine ant fungus gardens microbial communities from New Jersey, USA - TSNJ005 MetaG | ecosystem: Host-associated > Fungi > Mycelium > Unclassified | place: USA: New Jersey, Brendon T. Byrne... | reverse complement strand
TGACACAATCCATAAATAAACTAAAAGAACATTTAAAGAAGTGGGCAATCACTCCAGAAGATTGGAAGGAAGTCTAAGCAAAAGAGCAAGAATTATTTAATATAAAGACAGCAAAATTGGAAGAAAAGAAAACATATTATTAAGAGCACTGGATCAATGGAGGTGGTTTAGAACAAAAATTAATTGTGACATTCTCATTAAAATATCAGAACTATAGAAACTATTATAAAACTAAAAAAAAGCCCCTTATATTCGGTAATTTATAGCTTTTTGTCTGTTTTTACTGTCAAATTCGAGATAGTATACTATTAGCTGTTAGTATTATCACTATATAGTTACTTTCACTAATAAATAAACACCCGAACTCAACAAATTTCAATGCATATAGCAATATTTCATATAATTCGATAGCCACGTATCTTTAGTTATTTTAAAAAAATCAGGTGACTGTAAAAATTAAGCAATGCCAAACATAATTTTTTTATATGAAGTGCTCTATTATAGAAATGACAAAAAAACACGGATCTTAAATAACCCATGTTTATTAATTTTCTATCATTGTGGCTAATTTCTTTGTAAAGTAACAATTCCTTGCTTACTTTAATAAACAACTGTTACCATCGAGCATCACTGCAAAGAGGGGTAAGCATTCAATAGTGCATCAGTAATGACTGGAATAAAGTCATCAAAAGTTGAGTACTGTTCCATGTTTTGGGAGTATTGCAAGACAGCCTCATAAGCAGCATCGATATAGATAAATCCTATATCTCGTTCAGACTGCAATAGAGCTTCTGGATCTATCGTAGTATTTTCTTTCATAATATAGATTCCCGCAGCACGCAGTACCAATTCCTCGTATGCAATGCTCCAATTGATATAAGCATAACGATTCATTTCCACTCGTATAGCCTCCATTAAGTATTTGCTCCGCTGTATTTCTGCTATCATTGCAGAATTATCCTCTTCATTAATTGGGATAAAAGAATGGCCAAACTCATGGACAATTAAGTACGCAATAGCATCACTATTGCCAAAAAGAGGAGTATCATTTTCTGATTCAAGGGGGCCTTGAATAGAATAGACGTAACGTCCATCAGCAACTTCCAATGTGGGCCCAAATCCACCTGGGTGAAAGAGAGCTACCAAGACAATAGTATACCCCGCCATTTCTTTGCCGTAAAATGACTCCATTGCATCAATCATGTTCCACTGGGGGAATTCTTCGACATAGGCATCAATCATACGGTTATAAAAATCTTGATGGGATAGATAAAATTCTTCGAAGTTAGTATCAATAAAAAATTGCTCCATGATATTTCTGAAATCTTCCATATTGATAGTTAGACGGTTTCGTTGGTAGTCGGAACCTTCAAATTCTGACGAAACAGAAAATTTTTCATCAAGATACAGACAAGCAGTCGGTGGGCTATCAAAGGAAAAACCTTGCCGCATAGCCGTATTAATAAACTTGACCGCTTCGTGGTTTTCAAATTCACGAAAGGCTGTCTCCAAATCATCATGATAAGAAGTCTTTTGCTCTGTCAGCTCTCCAAATTGTTCATCGAAATTACTAAGATACTGGATGACTGACAGCATTTCAATCATAGGATCTACAGTTACGGTAACACCATTAACTGTTTTTGAAATCTTCGCAGGCATAATAACTTCGGTTTTTGAAGCAGACATACTTTTGTTTGTCCCACAGCCACTCAAGGACAACAGTAAAATCATACTTAGTGCTAGAAACTTGAACTTCATAAATAGTAACATCTGGTATATTATAAGTACTTATCTAACTAATTGTTAATATACCTTCTCCTTTCTGTGCACATGTAAGTACACTTTACATATAGTATAGAAGTTTATGGTGCTATGTCAAGTTTTTCGGGTCTTTGAGAGTTGAATAATAAATAAATTTAAAAAGTTGGCTTGAGAACTTCTTTTATTTATCAATTATTTTTATCTATCGTGATTTATCGTAATATATAATATGCTATCTCTTTACTTACTACTAGGAGAGGTTCATTCATGCGTCTTTCTATTTCTAAATCTAAAAATCATGAATTCCTTTATATCATTAAAGAAAAATAAATTACGCATATTTACAACAAAACGAAAAAGTGTAAAAGCATCTGATATTCATTACTTTTTACACTTTTTTCTAGCATTATTATGTTAAATTCACTATTTACGTATTCTTGTCCACAGTTTTCATTTTCTTTAAGTTTCCAAGCTTATAACTCCGTTTCTCTAACTCCTTCAAAACATCATCCATCGCTATTCCACATTCCACCAACAAAACGGTTAGATGATAAAATAAATCAGCCAACTCACAAACAATATTCTCTTTATCATTATTCTTAGCTGCAATAATAACCTCAGAACATTCTTCGCCACATTTTTTTAATATTTTATCAATACCTTGTTCGAATAAATAACTCGTATAGGAACCTTCTTCTTTTGTTGTTTGTTTGCTTTTAACTACTTGATACAAATCATTCAATACAGTATCTTTCTCCATTATTATTTCACACCTCCATCTTTCTATAAAAACAACTCTTATGACCCGTATGGCAGGCAGCCCCAGTTTGATCGACTCGAATTAATAATGTGTCATCATCACAATCACTAAACATTGAAATTACTTTTTGATAATGTCCACTAGTTGCTCCTTTATTCCACAACTCTTGTCTTGATCTAGAATAAAACCAAGTATAGCCAGTTTCGATTGTTTTCAATAAGCTTTCTTGATTCATATAAGCTAACATTAATACCATATCGCTTTTATCTTCAACGATAATCACTGGAAGCAACAAAGATTTAAGAAAATATTTTTTAACTTCCATATATCCTCCTTATTTGAATATTATGCTTTTCTAAATGGTTCTTAACTTCTTGAATGCTAAGTTCTTTATAATGAAATAAAGAGGCTGCTAATGTGGCATCAGCATTACTTTTTTCAAATACTTCAGAAAAATCTTCTAATTTTCCACAACCACCAGAAGCAATAATTGGAATTCTAACAATCTTTCCAACTTCATTCAATAATTCAATATCATATCCTTCTTTCATTCCATCTGTATCCATAGAAGTTAACAAAATTTCACCTGCACCTAATTCTTCGACTTGTTTTGCCCATGCAATGGCATCAATTCCAGTATCAATTCTTCCTCCATGAATCACAACATGGAACTTTCCATCCACTCTTTTGACATCAATCGCACTAACAATACATTGACTGCCATAACTAAGACTAGCTTCTTTAATTAGTAAAGGATTTTTAATCGCAGCTGAATTAATTGAAACTTTATCTGCACCAGCTCGCAATAACTGATGAATATCTTCAATGCTTTCAACCCCACCACCAACGGTTAGTGGAATAAACACTTCCTTTGCTACCGCTGAAACAACCTCGTAAATCGCTTTTCTTTTTTCATGTGTTGCTGTAATATCCAGAAATACTAATTCATCTGCTCCTTCTTGATAATAACGTTTCGCTAAATCAACAGGATCTCCTACATCTTTAATCCCAACAAATTGAATCCCTTTAACCACTTTTCCATCTTTAATATCTAAACAAGGAATAATTCTTTTACTTAACATAGGATTCACCTTCTAACATTAATGCTTCTTTCAAATCAAGTGTTTTAGCATACAATGATTTACCACAAATAACCCCATATAAATCTAATTGTTGTATATTTTTTAAATCATTAATATCACGAATTCCTCCAGAAGCAATAATATGACAATTGACTGCTTGTCGTATTTGCTTTAACTGTTCTAGATTTGGTCCTTTTAATGTACCATCTTTTGAAATATCAGTAAAAATAATATAACGTACACCAATTGACTCCATCTTTTTTGCTAATTCTAGATAATTTTGATTACTTTCTTTTAACCATCCATTTGTTTTAACAAAACCATCAATGGCATCAATTCCTACAGCAATTCTATCAGGATAAAGTTCTACTAACTGTTGTACGATTTCTGGATTTTCCAAAACCATAGAACCTAAAATGACACGTTCTACTCCTTCTTCTAAATAATCAACCGCTGTTTTAAAATCACGAATTCCGCCACCTAATTCCACTTTCAAAGAGCTGTTCTTAACAATCGTTAAAATAATTTCTTTATTTGGTTGTAAGCCACCTTTTGCTCCATCTAAATCAACCATATGCAACCAAGAGGCTCCCTCTTTTTCAAATTGAAGAGCTGTTTCTAAAGGATCGAACGCGACTTGTTTTGCCGTACGATAATCCCCTTTTAATAAGCGAACACATTGACCATTATGAAGGTCGATAGCAGGTAAGATAATCATAGAACTTCCCCCTTAATTTCCACAAAGTTTTTTAATAACGTTAGCCCAGTTTCACCACTTTTTTCTGGATGAAATTGAGTTCCATAGACATTTTTGCCATGATAGACAATCGCTGGTATTTGACAATCATAATCACAATAGGCTAACACATACTTAGGATCAGTAAATGCCATATAGGAGTGAACAAAGTAAACATTATCCTGTTCTTGAATGTTATTTAATAAGGGATGTTTTACTTGCAACAATAATTGATTATATCCCATATGTGGTAATTTCAAATCTGTTGGAATTTCTTTAACAACACCAGGAATAAGACCTAATCCTTTGCTTATTCCAAACTCTGTACTACTATCAAATAAAAATTGCATTCCTAAACAAATACCTAATAATGGTTTTGTTTTTACTTGATCTAGTATAACTTCTTGCAATCCTGATTGCTTTAATAATTCCATCCCTTTAGAAAAGGCCCCCACTCCAGGTAAGATGATTCGTTCTGCCCGTTTTATGATAGCAGGATCGTTGGTAATCACTGACTCAATAGCTAAATAATCAAAGGCATTCTTTACTGAAAATAAATTACCAACACCACAATCAATAATAGCAATCATTTAAATCACTCCTTTACTTGATAAACAAACTTGGCTGTCTTCTAGGCTAAGTGCTTCTTTTAAAGCATAAGCAAAGGCTTTAAAAATAGCTTCTATCTTATGATGATCGTTTTTACCATACAACAAGCGAATATGCAATGTCATTCCAGCATGCTGTGCTAGTGCTCTAAAAAATTCTTCCACCATTTGTGTATCCATCTCTCCAACGTTTTGATGTTCAAATTCTGCATCAAATACCAAATAGCTACGATTACTCATATCGATTGCAACAAAAGCCAAAGCTTCATCCATTGGAATATAGACACTAGAAAAGCGTTTGATTATTTTATTTTGTTGAAAGATTTCTTGGATTGCTTTTCCTAAGACTATTCCAACATCTTCAATACTATGATGATCATCTACTTCTAAATCTCCTACACATTCTAGATCTAACGCCATTCTAGAATGAATAGAAAATGCTTTCAACATATGATCAAAGAAACCAATTCCAGTCGTAATCCTAGATTCTTGAAATTCATCGATTACTAATTTCAACTTTATGTCAGTTTCTTTTGTTTTTCGCTCTATCATCGCTTGTCTCATATAGTCTCCTCCTTAACAATTGTATTCAGCTTTTCTAATAGGTATTGATTTTCATATTTTGTCCCAGCAGTTATCCGTAAATATCCATTGATGCTTCTTACAACAACACCTAATCTTAATAATTGCTTAGCGATGGTTTCTGCATTTTTTGTTTTCAAATATACAAAATTGGTAGAAGAAGGATACATCATTTCAAAAAGAGAATGTTGTTGATTAAAACAAGTTAATAAATCAAACAATTGATCTTTCGATTGAACAACTTCTTTTATCGCATTGTTTAGATACTCTTTTTCTTTCAATAGCGTAGTTCCAATCATTTGAGAAAGACTATTTACGTTATAAGGTGATTTGACTGCTTTTAAAATTCTAGTTAATTCCTTATTCGCTATCGCAAAACCTAAACGAAGTCCGGCTAGTCCAATCGCTTTAGAACAAGTTTTAAGTACAATCAAACGCTCATACTGATTTACTTCCTTCAGCACTGATTGATTACTAAAATCCATATAGGCTTCATCGACAATAACTAAAGCCTTAGTCGAATCAACAATCTTCAACACTTCTTCTTTTGAAAGACATAACGAAGTAGGATTACACGGATTTGAAAAAATTAAACCATCAATATTATCTTTATTACAATACTCAATCAGTGCATCGACTGGAATACGTAAATCTTCTTTCTTAGGAAATAGTTGGTAATTCTTATCAAATAATTGACTATAGAAAGAATACATAGAAAAATCTTGCTCTAATAATAAGATTTTTTGTGTCTTATCAAAAAATGTATCAATAATCAATCCTATCAATTCATCTGAGCCATTACCAGCAGTAATAAGCTTGGGATTGATACCATACAATTCCCCAAAAGCAACACACAATTCCTCAGCATCAGGATCAGGATAACGATTCAATGGATAATCTTTTAATTTCTCAATTCCTTTCGTAATCACTTTTTGATCGACTTGAATGAACGATTCATTGGCATCTAAATGAATCATTTTTTCTTTTGTTACTGGTGTATAAGGATTTAACTTTTTTATTTTTTGGTTGATTTGATATCTCATTACTTTTTCCCCATTTCTTCAAAACGTACTTTGATAGAATTGGCATGAGCTGTTAACTGTTCTTTATTGGCTAATAATACAATATCATCAGCAGCTTCTTTTAATGCTGCTTGACTGTAGTATATAAAACTAGATTTCTTAACAAAAGAATCAACAGATAAAGGAGAGAAGAATCGTGCTGTTCCATTTGTAGGTAATACATGATTGGTTCCTGCATAATAATCTCCAACTGGCTCTGGTGAATATTCCCCTAGAAAAATAGATCCAGCATTCTTCAACCTTCCTAGATAACGCATTGGTTCTTCTACTAACAACTCTAAATGCTCTGGTGCAAAATAATTAGATAACTCAATTGCTTCTTCTAATGTTTCACAAACAAATATTCCTCCATATTGAGATAAAGATTGATGTATCATTTCTTTTCTTGATAATTGACATACTTGTCTTTCAATTTCTAGGATTGTCTTTTCTGCTACTTCTTTTGATGTTGTAATTAAAATAGCAGATGCTAATACATCATGTTCTGCTTGACTCATTAAATCAGCAGCAATATACTTAGGATTTGCATATTGATCAGCAATCACGATGATTTCACTTGGTCCAGCAATCATATCTATATCGACAACTCCATACAATAATTGTTTTGCTGTTGCGACATATTTATTACCAGGACCTACAATCTTATCGACTTTAGGAATTGTATCAGTTCCATAGGCTAATGCTGCAATCGCTTGTGCTCCTCCAATTAGAAATATTCGATCAACGCCACACAATGAGGCTGCTACTAAACAATCAGGATTTGCTGTTCCATCTTTTAATGGTGGCATGACCATAATGATTTCATTAACATTGGCTATCTTTGCTGGGATTGCGTTCATTAGCACAGAGGAAGGATAAGCAGCCGTTCCACCAGGAACATAAATCCCAACTCTTGCTAATCCTCGAATGGTTTGTCCAAGGATTGTTCCATTTTCGTTTGTCTCTAGATAACTTTGTTGTATCTGTCTTTCATGAAATCTCTCAATATTTTTTATGGCATTCTTTAAGGCTTCAATATAGGTAGAATCTGCTTGCTCGATTGCTTTTTGGATTTGTTCTTTTGTCACTTCAATTGATGTAGGAAGACAGCCATCAAACTTCTTTGTATAATCATTGACAGCTTGATCTTTATATAAGATAACATCATCAATAATCTTTTGTACTTGTTGATTGACTTCCTTTTCAACTTTTGTTGAACGTTCTTTTAACTTTTGAATATAGACTAACTCATCTTTCCCATTTACTTGAATTACTTTCATTGTACTTCCTCCTTGATCTTTAAATAATTTTCAATTTTTGAAATTAATTCTTCAATTTCTTTTTGGTGTATTTTTAAACTGATCGTATTAACAATAAATCTAGCCGATACTTCAGCAATCACTTCAATCACTTCTAAGCCATTTTCTTTTAATGTGATTCCTGTTTCTACAATATCGACAATACCATCGCTAAGATTCACTAACGGTGCTAATTCTACCGATCCTTCAATTTTAATAACTTGAACATCCATGCCTTTTTGCTTAAAATATTCTTTTGCTGTATTTGGATATTTTGAGGCAATTCGCTTAATATTATATCCAGCATAGAAATCTTCTCCTACTTTATTAGCTAACGATAATTGGCAACTCCCAAATTTTAAATCAATCATTTCAAAAAAGGTTCCACCATACTCCATAATTGTATCTTTACCAACAATACCAATATCACAGACACCATGCTCTATATAGGTTAAAACATCTGCTGCTTTCGCTAGAATAACCTCATATGGTTGATTATTAATAGGTAAAATTAAGCGTCTACCTTTATTTCTTAAGTCACTACAATCAAAACCAATTGCTTCAAATAATTCAATTGCTTTTTTTTCTAATCGACCTTTGGTTAAGGCAATTCTAATCATTAAACCCACTCCCCATTTTTATATTTTTTTATGCTAATTTCATTATCAACAATATCTAATTGTTGGATGTTCTTTTTCTTAGCATATTCTTTGGTTTGCTCTATTGTTTCAAATAAAGACAATTCTACTCTTTGCTCTTTAGCAAGCCTTTGGAAATATTGAAATCCTTTCACTTCATAACCTTTTGCAATCCAGATAATTCGTTCAATAGAATCTTCCACCACCGTTTGGCTTTTGACAATATCAATTAATGCATCAATATTGACCGCAAAACCAATTGCTGCTTGTGGCTTTCCAAATTGCTTTAATAAAGAATCATATCGACCGCCGGATAATAATTCTTTCGAAAAATTGTTAAAATATCCTTTAAAAACAATACCTGTATAATAATCGTTTTGTTGTACTAACCCTAAATCGATTGTTAAAGAAATGCTAGGATATAGTTGTTTCAGATAATCAATTAAACCTTTTAGATACATTAAATCTGCAACCATTTCTTGATCTAATTCTTTTGATAATAATTCTTCAAACACATCATCACCAAATTTTCGAGGTAATATCTTTAATAATTCTTTTTCCTTTTGTACTGGTAAAGAATCAAGTAATTGATCTAAAGCTGCGTAATTTTTAACTTCACTTAAATATCGTATTTGCTCTTTGATTTGATTAGAAATAGATAATTGATTAATTAAACGATTAAAAATACCCATATATCCAATTTCAAAACAAAAAGTTTCCTTTGATAATGTTTTCAATGTTTCAATTGCTAAACATAGTATTTCTAAATCAGCCTGTAATGAGCACTTCCCAATCAATTCAACTCCCGATTGAAATATTTCATTACTTAAGCCTTGCATTTGTTTATTAACCTTTAATATATTTTGATAATAACTTAATCGTAATGGTTCCTCTTCATCTTTTAATCTTGTTGCGACAACGCGAGCGATTGGCATCGTTGAATCTGGGCGAATAGCCATTAAACGTCCATTACTATCGACTAATTTATAATATTGATCAATTGAGCTAAGCTCTTCTTTTCCCATAAAAACATCTAGATATTCCAATGTAGGTGTCACAACCTCTGAAAATCCACGAGAATAATATAACTCTTTTAATTGATCGATATACCAATTCCGTAATACAACTTCTTCATAAACATAATCTCTTGTCCCTTCCGGTGTGATCAATTGATATTTCATTAAAATTCCTCCTTATATAATACTATGAATAAAACAAAAAAACTCTCATCCTAAAAGGACGAGAGTGTAATTTCGTGGTTCCACCTTTCTTCATAAATATCTCGCGATATTTATCTCCATAAGTACGCCATATAAATGATGGTTCATACCCGAATTTGATAACCGTTATTAACGGTGATAGCCTACTATAGTTTCGGTATCCTACTCCATGAGGTGTTTCATAAATATCTGCACTATCATTTCCACCAACCATGATATCTCTATTGATTTGATACTTACTACTCTTCATTTCTTTGTATTTGTTGACATAAATTCTAGTACAAATCAGTTTGTTTGTCAATCTTTTTTTGTATTTATCACAAAAAATATATAATAATATTAAATTATTCAAATAATTTGCCCATTTGTGATAATACCAATATCTGCTTATCATTCCTTGATATGAAATTAACATAG
>Ga0153921_1001545_pt1 | contig 10163 bp, 10 predicted proteins | sample TSNJ005MetaG_FD_104691 | JGI IMG/M metagenome (GOLD analysis project Ga0153921, IMG submission 104691) | Attine ant fungus gardens microbial communities from New Jersey, USA - TSNJ005 MetaG | ecosystem: Host-associated > Fungi > Mycelium > Unclassified | place: USA: New Jersey, Brendon T. Byrne... | reverse complement strand
GGTAAGGGTCAAAGCGATTTCACTGGGGGCGGGCATCTGATAGGACGGCAGCCAGCCGATGCGCACGATGAACTCCAGTGCGATCACAATCAGCAGCGGCAGGGCCAGGCCTTTCAGGCGCCGGCGCCATGCCGGATTGAGGGTTGGAGGACGCGGCCTCGACAAGCTGCGAGGAGGCGCGGGCAGTTCGTTACTGCGAGTGGTCATACGTAGGCTCCGCTCACAGCAAATCCGCGTCGGGCGCGGATGGGCTGTGAGTCTGGTCGGTTACTGGCGGGCAACGGCTTGCTGCACACCGCTGTCGAGCAACTGATCGATGACTTGATCGACATTCACTCCACGTCGTACCAATTCCTCAGAGACCAGAATCGGCGCCGCCGCTTTGGACGCCTGTACGTCGTTGGCGGTCAGTTGCGGGCGGCTCAGGTCGGTGCGCGACAACTGCAACTTGGCCACGTCCAGGGGCAAGCCGGATTCCTTGGCGAGCAGGTCGGCAAACTCGTCGGGATTTTTCAGTGCCCACTCGCGCGCCTGCTCGTAGGCCTTGATCACGGTGTCGATGGTTTGCGGATGCTCCTTGGCGTACTGCTCGGTGACGCTGACCACGCCGTAGCTGTTGAATGCCGGGTTGCGATACAGCAGACGCGAACCGGCCTGTACCTGACTGGCAGCCATGTGCGGATCGAGTCCGGCCCAGGCATCGACATCACCTTTTTCCAGCGCGGTGCGGCCATCCGGGTGTTGCAGGTGTACCAGCTCCACGTCGTCTTTCTTCAGCCCGGCCAGTTGCAGGCTGCGCAGGGTGAACAGGTACGGATCGGTGCCTTTGGTGGCGGCGATTTTCTTGCCCTTGAGGTCGGCGACGCTCTGGTACGGCGAATCCTTGCGCACCACCAGCGCAGTCCATTCGGCGCGGCTGTAGACGTAGACCGATTTGATCGGGCTGCCGTTGGCCCGGCTGAGTACCGCAGCGAGACTGGCGCTGGAGGCGAAATCGACGCCGCCGCTGTTCAGGTATTCCAGCGAACGGTTACTGCCCTGGCTCAGCACCCAGCTGACTTTGGTCTGCGGCAGGGCTTTTTCGAGGTAGCCGAAATGCTTGAGCACCAGACTCACCGGGGAATAGTAGGCGTAATCCAGATGAACCTCGGCGGGCACGGCTTCGGCGGCGTGGGCCAGCGGTTGCAGACTCAGCGCCATGGCGCTGGCGACCAGCAGCGTTTTGAGGCGGGTAAACGGTAAGAACGATGTCATGGGGCGCTCCGGCAAAGGCACAGGTTGTTATGTCCCAAAATATATTTTTATCGACTGCGTCCTGCATGAATGGAATATTGCAGGCTCTGTGCCATGTGCGCGTCGACCAATGTTTACGGGGTTTGCGCCGGTTATTGCATCGCTCGACTGTTGCTTGGGCAACACTGTGGCATGGCACTGTTGCGCAGCGAACAGTGAGCATTCAGGGTGCTGAGCTTATGCACTAATCGAATTTAAAAGTGGCCAGTCAACAGCGTTATGTTCTATGCAAAATCCCATTGCAGGACCCGCCATGAAGCTCTCCCGTTTACTCCGCAGCACGCTGATGACCGCCTTGTTCGCCGCGCCCTTTACCTACGCCGCTGAGCCATTGGTCCTGCACATCGGTGACCAGAATTACTACAACATTCGCGCCTCGATCGAAGCTTCCGGCGTATTGAAAGACGCGCCGTACAGCGTCGACTGGAAACACTTCCAGGCCGCCGCGCCGCTGGCCGAGGCGTTGCAGACCGGCTCGCTGGATCTGGGCTTTCTCGGCGATTCGGGTTTTCTGTTTCTCGCCGCCAAACAGGCTCCAGTCAAACTGATCGGTGTCTCGCGGCAGAATCCGGACACCATCGCCTTGCTGGTGCCGAAAGATTCGCCGGTGAAAACCATCGCCGATCTGAAGGGCAAGAAAGTCGCCTACTGGCCCGGCGCCTGGAGTCAGCAACTGACCTTGCGCGCCCTGGAGCAGGGCGGTCTGCCGGAGAATTACGTCGACTTCGTCAAGTTGATGCCGATCGATGCGGCGGCGGCATTGCCCCAGGGCAGCATCGATGCTTTCCCGGTGTGGGAACCGTACATCTCGCAACAAATCGTGTTCTCCGGTGCGCGGCCGATTCTCACCGCGAAGAACCTGATGCCGGGACTCAGCGCCATTGCGGCGTCGGCGTCGTCGATAGACAGCAAGCGCGAGGCGATTGGCGATTTTCTCGCGCGTCTGAAACAGGCGCGGGCCTGGGTCGACAGCCATACGGACGAGTACGCTGACGCGTGGGCGAAGAAAGCCAATCTCGATCAGCAGGTGTCGCGACACTGGTTGCGTCAGGCGCACATGACGGTCGGGCCTGTGGATCAGCAGGCGGCGGCAGACTTGCAAAGTACTGCGGACTTTCTGTTCAAGGTCAAGGCCCTGCCGGCGCCGCTGGCCACTGCCGGGGTCATCGACACTTCGTTTCAGCAGGTGCTTGCTGACTGAGCGAGCGCCGCAACCAAACCCTGTGTAACCTATCCCGGCCTGGCTCGCGATGCCGGGCGCAGGGATGGATCAGGGCGAGGGAGTTTTGCCAGTCGACAACAGGGCCGCGACGGTCAGGTGCAAGGCAAAACATGAAACACGCTTTAAAACTTCTCTGTGCAGCGGCCATCGCGTTCGGGCTGGCCGGCTGCATTGCGGCGCCAATCGAGATGACCGCGCAAACCGCAACCCGCCTCAAGGCGCAGGCGCCGGTGCGCTTTCTGCTGACCTTCGATGATGGCCCTAGCGCTTCGAGTTTGTGGAATCCGTCGGCGACCGTGCTCGACAGCCTCAAGATCAACCCGGTGCAACCGGACATCAAAGCGGTGTTCTTCGTCCAGACCCGCGCGCCACGCGCCGGCAACAGTGAAATCGGTCGCGGGATCATGCGCCGCGAACACGCCGAAGGGCACATCCTCGGGTTTCATACAGCCACGCATTGGCACACCAACCATCGCTCGCTCGATCCGCAGGCGCTGGAGCAATCGTTGAGCAACGGCACAGCGGATATCGCCGCGATCACCGGGACTGCACCGGTGCTGCTGCGGCCGCCGTTCTGGAATTACGACAAGCGCACTTTCGCCGCCTATCAGCAGCACGGACTGCATGTGTTGTTGACCGATCTGAGCGCCAACGACGGCAAGATCTGGGGCTTCAACGCCAGTCCCAGGCGTCGGGCGAACATGCTGCGCCAGCTATCGGAGGTCCGCGAGCGCGTTGCCCTTGGCGAATTTCCCACCGTGGACGGGGTGATTCCGGTGGTGGTGACCTTTCATGACCTCAATCGCTACACCGCGCGGCATACCCGCGAATACCTGCAGATCCTCCTCGACAGTGCTGCCGCCACGGGCGTGAGGCTGTCGGAAAAGCCGTTTTACGATGATCACGCGGCGTTGCAGAAGGCGGCGCTGGCGCGCACGGTTCGGCAAAGTTCGGAGGCGGTGCAACTGCCGGGAATGTGGAACTGGATCTGGGATCATGACGCCCACTGAGGCCGCGCTGGAAATGTGATCGGGTTGGCACTTGCCGGGGCGGCAGGTCGGCCAAGGCTCATCTATGCTCAACGGGTCGACCGACCCATCGCCTGCGAGGCGTGCGCCCATGCTAGCCATTGCCGACATCTGCCGGATTGTCGAATCCGGCTTTCCGTCGCTTGAATGCGAATGCACACAAGTGGAGCAGGGGCTGTTGCGGATCAAGGTTTATGAGCCGGACTCCGGGCGAGTCGAGTTGTTGCTCAATGGTGTCTCACCGGAACACCTGGTGACCATCCGCGATATTTCCAACTTCATCGGTGAATTGCGCACGGAAATGAGCGCCGGGCGCCGGGCATTCGCCGGCTGACGCCTCACAAACGCCGCTGAAACGCCTGCACGATGCGCAGCGTCGCCTCGCTGGTGGGCAGATTCTGCACCGCGTCCAGCGGATGCCAGATGCATTCGATGATCTCGTTTTGCGGGCGCAGCTGCTCAAGGTCGAGCACCGAAGCCTCGTAGACATGATGCTGGGTGCTGCCGCTGTGCAGTTCCATCAGATACAACATTTGCTCGGCATCCAGTGCCGTTTCTTCCTGCAGCTCGCGCGTCGCCGCCCCGGCTCTGGTTTCCCCAGGCTCGACCTTGCCGCCAGGCAATGTCCAGCGACAGCGGGGTTTGCGTACCAGGAGAACGTGTCGATCCTGCTCGCAAATGACGGTTGCGCGTACTTTCATCTGTTACCTGTTTGTTGCGTGTCACATAAATGAAATAAAACTGCAATATTCGAGCCGGGCCGCGAATCAGAGGTTCCGCAGCGTTTTGGATCGCCCGGTCGGGCAAAAAGTGCCAGAACGCTGGCGCGACGCTCGGTCGGCACACCGGCAGCCGCAGGGTGTAAGGTTCAAAGGTATGGCTGAATCCATCGCTGGCAGAAAAGGAGGTGCCCCATGAGCGTTCCGGTACTGAACAAGATGCACATGAATGGCTACGACGTACTCAGCGTGAACAACGGTCCATGGCGGGTTTGTACCCAGGGCGACCGGCTTGCGTCGTTTGGTAGCAGAGAAGAGGCGCTAGCTTACGCCGCCGCGTTGCCGGGTTACAGACAACGCTCGGCGCGGGCGCGAAGTCACACCGCCAATTGACGCCAATGTAACGAAAGAGCCCCGGTGATTGCCGGGGCTCTGGTTGTGGAGAACCCTATCAGTGGACTTTGCTGCGGCTGATGGCGCGCGTCTTTACTTCCTTGGCGTACGACTGCAGCCGTTCTTCATCACTTTGCAGTACCTCGCAAGACCTCAGCACCGCCTGGGCATCCGCCTCGTTACCGCTCTTGCGCAGTTGTTCGGCAATGCGCTTGAGATCGACCGCCGACCATCGCAGATCCGATGCAACGGCTTGCAGGTCGCGTTGAAGTTCGTGTTCGTATTGATTGAGCCGCATGATCACCTCCGGAACATTCTCGGTAGAAAAGAGTAGCCGTATTTTTCATTGCTGAGGCACAACCCGTCAGTCACTGGGCTGACTGGATGTAAATATTTGTCCAGATTGCCTTGGGAACACAGTGCCAGGATGGATGTAAGACCCGTTACGCGGTACATTCGCTTTTTTTCAGATCAGGGAAACACCATGCGGATATGGATCGGTAGTTTGGCGTTGGTATTGCTGGCAGGTTGCTCGTTGCCAGCGTCGCTGGTACCGGGTGAGCCGAATCTCAGCAAGACCAGCACCAAGGCGCCTAAAGACTATGCCGCGTGCTTGTTGCCGTTGTGGCAGCAGGACATTCCGAAGACCACGCAGACTTCGATTTCCAACGGCTACCGCATCACGGCGCCGAGTATCGTCACCGCCGACGAAATTCTCGACGTCATCAAATACAAGGACGGCAGTCGCGTTTCGCTGTATCAGGGACCGCCATGGGCCAAGTCCGCTTCGTTGCGCAAATCGGTGCGTGACTGTCTGTAAAGTACGGCCTCAGCTGCAAAACCCGCCGCCAGAAAAAGCAGAAACCGGAGCAACGGTTTCTGCTTTTTTTTGCTTTGCGAAATGCGCTGTGACAGATCGGCATGAGGCGTATTCCAGTGTGCGCTAGGCTTCTAGTGCCACCCGGTTACCGGAGGGGCATGCCTTTCAAGGAGCCACGGATCATGGATGATCTGGTCAAAGAAGTTATTCCGTTGTTGCAGTATCTGATTCCCGGATTTGTCTCGACCTGGATTTTCTACACGCTCACTTCATTCAAGCGGCCTGATACGTTTGGGCAGATTGTGCAGGCGTTGATTTTTACGTTTGTGATTCAGGGGGTGGTAACAGGTATTGGCGAGATCCTTTTGTGGGTGGGGATGAAGGGGGTTTCTGTAGGAATATGGGATGGCAAGGCGCAGACGTCCTGGGCATTCTTTTGTTCGCTGGTACTTGGATTGCTGTCCTGTTGTCTGGCGACCAATGACAAGCTACATGGTTGGTTGCGTAGCAGAAACGTAACGAAACAATCTTCTTACCCAAGCGAATGGTTCTGCGCATTCGCCCAACTTGATCGACTCATTACCCTGCATTTGCATGACGAAAGGCGCGTACTTGGTTGGCCGGCCGAGTGGCCGCCGGAATCAGCCAATGGTCAGTTCGTGATCCATAAGCCGCGTTGGCTGCATGAAGATGGCAATGTGGCGCCTTTTGGCGCCGAATATTTGTTGATAGATTCCGCGAAGGTTAAATGGGTTGAATTCAGCCCGGTATCAGAGGATTGATTATGAGCGCCCGAGCACCACAACCAATGCCAAAGAAATATGAACACCTGTTCTTTGGGCCAGACGGAAAACCGTTGGATAGTCCACTGTTGAAGGGGCCGAGTGCGCCTCCACCTTTAAAAAAGCACTGCTGCTGTTCACAGCGTATCCACCAACCAATCCCTGAACGCTTTCAGTGACGGCAACGCCTCATTGCGCGGCGGATACACCAGGTAATAGCTGCGCCGGCTGGTAATGGGATTCCCCAGTTGCAGCAGCTCGCCGTTAAGCAATTCATCCTCCACCAGAATCCGTGGCACCAGCCCCACGCCAATATTCGCCCGCACCGCCTGGATCAGGTGCGAGGTCATTTCGAAGCTCGGCCCGATGCGCATGCTGCGGTGTGGCAAACCATGCTGCGTGAACCATTCTGCCCAGGCCTGGGCGTTGCTGCTGACATTGAGCAGTAACTGCCCGGCAATGTGCTGTTCAGCTTCATCGCGTTCGGCCAACGACAACTGCGCACTGGCAATCACCACCAGTTCTTCAGTGTGCAGAGGCAGAGCGGTCAACGCCGGCCAGTCTCCCGCACCGACACAGATCGCCGCATCGATTTCGCTGGTGTCGAAGTCGATCGCTTCGATACGCGAATGCAGGTGTACGGTCATACCCGGATGCGCAGTGTAAAAGTCCTTGAGTCGCGGCAGCAGCCATTTCGAGCCGAAGGTCGGTAGCGTCGCCAGGCGCAGGCTGTGAATGCCCGAACCAAATGCCATGGCCTGCAGGGTCGCGCTGCGGATCTGCCCGAGGGCTTCGGCCAGTTCGCGCTGATACATGCGTCCGACGTCGGTCAGCACCACTTGCCGGCCCGCGCGGCTGAACAGACGCATGCCGAGCATCTTTTCCAGAATCTGCACCTGACGGCTGACCGCACTTTGCGTCAGCGACAGTTCATGGGCGGCGCGGGTGTAGCTTTCATGGCGTGCGGCGGCCTCGAAGGCCAGCAACAGCGACATGGAAGGGGTGAGGGTTCGCGGATTCATTCGTTTTAGTCATGGATTGCGGGTCGATTTTACGTTTGTCTCGCAGGCGCCAGGCAATGAACATAAGCACCATGAGATGGCGGGAGCGTGACGCAATCATTCATTGCGCACAACTGTTCACCGCCACACGGCCCGATTTTGACCGAGATTTCCTCACCGATGATTGCCCAGCTGTCACCCGCCACCGCATTGACCACTGATTACCAACAGTTTCTCAAAGCCCTGAAAGCCAGTGGTTTTCGTGGCGAGATCAGTGCCGATTACACCAGTCGGGTGGTGCTCGCCACTGACAATTCGATTTACCAGCGCCTGCCGCAAGCGGCGGTGTTTCCGATGGATGCGGAGGATGTGGCGCGGGTCGCACGACTGATTGCCGAGCCGGCCTATCAGCAAGTGGTGATCACTCCGCGCGGCGGTGGCACCGGCACCAACGGTCAGTCGCTGACCGACGGCATCGTCGTCGACCTGTCGCGGCACATGAACCGCATTCTGGAAATCAACGTCGAGCAGCGCTGGGTGCGGGTGCAGGCCGGGGTAGTGAAGGATCAGCTCAACGCCGCACTGAAATCCGCCGGGCTGTTTTTCGCCCCGGAACTGTCGACCTCCAACCGCGCCACCGTCGGCGGCATGATCAACACCGACGCCAGTGGCCAGGGCAGTTGCACCTACGGCAAGACCCGCGACCACGTGCTGGAACTCGACATGATCCTGCGTGGCGGCGAGCGCCTGCACGGCGCAGCACTGGCGGAAGACGACCTGACAGCGCTGTGTGCCCGTGAGGATCGGGTCGGTGAAGTCTATCGCTGTGCGCGGCAGATCATTGATGAGCAGGGCGACCTGATCAAACAACGCTTCCCTGATCTCAACCGCTGCCTGACCGGCTATGACCTGGCGCACCTGCGCGAGGCCGATAATCGTTTCAACCTCAACAGCGTGCTGTGCGGCGCTGAAGGCTCGCTGGGGTTTGTGGTCGAGGCGAAGCTCAACGTGTTGCCCATCCCCAAGCACACGATGCTGGTGAACATTCGCTACGCCGGGTTCATGGATGCGTTGCGCGATGCCCGGGCGCTGATGGCGCTCAAGCCGTTGTCGATAGAAACCGTCGACTCGAAAGTATTGCTGCTGGCGATGCAGGACATCGTCTGGCACGGCGTCGCCGAGTACTTCCCGCAGAGTGCCGAGCGGCCAACGCTGGGAATCAATCTGGTGGAATTCTGCGGCGACGATCCCGAAGATCTGCAACGCCGGGTTGAAGCCTTCCTCAAGCACTTGAGCAGCGACACCACGGTCGAACGCCTCGGTCATACCCTGGCGGTCGGCCAGGCGGCTGTGAGCAAGGTGTATGGCATGCGCAAACGCGCGGTGGGTTTGCTGGGCAACGTTGCCGGTGAAGCGCGGCCGCAGCCGTTTGTTGAAGACACTGCGGTGCCGCCGCAGCACTTGGCCGAGTACATCGCCGAACTGCGCGAACTGCTCGACAGCCACGGTTTGCAGTACGGCATGTTCGGCCACGTCGATGCCGGCGTACTGCACGTGCGGCCGATTCTCGACATGAAGGATCCGCAGCAAGCGGCGCTGGTGCGTCCGGTGTCCGATGGCGTCGCCGCACTGACCCAGCGCTACGGCGGTCTGTTGTGGGGTGAACACGGCAAAGGCCTGCGCTCGGAGTACGCGCCGGCATTTTTCGGTGAGCTGTACCCGGCGTTGCAGGCACTGAAAGCTGCGTTTGATCCGTTCAACCAGTTCAACCCGGGCAAGATCGCCACCCCGGCCAATACCGGCGCGGCATTGCTGAAGATCGACGAAGTGACCCTGCGCGGCGAACTCGATCGGCAGATCGACGAAAAGGTCTGGCAAAGCTACGGCGCGGCCATGCACTGCAACGGCAATGGCGCCTGCTACAACTTCGATCCCGACGACGCCATGTGCCCGTCGTGGAAAGCCACCCGCGAGCGTGCGCAATCGCCCAAGGGCCGTGCCTCGTTGATCCGCGAATGGCTGCGTTTGCAGGGTGAGGCGGGGGTGGATGTGCTGTCGGAGGCGATCCGCCGTCCGGCATTTTTCCGCAACCTGTGGACACGCTGGCGCAACAGCCGTGGGCAGGACGCAGACTTTTCCCATGAAGTGTATGACGCCATGGCCGGCTGCCTGGCGTGCAAGTCCTGTGCGGGGCAGTGCCCGGTCAAGGTCAACGTGCCGGAGTTCCGTTCGCGTTTCCTTGAGCTGTATCACAGCCGTTATCTGCGCCCGGCGCGGGATTATCTGATTGCTTCGCTGGAATACAGCATCCCGTACATGGCGCGAATTCCGGCGCTGTACAACGGTTTGATGGGCGCTGCGTTCGTGCGCAGACAGTTGGAGCGTCTCGGCGGCATGGTTGATGTGCCGCTGCTCAGTCGCTTCGATTTCCACGCCGCGATGCGTCGCTGGAATGTGCAGCCGGCGAAGGTTGCCAGACTGTCGGCGCTGACCCAGGCCCAGCGCGAGCGCAGTGTGGTGCTGGTGCAGGATGCGTTCACCCGTTATTTCGAAGCGCCGCTGCTGGCGGATCTGGCCGAGCTGATTTCGCGGCTGGGCTATCAGGTGTATCTGGCGCCATTCAGTGCCAACGGCAAGCCGCTGCATGTGCAGGGCTTCCTGTCAGCGTTCAACCGCGCGGCGTTGCGTAATGCCCGGCAACTGCGCGAGCTGGCCGACGTCGGCGTGCCGCTGCTGGGGCTGGACCCGGCAATGACGCTGGTCTATCGCCAGGAATACCTGAAAGTGCCCGGCATGGACCACTGCCCGGAAGTCGCGCTGGTGCAGGAATGGTTGCTCAAGGTGATGCCGGACCAGGTGAATAACCAATCGGCAAATGCATTCAGGCTCCTGGCGCATTGCACCG
>Ga0153921_1001544_pt1 | contig 10167 bp, 9 predicted proteins | sample TSNJ005MetaG_FD_104691 | JGI IMG/M metagenome (GOLD analysis project Ga0153921, IMG submission 104691) | Attine ant fungus gardens microbial communities from New Jersey, USA - TSNJ005 MetaG | ecosystem: Host-associated > Fungi > Mycelium > Unclassified | place: USA: New Jersey, Brendon T. Byrne... | reverse complement strand
GACGTGCTGCCGATGCACTGCGCAGCCAACATCGGCGAAGCCGGCGACGTGACCCTGTTCTTCGGTCTGTCGGGCACCGGTAAAACCACCCTGTCCGCCGACGAAAGCCGCTACCTGATCGGCGACGACGAACACGGCTGGGGCGAAGGTGTGGTGTTCAACATCGAAGGCGGTTGCTATGCCAAGTGCATCGACCTGTCCGAGAAGAACGAGCCGGTGATCTGGAAAGCCATCAAGCACGGTACCGTGCTCGAAAACGTGGTGATCGACGATGCCAAGCACGCCGACTACACCAACGTCAGCCTGACCCAGAACAGCCGCGCCGCCTACCCGCTGGAGCACGTGGCCAAGCGTTCCGAGAAAAACCTCGGTGGCGAGCCAAACGCTGTGATCTTCCTGACCTGCGACCTGACTGGCGTACTGCCGCCCGTATCGATCCTGAACAACGAGCAGGCGGCCTACCACTTCCTGTCCGGCTACACCGCTCTGGTGGGCTCGACCGAAATGGGTTCGGGCGGCGGCATCAAGTCGACCTTCTCCACCTGCTTCGGCGCGCCATTCTTCCCACGCCCGGCTGGTGAATACGCAGAACTGCTGATCAAGCGCGTGCGCGGCTTCGGCTCCAAGGTCTACCTGGTCAACACCGGCTGGACCGGCGGCGGCTACGGCGTTGGCAAGCGCTTCAACATCCCGACCACCCGTGGCGTGATTGCAGCGATCCAGAGCGGTGCGTTGATTGGTGCCGAGACCGAGCACCTGGACACCATCAACCTGGACGTGCCATTGGCTGTACCGGGCGTCGAGACTGGCCTGTTGAACCCACGTAACACTTGGGCTGACAAGGCTGCCTACGATGAAGCGGCGAAAGCGCTGGCGGGTCTGTTCATCGAGAACTTCAAGAAGTTTGAAGTGAGCGATGCGATCAAGGCTGCGGGTCCGAAGTTGTAAGATTCGGCCGTTGTGAAAAAGCCGCCCCTCGTGGGCGGCTTTTTTGTGGGCGAAGGATCAGTCGACGAGGTGCAGAACCACGGCTCCCACTAACACCAGCACCACACCGGTCACTTGCACCGCTGACAGCCGCTCCTTGAAAAACACAAACCCCAGAATCGCGGCGATCCCACCGGACAGGGTGCTGATCACCGTCACCACGGAAACCGACCCCGCCATTGCGCCCCACGAGAACGCCGAGAACCCACCCAGGTTCATCAGGCTCGCGCTGGTCAGCGTTGCGCAGTTTTTCAGCGGTGGGATTTTCAGGCCGTCTTTGATCTTAAGCACCATCAACACCAGGACGCACAGGCCAACCAAATACCCAAGCCAAAGCATCGTGACCGGGCCAAGCGTCGGCAGGGTGTAGCGGCCCTGCACCCAAAAGCTTGTGCCGTAGAGCAACGCTGCGAGCATCGCGTAGGCGATTGAGCGGCTGGAACTGTTGTGAGGGACGCCATTGTCCTTGTGAATGCTGGACAGGATCACGCCAATTACGCAGAGAGCGATGCAGCCGAGTTGGATCAGGCTGATGTGTTCGCCGCTGGCCCATGACAGCAAAGTAGTCACGACACCGTAGGACGTCACCAGCGGCGCGACAATCGCCGCTTTGCCCAGCGAGAAGGCCTTGGACAGCGCAAGGGCGCCGGAGACGGTCAGCAGGGCTGCTGCGGCTCCTAGGAGCCACACACTCAAAGGCGCCGCGAGGGATTTGACGAGGAAGGCCGGGAATATGACCAGCAGCAGGGTCATGATCAGGAAGCCCAGCGCCTGGCCGAAGTACACCGCGCGTTTGACGCCGACAGCTCGGGCGTTGAGGCCCACGAGGAAGTCCGTGCCGCCCCAGAGCAGGGCGGCCAGCAGGCCCATTAGTACGTCCATGTAAGGTCCTTGTTATTTTTTGAAGGCTGCGGTGTATCAAATTAAGGTTTTTTGTTCGCCCGGTTTTCCAGGGCTTGCGTGTCCCAGCGTTGGGTCTTGATAGCCAGGTAAAGCATGCCGATGGTCAGCGGGAGCTTGTCGCCGCGACCTTTGGCTCTGTGCTTCAGGAAGACGTCGAATACGGGAGGTTGGAAGTAACGATAAGCGTCGTAGTCGTTCAAGTCGACAGCGAAGCCTTGCTCCAGCGCTTCCATCAATTGATTGGCTTCGGTGCCGTCGCAACCCAGGTCCAGGTTGATGGCCGTTTCAAGGCGCAGCGTCTTATGTTCAGGCAGGCCAATTTCTTCATGCAGCAGTTGCAAGAGCTGTTGCATGGCAAAGTCTTCAGGAAAGTTGGGGGCCAGGTTCATGGTGGTTACGCGTGAGTGGGCAGGGCGACAGACTTTATCGATCGAACCGTGATCCTTCAAACGAAACAGGTCAAATGTGGGAGCCGGGCTTGCCCGCGATGGCGGTGTTTCAGTGGTAAAGGTGTTGTCTGACACTCCGCTATCGCAGGCAAGCCAGCTCCCACATTTCTAGCTCTGCGACTGCTCAGATGGCGTTCGCTTTACGGCGTCGGTGGTGGTGAGTTGCATCATGCCGGTTTGGGCGGCTTCCAGTAGATCGCAACCGTCCTGGACGAGCAGGTACAGGGCGTTGGTGATGTACTGATCGTTCCCACGCTCCGCGTGGGAATGCATCCCGTGACGCTCCGCGTCACCAGTGTTCATGGCTTGGGTCGTGCGCGGATGACGGGACGCGGAGCGTCCCTGGCGGCATTCCCACGCGGAGCGTAGGGAACGATCGGGGCTAGCGCGGGGTGCTGATACACCGCTCGAAAATCGCCTCCAACCCCCGATAATCACACGCCACCGCATCAATGTTCGCCGGTATCCACGCTGCGTTCTTCACCAGCCACCAGTTCACTGAAAACCCGGCATTCACGATGATCTGCTCGAACAGAATCCGCTGCGCCCGGCCATTGCCTTCGCGAAACGGGTGGATCACGTTGAGGTCGCCATAAGCTTCGGCGACTTGCGTCACCAACTCCGCCTGCGTCACCCCGACAAACCAGTTCGCCTGCGCCATGTGCTGGATGATCTTGCTCGCCTCAGGCGGGATACGCTCCGGTGTGCAGAACAGCGTGTCGCCTTTCTGGATGTTGACCGTACGCAGTTCCCCGGCCCATTCGTAAATGTCTGCGAACAGGGTGCGGTGGATGTGTTGCAGGCGTTCCAGGTCGTAGGGCGGGGGATACAGCGGAAGGCTGCCGACAGCGATTTCAGACAGTTCCCGCTCGGCCTGGTGCAGGCGTTCTTCGTCGAACAAATCGAGGCGGTTACGCAGGACGCTGCTACCGGGGTAGCAGTACGGGTCCTGGCCCACGCCATATTTGTCGAGCATCAGCGTGGGGTGTTGCGGTACTTGGCGAGGACGGCTTCGCGGGTCGGCAGGGGTTTGTCGACATCGGCGGGCTGGGTGTCGAACCCTTCCAGGCGCAGGCTGGCGAGGTAGTTGGAACGACGGATCTTGTCGTAGTGATCCTGCTTTTGCTCAAACGTCAGTTCGGCCATGACAGCGTCCTCTCGGTGCGAAGGTTGATTGTAGCGCAATGAGTTTCGAGATGCGTCCCGCGTAAGGTTGGAACGATTCTTACGGGTGCCTACTCCACTTCCCAGGCTGTGTATCATCCAGACTCTTTTTTCCTTGCGACCTTTCTCGATTCGCTGAATGCGCTGGTCTATGTTTTGGGCTCGTTCAGCGGTCAATGGAGTGACAGCTTATGCACAACACCCTCCAACAGGTCTTTGGTTATCCACAGTTTCGTTTGGGCCAGGAGGCGGTGGTCAGTGCCGTGCTGGCCGGCCGTTCGGCGGCGGCGATTTTTCCCACCGGTTCCGGCAAGTCCCTGTGTTATCAACTTTCCGCCGTGTTGCTGCCGCACCTGACGCTGGTGGTGTCGCCGTTGCTGGCGCTGATGCAGGACCAGTTGGGTTTCCTGCAGCGCCACGGTATCTCGGCGGGCAGCATCGACTCGGCCCAGAGCCGCGATGATGCCAATGACGTCATGGCCCGGGCGCGTTCGGGCGAGCTGAAGATCCTGATGGTTTCCGTGGAGCGCTTGAAGAACGAGCGCTTTCGCAACTTCCTGCAAAGCGTGCCGATCTCGCTGCTGGTGGTGGATGAGGCTCACTGCATTTCCGAATGGGGCCATAACTTTCGCCCGGACTACCTGAAGCTGCCGGATTACCAACGCCAGTTCCGCATCCCCCAGGCGCTGCTGCTGACCGCCACGGCGACGCCCAAGGTGATCGCTGACATGCAGGCCAAGTTCGCCATTGCACCTGACGATGTGATCACCACCGGCTTCTATCGCTCCAACCTCAACCTGCTGGTTGAGCCCGTCAGTGGCCAGGACAAGCGACGACGGCTGGTGACGTGGATGCAGGAGCGAGCCAATCAGCCAAGCATCGTCTACGTAACGCTGCAAAAAACCGCGGAGCAGATTGCCGAGCATTTGAATCGCAATGGAATCCAGGCCGAGGCTTATCACGCGGGCCTGGCTCACGATAAGCGGGAGGCCATTCAGAAGCGATTCATGGGCGGTCAGTCCAACTGCATCGTCGCCACCATTGCCTTCGGCATGGGCATCGACAAAAGCGATATCCGCAACGTGGTGCACTTCGACCTGCCCAAATCCATCGAGAACTACAGCCAGGAAATCGGCCGTGCCGGGCGTGACGGGCAGCCGTCTGAGTGTCTGGTTCTGGCCAACCGCGACAGCCTGAATATCCTGGAAAACTTTGTGTACGGCGATACGCCGGAACAGGAAGGTATTCGCCGAGTCCTGGAGGAAATACAGGCGGTCCGTGCCGATGGACAGTGGGAGTTTATGCTCCGGTCACTGTCGGACCACAGCAACATCCGTGAACTACCGCTGAAGACCTTGCTCGTGCAGCTTGAACTCAAGGGTGTGATTGCGCCGCGCTACGCGTTTTATGCCGAATACCGCTTCAAGTATTTGATTGAACCAGAGGCATTGCTGGCGCGTTTTGCCGGCGAGCGGCAGCAGTTTGTCGCAGCGATTATCCAGGTCTGCAAACGGGCGAAAACCTGGGCGACGGTGGACTTCGACGCGCTGTATCAACAGCACCAGGCCGATCGCAGCCGGGTAGTGAAGGCCCTGGATTACTTTCAGGAACAAGGCCTGATCGAGATGGAAAGCCGGCAGATGACCGAGGTTTACGCCCTGCTGTATACCGACTTCGATCCACAGGCGCTGAGCACGGAGTTATACACAGGCTTCAAGCAGCATGAGGTGACGGAGGTGGCGCGAATTCACGCCATGCTGGATCTGTTCGCGACACAGGAGTGCCTGGGTTACCGCCTGGCGCACTATTTCGGCGATGAAAACGCGCCCCGGCAGTGCGGGCACTGCTCGGTGTGCCACGGTAACGTCGCCCACTTGCCGGCGCCGCCGAGCTTGCCGCCGCTTGTGGATAAAAACTTTCTCGCGCTGTGCGGTGAATTTATCCACAGCCACCATGAATACAGCGGCGACTTGCCGAGCGCGGAGCGGCTGACACGGTTTTTATGCGGTCTCAGCGTGCCGTTGTTTACCAAGCTGAAGGCACGAGGGATTCCAGGTTTCGCGGTACTGGAGGAGTATCCCTATGCAGAGGTTCGTGAATGGGCGGAGGCAGGGTTGGAGGCACTCTGATTTCCGGTCTGGAAGGTAGCGCTTTCCCTTCCAGTGGCAGACGCCGCCGACAGCCGGACCGTGCCCGCAGGTGAGAAGGTTTGACGCTTCACTTCTTCTGCAAAGGAATTGCCCATGGCTTTTGGTTTTTCTCGTGGTGTTGTCCCCGGCGTCTTGCTGTTCGCCGGGTTGCTGGTCGCACAAGGCACGCTGGCCTCGGTCATCCCGTTGAGCGTGAATGACTGTCGGCAGATGCAGCTTCGCAACACCATCACCGCCGCCAATCCATTGCCCTGCGCACGCCTGGCGCGGGTGACGTTCAGCTATGTGGACTTTGGCGGAGTGCTGCATAACAACGGGCAGCTCGTGGTGCTGGATGCCATCGCACCCCATGTGGAGGAGATCTTCAGGCAGTTGCTGCAACGTCGGTTCCCGGTGCATCAGGCGGTCAGGCTGGAAACCTATCGAGGCAACGACAAGGTCTCGATGGCCCGCAACAATACCAGTGGTTTTAATGGACGCCAGGTCAGTGGCGCTTCGGGGTGGTCGCTGCACGCCTATGGCGCCGCAATTGACCTTAACCCTCTGCAAAACCCATTCGTTTTGTTCGGGCGTAACCCGCGAGGTGAATTCACCGGCCAGGCCACTGTTGAGCCCAGGGCAAGTACCGCAAATGCCGTTAACCGCCTGGATGCCCGCCCCGGCAAGCCGGCGCGCCCTGGCCGGGCAGAAGAGGTGATTGACCTGTTCGCCGAACACGGCTTTTTGACCTGGGGTGGTTATTGGGATTTTCCGCTGGATTACCAACACTTCCAGATCGGCCGGCGTTCGTTCGTGGAGTATCTGGCGCGGGTCACGCCGCAGCAGGCCAGCGCTGCAGTCGAGACCTATATCACCGCCTATCGCCAGTGCCTGCAGCAATCGGCCGAGACGGATCAAGCGCTCAAGCGTATGGCGTGCGTCCAGCAAACGATTGAGCAAAGCCCAACCTAGGCTTGCGGGTAGTGCTTGAACCCAGTATCAAGAGAGCCTCCTCCTGCCCGGGTTTTACCGATGACCAACGCCATGCCACAACGCGCCGATTACCGCCACTTCCAGCCGATCATCACGCGCTGGCACGACAACGATGTATATGGCCATGTGAATAACGTCACCTACTACAGCTTCTTCGACACCGCGGTGAATACCTACCTGATCGAGCAGGGCGGGTTGGATATTCATGACGGCGAAGTGGTTGGGTTTGTGGTGAGTTCGGCGTGCGACTACTTCGCCTCGATTGCCTTTCCGGACCGCATCGAGATCGGCCTGCGGGTGGGCAAGTTGGGCAACAGTTCGGTGCAGTATGAGTTGGCGGTGTTCAAGGCGGGAGAAGAAGATGCCTGTGCTGCGGGGAGGTTTGTGCATGTGTTTGTGGATCGAGCGTCGAACCAGCCGGTGACGATCCCGGGGATGTTGCGCGAGGCGTTACAGCGATTGGTGATCTGAATACGATCTGCGAAGCAATGAAAATCAAATGTGGGAGCGGCGCACCGCCGCTCCCACATTAAACCCGCGTTGTTCTTTCGATTCGCGTGTTACCGGTGGTGGCGATAGTGATGCTTGTTTTTGCGATGCCCATAAGCATGGCCGCGCCCGCGATGGTCATCGCGGTCATAGCGGCGGTTATCACGCCCACGGTAACGACGATCATCGTCATCGCTCTTGTTGCCCATGTAGTTGCCCAGTGCACCACCGGCGCCACCGCCGGCTGCTGCGCCGATCAGGCTGCCGGTGCTGCCGCCGACACTGCGACCCACCACGTTGCCGCCGGCTGCGCCCAATGCGCCGCCAATGGCTGCTTCACCGCGGCTGCGCTTGTCTGCGCCGACCGCACTGCCGCCCGCGCCGCCGAGTGCTGCACCAATCGCCGAGCCGGTGTTACCGCCCAGCTGCTGACCTACGACAGAACCTAGAACCCCGCCCAATGCGCCGCCCACACCGGCTTCGGTGGTGCCACCGGCCATGGCTGCGCCACTGACCAGGCCAAGGGACAACAAGAGAATCGAGGAGAACTTCATAGGGGAACCTCAAGAGGATGACGGCGCGATCCTGAGGTTGTATCGAGACGGTGACAATCGAAACCCGACCAGTGGTATGGGTTGTATACAATTCTATAAGTTACTGTTTTGTATGGGGAACTTAAGTGAGTTTTGCGAGTCTTTAGTTACTTCGGAACGGCCGCTTTTATGCAAAAGCGGCCTTTTTTGTGCCCGTAAGAAACTCGGGTGCTGTCTGTGGGGAGGGAGCAAGCTCCCTCGCCACAATGAGGTGTCGCTTAGGCCGACTTCGCCATGATCAAGCCGGTTGCACTCGCTGCTTCCAGGCGGATCGCTACAAACTTCGACGTTGGCGTATGGCTGCCATCCCCCGTGCTTTCCAGCGGCACCAGCGGATTCACTTCCGGGTAATAAGCCGCAGCCTGCCCCGCCGGAATATCAAATGCCAGCAAGGTAAAGCCCTTCACCCGACGCTCACGGCCGTCGTCCCAGATCGACACGATGTCAGCCTTCTGCCCCGGCTTGAAGCCCAGGCGGATGATGTCGGCTTCATTGACGAACAACACATCCCGCTGGCCCTTGACCCCGCGATAGCGGTCGTCCAGGCCATAGATGGTGGTGTTGTACTGATCGTGGGAGCGCATCGACTGCATGATCAGGTCTGGCAATTGCCCGGTGTTGCGGGTGCGTTCGTGCACCAGGTCCTTGGGCAGGATGTTCGGGCGGAAGTTGGCGCGGCCCGACGGGGTGTTCCAGCGACGAGCGCCAGCCGAGTTGCCCAGGTAGAAACCGCCCGGGTTTTTCAGGCGCTCGTTGAAGTCCTTGAAGCCCGGAATGGTGTCGGCGATCAGGTCGCGAATACGGTCGTAATCGGCCACCAGCCAGTTCCAGTCCACCGGCTTGCTGCCCAGGGTGGCGGCGGCAATGCCCGCGAGAATCGCAGGCTCGGATTTCATCTGTTTTGACAACGGCTGCAGTTGGCCGTTGGAAGCGTGGACCATGCTGAACGAGTCTTCAACGGTCACGGCTTGCGGGCCTTCGGCCTGGATGTCGATGTCGGTGCGGCCCAGGCATGGCAGGATCAGCGCGTCCTTGCCATGCATCAGGTGGCTGCGGTTGAGCTTGGTGCTGATCTGTACGGTCAGGTCGCAATTGCGCAGTGCTTCAAAGGTGCGTGGGCTGTCCGGGGTGGCTTGGGCGAAGTTGCCGCCCAGGCCGATAAAGACCTTGGAGCGGCCTTCGAGCATGGCGTGAATCGCTTCCACCACGTTGTGGCCGTTATCGCGCGGTACCTGGAACTGGAAACGACGCTCCAGGGAATCGAGGAACGCCACCGGTGGCCGTTCGTTGATGCCCATGGTGCGGTCGCCCTGCACGTTACTGTGGCCACGCACCGGGCACAGGCCTGCGCCCGGGCGGCCGATGTTGCCGCGCAGCAGCATCAGGTTGGCGATTTCCTGGATGGTCGGCACCGAGTGGCGATGCTGGGTGATGCCCATCGCCCAGCACATGATCACGTTCTTGCCTTTGGCATACATGCGCGCCGCTTGCTCGATCTCTACCAGGGTCAGGCCGGACTGCTCGACGATTTCATCCCATGAGGTGTCGTCGATCTTGCCTAGGTAATCCAGCACGTTGGCGGTGTGTTCGTTGAGGAAGTCGTGGTCGAACACGGCCTCCTTGCCTTCGGCCTGGGCCTGGCGTTCCCACAGCAGCAGGAACTTGGCCATGCCCCGCAGGATGGCCATGTCGCCTCCCAGCGCCGGGCGGAAGTAGGCGGTGTTGGTTGGCTTGTCGCCGTTGGTGAGCATTTCCAGCGGGTGTTGCGGGTGCTGGAAGCGTTCCAGGCCACGCTCTTTCAGCGGGTTGATGCACACCACCTGGGCGCCGCGTTTTACCGCTTCGCGCAGTGGCTCCAGCATGCGTGGGTGGTTGGTGCCGGGGTTCTGGCCCCAGACGAAAATCGCGTCCGCATGCTCGAAGTCATCGAAGGTCACGGTGCCTTTGCCCACGCCCACACTTTGCGCCAGGGCGACGCCGCTGGCTTCGTGGCACATGTTCGAGCAGTCCGGGAAGTTGTTGGTGCCGTAGGCGCGCACAAACAGTTGATACAGGTAAGCCGCTTCGTTGCTGGCCCGGCCCGAGGTATAGAACTCGGCCATGTCCGGGTTTGGCAGCGCATTGAGGTGCTTGCCGATCAAGTCGAAAGCCGATTCCCAGCTGATGGGTTTGTAACGGTCGGTTTCGGCGTCGTAGCTCATCGGCTCGGTCAGGCGGCCCTGATACTCAAGCCAGTAGTCGCTCTGCTCCAGCAGCGCGCTGACGCTGTGCTTGGCGAAGAATGCCGCGTCGACCCGGCGCTTGGTGGCTTCCCAGTTGACCGCCTTGGCGCCGTTCTCGCAGAACTTGACCATGCCGCTTTCCGGCGAGTCGCCCCAGGCGCAGCCCGGGCAGTCGAAGCCGCCGTTCTGGTTGGTCTTGAGCATCATGCGGATGTTTTTCAGCGCGTTGTCGCTGGTC
>Ga0153921_1001541_pt1 | contig 10180 bp, 9 predicted proteins | sample TSNJ005MetaG_FD_104691 | JGI IMG/M metagenome (GOLD analysis project Ga0153921, IMG submission 104691) | Attine ant fungus gardens microbial communities from New Jersey, USA - TSNJ005 MetaG | ecosystem: Host-associated > Fungi > Mycelium > Unclassified | place: USA: New Jersey, Brendon T. Byrne... | reverse complement strand
TTACATCAATTACTGTACCTGAAATGATGTCGTCTTCCTGGATCTTCCGGAAAGAAGCCTCCAGTTCTGCTGCATAGTCTTCCATTCTTTCTGCCATTTGTGTTACTCCTCCTGATTGTACTTTTATTCCCGCGAGCAATGAGCAAGCCAATCTTTGGCTTTATTCTATAGCGAATTATATCATTACCACCTATTTGTGTCAAACAATTGTCGTTTTTTCATATCCCAACAGATGGATTTAAAGGCAGTAAAGTAAATTATTCAAGTACATGTAATCGAACGAAAAATACCGTGGCCACAGGCTATCAGCTTGTGACCACGATTTTTATATGGGAGGCGATATATGGATACAAGCTTAATTCAATCCGCTCACTTTCCGCCCCAATCTACATCAAAAGGAAGCCACTCATAAATATTCGCAAATTACCCCTTCACCGCTCCAATCATTACACCTTTTTCAAAATATTTTTGTATAAAAGGATAGATACACAACACCGGTACAGTGGATACGATGATAACTGCAAATTTAATCTGATCGGCATACTGCTGTGCATAGCTGCCTTCTCCGACTCCGGTGGTTCCAGCCATAGCCTGATTGGAAATCAGGATATTGCGCAATACTGTTTGCAGCGGTTGATATTCATCTCGATTCAGGTAAAGCAATGCCGTAAAAAAATCATTCCAGTGACCTACCGCATAGTACAATGTGATCACGGAGATAACCGCTTTAGAAAGCGGAAGTATAATAAACATAAAATATTTGAAATGAGAACATCCATCCAATTCGGCCGCCTCGTGTAATTCTGCAGGAATGGAATTCTCAAAAAAGGTTCTGGCAATAATTAGATTGTAAACACTGACAGCTCCCATAATAATCATAACCGCTGATGTATTGGTCAGGCGAAGAGAACTCACCAGCATATATGTAGGTACCATTCCTCCGCTAAAATACATCGTGATAATAAATAGTGTCATGATTAACCTACGAGCTTTAAATCTACTCTGTGCCAATACATAAGCGGCCGGCAGCGTCACCACCAAATTCAATAATGTCCCTGCGATGGTATAAAAAATTGTGTTTCGATATCCTGTCCATAGATCTGTTCTTTCCAAAATTTTATTAAAACCATAAAAGTTAACCCCCTTAGGCACCAGTGTTACTAATCCCTGGTTTACCATATTTGAATTACTAATGGAAGCAATCACTATAAAATACAGCGGATAGAGGGTTATTAATAATGTTGCCGCTGCTATTACTGTTATGCAGATATAAAAGACCTTGTCTGATAATCCTGATTTCATTTTTTTGGTTATTTTAGTCATCATGCTCCTCCTATACCAAACTGATATCAGCTGTCTTCCTGGATATAGTATTAGCAGCAATTAAAAACACAAAATTGATAATAGTATTAAACAATCCGACTGCCGAACCAAAGCTGAACTGACCTGATTGTACGCCAATATTGAATACATACGTTGAAATAACTTCCGAAACCGCTAAATTTAAATCATTCTGCATTAAAAAAACTTTCTCAAATCCAACACTTAAAACACGACCGATATTCATGATCAGTAAAATAACGATGGTTGGAACAAGAGCAGGCAGCTCAACATGGATTACCTGCTTTAAGCGGCTTGCACCATCCACTTTAGCAGCATCATATAATTGACTATCTACCGAAGACAGCGCTGCAATAAAAATAATACTATTCCATCCCGCTGACTGCCAGACTCCGGATAATACGTAAACAGGAACAAATGCGCTGGAATTGCCCAGAAGATTTATTGACTGCGGTACTAAATGTATATTCTTGAGCAGATTGCTGACAACTCCGGTAGTGGGGGACAGAAGAATCTGCAATATGGCAACCAAAACGACCGTAGATATGAAATACGGCATGTAAACTGCAGTCTGCACAACTCTTTTTAATTTCTTCTGTTTTAGAGAATTAATCACAAGAGCCAGTATAATAGGTGCCGGGAATCCACACACCAAGGTAAAAAAAGATATTACAAAGGTGTTTCGAAGCGTTGTCCAAAACATCGGACTGTCAAAATACTGTATAAAGTATTGTAAACCTACCCAGTCACCTCCCGTAATCCCTTTTGAGAAATCGTATCTGCGAAACGCAAGCTGAACTCCATACATCGGACCATAACAAAATATTATAATATATGCCAATGCTGGTAATATCATTAACCAAAGCTGCCAATCTTTTTTTAAGGCGGACAATCTCTTTCGTCCCATAACACACCTCCATAATCTCTGTCTGTGAACCAGTTATCTAAGATGAGCCGGGAAAACATTTTGGCTTTCCCGGCTCTTACATTCCTCAAATCACTCCAATGTCTCCTTATATTTCTCGTACGCATTTTGTCTGATTTCAAGGTTCTTTGACAGTCCGATATCATAGACAGACTGTACGTATGCATCCCATTCCTCCTCAATATTTCTGGTGGAATCGGTCAACCATGTTGCATAAGTCTGGTCAACAGTATTCTTGATATTAGCTTGTGTCATTGCCAGGTTGGAATTATCGTCTGCTGTATAATTTATAAATTTAGCCGGATATGACTCACAAGTTTCTTCCATCATATCCAAAGTAGCTTCAAGAGATTCTCTTTCCAAGAGAACCCTTTGCATATCCTCTCCCATTGTCAGTCTATCTATCATATCATCCGGGATATAAAAAGGGCTATAATCCGCAAAGGAATTTGTCCATTTCCAGGTCCCTGCATCAATACTGGCATCTGCCGGAGGTAATACGGTATATGTTCCGTCTCCGTTGTTTCGAATGCAATTATCAACATCATTCATCCCACCAAAGAGAACTTGAATCCCTATTTCATCAGCGTAGAAGGCGTCAATAAATTTCACAGCTGCAGCCTTATTGATGCACTTTGCACTCATAGCCACTGTAGCAACACTGACAGAATTGTTATCATAGTAATATCCCCAATAAACCTCACTTTCATTTGAATCTTCATGAGGCTTCAGAGCAGGAAGGGGAACATACTGATCCGCTACCTCTGTTCCAAATCTATCTCCACTCTCCCAACCAAGAGTAACACCAACCAACGCAGTTGTCCCCTCTCCACGAGCTAATGACTGGAATTTGGAATAATCCTGTGTAATAACCTCTTCATTAATCAATCCTTGACTATATAATTTCTGCAGCCAAATCATAAAAGTCTTATAGCGCTCATCCACACGATAATTCTTAACCGTACCATCCTCTACATAATATCCATCGCTCTCGTTCATCAATGGTACACCGAAACATGCCAGCATAAAGGTGGGAAATCCCGAGAAATCCAAGGGAATTTCATCAGTTGTACTTCCATTACCATTTGGATCTCCATCGCGGAATGCTATCATAACCTCTTCCAGTTCATCCATAGTAGTTGGCAGTTGTAAGCCCAAATTATCTAGCCAGGTCTGATTAATATAGAGAACGCGGTTTGTTCTTGGCCAAATGCTCCGATAATTCGGCAATCCATAAATAGCTCCATTTTCATCGGTGCAGAGTGCTCTAAGCTCTGGGTGTTCCTCAAACATCTTAGCTATATTGGGCATCTCACTGGCATCAATATATGGTTTAAAATCCTCAAACAAACCATAGTAGGTTGCAAAATCCGTTGTACTGGTAGCCTTTACCAGAATATCCGGAATGTCACCGCTCGCAAACATAACACTCTTTTTTTGATCCCAATCTGCTGTTATCTGCTGCCACTCAACAGCAACACCGTTATCTTCCTCCAGAATGTTCAACCATTCCATTTCATTTAAATCCTTTGTGAGGCTGTGTTTGGAAATCAGTGCTGATAATTTAACATTTTCTCCTGATCCTTCATTGTTTGTTGAAGGTGATACTCCCGATTCCACACCGTTCTTATTGATAGTATCGTTGTTACAACCTGCAAAACAGCCAGTCATTATACAACCGACCAATGTTAAAGCTAACCATTTTTTCTTTTTCATTTAGCTTCTCCCTTCTATAATGATAGTAATATTCATGTGATGTCAACATCAATGTAAGATAATAATATAGAAAAAAAAGCTTAAATTAAATGGCTTATATTTCATTATTTGTGTTTATATTTCTCCTGCTGTTGTCTGCCCCTCTGTATGCTGTCGGTGTCATACCGCTTTCTTCCTTAAAGACTTTGGCAAATCGTCTTGCATCATCAAATCCAACTTTCTGCGCTATCTCGTTAATGCACATATAGGTATTTGCAAGTAGCTTTTTGCTTTTTTTCAGTCTGTATAATTTCAGATAGGTGCTGAAGTTTTCCCCCGTGTAATCCTTAAAAGTTGATGAGAACATGGAATAATTCATGGATACATAATTTGATACCTCTGCCATATCAATGGATTTTGTATAATTTTTCTGGATGAAATCAACTGCGCTTTGCATCTTGTACCTGCTCACAGGTGTCAGCAATGATCTGCTATGAGACACATCTTCGTCCTGGCTGACATATCCTCTTGCTCTTAAAGATTCCTCAGTATGCCAGAGGATCTTTTTTAATTCTTCTCTGTCGACAGGTTTTAGAAGATAATCTAACGCTTGCAATTTCATCATGCTTTTGACATACTCAAATTCTGCATAACCGCTAATAGCAACAATAAGCGGCATATTCTCTGCTTCTATTGTACTATTTATCCATTTTGATAATTCCAGTCCATCCATTACAGGCATCTTGATATCAGTAAGCATAAGGTCGTATTTGTTCTTTCTGAGGCAATCGATGGCTTCTTTCCCATTACGACACTCTGTTATTTCACTATATGGCACACCACTGTTCTCTATCATGACATAGATTCCATAACGTATCATTTTTTCATCTTCTACCAGCAAGATTTTCCTCATTCCGTTCCCTCCGCATGTATTTTCAGCACTACTTTTGTGTAACACTCCTTCTTGGAATAGATTTCAACACCATATTCTTCTCCATACATCAGCCGGAGTCTCGCATGGATGTTATGTAACCCGAGACCACTTGTTGAATTGTTCCCTTCGTTCCCGTTCAAAATTCTCCGGCGAACTCCCTCCAGCACGTCATCTTCCATCCCTTTTCCCATATCTGTCATCTCTATATAAGAACAATCATCTACTGTATATGCTTTTAAATAAATAGTTGTATCCCCAGCCAGCTCATCCAGTCCATAGGTGATGGAATTTTCGGCAATCGGTTGTAAAATCACTTTAGGCACTCTCAGAGTTCTCATTGAATCCTCTATATTCTCACTTAAGTTAATATAGTAATCATACCTTATATTACATAGTTTAAGGTAGCTTTCCAAATAAGAAATCTCCTCCTGCAATGCAACACTGTGACAATCAATTTGCAAATTATACCGAAACATTCTGCCCAACGCCAGCAGCGCATCTGATACATTATATATTCCCTTGACCTCTGCCATCATTTTAATAGAATCCAGCACATTGTAAAGAAAATGGGAATGTATCTGCTTTTCAAGACTTTTTAATTGTGCTTCCTTTACCATTACCTCTCTGCGGATACTCTCCTCCATCAGAAGCTTAACCCTGTTAAGCATCCGATTATATTCCAACGCTACTGAGTTAATTTCTTCCTGCTCAAGTCTGGGGATCTCTACATCAAGATTGCCTCTGCCTACTTCCTGTATGCACTCAACAAAAATATTGAAATCATGGAGCAAATGCTTTACTATCCTATTAATCACTAATATAAGAACTGCTGTCAATAAAAACTCAATAAAAAAAATACAAAGAATCTGTATTATCATCAGCCAATACTGTTCTTTAACAGAAGTAAGCTGCATCAAAAAGATACCATTGCTCTCATTTCTAATGACAGACAGTATAATGGGTGTATGCTGCCACTTAGCCTGAAAGTTTTGAACTCCTTGTACATCGTAATCCTGCAGATTCGAGATACCCATTATGTCTATCAAATCCGCTACTGAAATTCCTTCAAACTCAGCACCTTCCTCCACACCCAATAACCGCTCCTGTGTATCCACTAAAAAAACATCCTTTGCATCCATAGTTTTATATAATTCCGACACAAGCGCTTTCATCGGTAATACAATTTCAAATATGCCTGTTAAATCATTGCTTATTCTTATTGGAATCACATACGATGCCATATCATTTCCCGTAAAATAAGCTGAATACGCTCCATATGTCTGCTTTTCCGTCACATCAAGGTACCATGCACCATTAAATGGTAAGCTGTCTCGGTCTTCATACCAGAGATTACATTGAGCGCGATCCATGCTGTACAAGTATGACGAATACTCTCTGATTCCAGGATAATCCAAATGAAGCCGCGCACTCTCTACCTGAATGAGGCTAGTGATAACCCGAAGCATCGAAAGGCTATGTTCCTGAAAGAGATAACGGTTATATTCCCCAAGATTTTCGTCTATAGCTGCTTTTCCCACTTCAGTGATAAAAGTAGTATCAGACCAAACTGTTTTAGCCATCAATTCTATGGTATTCATTTCGTTCACCATAATTGTAAATTTATTCTGGAGTTCTGTGCCGATTTCTTCCTGGATTTTTACCACCTGACTTCTATAAATCAGGGGAAAGGAAATTAATTCCAGGCAAAGCAACGGAAGCAATGAGAAAAGCAATACTGACAATCTAACCTTATAGTGCAATGTTTTGCCTGTATAAATTCGCTTTATTAATTTTAACATTTTACCCTCCTCTCAAACCTACCAAAAGTTATTCCACTTGTAGCAATGATTTTTCCACTTTCTACAGCTACCCAAGAGATAAAACTTCCATCAGCCAATGAGTCAGAGATAAATTGTCAATTGCTGTCAAATAATCTATTTTTTTCATCTTCACTGCTGACATCATTCGCCTCGCATAAGAAATCTATGCAAATTTTAGCAAGCAAAGCACTTTCGCCAAGAGTTACTTTCCTGTATTCTATCATTAAATACAAACCTCCGTATGTTATATATTTTGGCACTATCTCATAAAAAACGTTAGCGTATCTAATGAATACTAACCTGTTAAAGTACAGTATATCAAAAAAAACTGAAAATACAACCATACAGCAAAGTTAATTGCATTCGCTCTGACTCACCTACCGTTTATACTGCTTGAAATTATTTTCGCAAGCTGGCAGTTGTGAATAACAATCATTGGCTTCTTCCCACTGCTCCAACAGAGATTTAAGCCTCTTCTCCGCTCCAGCCTGCTCTCCCTCAAGTGAACTCAGTCTCACATAATCCGAATGTATCTGAGGATCCTGAGCTGCCTTCTCAATGTCCTCCAGAATTGACTCCTGCTCTTCAATAAGACCTTCCAGTTTTTCAATACGTTTCTTAAGCTTTGCCTCTTCCTTGCCCGGATTGGCTCCTTTCATATATCGGGAAGCGGCCCCGTTTCCAGACTGCGTAGGCTGCTCCGGCTGCGAGACAGGCTCTGCTGCTTTTTGCCTGGCTTCTTCATACTGCTCATACCCATAGGGATAATAAATCACCTGACCGTCTGCAAATACAAGCAGTGCATCAGCAACCTCTTTTATAAAATACCGGTCGTGAGAAACGAACAATACTGTTCCCTCATATTCCTTCAACATGGCTTCCAGAGATTCCTTACCAACGATATCCATATGATTGGTGGGCTCATCCAGAATCAGGTAATTGGGCTTTGTCTGAAATATCTTACAAAGAGCCAGTCTTACCTTTTCGCCTCCGGATAATGAGGCTACCGCTTTAAAGACATCCTCCCCACTGAATAAAAAGGCTCCCAATGCAGACCGTATTGCATTACGGTCCAATGCGGGATATAGATCCCAATAATCATCCAAAACTGTTTTATCGCTATGGTGCTGTGCCATCTGCTGTTCAAAGTAGCCGATATCCACAGCCCCGCCAATCTTATATTCACCGCCTAAGGGCGGAATCTGTCCGGTTATCGTTCTGAGCAGGGTGGACTTTCCCACACCATTATCGCCGATAATACCTATTTTCTGTCTCTTTTTCTGCTGAATGGATACTTCAGACAATATTCTGTCATAGCCAATCTTAAGACCATCTGCCACAAGCACATCTGATACACTTTCTCTTGCAGGTTTAAAATTCGCATGATAACTCTTTAAATTATATCTGTCAGGCGGCGCTATCTTTACCATATGCTCAATCTGCTTCAGCTTGGACCTGGTCATGGCTACCTTGGTTGGTTTATTCTTGAACTTGTCTATGATTGTCTGCAGTCTGGCTATTTCCTTTTTCTGCAATTCATAATCCTTTTTCTGCTTTTCCCAGTTCAGGCGCTTACGTGTCACAAAAGCACTGTAATTTCCGGGATATCTGACGGCAGTCCCGTATTCTATTTCATATACCACATCTACGATATGGTCCAAAAACATCCTGTCATGGGATACGATTATCACCGCTCTGGGGTATTCTTTCAGGTAAGTCTCCAGCCAGCTTATGGTATCCATATCCAGATGATTGGTTGGCTCATCCAACAGCAGGATATCCGGTTTACAAAGGAGCATCCGGGCAAATGCAATCTTGGTCTGCTGTCCGCCTGAAAATTGTGAAACAGGTTTCTTCTTATCAGTCTCTGTAAAACCAAATTTCTTCAGTACGATTTCATACTCCTTTTCAAAGGTATAACCGCCCAGATATTGAAAGCGCTCCTGAAGATTGGTATATCTCCCGGCCATCTCCTGGGTGGCATCCGTTTCCATTGTTTCAAGAAGCTGCTCCATCTCTTCCTTGATACGCAGAATATCTGAAAAAGCTTTACGGACTTCATTTTCCAGCGTTGCTTCCTCTTCCTCGAAGGCCACCTGCTTCAAATATCCGATAGAGGGCTTACCGCTTTGGGTGATATAGATATGCTCATCACTGTCCCGTCTGGTGAGTTCAATTTCTCCGGCAATCAACCGCAGCAATGTGGTTTTGCCGCATCCATTCCGTCCTGTTACCGCTATTTTTTCCGTATTCCTGATTTCAAAATTTATATTTTCCAGAACAGTTGTGCCGCCAAAGGCTACTGCTCCATTATGCATTTGATATAACATAATCTGCTCCTTTATAAGTGTATTATTAAAACAAAAAACACTGTCTCTTGCAAACAGTGTTAAAATAATACCTATGCGTATACCAAACCGTTGCTGTTCACAGCTGCGCTGATCATAGCAATATTATACACACAAACTGCATAAAGGCTGTGAATCATAATAACAAGCCCGCTTATTGTGCGTTTCGGAATCCTTATACATATAGACTGTTTGCATCACAAATATAACACGCACGAAGCGTGTTCCTGACTCATTTATTTAGTCATCGTTGCGAACAAACAATCTGTATCATTGGTTCCTCCTTCATATAAATCTACAGATACTATATCATACGACAGCAACTGCGTCAATGCCCGAAAATCAGTAAAGATCAATAAAAATTAATAACGTAAAATTAATAAAGCTGCTAACGTATTGCATGCGACACCATTATGATCAACCAAATGAGGCTAAATACACACAAAAATGTACTTGTGAGAAACCCCTGTCTATACTTTAGTTCTTTATTTTCGATGTAGACAATTATTGTTTTTAAACCAAAAGGATACTTTTTGATTAAGTATGCAACATTCACGATGGTTCCTACCGGATACTCCGTTTTTTTCACTCTGGCTACGCAATTCACACAAACCATCTTTTCGTCCGTTTGAAATCTTACAACCGGAATGTATCTGGAATACGATGCGTTAACCAGTTCAACAATCTCTCCAGTGGTATGACAGCCTTTACTACACACGCTTTTCTGCCGATGCCAGATCATAAATGCACCAACGAGAAATACAGAACACATAACTCCAAGCAGAAAGATTCCTACCGTTTGTTCACCAAAGTAGTCAATTAGTGAATCAACAAAATCTACAGATTGCTGAGCTATTATATTACCCAATATTTTGTTCCTCCTGTTTCTATGGCTATTATCTGCCCAATGCTCTAATCTTCCCGGGTCAATGGATTCATTTTTTTCATGGTTTACTTATCGGTAGTTTACCATAAAATAGTCTGGAATTTCAATGCAACTTCTGGACTGTTTTTATTGAAGTTATATGCCGGTTCAGCAAAGGACAGCGGCGATTTGGATGCCGGGAACACAAAGCGACAGGATTTTGGATAAATCCTGTCGCCTTAGGGGAATCTT
>Ga0153921_1001540_pt1 | contig 10185 bp, 3 predicted proteins | sample TSNJ005MetaG_FD_104691 | JGI IMG/M metagenome (GOLD analysis project Ga0153921, IMG submission 104691) | Attine ant fungus gardens microbial communities from New Jersey, USA - TSNJ005 MetaG | ecosystem: Host-associated > Fungi > Mycelium > Unclassified | place: USA: New Jersey, Brendon T. Byrne... | reverse complement strand
GATCCGGAGACCAGCCATTCGACCGTGGAGATGCGTCGGGCGATTGTGGAATTCAATCTGCCGCTCTTTGGCTTGACCAATGTGAAGCTGGAGGGCAGTCATGCCATGATCGACGGCCGCCGCGGTCAGTACAGCATTCATCTGGGCAGCGGCGTGATTCACCAGCTGGGCGGTCCGCAGATACAGGTGCTGCCGGTACATTCCCAGCAGCGCGGGAAGCTGTTCCTGCCGTTTATGGATGAGGATCCCAAGACGGCGGAGATCATGTCGAAGGTGGTGCTGTTTGCCCGGGATGAGAAGATTAAGGATCCTTATATTCTTAGCCAGATAGGATAAATGCTGGTACGATGAAAAAACACATGGTGGCCTGGAAAGGAAGTGAACCAATATGCCTTTTACAATTATCCGAAATGATATAACGAAACTTGCTGTTGACGCTATCGTCAACGCTGCCAACACCGACCTTGCGCAAGGCGGCGGTGTTTGTGGTGCGATTTTTAAGGCGGCAGGAGCGTTTGAACTTCAATCTTGCTGTGATAAGATTGCGCCCATTCACACCGGCGAGGCTGTGATCACCCCCGGCTTTGCCCTTCCGGCAAAGTATATTATCCATACTGCGGGACCGGTTTATCATGGTGGAAATCGCGGCGAAGCCGATCTGCTCTGTGCCTGTTATCTGAATTCATTAACGCTGGCAGTTGATAATGGTTGTGAGTCTGTTGCATTTCCGTTGATCTCCAGTGGGATATATGGCTATCCTAAAGAGGAAGCCTTGCACATCGCCACAAGTGCTATCCGGGACTTTCTTGCAGGCCATGAGACAGACATCTATCTGGTGGTATTTGACAAAGCGGCATTTGTTGTCAGCGAGCAGATGATCGGCGGGGTTGAAAGCTATATTGATCAGCATTATGTGGATGAACATCTGGATATGAGCCGCAGCCGCAGGCTCTTTGATGCAGAGAGCACTGTGCTGATTAAAGAAGATATGATGGAAGGTATGCTGCTGGCTCCCTCGATGCCGGCTCCGGCTCCTTCAGCACCGGCACCGTCGCTGGAAGCTCCGGTGTTTATAGGAAGTATTGACGATCTGGTGGGCAATCTCGATGAACCATTTGCGCAAACTCTGCTCCGGCTGATCGATGCCAAAGGCAAAACCGATGCGGAAGTCTATAAGCGCGCCAATATTGACCGCCGCTTGTTTTCTAAAATCAGGAGTGGCAAGGGCTATATGCCGGGTAAACGTACGGTTATTGCATTGGCGGTGGCACTGGAGCTGTCGCTTGCGGAGGCGGAGGACTTGCTGAAACGAGCGGGTTACGCACTCTCCCATAGCCAGAAGATGGATGTCATTATTGAATTCTTCATCATCAGCGGCAAGTACGATATTTTTGAAATTAATGAGGTGTTGTTCTATTATGACCTGCCATTGCTGGGTGGGTGAGGGCTTTGCTTCCCGGCGATGATTTGTCGCTTTGTAAGCGACCACTTTGTCTTGTCATAATGTTATCTTGAAAGCACATAAAACTTTCAGGAGGTGTACATCATGAAAAAAGGACTTACAGAATTGGTATTTATTCTCGACAAGAGTGGTTCTATGAGGGGGCTGGAGAAAGACACTATCGGCGGCTATAATGGCATGCTGAAAAAGCAAAAAGCCATAGAGGGCGAAGCATTTATTACAACCGTGTTGTTCGATAACAACTATGAGCTGCTCCACGACCGTATCGACATCAAAGCGGTCAACTTCATCACCGAGAAGGAATATCAGGTGGGCGGTACCACTGCACTGATCGATGCCATCGGCAGGACAATCCACAAAATCGGCAATGCTCAAAAGAATACCGCCGAGGATTACCGTGCGGAAAAGGTGTTGTTTGTCATAATCACTGACGGCGAGGAAAACGCTAGCCGTGAGTATTCCACAGAGCAGGTCAAGACGCAAATTGAGCACAAGAAAAGCAAGTATGGCTGGGAATTTATCTTCCTCGGCGCGAATATTGATGCGGTGGAGACTGCCGGACGCTTTGGTATTGCCCCTGATCGTACCCAGAGATATCGCCCCGACAGCACTGGCACGGCATTGAATTATTCGGTGCTTGACGAAACGGTTGCCATTTTTCGTAAAACGGCGACCGTGCCGCAATATTGGGGTGAGGAAATTGAGGCCGATTTTGAGCGGCGCAGTGGGGATGATGCCAAGAGCAAATAATAATTACCCCAATATTTTCATCAGGATATGTCTAGTTGATGGGGAGTTCAAAGGAAGCAAGATCATTTCCCCGAGTGGTAATTAAGATCAGCGGCTTGTCTTTCACAATTTCCCGTGAGATCTTCAGATATATCATACCTTCTACCGACTCACCTGCTTTCAGGCCCAAAGCGTACAGGTCATTCATATCCCGCCTTCCATAGGTGGTAAAGCGATAAATGTTTGCGTCTTTATCAGCTGCAAAGGCAGACATTTCATTTTCAGAGCCTGTTGCAAACCATTTAGACAGGTAGACATCCGAATCACCGGTGTTATTAATCCGCAGACTGACGATCACCCAGGTGCTTTCTTCATCAGCAGTTATGGTGTAGGAACCACTGATTAACTGTTCACTAAGCTGGGTACCCAGGCAAGTGAGCGAGTTTTGGCATTGCCACACCGGCACGGTGCTGAATTATCGGGTGGTTAGCGGCCTGCATTAACGAAAAGAGGGCAATTTTATTTTTGACCGATAAAAAAAATATAAAAGAAATATAAAATACAAAAAAGGCTTGAAAAACACACCAATATATGATAGAATAACATCCGTCACAAAGATTATGCTATAGAAGAAAAGATATGCGCGAGTGGCTCAGTTGGTGGAGTACGACCTTGCCAAGGTCGGGGTCGCGGGTTCGAGTCCCGTCTCGCGCTCTTAATGCAGGAGTCTGAAAAGATTTACTGCATTTTTTATTGCAAAATATCAGTACCAGCGATAATTGATAAATTACCAAAGAAGAATGAATTCATAGACACCCAAGATAAAAGAGTAGATGCATGGAAATATCAATGCATGGCTCTTTTTTTGGTTACGGTTCAGACATGGCCGAACCGCAGTACATATATAGATCGATGAAAATATGAAAGAGGGAGTAAGGGTGGTTATGAATCATGTGAAAAAATTAATGACAAGGGCAAGAAGGAGGATCGCCGTCCTGCTGGCTGTCGTCATGACCTTACAGTCGCTGTTAATCTCGGCGAATGTAGTAGCAATGGCAGCGCCTTCCGGGGCAGACTCGGAAAATAACATTTTTGTCCTTAACGGCAAACCTAAGGAGGCATTTGATTATATCTATGTCCAGCTGGGAGAGACAGTCAGCGGGGAGGGGGACGAGCTTTCCGTCACTTATTGGTACCGGCTGAACAACGAATGGCTTGAAGAGCAGTTTGAACAATATCTGTCGAAAGGCCTGGCGGATCCATATAGCTTTGAATTTGATGATACATATCAGGATATCAAGCAGAGACATGGTACCTATGGCGAGTATTTGCTGGCGCAGACCGAGATGCTCAAAGCTCCGGCCTTTACCTGCTCCTTTGATGACAGCTTTGCGGATATGGACGAGCTGATGACAATATTGTCGGCTGATCCAGGCCTTTATACCGAAGAAGGCGAGCTGATCGGCGAGGTCACGGTAGAGGATACTATAAGTGGTCCGCAGTTCCATATTCAGTTCAACAATACCATCTTTGCCCAACAGAATATCTATGGCAACAAAGGGATGACCATGAAGCTGATCAATCAGTACGAAGCGGGAACCAGGGTAGACGTGGAAACGGGAAGTGGTGAGAATTCTCTGGAAGTTACTATCAGGGGAGAAGGCACACCGCTGGCAACTGATTCTAACTATACCATTGAGAAAGACTATCAGCAGGGTGTAGATATGGAGGGAGTTGGTGACCCTTCCGCCATTAATTTTCACATAACGGCGAAAGCAACACCGACCTCGGCTGATCAAAGTACGGCCTCCAATGCCAGCACCAGCATTGCTTCTCCGGCAGGTACATCGGCGGCTTCCTCCTCGCAGGCCGATAATGGGGAAGACCAGACCGGAACAGATGACGATGACGATGAGCTTCCTGTTGATGCCCGGGATATTACCCTGGAATATGACTGGTGGAACATGGGCCTGAAGGCCCCAACCAAATCCAATATCGTAAGGAATGCTCTTGCGGGGAGTTCCGGGTATGAAGAAGGTACCGACCTGACCGGCAAATATATTTCCGATGCTATTTCTTCCAACCTGGCCCTGGACGCGGCAGCGGTATCTTATGACGGCGGATTGTCGTGGGCGTTCTTGTCGCCGGCAGATTATGGATGTGATGATTGGGAGGAATATCTGTCTGACAATAACCGGTTATTTACCTATCAGATCGAAGGTGATGAAGAGAATCCGGTATGGCAGTGTGAGGTTCTGCTCTATACCCGGATCGCCGATAAACTGTGGCGGCAGTACGCCCAGACCGGCACGCTGGATTATGAATTCCCCAACCGGGCCGTGCTGCAGCTGGAGGAAGAGGGCGGCAGACTGGCCGTATCCGAAAAGGTAAAACCGGAGCTTCACTGGGCTGACATGGTGAGCAAAAACGGTCAGATTGTTGATATCAATGGCAATAAAATGCGGTGGAATATCCATGCTGACACCCATTTCAATTCCGGTGTGCAGTTGTATCTGGTTGACCATATTGCCGATATCACCAATACCCATGATTATATCTGGGATGAAGACGACCGGGGTACCATAACGATAAACGGCGATGATCAGACGGTAACCAGACTGACTTTGACCGATGAAATTCTGACCGGTCTGGCAGCCGAACAGGGGGTTGACGTTGATATCTGGGCCGAACTCCGCTACAGTGCCAGGGATGAAGATAAAGGCCTGGGGCAAGCCCGTTATGGCATGCCCTCCATCGGCACGATTGAAGCGTTGCTGAATCTTCTGCCCGAGGCAGCCTACAATGACGGGACCCATTATGCATATGAGTACTCCTATGAAAAGGAAGGGAAAACAGTAACTGATGCAGTGATGCTGATTTCCATGAAGTATTATACGGATGGCAAGACAACGCTCACCTATGATACGGAAATTACCGCTGTCGCCGATACGAGTACCGGCGCCTATGAAGATGTGGCCCTGGGGAATGATGTCAGACCGGTGTGGAAATGGAACAAAGGCGGCATTGGCCCCGGCGAAATGCCGACCGGTGAAATTAATGTAGTAAAGACCTGGAACATCCGCACGAATGTTGTGAATAAATCCGGCGCCGGATATCATGATGCGGCTAATACCATCGACTGGCTGTTTGATGTGAACCAGACCGGCAAGGAACTGGACCATGTCTGGATTGAAGACTCGCTGGATACCCGGATTCTGGCCTGGACCGGTCTGGTTGAGAGCAGAGCGCCGCTCCGGCTGGTTCCATATATCCGTTCCCCGGGGGCGGATGAGGATGATCAGCCAATTGATGAAGAAGTGGCTGGCGGTACAGTCCGGGAGGTTATCTATGTGTATCCGAACGATTATGAAAGCCAGAAGCAAGATGGGGCGGAGGATTTTTATACCGTTGTTACCGAAACCGGTGAAGACGGAATCCCCAAAAGTGTATTAAAAGTGCATCTGGGGCCGGTTGAAGCTGATGAATATTATAAATTTCAGGTTCAGACATTGGTGGTAAATCCTCATTATGCCAAGGGCGGGAATCTGTTGATTACCAATGAAGCGGAGGCGAAGGTCATGATTGACGGCAAGGAATCAAAGCCGGTGGACCTTTGGGCCGAGGAAACCCTGCTTCATGAACTGATTGATAAGGATGCCATTAATTTTGAAGATGGAAGTGATTATCATTATATTGACAATACGGTTAAGTGGCGGGTGCTGCTGAACCCAAAGAAGTTTACGATTTCTAATGGAACGGTTACTGATATTCTGCCGTCAGGAACAACATTTGCCGAGATTACCGGCGTTACGGTTGACGGTGAGAGTGTCGACTGGGAATATACAGGAACCGGTGACAACCACAGCGTCAAAATCAAGAATTCCAATGTCTGCATTTCACTGGCGGAGACAAATAATCAGGTGGTAATGCGCTTTGTTGACAGTGCCGGTAAAGCTGTTGACATTTCCCGGACATATGGGCTGGAATACACCACTGCGGTAACGGAGGATTTCCGGAAGAATACCATCAAGAGCAATGGCAAGGTGGAAACGCTGCGCAACTATGTGAAACTGGACGGTGAGATTGACGGAGCACCGATTATCGGTGCAGAAAGTGAAGCAAGGCATAATATTCAGCTGCAGGCATTGCGAAAGGAAGGTAAATACCATGCGCTAAACAACTACATTTATTATTACTATGATGACAATGATTCTGAACTTAAGAGCCGGAAGGTGAAAGCAGTATACTTTAACTGGAAGGCATATATCAACCGTCTTGGCGAGGATTTAAAGGGGGTCACCATTTCGGACACACCGGCAAGCTGCTTTGAGTTGGTACCGGCCACCTTTCGGGTCGAGGCAGTGGAACTGGATGCTGCCGGTAAAGAGAAGGCAGCCGGGCCGGTTATCATGGCGAATGGCCAGCCGGTTTCCGGCCAGGCACCCCTTGAAAACCTGCGGCTGGATGAATATGGCTTCAGTTTTGATGTGCCGGCGGCATATGCGAAGAAGCCTTTGAAGATCACCTATGAAACCATTCTGGTAGATGATGCATCGGCCGCAGAGATGAAGAATGTTATGAATGCCAAAGGCACCTACTGGGAGGATTCTACTGGTGAAGTAACCGATAAGGAAGCCGAAGATTTTCGTTGTTCTGATTATAATAATGCGGATGGAATGTATTTTCTGCGAGTAGAGAAAATCAGTGCCAACGATAACCGCGATAATTTATATCTGCCTGGAGCAGAATTCACGTTGACCAAGATGCAGCATGAGCATGGCGCTGCCTCTGATGTGGCGAACTGGAAGGAAACCGCCCGCGTAAAGACGCGAATGACCAATCGCAGCGGCGTCCTGAATTTCCTGTTCATGGAGCCCAATGCGCTCTACAAACTGCAAGAGACTAAGGCACCGGACGGCTATGATCCGCTGTCCAGGACCTGGTATATTGCCATATTGGATGGTACCTCTGGCTTGAACGGAGCAGCCGCGGCGAATAAGAATAACTTCCCGGCGGAAGGACTGTCGGATGATGAAAGCCATGAAGTGATTCTGGTCAATGACCCGAAGGATATCGGCCCGACTCATTATGTAAACCTGGAGATCCGTAATGGCCCCAGCAACATAGACAATACCAATGAGTTTGCCTTTCGGAAGATTGGCCAGAATGGCCAGTTCCTGCCAGGGATCCGATTCGTCCTGACCGGACCGCAGATGATTCGTTCTGCCAACTCTGATGAAGACGGTATGGTTCGGTTTGAGAAGCTGGATCCATTATACAATGACTGTTATACCCTGACCGAGGTAAATCCTTCCACCGGGTATCAGCAGCCGGGGAACTGGCAGGTTTATGTCACCCTGGCAGATGGTAAGTATCTCATCACCTTAAAGGAGCGGAATGAAGCCGGCGAGTGGGTCGAGGTATCGAAAAAAGCAGAGGATGGCAGCTGGCTGCTTCAGAATGAACCGATTAAGAAAGGTGGTTCCTTTACGAAGATTGATCAGGATGGTGTTAAGCTGTCAGCATTCCCGGTAACCTTTGATGTATACCGGCTGGGGGATGGCGGATCCAGGCAAACGGACGGAAGTATCACGGTAGATTTAGGAAATAATACCGGTGGTTATGAAAAGTATCTGAAGAAAGAAACGGTCACCTCATCAGGCGGCACGGTAACCCTGTCAGCAGATGACTTCTATTACGGATACTACCGCCTGGATGAGGTCTGGGATGAGAGCATTCATGCCGAAATACCGGAAAACCCGATTTACATAAAGGTAAACAAGTCCGGGATATATGCGGCAAGGGTTGGAAAAACACCATCCACAGATGAGGATTATACCATTAACCTGGGAACCCCAACCGCTCTGAAAGTTCCCAATACCATTCAATGGGGCATGGTAGATGTCAACAAGGTGCTGGCGGCCTACAATACGGACACGAAAAAGTGGGAAGCGGATCAGGATGGCAGCGGCGTGATCTATTTGGCCAATATGCTGTTTGGTATTTACCGGGTTGATAACGGAGAACCGGCAGCCTCACCGTTTATGCATATCATGACAGACGATGACGGAAACTTTAAAGTAAATGATTCCGGGCAGTATGAGGTTTACAATTTCAGAGGTGATCCTACCGGCAGGTATCGGTCCCTGCTGATTGGAACATATGAATTGAAAGAATGGCAGAGCGATGAGTACATTGAAAATGACGAGGGTTACCCGTTTATCATCACCGGCGGCAGGTTTGGTACACAGGGGAATTATATACCAGATGATCCGGTGGTGGTTTCAACCAAGGATAATGACAGTGGATATTTCCTGAACAAACCGGTGCGTTTTCCGGTGAATCTGCAGAAGACGGATCAAGAATTTCCGACGGCGGTATTGAAAAATGCGAAATTTGAAGTCTGGAATGACAAGAAAACCGTGGTGGCGCACCTGACTGATGAAAATGGAACGGGAGCATACGGATTGGTGATGCCAGACGGCGAGCCGGAGAGAGATACCATCGGCAGAAAGTATCTGGAGATGAACGAAAAAAGTGAGTATGCGCTTTTGGCAGGAACATATACCATTGTTGAGGTCGAGGCACCGGGCGACACTTATGGGGGTGATTATCCGGCATATCGGATGCCTGACGGCACCATGACAGCGCAGCTGGAGGTCAGTGCCTCCGGCGCAAAGCTTACCGGCGGAAATCTGAAGCAGGAAGATGATACCATGGCAAATAGCGTGAAGAATGGTGAATTCAAGCTGGAAAAGGCCGTCACCAGTACGTTATCGGCAGCAGGGTTTGAATTTACCCTTTCCGGTTGGTCACTTCCGGGAAAAGCGGTCGGTGCAGAAGAGAAAACGTATACCAGGAGGACCAATAATTCCGGAAGCCTCTTGTTCGCCGATATACCGGTGGGAACCTATAAACTGGAAGAAACTGATGTGCCAGATGAATATAAGATCGATACCGATGGCGAGTGGATTGTCAAGAAGGCCGATCTGATCTGGGTTAAGATTGCAGCAAAAGACCGTGCTTCCAACAATACAACGGTGACTTTCTATCAAGATGAGAATTGTACGAAACCGCTGGAAACCAGTGCGGCAGCAATAGATACATCACAATCAGAAAGCAGTATCAGAACGAATGCAGAGGGATCTTTGCTGGTTTACAATGCTTTGAAGACAGCAGATGTCACCGGCGTTAAGATGGCTTCTTACAGGGACGAAGAAGGTAAGGTCACGGTCAGGGAAAAACTGGAGGGAGCTACATTCAGGCTGACTCACAAAAAATCAAACGATGAATTTGAATGCACTACCAGGGAAGACGGTCTTATTTCATTTAAGAACATTCCGTATGGAACATATACATTAACGGAAACCGTGGTGCCGAAAAATTACTGTCAGCCGGCCGGTTTTGAGTTTACGATTTCAAAATCCACAGTAGATCCGGACGGTGTCTGCCATCTGAAGCAGGATGGTGAACAGGAAGAGATTCTGAATGAAGTGATCCTGGTAAATGCAAAATTCATAAAGCTGGATCAAAACGGCAATAAGATTACCAATAAACAGCTGCCGCTTCAGTTTAACGTGAAGCGAATCAGCGAATCCATTACCGGATATCCACTTGAGAAAGACAGCTCTTGGCTATATGCAACTGATGAAGATGGATATCTGAACATTACCAACCTGGCAATCGGTATTTATGAGGTAACCGAAGACCTGGACAAACTGACGGCAGAACAGAAAGCAGTCCTGACAGGGAATGCAAAGCCCGTTCATTTCTGGATCGAAGTAAAAGCGGCAGCTTCCGGGCGGGTGACAGCCGCGGTGTATGACAAAAACCCGTCGGTTCCGTTTAGCAGGTTGCTGACATATGCGACAGTGGCGTATAAAGGCACAGCGGATTTTACAACAGCAGATGACGCTCATGTTATGGGTGAGTTGATGACGAATGTCCGGGCATACGGCAGGGTTAACCTTAATAAAGTACGTGGTGAGTGGCTG
>Ga0153921_1001539_pt1 | contig 10190 bp, 9 predicted proteins | sample TSNJ005MetaG_FD_104691 | JGI IMG/M metagenome (GOLD analysis project Ga0153921, IMG submission 104691) | Attine ant fungus gardens microbial communities from New Jersey, USA - TSNJ005 MetaG | ecosystem: Host-associated > Fungi > Mycelium > Unclassified | place: USA: New Jersey, Brendon T. Byrne... | reverse complement strand
CCGAACCTAAAATTAAGATTTATTTCGGGTCAAAGGGCGAGACGGCTGAACAGGCTGAAAGCAGGCTCCAGGACTATGAAAGGTCGGTTATGGAAATAGTGAAAGCAAATATGTAAAGGCTAATATATACAAATTGCCAAGCCCGGCCCCGGCCAGAAGGCCGGTAATTAATCGTCTGGGGTTTGATGAGGGGAGAAGTTTTATGTATTGTATAAACCAATCAATAAACATCAACCCTAAGAACCCCAGCGAAATGGGCGTAGGAATGTCGAAGCCGGCAAGATAAAATATCAGCATCAAGGGCTGTCCGATAAGCAAACCGGTACAGCGGGCGCATACGGGAAACTGCCAGTTTTTTATAAAAAAGCTTCTTTCCGGCTTTTGATGGCACCCGATGCGCCGGCCTGCTTCCCAGCTTTTCAGATAAAGCTTGAAATATTTATCTGTCATGAATTAAAAATGCCGGCCACAGTCTTGGCAGATGTTTTCGGTATGTGTATGGGTACGTTTACCGTCTCCGCAAAATCCGCAGAGCAGGCCTATCCAATTAAACAAAAGCACGCCTATGCAGGCCAGACAGCCGTCAAAGTCCTTTCCTTCGGTGTTTTTGTGGGTAATGGTATGAACGTTTCGGCTTCCGCAATTAGGGCATGTCATTAATAATCACTCCTCTGATCTTAAGTAAAAGTCAAGTTGAGCCTGACTTTAATATTGTGATTATATATACGAAAGAATATACAAGGTAGTTTGTAGGGCTTTTCTTTTTTTATAACATATAGAAGGATGAATTGGTATGAATTTGTGTTCAAAAACAGCGGCGGTAATAACAGCCGCGGGCTTGTCATCCAGGATGGGGAGGTTCAAGCCTCTTCTGCCCTTAAAGGAGGGTAACTTCATCAGCAGGATAACTGAAAGCTTTCGGGAGGCGGGAGTTGAAGATATTATAGTAGTAACGGGCAATAAGGCTTCGCTTATAAGGGAAAGCCTGCAGGGTTTGCCTGTTATTTTTGTACATAACGCAAATTATGAGAACTCCGATATGTTCGATTCATTTCTTGCAGGTCTTAAAGCATTGCCGGCCGGTTACAGCTCGGTGTTTGTTACAACTGCGGATATTCCTCTGTTCCTGCCATTTAGTCTTAAAGAAATGCTCCGAGAAATGGATGAGAAGGGTGAGAAAGCGCCTGACATGATAAAGCCGTGCTACTGCGGAAGGGGCGGACATCCGATGCTGATCAACTTGAACTGTATTAAAGACTTTACGTCTTATAAAGGCGGAGACGGCTTAAGAGGAGCCATGCGGTCTGCTGGAATCATACCTTTTAGGCTTTCATTGCCGGACCCGGGAGTTGTTTTGGACGCGGATACCTTGGAGGACTATGAAAAACTGCTGCAATATGAAAAAAACATGCATATCCCGTCAATAGAACAATGCTGTGAAATACAGGATTATTATAATATGAATGAAAAAACCCGCGGGCACTGTGAAATGGTGGCAAAAATCTCTCTGGGAATTTCCAACAGCTTTAAGGAAGCCGGATATGAGGTGGATATTTCTTTGGTGAACGGGGCCGCTTTGCTCCATGATATTGCTAAGGGACATAAAGACCACGATAAAACAGGGGCTCGCTGTATGAAGGAGCTGGGCTTCTATTCTATAGCGGAAATAATTTCATGGCATATGGAGCTTGATAGCTATGACCTGCAGCCGCCCTATGAAAAATATATCGTTTACCTGGCGGATAAAATGGTAGAGGAGGATAAGTTTCTTGGTATCGAAGAAAGATTTAGACGCAAGCTTGAAGCAACAAAGGGTGAAATGAGGCGGCGGATTTTGGAAAAGAGGATCCGAGCCTTGAATATACAAAAGCAAATGGAAGTATTATTGGGTAAACCGATAATAATCGGAGAGGAGATCAGTTTATGAAAAAAATTAAAACGGAAGACGCCGTAGGCTCAATTCTATGTCACGATATGACTCAGATCATACCGGGAGTGAAAAAGGACGCCGTTTTCCGTAAGGGACATGTAGTTACCGAGGAAGATATTCCCGTGCTTTTGTCCATTGGAAAGGAGCATTTGTATGTGTGGGAAAAACAGGAAGGAATGCTCCATGAAAACGAAGCGGCTCAGATTTTATATGAAATATGCGAAAATGAGCACATGAGCCCAACAGAAGTGAAGGAGGGTAAAATTGAGCTGATAGCTGAGGTCCGGGGCCTGCTTAAAATAGACAAGGAATTGCTTAATGAGATAAATGCTATAGAAGATTTGATGATTGCTACCCGGCATGGAGATTTTACGGTGGAAAAGGGCGATAAGGTTGCCGGAACGCGTGTTATACCGCTGGTAATAGATAAGGCCAGGATGGATAGGGCCAGAGAAGCGGCATCCGGGCGCAGATTAATGTACATCAAGCCATTCCTGCGTAAAAAGGTGGGAATTGTGACTACCGGCAATGAAGTATACTCCGGGCTGATCAAGGACGCCTTTGGCCCAGTCATTAAAAATAAGCTGGCGGAATTTGATACTGAGGTATTAGGACAGGTGATACTTGGCGACGACCCTGCTAAAATTACCCGGGCAATATTGGATTTTATTGAAAAAGGAGCCGATTTGGTAATATGCACCGGAGGCATGAGCGTCGACCCGGATGATACTACTCCTTCCGCTATCATAAACACTGGGGCTGAAATTATTTCGTATGGAGCGCCTGTGCTGCCAGGAGCCATGCTGCTGGTATCGTATTATAACGAAGTACCCATTGTGGGTCTTCCTGGTTGCGTCATGTATGGCAAAAGAACGGTTTTCGATTTGATATTGCCACGTATAATGGCGGATGAAAAAATCACTAAGGAGGAGCTGGCGAAGCTGGGCCACGGAGGCCTATGCTTGAATTGTGAGTTGTGCAATTTTCCGGTATGCGGGTTTGGAAAAGCGTGAACCTTACGGTTTAAACTCCGTCACGTAATGCCTGTAACGCTTAGGAAGATTTCCCTGTTGAAGCTTTGCGTTTTTTCGTCCTTCTACAGTTATGCTTTCGAAAAATGCAAGCCATAGCTCACGATAGATTTCCTCCTGGCTGGAAAGCTCTACTTTGGCGTCAAAGCCGACTTGACGTGTTTCAATTGCTTCTCCGTCCCATACTGCCGCCAGGCCGCGCTTTTTATCGTGGATGATCCATCGGAGAGGGCCAAGCCTGTCGGCAAAATGCTGGGCTACAATGGGCAGCACGTAGGATTTAGGCTCGAAAGCCGCGTAATAAAAGCCCTGTTCGGTTTCGGCGAAGCGCAGAAAGCCCAAATATGAATGAGCCTCGCCTGTTACCTTTTTACTTAGCTTCAATACCTGAGCCACATGTGAGCTTTGATAATAAGACTCTACCGCCCGGCCTATTTTAAAACCGATCAGGGTGTATATATACATGGAAGTAAACCTGTCATCGTATTGATCAGCCAGAAAAGTATTGTAGAGGTTTTCAGCGGACTCCAAGGAAATATTTTTTTTGATTCCGCTGAAAACACGCCGGGCTTTTTCTTCGTCCGTATCAATGTAAATGTAATCTGTGTCCAACGATTGCTGAAAGGATTCTTCGGAGTAAAGCGCCGACGGACAGATTTTTTCATCGTAATGCCGGAACACCACGGTCAAAAAACCGTCAAAGCTGCCGTCAAAAACGGCGCAAAGCGTCTGCACAGGCATTCCGGAAAATTTTCCTATAGAATCGTTGTCCACTTACGCTCAACTCCTATTACACACTGATCTTTCTTTCTCATAACTCATACTCAAGAAACTTTTTGATAAGTTACGATGTTGCTTCTCGCCATAATTATTCAACCGGTACTATAAGCGTATGGATTTCATCATAATACTCTGCAGGAAGCGGCATCATGCCCATTGCTAAAGAGGCAATACCCATTAGCGCCCCGATATTTCCGCCAGGCTGTGATATATACCATTTGCCGTCGTAGTCAACAATGTCCAGGCATAACATATACTTGTCTTCGTTGAGCTCGAAAACGGCAACCAGGCTTACCTGCTGGTCCGCTCCACAAACTTCGGCTAGCTGGGCTAGATTCTGCTTATTTTGTTCTGACGCGTATGGGGCTGCAAGATCCTCCGGCGGGATAAACCCAAGCACTTCTAGTGTTTGGAGCTTGGGCGCGTTAAGACCTTTGTTTAGTTGGGCGACGAAGCTGCTTACTTCCGTTTCATCCCCCATTTTTTGCGGCTGGCTTTGGTCGAGCTCCGGCACACACAGAAAAAGGTACTGGCGAAGGAGCTTGTCGGCAACGCTGCCTCTGCGGTTTTCCAGGTTCATGGCTTTAACAAATTCATTGGTGTTGGGCAGCTTTATCTCCAGTGCGTACATATACGCCCGCCGCATGTTCAGAAGAGCCTCGAAGTTGTAGTTTTCGACATAGCTCTCTATGGCGAACGCGCTCATCATGCGTTTAAAATCTGCATCTCTAAGACCCTCAAGGTACCCCATCGCCGCAGCCTCCGGAGAGTCGAATCCCGCCCCCTCCATGGTAAGCGGGCTATCGTTATCCAAAGCGGGGGATTTATCCGACGCGAGAGCTTCCCCGGATGAGCCGGAATCCTTGTTTATTGATGATGCAGAGGCCGAACACCCCGTAAGTGAAGCCGACAGTAAAACGGCAGCGGTACTTGCACACGCTATCCTACGCAGGAATTTCTTGCTTTGTCTAATAATCACTTTCAATTTAACCATTTTTTCACTCCCTCAACTCTACTGCTTATTTTTCCTCCCAGCCCGCATTCTGGCGGTAGGATCAAGTATTCTTTTCCTGACTCTCAGTTTTTTTGGTGTGACCTCCACCAGCTCGTCGTCGGTAATAAATTCAAGCGTTTGCTCAAGGCTCATAATAATGGGAGGCGTCAAGCGCGTATTATCGTCCGAGCCAGAAGCGCGCATGTTGGTGAGCTGCTTCCTTTTGCAGACGTTGACCTCTATGTCTCCGCTTCTTGCGTTCCTGCCTACTACCATACCGGCATATACCCTTTCACCGGGTGATATGAACAGGTCTCCACGTTCCTGAGCGTTTGCAAGGCCGTAGCCGAAAGCCTCGCCTGATTCAAATGCGACAAGAGAGCCCTGCTGCCTGCCGGCTATATCGCCTTTATATTTATAATAACCGTCAAACAAGCTGTTCATAACGCCTGTGCCTTTTGTATCGGTCAAAAACTCCGTACGGTAGCCTATAAGCCCCCTGGTGGGGATGTTGAATACAAGCCTGGTGGAATTACCCTTGGACGGAGCCATATAAGTCATTTCACCTTTTCTTCCCCCAAGCCTTTCAATAACTATTCCCGCGAATTCTTCAGCCGCGTCAATAGTAACATTTTCAACAGGCTCGCATAACACGCCATCAATTTCTTTATACAATACCTCCGGCTTTGAAACTTGAAACTCATAGCCTTCCCGCCTCATTGTTTCAATAAGTATTGAAAGATGAAGCTCGCCTCTGCCGGAAACCTTGAAGCTTTCGGTTGAGTCTGTTTCCTCGACCCTTAAGCTTACGTCGGTGTTAAGCTCCCTTAAAAGCCTTTCCCTAAGATGCCGGCTGGTAACAAATTTGCCCTCCTGCCCGGCGAAGGGGCTGTCATTTACAGAAAATACCATACTCAGGGTAGGCTCCGTAATTTTTACAAAGGGGAGGGGAGCGGGGGAATCTCCGGTACATATGGTATCGCCGATGTGTATATCCTCAATGCCGGATACGGCGACAATAGAGCCTACAGAGGATGATTCCACATTCTGACGGGCAAGCCCTTCAAATTCATATAAATTCGACACCTTGACCTTTTTGTATTTTTCAGGGTCATGTATATTAACAATAACAGCTTCGCCGTTTACATTTATCGTACCGTTTTCTACCTTTCCAACACCTATACGGCCCAGGTATTCGTTATAATCAATAGTGGATATCAATAATTGAAGCCCGGCGTTGGGGTCTCCCTCAGGGGCGGGGATATGTTCCAAAATCGCTTCAAACAGAGGCTGCATATCACTGGCTTCGCTGTCAATCTCGACAAAAGAGACGCCCTGCTTGGCGGACGCGAATACAAAAGGTGAGTCCAGCTGGTTTTCAGAAGCATCCAGCTCAAGAAACAGCTCAAGCACCTCGTCCACGACCTCCTTGGGCCGGGCCATAGGCCTGTCTATTTTATTAATACATACTACAACCGAAAGCTCCAGGCTTAACGCCTTTTCAAGAACGAATCTTGTTTGGGGCATGGGACCTTCAAAAGCGTCTACAACCAATATTACGCCGTTTACCATTTTCAACACACGTTCGACCTCACCGCCGAAATCCGCATGGCCAGGAGTATCTATTATGTTGATTTTAACGTCTTTGTATCTGATGGAAGTGTTTTTGGATAAAATCGTAATGCCGCGTTCCCGTTCAAGATCGCCGGAATCCATTACTCGTTCGGCTACTACCTGATTTTCCCGGAAGGCGCCGCTTTGCTTTAAAAGCTCGTCAACAAGGGTGGTTTTTCCGTGGTCTACATGAGCGATTATCGCAACATTTCTTATGTCGTTTCTTACCATATTAGTATGTCACCGTTTCTAATTTAATTAAATTTTTACTAACTTATATTCTCCGCTGCCTAAACCGATTTTTTCAGCATGGCTGATTTGCTGCCGCCAATCGGTAGTGGGGTGTATATGCGCGAAGTGATCCCCGTCAACGCTTTCGCAATCTGATAACATGCTTCCGGGAATACCTGGAGCCGCGTTTACAGCGTCGATACACGCTTTATCCAACGCCACCGGGTCAAAGCTCGCGAACATGCCAATATCCGGCACCACCGCCGCGTCGTTTTCATTATGGCAATCGCAGTTAGGAGATACTTGGTTAACAATGCTGACGTGGAAATGAGGCCGTCCATCCAGCACTGCCTTAGCGTATTCCGTCATTTTGCAGCTAAGAGCCAAGGAGCTTGATGCGCTTCGGGCGCTGATAGCATTGAAATTACAGCTGCCGATACACCTGCCGCAGCCTACGCAACGGTCTTGGTCAATTTGAGCCTTGCCGCCGTCTTCAAACCAGATGGCCTCATGGGCGCAGAATCTTGAACAGACACGGCAGCCAACACATTTTTTCTGATATACGCTGGGCTTGCCGTCGTTGTGCATGAGCATTTTTCCGGCGCGGCTGCCGCAGCCCATGCCTATGTTTTTGATAGTGCCGCCAAAGCCCGTCCCTTCATGTCCTTTGAAGTGACTAAGAGAGATGAAGACGTCGGCGTCCATGACGGCGCGTCCTATCATAGCGGTTTTGAAATACTCGCCGTTGACCACAGGCGCCTCAACATCATCGGTTCCCTTCAGGCCGTCCGCGATCAAAATCTGACATCCGGTAGAAAAAGGAGAATAGCCGTTTTCATACGCGGCATCCAAATGCACCAGAGCATTGTTGCGTCTTCCTACATACAAGGTGTTGCAGTCGGTAAGGAAGGGCTTGCCTCCAAGGGCCTTGACACGGTCCGCTACTACCTTTGAAAAATTTGGCCGAAGAAATGATAAATTTCCTGGTTCGCCGAAATGGATTTTGATAGCCGTGTACTTCTTATTGAAATCAATCTGGTCAATTCCTGCCTGAGTAATCAGCTTATCCAGCTTATCCAAAAGACTGACTCCAACTTTGCAGCGCATATCGGTAAAGTAAACTTTGGGTTTTTCCATTGCAAGTACAACTCCTTAGTAATTAATTTCAGGGATAATATATCATTTTCAATGTATAATCGCAACTATTAGAATATCGCGGTCAATATTGCAGACAAGCGCAGCTTTATCGGGGAAACAGATATTTTCACCGTTAGGTATAGGAACAAAACGCGCTGTGCGCGTATTTGTTTTCCGTGATTTGTCTAGGAAATTGCTACCGCATGCCTTTCGCCGCGCTTCTGGGCGAAAGGCTGGAATCAAGTAATTTCCTATGACATAAAAAAAGCGGGCGGCAGAATGCCGCCCCTACTATTGATATAAACCCGCGGACAAATATCTCTCTCCGCTATCCGGCATTAAGGCCACGATAACCTTTTCCGCATTTTCCGGCCGCAAGGCAATTTGAGAGGCCGCATAGGCGGCGGCTCCGGAGGAAATACCTACCAGCAACCCTTCGGTTTTCGCCAGGAGCCGGGAGGTTTCAAAGGCATCCTCGTTTTTTACGGGGAATATTTCATCAACAACCGATGGATCAAAAGCCTTTGGCACAAAGCCCGCGCCGATTCCCTGTATCTTGTGAGGGCCAGGGGAACCGCCGGATAATACAGGCGAATCAAAGGGCTCTACAGATATAATTTTAACCGACGGCTTCATTTCTTTAAGTATCTGGCCAACGCCGGAAATTGTTCCTCCGGTACCTACGCCTGCTACAAATATATCAACCTTTCCGTCTGTGCCGTTCCAAATCTCCAGCCCGGTAGTCTCCCTGTGTATTTTCGGATTGGCAGGGTTTTCGAACTGTTGAAGAATAACGCCACCCTGTTCCTCGCTTAATTGATTTGCCTTATCAATGGCTCCCTTCATGCCTTCGCTGCCGGGAGTCAATACTATTTCCGCGCCCAGGGCCTTTAAAAGGCTGCGGCGCTCCAAGCTCATTGTCTCAGGCATGGTAAGTACAACCTTGTATCCCTTCGCAGCGCCTACAAAGGCAAGGCCGATGCCGGTATTTCCGCTGGTGGGCTCAATAATAAGGCTTCCGGGCTTTAATAATCCCTTCGCTTCCGCGTCTTGTATCATCGCGAAGGCAGTTCTGTCCTTTATTGAAGACAGAGGATTGAAATACTCCAGCTTCAATAATAGATCCGCTTTGATTTCCACCGCCTTAATATAATTATTTGGGCGGAGCAGGGGAGTGTTGCCGATAAGCTCGGTTAATGAATTTACTGTTAATGACATGGTAAAATTGCTCCTTTCTTTTTAATACCTAACCCGGACAAACCGGTGTAGGGGCGGCATTCTGCCGCCCGCATAACGCCAGATTGGTTATTCCGTCTGGCAAAAACATTTTCATGACCAGGGTAATGATAAAAACCACGAAACGTGGTATTGAATACCATGTTCATGCTGCGCGCGTGGCCTAATTTTCAAGCAGTACACGGATCATCATAATCCCGCAATGGCTTTTCCAGCCACATTACGTCAAGCCATTTTCCAAGCTTATACCCGGCGTTGTGATATATACCAACCTCTGTAAAGCCAAGGGCTTTATGCAGGCTAACACTTTTTTCGTTAGGCAGGGTCACTCCGGCATAGACGGTATAAATCCCTTGTTCCTTGAGCAGCTCAAGCAACCTGGTATAAAGTGCTTTGCCAATTCCTTTGCCGTGGTATTCAGGCGAAACATACACAGAAGCCTCGGCGCTGTACCGGTAAGCGGCGCGCGCGTGGAACTTTGAAGCGTAAGCATACCCGGCTGTGCAGCCGTTTGCCTCGCAAATGAGATAGGGGTAGCTGTTGATGATATTTTCCATTCTCGCCGCAAACTCCATAATTGTCGGTACTTCTGTTTCAAAAGTAATGCAGGTATCTCTTATATAGGGCGCGTATATGCTGATTATCTCCCCGGCGTCGTCAGATGTGGCAGGCCGTATTGTAATGTTCATTTATATGCAATCCCTTCCAGACATAGTAAAATAATCAATTACATTATATTACACAAACAAATACAGTCTAGTCAATAACGTACAGCGTTATGAAACCGATGCTTGAGTCAGGCATAATTGTCATGCTATAATCTCTATGGTGAAGTGTATGCTGAAAAACATGAAAACCTTATATCAGGAAGGTAATGCCGAGCTTGTTGTAAAGAAATCTAAATTTCTGGCTGTGGCAAAGCCTGTTTCAAATGAACAGGAGGCCCAGGCTGTAATTGAAGCTCTTAAAAAAAAATATTGGGATGCTGCCCATACGGTCTTTGCCTATCAAATCGGCGAAAGGAATGAAATCCAACGTTATTCCGACGACGGCGAGCCGTCAGGTACGGCGGGGATACCTCTCTTAGACATCCTTCGAGGTCAAAACATCCAAAACGCCATGATAGCCGTAACCAGGTATTTCGGCGGGACTCTTTTGGGAACCGGGGGCTTGGTAAGGGCTTACGGACACAGCGGGGCGGAGGCGGTACGATCAGCGGAGGTAATAGAAAAAAATT
>Ga0153921_1001536_pt1 | contig 10196 bp, 8 predicted proteins | sample TSNJ005MetaG_FD_104691 | JGI IMG/M metagenome (GOLD analysis project Ga0153921, IMG submission 104691) | Attine ant fungus gardens microbial communities from New Jersey, USA - TSNJ005 MetaG | ecosystem: Host-associated > Fungi > Mycelium > Unclassified | place: USA: New Jersey, Brendon T. Byrne... | reverse complement strand
TTAGAATCATAGCCATCTCTTCCTTATCTGCTCATTGATGATGTCCATGCAGATGACAACTGCAAAGATAGTAATAATGATCATCGAAACACGGTCATAGCGCAGCTGGCTCAGCGCACGCTGCAAAAATAGCCCAATGCCACCGGCGCCAATATAACCGAGAATGGCCGAAGCCCGCACATTGATTTCGAAGGCGTACATGACATAACTCGTCACATGGCTCATGATCTGCGGCATGACCGCAAAGGTGATGATCTGTATCTTCGAGGCACCTGCTGCTGTCATGGCTTCGATGGGACCTTTGTCAATCGTCTCAATGGCCTCATAGAACAGCTTGGATACCATCCCAAAGGTGAAAACGGTCAGAGCGAGCACACCTGAGAAGCTGCCGATGCCGGCAATTGCCACAAACAGCACGGCGAGCAGCAATTCCGGAATGGTACGAATCATATTCAGCAGGCCGCGAACCATCATGGTCAGCCATTTCGAGCCCGTTACAAATGTTGTGGCCAGAAAGGCAGCCGGAAAAGCGAGCACCGCTCCTGTAAGCGTACCGACAAAAGCCATTTGAACTGTTTCCAGAAGCGGTTTCAAAATGAACGGAGCATAGGACCAGTCCGGGTGCAGGAACTTCTCAAGAAACATGAACATCTGGTCTGTGTTCTGCAGCAGATCGACAAGGCTTGCATCCGTCGCCATCACACTGCCGCCAAGCAGCATAATGAACAGCAGTATGGTCAGCCACTGCCTGATCTGAACTCTTCTCTCGATGCTTGCGGCTGTCATAGGTTCGCCGCTGCCTTTTTAGGAATTCGGGTGGAATCATGGTAGATGCCCATAATGTCAGCGTCAGAAGTCTTGGAAGCAGGGCCGTCATACACCAACTCGCCGGCTCTCAGTCCAATAATCCGCGTCGCATATTTCCGAGCCAGTTCGACAGAATGCAAGTTTACAACAATCGTTATATTCAATTCTTCATTAATCCGCTTCAGGTCATCCATCACCAGTTCCGTTGTCAGCGGATCAAGAGAAGCGACGGGCTCATCAGCCAAAATGATCTTCGGTTCCTGAGCAAGTGCCCGGCTGATGGAAACCCGCTGCTGCTGACCGCCGGAGAGCTGGTCAGATCTGACATGCATCTTATCCAGCAGATTGACCCGGGCCAATGCCTGTTTTGCCAGCTCATGGTCTTCCTTTGGGAAGTATCCGAGCGATGTCTGCCAGGAAGGGCGGTAGCCGACCCTTCCTGACAGGACATTGCGCAGCACCGTGCTGCGCGGCACAAGATTAAATTGCTGGAAGATCATGCCGATATCCCTGCGGATCTGCCGCAGCTGTTTCCCTTTTGACATTGTAATTGATTCTCCGTCAATCAGGATCTCTCCGGACGATACATCATGCAGGCGGTTGATGGAGCGCAGAAGCGTAGACTTCCCGGCTCCCGACAAACCGACAATTGCTGCAAAATCACCTTTTTCAATATGCAGTTTAATGTCTTTCAAGCCGTACGTTCCATTGTCATAGCGTTTTGATACATGATCAAACAGAATCATAGTCAGCCTCCATTCAACAGATTTTTCGCGATCAGTTTTGGCCGACTTTTTTGCCGTACTCGCGAATAATGTCATATTTGCTGTCATCAGATTCGACATAGCCTTGATGGGCAAACAACGTGCTGATTACTTCTTTGCCTTCAGGAGATTTTGACACCTTAATAAATGCCTCACTGATTTTTTTGTGCCATGCGTCGTCCAGTCCATTGCGGACAGCGATCGCATCATTCGGAATCCGGCCTTCTGTGAAGTAAAGCACATCAAGCTTCTCAAAAACGTCTGGAACGTCTTTCTTAATCAGGTTGCGTCCATCCTCAAACAGAAAAGCTGCATCGGCATCACCATTCAACACAGCCATCGAAGCTGCATCCATACCTTTTACATTCACGATCTCAAAATCCTTGTCTGCCTCAAGACCTTTATCCATCAGCTCTGCTACCGGGAATACATAGCCGCTTGCAGAGACCACATCCTGCGCAGCAATGCGTTTGCCTTTCAAATCCTCCAGCTTTTTGATGCCGCTGTCTTTTTTAACAACGATCTCGGCACGGAAGGAGTCCACCAGATTTTCCAGATCGCTTTCACCGCCAGGCTGTTTGACGCCTGGAATTTGTGCCTGGAGCACAGCATCAGCAGCATTTTGGTCATGGGCCATCACATAGGAGTTCGGCGGCATAATGCCGACATCAATTTTTTTAGAGGCCATTGCTTCAATAATTGTGCTGTAATCCGTCGAAACGGAGATATCTACCGGAATACCGAGTTCCTTGGCAAGCAGTTTTTCCAGCGGCTTTGCTTTCGTTTCCATCGACTCGCCTGAGCGGGTCGGGACAAATTGGACAACGAGTTTATCGAGTTCGTCCTTGGATGCTGCTTTTGTCTTGTCTTTCGAGTCAGAGCAGCCAGCCAGGAAACCGAAGATGGCGAGCAATGCGAAGAATGCAGCAGTTTTTGCTAGATTTCTCTTGAACATGCGTGAAAACCCCTTGTAGTCAATTTGCAATTGCCTGACACAGTTCTACAAATTACGACACAATCAGACATATGCTAAGCCCATTATAGTAAGTTCTTTTTTCATATTCGGCCTTTTTTACAATGTTTAACAGAAGCTTACGATCACCTTTACCAAAGTCCACGCATATCCGACAAACTTTAAAGAAAGCGCAAAAAAGAACCTGAGACAATGCCTCAGGTTCTTCTCTTTGTGCAGATTACTCTTCTTCGGAGTCTTCCAATTCAACATCAGGGGTTTCAAGGACAGCCCCGTCGATTGCCTCCATGCCAGGTTCTTCCGGATTGCCGTTTTCCAGCTCTTCGTCCAGTTCTTCCTGATCAATCTTGGCAACAGTTGCTACTTCTTCGTCCTCTTTAAGGCGAATCAGGCGCACACCCTGTGTATTACGTCCGGTTTCAGAGATATCGCGAACCGGTGTGCGAATGAGCACGCCGTCAATCGTAATCAGCATCACGTCTTCATCACCGGTTACGGCCTTCACCGCAACAACGTGTCCGGTATCTTCGTTCAGCTTGCAAGTGAAGATCCCTTTTCCGCCGCGGTTCGTTCTCCGGTACTGCTCTTCAGGCGTCCGTTTGCCGACACCTTTATTCGTGACATGGAGCACCTGGGCACCTTCGTCAAGAATTTCCATGGAGACGACTTCATCATCGCCGCGAAGAGAGATGCCGCGCACACCGGCCGCTGTACGGCCCATAGTCCGGACTTGCTCTTCTTCAAAGCGGATCAGATAGCCATTTTTCGTCGCGATGATGATGTCCTTTTTGCCGTCTGTCAGCCGGACAGAAATCAATTCATCCTCATCACGCAGGCCAACTGCAATCAGGCCGCCTTTGCGGATATTCGCAAAGTGGGACAGCTCTGAACGCTTGGAAATGCCATGCTTCGTCGTGAAGAAGAGGAAGTAATCTTCATCAAATTCATGAATCGAAATCACCGCATTGACCCATTCGCCCTTTTCAATCTGAAGCAGATTGATGATTGGCAGCCCCTTCGCCGTCCGGCTGTATTCAGGGATTTCATAGCCTTTCATCTTGTACACTTTTCCTTTGTTCGTGAAGAACAGGATCGTGTCATGGGTCGAAGTGGATACGAGATGTTCGACAAAGTCATCTTCATTCGTGCCCATACCCTGGATGCCGCGGCCGCCGCGTCTCTGCGTGCGGTAGGTCGATGCAGGCAGACGCTTGATATAACCCTGATGAGTGAGTGTAATGACAATATGCTCTTCAGGGATCAAGTCTTCATCTTCAAAGAAATCGGCCCCACCGGAAATAATTTCAGTACGGCGGTTATCGTTAAAGCGTTCCTTGATCTCTGTCAGCTCTTCGCGGATGATATCCAGTACCTTTTCTTCATCAGCAAGGATGGCTTTCAGCTCGCCGATCAGCTTGATGAGATCCTGGTATTCATTCTCAATCTTTTCCCGTTCAAGTCCAGTCAAGCGCTGGAGACGCATATCCAGAATCGCCTGGGCCTGCTTCTCGGAAAGATTAAAGCGTTCCATCAAGCCGTTGCGGGCAATATCTGCTGTTTTGGAGCTGCGGATCAGCTCGATGACTTCATCAAGATGGTCAAGGGCAATACGCAGTCCTTCCAGGATATGCGCGCGCGCTTCAGCCTTGCGCAATTCGAATGCTGTGCGCCGCTTGATGACGATTACCTGGTGATCCAGATAATGCTGCAGACAGTTCTTGAGCGGCAGCACTTTCGGCGTACCGCCAACGAGTGCAAGCATGTTGATGCCGAATGTCGTTTGCAGCGCCGTATACTTGTACAAATTGTTCAGGATCACGTTCGCATTGGCATCGCGGCGCAGTTCCATAACCATACGCATGCCATTGCGGTCTGATTCATCACGCAGGTCGGTAATTCCGTCAATCCGCTTGTCACGGACAAGTTCAGCAATTTTTTCGACAAGCTTCGCCTTGTTCACCTGGTAGGGAAGCTCAGTTACGAGAATTGTCGATTTGCCGTTTGCATGTTCCTCAATTTCGACTTTGGCACGCAGGGTAATCGAGCCTTTTCCGGTTTCATAGGCCCGTCTGATGCCGCTTCTGCCAAGAATGAGGCCGGATGTCGGGAAGTCCGGTCCGGGAATATATTGTTCCATCAGTTCATCCGTGGTAATATCCGGGTTTTTGCTGATGGCCAGAACCGCATCAATGGTTTCTCCAAGGTTATGCGGCGGGATGTTGGTCGCCATGCCGACCGCAATGCCGGATGTTCCGTTGACGATCAGATTCGGGAAACGGGCAGGGAAGACGTCCGGCTCGCGTTCTGTTCCGTCATAGTTGTCATGATAGTCGATGGTATCTTTGTTGATATCACGTACGAGTTCCATGGCGATCTTTGACATTCTTGCTTCTGTGTAACGCATCGCAGCCGCGGAATCACCGTCAACTGATCCAAAGTTTCCGTGCCCGTCCACAAGCATATAGCGGAAACTGAAATCCTGTGCCATGCGGACCATCGCTTCGTATACGGCAGAATCGCCGTGCGGGTGGTATTTCCCGATTACTTCACCAACGATTCTCGCAGACTTCTTATGTGCTTTATCTGCATGCATGCCAAGATCATTCATTGCATAGAGAATACGACGATGCACCGGTTTCAGTCCATCACGGACATCCGGCAGCGCGCGTGACACAATAACGCTCATTGCATAGTCAAGAAAAGAGGTGCGCATTTCCTGGCTAATATTGATTTCCTGTACATTTGGGCGCTGTTCTTCAGCCATGCCCATCCCTCCTATTTCCATCCGCTTCTGCTATCTGAAAAGAAAAGAAGAGCAGTAAGGGGCGCCCTGGCCGGACACCCGCTGCTGCCTGCTTTCTGCTTTTTAGATATCCAGGTTTTTTACGTACTGGGCGTTTGCTTCGATAAAGTTGCGGCGCGGTTCTACTTTATCACCCATCAAAATATCAAAGACTTCATCCGCATCCATCGCATCTGTCAGTTCGACCTGAAGCAGTGTGCGGGTTTCCGGATTCATCGTTGTATCCCAAAGCTGGTCGGCGTTCATCTCACCGAGCCCTTTGTAGCGCTGGATGCCCGGTTTCGGATTTTCTGGAAGTTCCGCAAGAATCCGGTTCATTTCGGCATCATCGTAAGCGTATCGCACAGACTTGCCTTGCTGGACTTTATACAAAGGCGGCTGGGCAATATAAATATAGCCGTGTTCAATCAGCGGGCGCATATAACGGTAGAAGAACGTCAACAATAATGTGCGGATATGCGCACCATCGACATCTGCATCCGTCATGATGACAACCTTGTGGTATCTTGCCTTCTCAATGTTGAATTCTTCGCCGATTCCGGTGCCAAGCGCTGTAATCATCATGCGCACTTCGTTGTTCGACAAAATCCGATCCAATCGTGCCTTTTCAACATTAAGGATCTTACCTCTAAGCGGCAGGATCGCCTGAAAATGGCGGTCACGGCCAGATTTTGCTGAACCGCCTGCAGAGTCACCCTCAACGATGTACAATTCGCTGATCTTCGCATCTCTTGATGAACAGTCAGCGAGCTTACCTGGCAGGTTGGATACTTCCAGGACGCTCTTGCGCCGTGTCAGTTCGCGGGCTTTCTTTGCAGCCATGCGGGCACGGGAAGCCATCAGGCCTTTTTCAACGATGATTCGCGCTGTCTGCGGGTTTTCCAGCAGGAACTTCGCGAATGTCTCGCTGAAAACAGAGTCAACAATGCTGCGCACTTCGGTATTGCCGAGCTTTGTTTTTGTCTGCCCTTCAAACTGCGGGTCCGGATGCTTGATGGACACAATTGCTGTGATCCCTTCGCGCACATCTTCTCCTGAGAGATTCGTTTCGCCTTCTTTGATGGCATTTGATTTGCGCGCGTAATCATTGATGACCCGGGTCAGTCCTGTCCGGAAGCCGAGTTCATGGGTGCCGCCTTCATACGTATGGATGTTGTTCGCAAATGAATACAGATTGCTCGTATAGCCGTCATTGTACTGGAAGGCAACTTCAACCGCGATCTCATCGATGGTACCCTCTGCATAAAATGGCTCGTGAAGCACATCCTTGTTCCGGTTCAGGTATTCAACGTAGGAACTGATGCCGCCTTCGTAGTGGAAGGTCACTCGTTCTGTCTCATTGTTACGCTTGTCTTCAAGTGAGATGGAAATCCCCTTATTCAGGAAGGCCAATTCGCGAATGCGCTGAATCAATGTTTCATAGTCATACTCAAGCGTTTCTGTAAAAATTTCCAGATCCGGCTTGAATGTCGTTACCGTACCAGTATGGTCTGTTTCGCCAACAACCTGGATTTCCCCGACTGGAATGCCGCGTTCAAAGCCCAGATAGTGGATCTTGCCGTCACGGTGGACATACACGTCCATTGTGCTGGAAAGCGCATTTACAACAGAGGCACCAACACCATGGAGGCCGCCGGAAACCTTGTAACCGCCGCCGCCAAACTTACCGCCGGCATGCAGCACAGTCATAATCAGTTCAAGCGCTGACTTGCCTGTTTTTTCATGGGTATCGACCGGAATGCCGCGCCCATTGTCTTTTACAGTAATACTGTTGTCAGCTTCAATAATGACGTCAATGGTATCGCAGTAGCCTGCAAGGGCTTCGTCAATACTGTTGTCAATGATTTCCCACACCAGATGGTGCAGGCCTTTTTCACTTGTAGAGCCGATGTACATGCCCGGGCGCTTGCGGACCGCTTCAAGTCCTTCAAGCACCTGTATTTGGTGGGCGTCGTAAGTTTCTTCACTGGTCAATTTTTCTTCCATCCAGATCATCTCACTTTTCTTTAGTCGTCCGATTCAATTTCGTCTGTGTAATCTTCCAGCCTGCTGATGGTGGAGATCATGCTCGCCCGCTTTTGCAGCGTGGCTACAGACAGGGTGCTGCAATATATAATATCTGTCGTAATGACAAAGGATTTTGCTTCTTCTGCCAGACCCGTTACATTTCCGTTCTGTTCACTTTCTGTCATCATTTCTTCCATAATCGGGGAAGAAGCAATGACATTCCGGTCGATGATCGCAACGATGTCTTTCGACTGGATCACATGGCCTGCGCCAATATGGATAAACACGGTCCGCTTCCCCCGTTCTGCTAAATGATGGAGCCGTCTTGTACACGGAACAGTTCGGCTCTCTCCAATGTTTCATGATGGATGCCGTCAACACTCGTAGTAGAAACGAAGGTCTGGACCTTTCCCTGGATCGTGTTCAGCAGATGCGACTGGCGGTAATCATCCAGTTCGCTCAGGACATCATCAAGAAGCAGAACAGGGTACTCGCCGACTTCACTGTGAATCAGCTCAATCTCTGCCAGTTTCACCGATAGGGCGGTTGTCCGCTGCTGCCCTTGAGAGCCGAATGTCTGCACATCTTTGCCGTTGACAAGAAAAACCAGGTCGTCACGGTGCGGACCGGCAAGTGTTGTGCCCCGTTCAATTTCTTTCTCGCGCAGTTCCTTGAACTTGTCGAGATAGATTAGCTCCATTTTCTCCTTGTTCTCGTCTTCCGATACGTCCAGGGAGGTGCTGTACTGAATTTCAAGCTTCTCCAGTTCGCGGCTGATGCCGTGGTGGATCGGGCCTGCCCATTTTCGCAGCAGGCCGAGGAAGGCAAAACGCCGTGTCAGAAGGTCAGCTGCATGGCCTGCAAGCTGTTCAGTCAGAACATCCAGCATAACAGGATCCAGCGATCTTCCCCGCTGCATCTGCCGCAGCAGGTGGTTGCGCTGCTTAAGGATTTTGACATATTGGGCAAGATGGTAAATGTAGCGTGGCTGAATCTGGCCTAGTTCCATATCAATAAACCGCCGTCTTGCCTGTGGAGCGCCTTTGACAAGTGTTAAATCCTCCGGCGCAAACATGACGACATTGAAGGCTCCGATATAGTCGCTCAGGCGCTTCTGTTCAATATGGTTCAGTTTAGCCTTTTTGCCTTTGGGGGAAATAATAATCTCAAGCGGGAAGGTCTGGTTTCTTTTCGCGACTTTCCCTTCAATCTTGGCAAAATCAGCGTCCCAGCGGATCAGCTCCTTTTCGCGTGGCGTACGGTGTGACTTCGTGAAGGCCAGTACATAAATGGCCTCCATCAAATTCGTTTTACCCTGGGCATTTTCACCAATGATGACATTGATTTTATTATCAAAGCTGATTTCCAGCTTTTTGTAATTACGGTAATTCCGCAGACTTAACTCTTCAATATGCATGCTGTTTCCTCATTCTTCCGGCTCCTTGGGAGATGTGCCCTCATTCGGCTGTGACAATCAAGGTCCCGGCGCCGGCAACTTCTACAGTGTCTCCGGGATAAAGCTTGCGCCCGCGGCGGTGTTCCTCTTCGCCATTGACAAGAACGCCTTCCTCCTGAAGAAATCCTTTAATCATGCCGCCGGACTCAAAAATATTGGCCAGTTTCAGCAACTGTCCGAGCGTAATATATTCAGTCTGGATTCCAATTTCTTCCTGCATGCTGATCACCAAATTTCATTTTACTTTTTAAATGGATTGTAAAAAATATTGCTGCATGCCTTAAAAACACTATATCCCTATTTTACTAAAGTTTTCGCATTAAAGAAAGGGCGGGGTACGCTTTTGTGCAAAAACGTCTAAAACGCCCTTAAAAATGATTTTTTAACGTGCAAAGGGGTGTTCTGCGAAAAAAGAAGAAGCATCCTTCCCCTAAAACAGGAAGAATGCTTCAAGATTCGCCGTTCTCAGTACGTTCTGACAGGCAAAATCAGCTGGATGATCGGTTCTTCATTGGCCGGACGGAGAATGAAGGGCCGCATCGCGCCGGTAAATTCAATTTTTACTTCCTCACTGTCAATTGCTTTCAGTGCATCCATCATATATTTGGAGCTGAAGGAGATTTTCAGTTCTTCGCCTTCAATCGACTCAGCTGCAAGATCTTCGGTAACGCGCCCGATTTCTGGCGAGTTGCTTGTAATTTCCACAGTTTTTCCATCCACAGTTGTCAATTTAACCACATTATTGCGGTCTTCTCTTGCCAGAAGGGAGGCCCGGTCGATCGTATGAAGCAGATCTTTCGTATTGAGATGAATGGTTGTTTTGCTCTGCTCCGGAATCAGGCGGGATGTTTCCGGATAATTGCCATCCAAAAGACGGGAAAGGAAATATAAATTTTTTGTCCTGAACAAAATCTGATTCTGAGTTACCCGGATATCGACCGTTTCCTCTGTGTCATCAAGAATTTTCGACAGTTCGTTTAAACTCTTGCCTGGAACGACAACACTGGAGAACGTGACATTGGTTTCTTCAACAGGAATTTCTCTTGATGCAAGTCTGTGACTGTCTGTTGCAGTGAAATGCAGGACATTGTCTTGGAGTTTCATATTGACTCCTGTAAGAATTGGCCGTGTTTCCATTGTTGAGACAGCAAAAACAGTCTGTTTGATGACGCTTTTTAAGAGGTCAGTCGGGATATCGAAGCTGTCATCTGTATTCAGCTTCATGAGATTCGGATATTCATCAGCATTCTGGCCGTTCAGATTAAATTCTGCCTTTCCTGAGCGGATCGTGACTTTTAATTGGTCATCGGCTTCAATCTCAATGGTGTTCTCAGGGAGTTTACGGACAATATCTGAGAAATAACGGGCCTGGATGACAATGCTGCC
>Ga0153921_1001535_pt1 | contig 10201 bp, 15 predicted proteins | sample TSNJ005MetaG_FD_104691 | JGI IMG/M metagenome (GOLD analysis project Ga0153921, IMG submission 104691) | Attine ant fungus gardens microbial communities from New Jersey, USA - TSNJ005 MetaG | ecosystem: Host-associated > Fungi > Mycelium > Unclassified | place: USA: New Jersey, Brendon T. Byrne... | reverse complement strand
GGTCCTTGTCGGGAATCGGACTCATGTTCGCCGCTGTATCGTTGCGGGACATGGGGCAGCTACCGTTGCCGCCGTCCTTGTCGCACTTCTGCGACTTCGAAGTGATGGTCGCAACGAACTCTTCGCTGACGCATGCGCTGTGCTTGTTGGACCACTGCGTGAGCGGAATCGGGCAGTTCAAGCGCCGGGTACGCGCGACCGCAACCGTCCCGGTATACGGGGTGCAGGGCGATTCAGCCGTATTGTTGCCAGCCATTGAAGTCAGATCGTAGTAGCGTGACTCGATGACACCTTCCTGATCGGGCGAAGCCGCAAACCAATCGCCAGACGGAGTGACCGCCGCCCCGGGGCACACGGGATTGCTGGCTTGTTGGTCCGCAAGAAAATCGGCCACCATCGCCTCTTCCGTCGGGAATATGTCACGCCCGATGTAGGACCAGTCCGGGTCGGAGGGCTGCGTCTTCCCCATCCAGTAGGTGATCGACGTGTTTCCGTTCAAGTCCACGACTTTCGACTTGATCTTGTCGACAGATTGCCAGCCGAACTGGAACTCCGGTGGGAACGGGCTGGGTGCGGGCAGGTTCTTGATGGCAGCCACCGCCGCCTGTTGGGTCTTGTATTGCGTCGCATCGCCGCCGGGCTGCGAAATGCGCCAGGTAATCTTGCTTTCCTGCGCCTGTGCCACTGCAGAGGCGAAGCAGCCAAGGGCAACCATCGCCAGCACGGCACGCGAGAGGGTCTTCAGTCGTTCCAACACCCCTGTTCTCCTTCCTGGACGAACACAGCGCCGGCGGGAACGAGAACGCGGGGGTAGAGCCCCATCACGTCATGCTTCGGATCGTCCCTGGTCCGGAGTGCGGCAGTGCCACATGCCGCCTTTATCGTTGAAGACGGTGACATATTCAAGTCAAGGCCCGCGACATCCGTCACATTTCCACCCGCGCGGATTTCAGATCCAGCCGATTGCCGCGACAGCTTTCGGAGCAGCCTGCGGAGCAGGAAAAACCTGCAACCGCCTGCATCCCTCACGCATCAGAAGATCCTGGACACCCATGGAACAGGATCATGAGGCGCATTCCCCCGCATCGCCATAGCGCACTCGGCACTCGCCGTTGGCGCAGCATTGCCATCTTCACTCTGTGGCCGTTCGCTGCGCCCACCCTCGCCTCACCCGTGCTGGAGAGCGCCTGTTCCCTCGCCGCCCGCCCGGGCGAGCGCATCATCGACGTTCCCTTCGACGTCTTCGACGGGCGCATCCATGTGCAGGTGCAGGTCAACGGCAGCGGCCCCTACCGCTTCGCCATCGATACCGGCGCCAGCGGCATGGCCCGCGCGGACAGCCGCCTGGTGCGGAAACTGACGCTACCTGCGGACGCCAGCACCCACCACTCCGACGGCGTGCAGACAGCGCGGGCCGACACAGTGCGCATCGACGCTCTGGCGCTCGCCGGGCTGCGCCACAGCGACGTGACCGCGCTCACCCGCGACTACAACGCACGGCAATCCAAAGACGCAGTGTTCGACGGCATCCTTGCGCGCGGATTCTTCGCTGATGGCGTGCTGATCATCGATTACCCCCAACGGCGCCTGCAGTTCCGCCGCGACATCGACCTCCTGCCCGCGCAACCGGACACGCTCGCCTACTCACGCGCCTTCCGCATCCCGGTGAAGATTGGAACAGTGACCACAGAGGCGCAGCTGGACACCGGCGCCAACGTAGCGATGGTGCTGCCCACTGCACGCTTCCGGCAGGCATCCGGTGCCGCAGTGACCACCGGGGATCGACTGACCCTCAGTCACGGCGAGGTCGATGGCGGACGTGCACGACTGGATGTTCCCGTGTTGATTGGCGGCCTGGCGCTGCAGGGGCTGGACGTACGGGTGTCCGATCGCTATCCGGAAGCGGTGGTGGGCGCCCATGCGCTGCAGGAAGCGGTGGTGCTGATCGATCAGCGCAGCCAACAGGTTGCAGTCTGCCCAAGCAAGCATCACCGCAACTGAGTCACTGGCGGCGTGCTGCCCGCCATGCCGGCCACGCTTCAGCGATCACGCTCACTGCCGACCTCAGGAACAACAGGGCGATCACTGCGCCGACGACAATATCCGGCCAGCCGCGCCCGGTCATGGCCACGCCACCTGCGGCCACCAGCACCCCCAGGTTCGCGGCCACGTCATTGCGCGAGCACTCGAACGTGCTCTTCATGTTGATGTTCAACCTACGGAAACGCCATAGCAGCGCCAGGCAGGTGAGGTTCGCCACCAGGGCAATGCCACCGAACACCAGCATCAGCGTGCTGGACGGTGGCACGCCGTTGACCAGCTTGCCAGCCACTTCGAACACGATGAACACGAAGAAGGCCAGGATCAGCAGGCCCTTGGTCAGCGCCGCGCCCGCCTCCCAGCGCGCGCCCCGGTTTACCGCCCACAGGCTCAGGCCATAGACGATGGCATCCCCCAGCATGTCGACCGCGTCGGCCTGCAGGGCACTGGATCGCGCGGCAAGGCCCGCGCCGAACTCGATGAAGAACATCGCCAGGTTGATTGCCAGCACCGCCACCAGTACCCGCCGTTGGGCGCTGTGCAGCGCTATCGATGCCAGCTCCTGGCGTTTGTGGCCGCAGCACTGGTCCATGGGGGCGCTCCGCCGGGCGTGCCCGGGCTTGAAATGAAAGGGAGCTGCCTTTATCAACCTTGTAGCCCCTACAAGGTCAAGCCCATGACAGCCCCACTCACCATCGGCCAGTTGGCCCGCCAGACAGGCACCAAGGCAGAGACCATCCGCTATTACGAAAAGATCGGCCTGCTGCAGCCGCCGCTGCGTTCGCAGGGCAACTACCGCTGCTACGACGCACAGGACCAACGGCGGCTGGCATTCGTGCGCCGTGCGCGCGAGCTGGGGTTCGCCATCGAGCAGATCCGCGAGCTGATCGCCTTCGGCGAACAACGCGAGCACCAATGCAGTTCGGTGGATGACGTGGTGAAGGCGCACATTGCCGACATCGCGCGCAGGATTGCCGACCTGCAGGCGCTGCAGGGCGAACTGCAGCGGATGATCGGCAATTGCCCCGGTGGGCGCGTGGCCGACTGCCGCGTGCTGGAGGCCCTGCAGCCTGCGCCGGCTAGCTGAGCAGGAACCGCACGCGATTCGGCACCCGCCTTAGACGCCGGTCGCTCCCGCCGCCCGCGCCAGCTCCGCCGCCAACGCATCGCCCTTGCGCTCGCTGTAACGATCCACGAGGTAGTCGGCGCGGCCGCGGGTCAGCAGCGTGAACTTCACCAGTTCTTCGACCACATCCACCACGCGATCGTAGTAAGGCGAGGGCTTCATCCGCCCGTCTTCGTCGAACTCCTGCCAGGCCTTGGCCACCGACGACTGGTTGGGGATGGTCAGCATGCGCATCCAACGGCCCAGTACCCGCAGCGTATTGACCGTGTTGAACGACTGCGATCCGCCGCAGACCTGCATCACCGCCAGCGTCCTGCCCTGGGTCGGCCGCACGCTGCCATCTTCCAGTGGCAGCCAGTCGATCTGGTTCTTGAACACACCGGTCACCGTGCCGTGCCGCTCCGGGCTGACCCACACCTGCCCTTCCGACCAGTGCGACCACTCGCGCAGCCGCTGCACTTCCGGATGCCCTTTGTCCACGCTGTCCAGCAGCGGCAAGGCATGTGGATCGAACACGCGCGTTTCGCAGCCCAGATGCTGCAGCAGCCGTTCGGCCTCCAGTGCCAGCTTGCGGCTGAACGATTGCGGCCGCAGTGAGCCGTACAGCAGCAGGATGCGTGGTGGCCCCTGGCGTTCGGCGGCCAACCGCTGGTGATCAGGCTGGGGAAGCGAGGCTTGCCTCAGATGGGGCAGCGAAGGACTTGTGATCGGCTTATTCATTCGACTATTCTAGAAATATGGAAACATCAAATGCAATCGCTGCGCTCACCGCGCTCGGCCACGCCACCCGCCTGGCAGCCTTCCGCCTGCTGGTCGAAGCCGGCCCGGCCGGTCGCATGGCGGGCGACATCGCCGCAGCGCTCCAGGTTCCTCCCGCCACCCTCAGCTTCCACCTGAAGGAGCTGGTACAGGCCGGCCTGGTCGAGAGCGAGAGCCAGGGCCGCCACGTCTGCTACCGCGCGAATTTCGGCGCAATGAGCGGCCTGATCGAGTACCTCACGCACAACTGCTGCGCCGGTTCGCCCAGCGAACAGTGCACGCCGTCGGGCAATCCCTGCAGCTGCTGATACGGAAACGCCTTCATGTCCCGCTCCATCCTGTTTCTCTGCACCGGCAACAGCGCCCGCAGCGTGCTGGCCGAAGCCACCCTGCGCGCATGGGGCGGCGACCGCTTCACGGCCTACAGTGCCGGCAGCCACCCGACCGGCCAGGTCAATCCGTTCGCGCTTGCACAGCTGCGCGCAAAAGGCATCCCGGTCGCGGGACTGCGCAGCAAATCCTGGGATGAGTTCGCTGATGCCGCCCCCATGGATCTTGTGATCACCGTCTGCGATGCGGCGGCAGCGGAAGCCTGCCCCGTGGTGTTCGGTGACTTCATCCGCAGCCATTGGGGCCTGCCGGACCCGGCCGAGGCAGAGGGCAGCGATGCCGACAAGGCTGCCGCCTTCGCCCATGCGCATGCCATCGTGAAGGCGCGCGTGCAGGCCCTGCTGGCGCTGCCCGGGCACGTGTGGCAAGACCGCGGAATGCTCCAGCAGGCGCTGGACCAGATCGGCCACCTGCTGCCGGCAGCGCGCACACCATGAGCACAGCAGCACCCATGGGCCTGTTCGAGCGCCACCTGACGCTCTGGGTCGCGCTGTGCATCATCACCGGCACGCTGCTCGGGCACTTCCTGCCCGGTGCTTTCGCCTCCCTGGCGGCAGCTGAAGCGGCCAGGGTCAACCTGCCGGTGGCGGTGCTGATCTGGCTGATGATCATCCCGATGCTGCTGCGGGTGGATTTCGGTGCGATGCGCCAGCTGGGCCAGCACTGGAAAGGCATCGGGGTGACGCTGTTCATCAACTGGGCGGTGAAGCCATTTTCGATGGCGCTGCTGGGCTGGCTCTTCCTGCGCCACGTCTTTGCGGACTGGCTGCCCGCCGGCCAGATCGACAGCTACATCGCCGGCCTGATCCTGCTGGCCGCCGCGCCGTGCACGGCCATGGTGTTCGTGTGGAGCAACCTGTGCCGCGGCGATGCCAACTTCACGCTGAGCCAGGTGGCACTGAACGACGCGATCATGGTGGTGGCCTATGCGCCGGTGGTGGCGCTGCTGCTCGGGCTGTCGGCCATCACCGTACCGTGGGATACGTTGCTGCTGTCGGTCGGCCTGTACATCGTGGCGCCGGTGCTGCTGGCCGCGTTGCTGCGGCGCTGGCTCCTGTCGCGCCATGGCGAATCCGGGCTGCAGACGGCGCTGCGCCGGCTGGGGCCACTGTCACTGTTGGCGCTGCTGCTGACGCTGGTGCTGCTGTTCGGGTTCCAGGGCCAGCAGATCGTCCAGCAGCCGCTGGTGATCGCATTGATCGCGGTCCCGATCCTGATCCAGGTCTATTTCACCTCCGGCCTGGCCTACCTGCTCAACCGGCGCCTGGGTGTGGCGCACTGCGTGGCCGGGCCGTCAGCGCTGATCGGCGCCAGCAACTTCTTCGAACTGGCGGTGGCGACGGCCGTGGGCCTGTTCGGTGTCCACTCCGGCGCGGCGCTGGCCACGGTGGTGGGGGTGCTGATTGAAGTACCCGTGATGCTTTCGGTGGTGAAGATCGTGAACCGGTCGCGCGACTGGTATGAGGCACGCGAGCGCGCCTGAGGCGGCCATGCCGGAGGCGGCGGCTGGGCCGCCCCCGTGACTTCCAGCACGTATGAATGGTGTACTACATCACTACATTACCAGCACGACCTGTCACTGGGTCGGCAGGCGGGCCTCGCTCCCTTGCCTGATTCATCCAGGAGGGCGGGCGCGCCTCCATGACCCGGAGATGTCGAATGAAACGCAACCGAGTGAAGCTGTGGGCGCTGGCGGCACTGTTCCTGGCCACGGGCAGCGTATCGGCGCGGGAGATCACGGTTGATCGCGGCGCCTACGCGCTCCAGGCACAGGAGTCAGGTAGCGGCGCGGTCACCGTGGTCTTTGAATCAGGGTTCGGCCAGGGTGCCGGCGTCTGGAAGGATGTGATCACCGGGCTGGGAGAGGACTACCACAGCATCGCGTACGCGCGCGCCGGCCTCGGAAAGTCCGGCAGCAATGGCCAGCCCAAGCGCATCGACGAACACCTGGCGGATCTTACTGCCGTCATCGATACGCTCGCGCCGGGGCGCAAGGTCGTGCTGGTCGGCCACTCCTATGGTGGACTGCTCGCCACCGAGTTCGCGCGGCGTCATCCCGATCGCCTGCAGGGCCTGGTACTGGTCGATCCGGCCACGATGGGGCAGCGGCACGCCTTCAGGCAGGCCGATGCCGCACGCATCCAGGCAGACGACACCTCGCTGCGCGCCATGCTGTCACCTGCGATGGTCGCCGACTACGCCATCCTCATCGAGCAGCTTGATGCGCCGGGTGCGCAGACACCTCAGACGATGCCGGATGTACCGGTCGCGCTGCTCACCGCCACGCAGATCGCCAGCGAACCGCTCTTCTTCGAAGAAACCGCACAGGGCAAGGCTCTCTGGAAGATCCAGCACGCCCTGCTCTTCTCCGGATTCACCCGAGGCTCGCATCGCTATCTGGACACCGGCCACAACCTCCATCGCGAGAATCCGGCGGCGGTCGTCTCGGCCATCCAATCGGTCTCGGCTCGCCCTTAGTCGCCAGCGGGCTGAACTTCTGTGCATGTGGAACGGCGCTGGAATGTATTCACATTCCCTGATCCATACTCCGCAGCACCACGCCGCATGCAGCGGCAAGGCCCGGAGGTTGCGATGAACACTGCACGCTTGTTCGCCATTGCGTTGACCACGGCTGCCGCACTGGCCGCGGCACCCGCCTTCGCCGATCCGCCGCACCATGCGCGCGGCAACGGGCCACCGCCGCACGCCGGTGGCCCGCACAACCGTGATGCACCGCCGCCGGGCTGGCAGAAGAAGGCCTGGCGTCGCGGCGAGCGCCTGCCATGGGCGGAAGTGGACCGCCGCTACTGGGTGGACGACTACGCGCGCTATCACCTGCGCGAGCCGGGCCGCGACCGGCGTTGGGTGCGCCAGTCCGATAACGAGTACCTGTTGGTGGAGATCGCCACCGGTTTGATCATCGACGCGCTGCATCGCTGAAGCGACTTCCAGCGTCTCCACACGCGGCGAATTACCCCGGTGCAGACACCTTACGACCGGGGCCGACCCGATCGGCGGTGCTTGCGCTCACGGCGCCGCACATGCTTGCGAGGCGGCCCGGCATTCATGCCGGGCCGCAGTGCGATACTCCCGCTCATAAGCGCCGCAGCAAAGAGCCCCATCGCCACCAGCATTTCGAATCCGCGATCACCAAAGAGCAGGCGGATGGAGATCTCCAGCGAGCACAGCCTGCCGCAGCGCAGGCCCTGTTCGTTGAAGCCATAGATGAGCACAAGTACGCCCATCAGCCCGCACAACGCCATCAGGGCCAGGCTTGCGATGAAGATGAAAGGTCGATGGATGCGCATGCGCTCGTCGCGGTCTTCTAAGGTGACGTCAAGTGCGACGTTGCAAGCACGCGATCGGAAGCATCCAGCTCTACCGACCAGGCTTCGGTATCCAGGCCCAGCCGGTTCTCATACCACCATCGCTGCACACAGCGGCCACTGCATCCCCTGCTGGCATAGCGGGTAAAGGGAACACCGGCGTGCTCCACCACGTCAGGCTGCCCCAGCGCCCGGAGTACTTCGGCCTTGCCCGCCCCCGCCGGAACCGAGGCAAGCGCGTGGGAATGCCACGCCGAGATTGCCGAGCAACCGGCAACGTACGCCACGAACAGGCCGGCAAGCCCCCACATCAGTGTCCTCATTGACAGATCCCCTCCTGCGCCGCGCGCCCGCGCATCATCCGCGCAGACCTTCTTCAACGTCAAACCTCGGCAAGCGGGCCTGTTGCAGCGCCCTGCATCCGTGCTAGCGTGCGCCGACCGATGATTCAGGATGAACACAGGGACGCCCGTCGATGGCAGGCAAGAGCCGGAAGGACAGGATCGCGCAGGATATCGGCCTGTTCATGCAGCAGTACACGCGCAAGGCGCAGCGCCATACCGAACCCAACGACCGGCCGTACGATCGGAAACTGGAAGAGCGGCTCAAGCGCTTGCCACCGGAAGAACTGGGCAGGCTGCTTTCCGGAGAAGAGGACGACGATGACTAGCCCCGCCGGAATGGCCAGGCGCGCGATCGTCGTGACACTCTGTAGCGCGCTCAGCGCCTGCGGACTGGTGATGGACAGTTCGTTCGACACCCAGCAGCAGGCCATCGACGCCGACATGGTGAACAAGGGATGGATTCCCGGCTGGGTGCCCCACCAGGCGACCGACCTGCGCGAGGTGCACGACCTCGACTCAAACACCAGCGCGCTGGCCTTCAGCAAGCCCCCTGCGATACCACTGCAGCTGCCTGCGGATTGCCAGGCGACCACATTCAACAACAGCGATCCTGTTGCGTTCGATCGATACTGGTGGCCTGGCAACGCGACGCTCAGCGCGTCGTACCGCGTCTTTCACTGCGCGCCCGAATCCGGAAAATCAGTCTTCGTCGCCATCAACAGGACCGAAGACCACGTGCTTTTCTGGCGAACTTACGCGCGGTGATGCGTTAGCGCCATCTCACTCCTCCCCAGTACCCCATGATGCCCAACGCACGTGCACGCTTCGCCGCCCTCGCCCTTTTGCTCCCGGCGTGCCTGCCGGCATACGCCGCGCAGAACGCACCCGCCGACGTCAAGGCGATCGAACAGGTGGTCGAGTCCTTCCGCACCTCGCTGATCAACAAGGACAAGCCGACCTACATGGGCCTGTTCTTCTCGGACAAACCGGAAGACATCGGCTGGCAGTACGTCTCCGAGGATGTGCGCCTGCAGGACATCCGCAAGGCCAAGCCCGATGCTATCAAGGCGCGGCGGATTCCCGCCAACAACTTCATCGCACTGATCGACGGGGCGGTAGCCTCGCCGAAGCCGAAGGAGGAGACATTCTCCAACACGAAGATCGAGACGGATGGCGATGTGGCCTCGGTATCGTTTGACTACAGCTTCCACGACGATGGGGTGAAGACCAACTGGGGCAAGGAAATGTGGCAGCTGATCCGCACCGAACAGGGCTGGAAGATCTTCTCGGTGATCTATTCGATCCGCGACTCTCGCAGCCCGGCCGAATGAGCGATCTGTCAGACTGGTCCACACCGTTCGTCCACACCCGCCAGACCCGATGACCCGGATTGCCGACCTCAACGCCGACCAGCTCGCCCACCACGCGCTCAACATCTTCATCGCCCAGGGCCGCCATGTGGAAGGTGCCCGCGTGATCTACCGGTCGTTGCAGCTGGATCCAGACCATCCCGGCGCCCTGCGCTGCCTGAGCGATTTCCTGGCCCACGAAGGCACCGAACCGTTCGCAGCGGCCACGCTGGAACACGCCCTGTCCGGTGCCGTTCCACTGGATGACGATGCGCGCCGGATGCTGGATGACCTCCGTTTCCTCGATATCTGGTCGTGGGGATTTTCGCGGCATGTCTCCGGCGAAGCCAATCTCAGCGGCGAAGCCTTCCAGCAACGCGACGACTTCGTCTTCGATGGCCCGGCCTATGCGGCCTTCCTCAATACGGTCACCGAGCCGGCCGGTTCGTTGCAGGGCGCCTTCCAGGCGGCCGTCCGCATCTGCGGGCTGATGTCCGGCCTGCTGCGTCATGCGGAGAAGGACAATCCGGCGTTCGATGACGTGCTGCGATCCTCCGACTTCGTCGAGACAGAGGCGTACCCGGCATGGCTGGCCTCGTCGACCGATGAGCTGGACGCCCTCGACCAGGCCATCCAGGCACAGCGCCAGGGCGGCTGAAGGAAAATCCAACGGGCGTCCGACGCTTTCCCGACGCCCACCTGCACATCCTGTCGTGAGGTCAATTCATGGCAGGGCCGGCATGCAGCCACCTCCCCAGGGACAGCGGCAAGTACCCGCACGGCAAGACCGGGCTTCGCCGTATCTTCCATACGCTGATCCATTCGCGCGATGGCTTCATCGCCACCTTCCGTGGCGAAGCCGCCTTC
>Ga0153921_1001534_pt1 | contig 10205 bp, 10 predicted proteins | sample TSNJ005MetaG_FD_104691 | JGI IMG/M metagenome (GOLD analysis project Ga0153921, IMG submission 104691) | Attine ant fungus gardens microbial communities from New Jersey, USA - TSNJ005 MetaG | ecosystem: Host-associated > Fungi > Mycelium > Unclassified | place: USA: New Jersey, Brendon T. Byrne... | reverse complement strand
GCTGTTCAACATTAAAGACTATGAACTGCTGACACCCTTGTTCGCAACGTTTGTAGTCGCAGTAGGTCTGATCCCGGATCATCCCTCATTTGTACTACCGCTGATCAGATCCAAAATGTTAATGTACACGACACCTATCGCCATCATTTTGCCTCTCCTGCTGTGGATTTTGTTTAAAATAAAAAGGAGAAAATTAGCATGAATCGACTGATTGTTTTTCTATTTGCTTTGCTGATTCCATTCCTGCTTTCCGGTTGCATGGACAAACGGGAAATTGAACAAAACGCTTATGTGATTGCAATGGGGCTGGATAAAAGCACAGACAATAACATACGCGTCACCTATCTCCTTGCTAACCCTGAGTACGGATCAGAAGCTCAGGGCGGAGGAGGCAATGTGCCGCCCAGAGAGATCATTACAATGGAGACCACAAATTTTATTACCATGAAAAACCGGGCCAATGCAATTATCGCCAAGACGATTACCTATGACCAGCTGCAGGTGATTGCTGTATCTGAAAAGCTGGCAAGAGACAAAGAGCTGATTATGTGGATGTACGATTCAACAAAGGATGTACAAATACGCCGTGATGTCGATTTCATCGTCACGAAGGAAAATGCGGACGTTTTTTTCAAAAAAACGCATCCCCGACTGGAACAGCGTGTTCATAAGTACTTCAATAATATGATTGAAAACGGCTCTCAGACCGGACTGATTCCGCCAAATTCACAGCTTCTGGAATATTTTCGAATCAGTGAAGCTGGATCAGATTTATTTCTTGCGCCATACGCAACAACAGAAAGAACACATAGGATGGGCAGTGAGTTTTCCATAGAAGCTGGTGAAATCAGTTACTCAGGGGAAACGAACAATACTCAATTTGCCGGAGCCGCTGTTTTCAAAAACGGTAGGATGATTGGCACATTCACAGGTCAGGAAGTCCGCGGCTCAATCATCCTGAACAATACATTGACGGCAGCAAATATGCTGACAGCTTTTAAAGACCCTTTCAATCCGAAGCTGCACATTGCACTCAAAATCAACAAACTAGTCCCAAATAAAGTCCGCATGAATTTAAGTGCTGACAAGCCAATAGTCGAAGTTACATTGCGACTCACTGCGGAAGTGCTGTCAGATCATGCCATGGTCGACTATTCCAAAAATAAGAACCGGGAGAAATTGGAACAGAGTGTAAAAGAGTCTATTAATGAACGGATTAACAGCCTGATCAGGAAAACCCAGACAGAATTCAAGGCACAGCCTTTTGGCTTCTCACTTGAAGCTCGCAAGAAATTCCTGAAGCTAAAGGATTATCAAAATTACGATTTCACAGGAAGGTACCCGGATATGGACATCAGGGTTAAAATAGAACTCAAAGTAACGGACTATGGCAGACAGAAAAATATACCGGCTCCCAAAGAGGTGAATCAACATTAAGATTGCGATATGGGTTGCCATGCTTCTGATTAGCGGCCATGCGATAACGGTGGCAGTAAAGATCTGGAGGAATGACAGCAGGACAGGAGCTGTTGCAGTCATCCTGTTTTGTGCAGCAGCAGTTACCAGCTGCTTCTTCTCTATTTTGTAATAAATTCAAAAGCGCAGCGCAATTGAAGTATGATTGCGCTGCGTTTTCATTGAACTTACATAATTATTCAGTTATCTTTAAAGCGATTTTCCCAAACTGTCCGCTCTCTTGCAGGCGGTTCAGTGCCGATTCAGATTCTTGAAGCGAATACGTCCGGTCAAGTACAGGACGTATTTTATGCTGTTTCATGAATGCAAGCATGTCTGTCAGTTCTTGCTTTGAACCCATTGTGGAACCGAGCAATTCATATTGGCCATAAAAGAAAGAACGCAGGTTAAAATCAACAGTATCCTCAGTTGTCGCACCAAAAATGACCATGCGGCCGCCTTTTTTCAGGATTTCAAGTGAGCGGTTGAACACCGTACCGCCGACACTGTCAATGACAAGATCGATCACTTCATTTTTCAGTTCTGTACTCCAATCACTTTCTGTGTCTATGGCCTTGTCAGCACCAATACCCAAAGCTCGTTCTCTCTTCGCCTCGCTGCGCGACGTGACGATCACCCTTGCCCCTGCTGCCTTGGCAAATTGAATCATAAATGTTGCCACACCACTGCCTGCCCCAGGTATAAATACGGTCATCCCTGCCTGTATGCCGCCTTTTGTAAACAGCGCCCGATAACCGGTCACACCAGCCAACGCAACAACGGCCGCCTCTTCCCATGACAGGAATTCCGGTTTTTTCTCCAGCTGGTCTGCTGAGATCACGATTTTCTCAGCAAATGTTCCATGGTCCGGCATTCCGAGAATATCAAATTCTTCAGGCGGTGCCGGGCTGTTTTTTTTCCAGCGCAATGCCGGGTTGATGATCACTTCATCACCAGCTTTTAGACCGGCATCATTCTGCCCAATGCTTTCTATTATCCCCGCTCCGTCAGAACCAAGGATTAAAGCATCACCTTGATTTCCGCGCCTGGCCGGTATATACAAATCTCTTCGGTTCAACCCGGCGTATTTCAACTGAACAACGGCTTCGCCGGGTGCTGCCGCCGGCACTGGCATGTCTTTCAGACCCCAACTGCTGCCTTCATGTACAAATCCTTTCATAATTGAACATCCTTTCTTTGTATAACTGTTGGCCACAGTATACCAAATAAACAGAGAAAAAGCGGACTGGCCGCTTTTGCCGCCAGTCCGCTTGTACATTATTCTTCCTTGCCCATGCCGCGCAAGAAATTCAAAAGCATCGTCATACTGTGATTGACTTCCGGATCTTTCAATGCACGAACCATTCCCATATAGGATGTCCGCTCTTCTTCCTTGGTTGCACTGGCCTCAGCAAGACCGCGGTTCATCTTCACCGCAAATGACTGCAGCTGATCAAGATTCAGATCGCCAAGCAGGAACAGCATTTGCCCCAAATTGTGAAGGGCGCCTTCATACATCGGCTTATTAATCTCAGTAAAGACATTCTTGGTAATCGCTTTACGATGGTTAATCATTGCTTTAAACATCATCAGGAAATCATCTTCATCCAGTACAGACAACAGCTCAATCCCGTTGATGATCGCTGTTTTATTGTCACTGATTGCTTTTTTTACTTCCTGGACATCGCGGTCAATGATCTCTTCTTCAGGTATTTCCAGCCTCTTTACCTTTCTGATCGGTTCAGCCATCTTGTCTCACCTGACTTCCCGGGAAAATATAGTCGTCACGATCCCATTTCTTGTTGACTCGAACGCTCTTCTGCGGCTGCCTGTTGCCGCGGCGGTAGTTCCAGGATGGAATTGGTGACTTGCCTTTCTTCGTCAGCACTTCCATTCTGGCCCGGATCTCTTTATAAGCCGGTGTGTTCGTATCCTTATCCACAGAGTTATCCGTCAGGAAGTTAACCGCTGATTTGCCGTTATCATTAAGCGGAAGGTAAATTTCTTTGCCTTGGACACGATCAGTAATCGTAACAATACCTTCACCTTCGCCCACTTCCGATATCAGCTTAACATGAGCCCCTTCCTGAATATCTTTTTCATCGGCAAGTTCCTGCGAGATCTCGACAAATGCGTTTGGCATTTTATGAGAGAGCCCCGGTACTTTGTACGTCATATTGCCCTCATGGAAATGTTCAAGTACCCGCCCATTGTTTACATGCAAATCATATTCTTCCGTTGTTTCATAATGATGTGCATAATCGAGCGGATACAGTCTTGCTTTTTTGTCAGGGAATGGGAAGCCTTCTGTATAAAGGATCGGTGTATCTGTCCCATCTTCAGCAACCGGCCATTGCAGACTGTTGTATCCCTCCAGCAGATCATAGCTGACACCGCGGAACAATTCTGCCAGCGATGCTGCTTCATCCATGATTTCAGATGGATGTGTATAGCCCCAGTCATAGCCCATTTCCTTGGCGATTTCCATAATAATCTGCCAATCCGGCTTGGCTTCGCCGAGCGGCTCAATTGCTTGATACAGACGCTGGATGCGGCGTTCTGTGTTGGTAAATGTCCCGTCTTTCTCAAGACTTGGGACGGCAGGGAGCACCACATCTGCATACTCTGCTGTCGCTGTCAGGAAGAGATCCTGGACAACGAAGAAGTCCAGTTTCTTGAGTGCTGCTGTCACATAGTTAATGTTCGCATCAACGATCCCTGTATCCTCACCTTTGACATACATGGATGTCAATTCACCTTCATGAATCGCGACGATCATCTCGTGGTTATCTTTTCCTGGTTCCTTAGGAATCTCGACATTCCATGCTTGCTCATAGCGGGCCCGGACATTGTCGTCTGTGACACTCTCATAACCAGGGAACACGTTCGGCATGCTGCCGAAGTCACTGCAGCCCTGGACATTATTATGGCCGCGCAGCGGGTAGGCGCCTGTTCCCGGGCGCATATAGTTGCCTGTAACAAGCAATAAGTTCGAAATCGCTGTGCTGGAGTCACTGCCGATCTGATGCTGCGTAATACCCATTGCCCAGCAAACGGCTACTTTATCGACACTGACGATGGTTTCCGCAATATGAATCAGTTCCGCTTTTGGAATGCCTGTCACTTCTTCTGCAAATTCAAGCGTAAATTTCTCAAGGCTCTTGTAGTATTCGTCAAAATGGTTTACCCACTTATTAATAAATGGTCTGTCCTCCCATCCTTGATCGATAATATACTTCGTTACAGCCGAGAGCCAGACAATATCAGTTCCAGGTGCCGGACGGTAAAATTTGTCCGCACGCTCTGCCATCTCATGCTTTCGCAAATCAAAAACATACAGCTTCTGGCCGAACAGCTTGTGGCTGCGCTTGATTCTGGAAGCGATTACCGGATGCGCCTCGGCCGTATTGGAACCGATGATGATGACCATCTCAGCTTGGCCAATGTCCTGGATGGATCCGGAGTCTCCGCCATGTCCGACTGTCCTGAACAGCCCTTTCGTTGCCGGTGACTGGCAATAGCGGGAACAGTTATCTATATTGTTCGTGCCGATTACTTGTCTGGCAAATTTCTGCATGGCATAAGAATCTTCATTCGCCGCTTTGGAGGATGAAATGAAACCAAGTGCATCCGGTCCCTTTTCTTCCTTGATCTCTGTAAAGCGTTTCGCGACATATTTGATTGCTTCATCCCATTCAACTTCTTCAAAGTGATCGCCTCTTCTGATCAGCGGTTTTGTCAGGCGTTCTTCGGCATTGACATAATCCCAGCCAAACTTGCCTTTTACACAAGTGCTGATGCCATTGGCAGGCGAGTCATGCTGCGGCTGCACTTTCAAGACTTTACGGCCCTTCGTCCATACATCAAATGTGCAGCCTACGCCGCAATATGTACAGACGGTCTTTGTCTTCTCGATGCGGTCTTTGCGCATTTCCGCTTCTGAATCAGAAATGGCAAACAGCGGTCCATAGCCCGTTTCCGCTTTTTTCGTCACATCAATCATTGATCTTAATAGACCTGGTTCGGTATCTGTTAAATAACCAGCTTCACCAAGCATATTATTCTCCATCAGAGCATTACACGGGCAAACGGTCACACACTGTCCGCATGCCACACAGGAAGACTGGTCAATTGGCACATCATTATCCCAAATAACGCGCGGATGTTCACGGTCCCAGTCAATCAGAAGTGTTTCATTCACTTCCACTTCCTGACACACTTCTACACAGCGGCCGCACAAGATACACTGATCCGGATCATAGCGGTAAAACGGCAGTGACTCATCTTTTTCATATGGTTTTGGCTGGAACGGACGTTCCTGGATTTCAATGCCAAATTTATCCATTGTATTATGAATCTCGCATGAACCATTGTTGTAATCACAGACGGTACAGTACATTTCATGCTTTTCAAGAATGCGGTCAAGTGCCTCTTTTTGCGCATCCTGTACATCTTCCAAGTTCGTGTTCACATTCATTGCCGAGCGAATGGTCGTTCCGCAAGCACGGACAAGTTCACCATCAACTTCAACAATACAAGTATCACAGGTCTGGATTGGGCCAAGTGATTCGTTGTAACAAATATGCGGCACAAATTCTCCCATAGACTTTATAAATTCCAGGAGGTTCTGTTCTGGCTGTGCCAAGTACTCCATGCCATTCAATGTAATGACGATATGTTCTTGCAAGAATAACGCCCCCCTACTCATTCAGCTTGGCATTTGATAAAAAATACCTATAGACATATATGTCCTTACCCGCCCCTGTCAAAATTAAACAATTTGGCTCAAAACACGCAGAACAATATTCTACCCGGGCTTTCGGGGGGATTTTAGAAAAGAAGAATGGCTGCTTTCGTACTTAAAAGCAGGCCGATGATCACAGGCAGAAAGTTTTTGCGAGCCAACTCAATTGAAGATACGCCACAAAATCCGGCTATCGCAATAAGTGAGGACCATGCAACAAGTGTCCCGCCACCCGTCCAAACAGCCCCCATCTGTCCAATCGCGGCAAGTACTGAGGCGTCCAATGACCCGGACTGCAGTGACTGGGCAAGGGCACCGGTCAGCGGCAGGCCTGAGAATCCGGATCCATCTAAACCCGTAATCATGCCAATCAGGAGCATGCCAAAAGCAGTGAAAATAGCATGATCCGGAAGATATTGCTGGGCAGCAGCCACCAGATCAAAGAGTAAGGCAGGCGATTCGCCGGCAGCCACTCCTAAAATATCGGCCGAAAATTCAGAGCTGCCAATGAAGAAAAACCCGGCAATTGGTATAACAGGGCCCATTGACTTAAAGGCAAAAACAAATCCTTCCGTAAGGTGCTGTGATACATAATCAAGTGCGTGAAGCTTGCCATAAGAAATGGTTGTCAGCAAAAGCAGCATGACAGCCACACCGCCAATAAAGGCAGCCCCGTTTCCACCCTCAAAACCGCTCATCCTGCCACCGTTTATTTTCTGACAAAGCATATACAAGACAGCCGCCGTCAGACCAAGCGGCACAATGACGGAAAAAATCCTGCTCCAGAATTCTGGATGTTTTGAATAAATTTGATTTTTCTCTTCAGGCACTGCAACCATCTGTTCCGCTTCAACATTATTTTTTGGATCATCAGCCGAACGGATTTCTTTCCGGTAGAAAAAATAAGCGCACAAGACGGCAACACAACCGGTGATTAATGAGAGAATAAGACTTTTGTCAGCAATAGAGGCCGTATCCACTCCGGCTGACTTGGCTGATAACGCTGGCGCCACCTGAACAATATAATCAGATGAAAGTGCCATGCCCTGACCTGCAATGGCTACTGCTGCGGCTGCAAGCATTGGAGGAAGGCCTGCTCGTACGGCAGCTGGCACAAGCAATGTACAGATAAGCGGCACAGCCGGCGTCGGCCAGAAAAAGAGAGAAATTGGATATGTAATCGCGATCAGGGTGAAAAATGAAAGATGGCCATTTTTCATGATTTTGCGAAACGGCATCACCAAGCGTTCATCTGCTCCAAGATCCTTCAGCGCATGCAAAAGCGCGAGCATAAACGTAATAATCAAAAAGATGCTGAAAAGCTCCTTGGCTGCAATAAGATTCGCCTGAAAAATGGCAGTAAATCCTTCTTCCAGGCTCTTATTAAAGACAGCTGCAACTGCAAATATGCCCATCAGTGCCGGCAGCACAATTCCTTTACGAAGCAGCATGGTGATCAGTATCAGCAGCGTGAACAGGCCGTAAATCCAGTGTGCCAGCGTCAATTCCACTTGTCATCCATCCTTTCATCACTTCATTGTATTCCAGCATATGCATGGGCAAATAAGTCGTGCCAATAAAAATTCGGCTATGATGTTTAGCTTCACGGTCACCGGGTAAACATTTTACAACTACAAAACAGGAGGTTATTTACATGAAACCCTTTATCAGGGAATATACAAATGATGCACAGTTGGAAAAAGACATCATGACGCTCAAAAACAACAATATTAAAGCGGATGATGTGTATGTATTGTCTCATGATGATGACCGTACAGAGCGCATTGCCAAAAAAGCCGGTGCCAATACAATCGGAATAAGCGAAGAAGGGCTTGGCAGCGCGATGGGCAACATATTTAAGAAAAAAGGCGATGAGCTGCGCACGAAGTTAAAGGAAATCGGTTTCTCACAAGATGAAGCTTCAGACTTTGAACGTGACCTGGACGAAGGCAAGGTACTGCTAATCGTCAAACACGAAGACAACCCAGGCAGATACTTGATGTAATCAAAAAACCGCCCTGCATAAACGCAGGGCGGTTTTGCTTGCCTCAGCAAGAATAAAAGAACATGCTATACTACATAAAAACATTAAAATGCAAAGGATGAGCCAAGATGATTGTCTACTATGACAGCTATTGCAAGTTATGCACACGCACAGCTTATATTTGGAGGAAATTTGACTGGCGCAAAAAACTCGTATTTTTATCTTTTCGGGATTTGCCGAACTACCCGGAAGCCATGGAAACAGAAATGCATGTTGAGAAGGACGGCGTCTGGCATAAAGGGTTTGATGCAGTTATAGCCGTATGCAAACAGCTGCCGCTCACATGGCCGCTCGTCCCCTTCCTGCATATGCTGAATTGGCTGCACCTTGGTCCAGTTATTTATAAAAAAATTGCCTCCAGCCGTAAACTCTTCCCAGTCGGAAGCTGTGTAGATGGTGCCTGCAGCATCCATAAAGATAAAAAGTAATCATTTTTGTTTCGCATCGTTAGATGAAAAAATGCTGATCGACACCTTACCATGTTGTGCAGCAGCTAAGATCAGCACAGGCTGATTGTATGTGTTCTGAAAAACAAAATCTGGTCCGTTCCAGCTTACGGTTGCATCTTTTCCTGGCGGTACATACGTCACTTCCCTGCTGTGGGCATAGCGCTCAATAATCGCGATTCCACGAATATTGACAGCATTATACAGCGTCGAGGAAACCTGACAGATGCCACCCCCGACATCTTCGGTAAATTCTCCTTTTATAATGACCGGTGCCCTCAGATATCCTTTTTCCTTGGTCCGTTCCCCGACTACCTGATTAAATGAAAAACGCTCACCAGGAAAAAGCACTTGATTGTCAATGGCTTCAGCTGCAAGCTTAATATTATGGGTGCGTTCCCTGTTTCCTTCCGGATAATAGGTCACATAGGAGCCAATCCTGTTTTCCTTTATTTCTGAGAGCATTTCAGCTGTCACACGCGGGTACTCTGTTTTAGTGGGTACAACAATATCCTGCGGACCACCACGGAGAAGTGCAGCACGCATGCTGATTTCAAATTGAAGGCGGTCAAGCTCTTCGCCATGTATTGATGGCAGGATGGTGCCATACGGAGAAAGTTTGGCGTTAGCCGGGGCTTTATAAATTTGTTTATTCAACTTTTCGCCAAATGCTTTAATGCGGTGCGTTTCAATAAAGAGCGGATCCTTATAAAAAGTATAAAATGAACGGCTTTCGGCCATTTCCATTGTACGCCCTTCCCTGTCCACAAACGTGATCAGATCCGCCTGGCCGGAAACAGGCATAAACAGCAGTTGAAGTGAGAGTATCAAGCTTTTCATTCCGCATCCCTCCGTACGCTTAGTATGGTAGGTTATGCAGATTTCATGTGCCGCCCATCAGATAAGATATAGGATAAACGCAACAAGCGAGCCAATGAGAAAGATGGCATACATCCAATTCAAAACAGGGACACTGATTTTTAAAGATGAACTCTCATATTCGAATGAGCGGCGCAGTTCATCCTTCGCTGAATCCCCTTCTGTTCTCATATGCTTCATTTTGTTTTCCTCAATTTTAAAGATATACAGGGAGGCACCAAGAGTCAAAATGAAGAACACAAAAAGAAACACCCATAGCCATGTTCCCATCATGTTCTCCTCCTTTTAATTATATGTATGCAAAGAGCCATCCCAAACATCGGGATGGCTCTTCATGCGTTTTAGCGAAAATCACGTGTATCTTCCATGCAGCGGCTGGCAATGGCATAGCCAAAGATAGCGCCGAAAGCAATAAGCAATGTGCCTAAAATATTTTTCATTGAGCTGGTCCTCCTCTCAAACAGTTGAAATCAGAACAAGCGGAATTTGCCTTTTTTCAAGATCAGCTTTGGTCCGCCAATCAAGAACAATGAACGGTTATCAATAAGCTGTTTCATATATACTGCTTTCTTTCCATACAGTTTTGTAATGGAAAACACAGATCCCATCGCGTCTTTCTTGCCAAATGAAGCGACTG
>Ga0153921_1001533_pt1 | contig 10205 bp, 4 predicted proteins | sample TSNJ005MetaG_FD_104691 | JGI IMG/M metagenome (GOLD analysis project Ga0153921, IMG submission 104691) | Attine ant fungus gardens microbial communities from New Jersey, USA - TSNJ005 MetaG | ecosystem: Host-associated > Fungi > Mycelium > Unclassified | place: USA: New Jersey, Brendon T. Byrne... | reverse complement strand
TGTGTAGTGGTAACTGTAGACTTAACGTCGTTGGCCGGCCTTTGAACAGGGCAGAACTCATATATGCTGTGGCCCTCAGGCAAAATCATCAAGCCTCCGGGATGCTGGCCGGTGGTGCGCTTGATACCGGTCAAGCCTCTGATCAGGCGGTTGACCTCCGCTTTAGAGGCAGGAGTATTCCTTTCCTCCAAATATTTCTTTACGTATCCATAAGCGGTCTTATCCGCCAGAGTACCGATAGTTCCCGCTTTAAACACGTTACCCTCTCCGAAAAGGACCTCTGTGTAAGCATGGGCCTTTGCCTGATATTCGCCGGAAAAATTCAAGTCTATGTCTGGCTCCTTGTCGCCGTCAAAGCCAAGAAAGGTTTCAAACGGAATATCGTGGCCGTCCTTGTCCATCACCGCGCCGCAATGAGGACAAGCCGCGTCCGGCATGTCGCATCCGGAAGCCCCGGCATATTCCCGCACCTTTTCGGAATTAAAATCAGAATACTTGCAAACCGGGCAGCGGTAATGGGGCGGCAGGGGGTTAACCTCCGTAATGCCCGCCATAGTAGCCACAAAGGAGGAGCCCACCGAGCCTCTGGACCCTACCAGATAACCGTCCTCCATAGATTTCCACACCAGCTTTTGCGCTATTATATACATAACCGCGAAGCCGTTTTTGATAATGGAGTTAAGCTCTCGCTCCATCCTGTCCGCAACCAGCGGCGGCAGGCTTTCTCCGTACAGCTCATGAGCCTTGTCCATTGATATCTCCCTAAGCTCCTCCTCCGCCCCGTCTATTTTAGGCGGGAAGGTTTCGTCGGGGATAGGCTTCAGCTCCTCTATAGCGTCGGCTATTTTATTTGTATTGGTTATTACTACTTCTTTGGCCTTTTCTTCTCCAAGGTATTTGAACTCCTCCAGCATCTCGCCCGTAGTGCGATAATAAAGAGGAGCTTGCAGATCCGCGTCCTTGAAGCCGTCTCCAGCCATGATGATGCGGCGGAAGCATTCTCCTTCCGGGTCTATAAAATGCACGTCGCAGGTGGCAACCACCGGCTTGCCGAATTTTTCGCCCAGAGAAACTATCTTTTTATTTATGTCTAAAAGCGCTTCCCTGTCCGCCGCCAGCCCTTCTCTTACAAGGTACATGTTATTGTCTACGGGCTGTATTTCAAAATAATCATAGAACTCGGCCAGCTGGCGGATATATTCCTCCGGCTTGTTTTCCAGCACAGCCTTGTAAAATTCTCCCGCTTCGCAGGCCGTGCCGATGAGCAAGCCTTCCTTTAGCCGCAGATACTCGCTTTTGGGTATACGGGGCCGTCTGGCAAAATAATTAAGGTGGGAAAGAGAAACCAGCTCATATAAATTTTTAAGGCCCGCGGCGTTCTTTGCCAGTATTATGGCGTGATAGTATTTAAGCTTCTTCTTATCCATAGATTCTCCCGCAAGCAGGTTAATATCCTGCAGGGCTTCTATGCCCTGCTCTCTCAAAATAGAAAGGCATTGCAAAAAAATCTCCGCTGTGGCCTTCGCGTCGTCCACGGCCCGGTGATGGTTTTCCAGAGATACGCCTAAATATTTAGCCACTACGTCCAGCTTATGCTTGCCAAGCTCCGGGAAAAGAGTTCGGGACAGTCCAAGGGTATCCAAAACCGTATTATTAATGTCTAACCCCATCCGTCCGGCTGCAACGGTCACAAAGCCCACGTCAAAGGAAGCGTTGTGGGCTACCAGAACCGCGTCCCCGGCAAATTCAATAAAGCCGGGCAGAACTGAGCTTATATCCGGCGCGTCCTCCAACATATCGTCGGTAATGGAGGTCAGCTTTGTTATCTCCGGCGTCAGCTTTTGACCCGGATTTATAAACGCGGAATATGTATCGGCGATTTGCCCGCCGGTTATCTTGACCGCTCCTATTTCTATTATCTTGTCCGTTTCCTTTTGCAGTCCCGTAGTCTCCAGATCAAAAACCACATAGGTTTCATCAAGGGTTTTATCCATGGGGCATTGGACTACCGCCCCCAAATCGTCTATTAAATAGGCTTCCAGGCCATAAATCACCTTTACGCCTGTTCCCTTGGCGGCGTCCATAGCCTCCGGAAACGCCTGAACAATACCATGGTCGGTTATTGCCACGGCTTTGTGGCCCCAAGCCTCCGCACGTTTTATATATTCCTTGGCTGAGTTAATGGCGTCCATTGCGCTCATATTAGTGTGCAAATGCAGCTCAACCCGTTTTTCATCCGCTTTATCCAGCTTCTGAGCCGGACTGGAGCCTTGGCAGATTTCGGCCGCCATAATATTAAGCTCCTCGCTGAACGTATCGTACTGTACACTGCCCTTTACCATCAGCCGGCTGCCCTTTTTAAACAAGCTGCTAAATTTGGACGTGTATTCTTCCGGCTTGGCAAAGAATTTAACGGTAACGGCTCCATTTTGATCCGCCAGCTCAAAGGTAATGAGATAGCGGCCGCTCTTCGTCTCCCTAAGCTCGAAGTTATGCAGGTTCCCCTCTACCACTATAACCTTGCTTATTTCCAAAGGCTTGTCCAGAGGCTGAAGCTCGCCTTTTAATTTCTCCTTCAGCTTTATTTTCTTTCTGGGCGCTTTTTTCCCAGTGTTGTACTCGGGGGGGATAAAGGGCTCACTGCCGCAGCTTTCCGCCTTGCTATCCGTTGATAAGATGATCTCTTGCCTTATTTTATCCTCCCTCTCCCGCCGAATCTGTTCCATAGCTTTTGCGTCGGGCTTTTCCTTGGCATCCAGAAAGGCGACATTCAAATCCCAGGAGAAACGGCGGTTCAGCAGCTTGGATATGATTTTTTCAAATCCTCTTTTATGGAGAGTATAGGCTCCCTGATGCTTCACCTGTATCTGCAGTAAATTTTTATCAAGCCGCCACGCGCCTTCCTCAAGCAAGCTGGCGCAAAGGGGACTCTTCCTTTTCATATGAAAAATCAGGTTGTTCCAATAATCGGAAATATGCCGTTCCTGGCTTTCCTGTTTTAAATCATAATAAACATCTATAACCACACGGTTTATAAATGGCAAAATCTTTTTCAGCTCATCCTCCGCTAAAACAAGACTGTCTTCATTAATTATATAAGGAAGATTCATTTCTATTAATAATTCTCCGGAGCTCTTGTTGAACCGGACAGAACGGACCAGACCGTCCTTAAACGTATTCAGCGTCTTGTCGGAAAGCTTAGCGTTTCTGAATACGTAGGGGAAGGCTTGAAGGCCTTCGCCGGCTTTTTGTAGGCTTTGCATATTATCTCCCTAACTCTATTTCCTTCATCAATTCTTCTACTATTTTTTCCTCGGATACCTTCTTAACAATTTGTCCTTTTCTGAAGATAAGCCCGCAATCTTTTCCACAGGCCACACCCACATCAGCCTCTCTTGCCTCGCCGGGGCCGTTTACGGCGCACCCCATGACAGCTACCTTTATATGCCGGTTTATATTACGGCAGCGGGCCTCTATTTCTTTGGCTATGGGGATCAAATCAACCTCGGTTCGTCCGCAGGTTGGGCAGGAAATAAACTCCACTCCGAACTGTCTCAGCTCAAGAGCCTTTAATATCTCTCTCCCGCAGCTTACTTCCTCCACAGGATCCCCCGTCAGAGAAACCCGCAGAGTATCGCCTATACCCGACCACAGAAGGACGCCCAGACCTACTGAGGATTTCACCGTTCCCCCAAAGGATGTGCCGGCTTCCGTTATTCCGATGTGCAAGGGGTAAGGTACGGCGTCGCTTATCAACCGGTAAGCCTCCAGGCAAAGAGGAACGCCGGAAGCCTTTATGGATATAATAATATCATAAAAATCACATTGTTCCAACATTATAATGTGGTTAAGGGCGCTTTCCACAAGTGCCTGGGCCGTAACCCCCTCATATTTTTCAAGCAGCGGCTTTTCCAGCGAGCCTGAATTGACTCCGATACGAATAGGCACATTCCGTTCCTTCGCCGCTGCCGCAACCTTGCGCACCTTATCCATGCCGCCGATATTCCCGGGGTTGATGCGCAGCTTGTCGACTCCGTTTTCAAGAGCCGCCAGGGCCAGACGGTAATCAAAATGAATATCAGCCACCAATGGAATTGAAATAGATTTCTTTATTTGCTTCAAAGCGGCGGCCGCTTCCATATCCGGCACCGCCGCGCGTATAATCTCGCAGCCCGCTTCCTCAAGCCTGCGGATTTGTTCTATGGTGGCCGAAGCGTTTCTGGTATCTGTAATTGTCATAGATTGCACAAGAATAGGGTTCTCTCCGCCGACTGCCAAGCCGCCAATGTTAACCGTATTGGTTTTTTTACGTTTTATGGGCATTGTTTTCACCATGTTTAACCTTATTATTTTTTAAAAATTTGATATAAGTCAAAAATTTTATTCAATATAGATAGCTTGTAACAAATTTGGACTACTCTTCATAATATGGTATTAGGCGCACGAAAAAAGGTTTAGCGCCGACAACCATATGAGAAGGGAGGACAAAAAAATGTCTGATTGTTTGTTAGATAGCCTGTTCAAACATATAGGCCAAACAGTAACTATCTTCACCGAAAGCGGCGGCGTATCCGGATGCGGCTTTACAGGAGTACTTGCCGGCATCTGCGACGGATGTATTAAGCTTATTACCGACATCGGGGCGTGCAATCAAATTATACCACCATAGACATGCGGTCGCAAAGGGTGGGGAAAAGAAAAGGTGAAAAACAAAAACAGAAAACAAAATAAAAATATTTTCTTTAAAACTTGAAAGTACAATGCAAATGCGATATAATTCTTTCGATTCAAGCATTAGCAGCACATAGGATAAAGTATATGTCTCCGTAGCTCAGTGGATAGAGCATCGCCTCCTAAGCGAAGGGTCGGACGTTCGAGTCGTCTCGGGGACGCCAAAAACGATGCCGAAAGTCTTGGTAAAACCAAGGTTTTCGGCTTTTTTATATGCCAGGGCTGCCATCGCTCCTTAATCTATTCCTCGTTTCTGCAAGTGTTTGTTAATTTCAAAAATTACTTGCATATTATGCGATTGATTGCTATAATAAATAAAAAATTCGACGAAACCAATAGCGGGGGGCGATAATCGCAATGAAAAAGTTAATTGAACGCAAAGGCTATTTAAACCAACTTGCCATGTGGCGCGAAGAAGAAATGATAAAAGTTGTCACCGGCGTTCGCAGGTGCGGAAAGTCCACGTTGTTTGAACTGTATATCGAACGTTTGAAAGCAGATGGCGTGGCTGATGAGCAGATAATCTTTGTCAATCTGGAAGATCAAGATTTTTCGGAGCTTTTAGATTACAAAAAGCTGCACGAATATGTGAAGGCTCGTATATTGAAAGATAAATGGACATATGTTTTTATTGACGAAATCCAGAATTGCAAGGAATATGAGCGGGCTGTTTCAAGCCTTTATCTGAAAAAGAACCTTGATATTTATATCACAGTGTCAAATGCCTATATGCTTTCGGGGGAGCTTGCAACCAAACTCACCGCGCGATACATTGAAATTGATATGCTTCCACTTTCTTTCGCGGAATACAGCGAAGCGGTCACAACCTCAGACAAACGCGAACGCTTTAATCAGTATATGAACATGGGCGCATTTCCTTATTCAACCCACTTTGCTGACAATTCGCTTGCTCACAGCCAGTATTTAGAAGGAATATTTAATACGGTACTGGTTAAAGACGTTATGACCCGCGAAGGTCTGAACGATATTACGCTGGTTAAATCCATAGCGAGCTTTCTTGCAAGCAATATAGGAAGCCCCGTTTCAGCTAAAAAGATCGCCGATACGCTGACGTCTAATGGCCGCCCTACCGGATCAGCCACAGTTGATACTTATTTGACTGCGCTCACGGACGCGTATCTTCTTTATAAAGTAAACCGTTATGACATAAAAGGAAAAATGCACCTGAAGTCAGAATGCAAGTATTACTGCTGTGATACTGGTTTGCGGAATATGATACTAGGAATATCAAATAAAGATATTGGGCATCAGATAGAGAATATTGTATGTTTGGAACTTCTAAGACGCGGATATACAATTAACATCGGCAAATCGGGGCGCGGTACAGAAGTAGATTTTGTTGCCGTCCGCGATAAAAAGACAGAATATTATCAAGTTTCGGCATCTGTATTAGACGAAAATACGTTAAAGCGGGAACTTGAGCCCTTAAATCAAATCAAAGACAATTATCCAAAATTTCTTGTTACGCTTGATGATTTCAAAGGGGATTACGATGGGATACAACAAGTCAATCTGATAGATTGGTTAAGTGAACAGTAACCATCTGGAGAGCGTACAACCTCACACTTGCTAAATCACAACCTGCTAAATCATGGTATTGAACGTTTGATAAATTTATGGTAAACTCTTTGCTGTTAGCTCACGGAGAAATTATTAGACGGGAGAACAACCTAGCGAAGGTTGTGAGCTCGGGTTCCGACAAGCGCGTATAACCGCCTTAGGCGATGTTATATATTTTTTTGAAAAAACTATAAGGAGGGTTTACAATGGCATACGTAATTACGGGGGATTGCATACTGTGCGGCGCATGCGAGGGCGATTGTCCTGTATCCTGCATTTCCGCCGGAGATGACAAGTACGTTATTAACGCTGATGAGTGTATTTCCTGTGGCGCCTGCATAGGTTCATGTCCATCTGGAGCAATTATCGAAGGCTAATAAGTACATAAAATCACGAAACAAAATCCAAAAGAATGAACATGAATGTGTTCATTCTTTTGGATTTTTTATTGCTTTTTTTATGTCTTTTTCTTCCTCTCTTTGATACTTAGACCCTTAGGAGTGTAATTCGCCGCAAGATGGTAAAATTTTTGGCCTGAACAATGACGAGGGGGGATTGCGGGTCAGGCCCGCAATGACGAGCGGGCGGCAGAATGCCACCCCTACAATAATCATAATACAGTAATAGGGGATTGGATCAAAAATCGAAAAATGTTTAAAAAAATCAAGAAAAATAAATTAAACAAATGCGAACTGTGGTACACTAAAGAAATAGCATAGATATAGAAATGGAGGGTTTAAAATGTCTGACGATAAAAATAATATTAATCAAAATCCGGATGGCAAAAAGCCGACCTCATTCCGGATTAAGGCATTAACTGCATTTTTTTGTGTTGTGATTCTTGCGGCTGCGGCATTTGCAGCGGTTGGATTTTTTAATGCGGAGGAAAACGCGGGGGAGGCGGCTAACAGCGAAGCTCCCGCAAAGAAAGCCGCAGTTGCTAAAGCGGCGGCTTTGGAAGAGATCGGTGTGGCTCCTTCGGCTATAGGCGATATAACCATTACGCCAACAGCTTCATCAGAGCTTGGGGTAGATGTAAATTCCACGTTTCTCATTAAGACTAAGGATAATCTGACAAAGGAGCAATTATTAAGCTTCCTATCTGTAAAAAGCGGGGAAGGCTTTAACCTGGAGGAAGGACAGGACGGCTATGTCTTATCCTTTGAGAAGCCTCTTGATCATGACCAGGTCTATAACCTCCAATACAACGGAGAGGAAAAGGCTCCGCTGTCCTTTGCGTTTCAAACGGCAAGCGTTTTCGGGGTTACGGCCACGACTCCGGCCAATAACGGCTATGGAGTACCGGCGGCAAGCGGTATAGAAGTGAGCTTCAACCAGGAGCTGGCGGTCAGCCTTGAGAAGCATTTCAAAATATCGCCCAACGTTGCTGGACGTTTTGACCGTGTAGGCAATACCCATATATTCATCCCGGAAAAGCTGCAAAACGACACAAGTTATACCGTTACCATCCAAGCCGGGCTTAAAAGCGCCAACGGCGAAGTTCTGGAAAAGGATCACGTCTTTTCCTTCAGAACCGAATGGGCCTCCGGCAGCGTTGAAGACATATCCGTCAAGGGCGGCTTATATGAAACATTTTTGCCGGATGACGACGTTCTGATAGAGCTTTATGTGGATAACAGCTTCAAAGACTCCAGTTACACTGTTGATATTTACGAGATAAAGACGCCGGAAAGCTATATATCCTTTGGAAGCGCGTCCGGCGGAAACAGCTCCGCTATAAGCCCGCCGAAGGACGCGGCCCTTCTGGAATCCATTGAAACAAAGCTATTTGTTATAGATAATGGAGAAAAATACAACAGCTATTACTATATTATGCTCCACAAGCCCCTGCCTGAAGGCTACTATTTTTTAGATATAAAAACCTCATACAACGGAATAGATCATTCACTTGCAAAGCTGATTCAGGTATCGGCCCTGTCTGTTTATTCGGTTTCATTAAACGGAGAAACCTGTATCTGGGTACATGATACGACCACCGGCGAGCCCGCCGCCGGCGCTGCCGTCAACATTGACGGGGTAACCGGCGAAACTGGGACGGACGGAACGGCGATTATTCAAACCACAGCCAACGGCTCATCTATCGTAAGGGTAAACTATGGAGATTACCCTGCCAATATCTATATGAACAAAACCTACGACCCAAAAACTCTTACCTTAAACGACAAATATTACAGCTATCTCTATACCGACAGAAAAGTTTATCTGCCGGAGGATAAGATCGACATTTTCGGCGTAATCCGTGAGCGTTATAGTGAGTTTAAGCTGAAAGCCGGCGACAAGGTTACGCTTAAGCTTGGTGATATGCTGGAAATGCCTTTGACTCTTGATAAATACGGAAGCTTTAATGTAAGCATCCCCATAAGCGGCATGTACAGCCACATCGATGTTTCGGTTTACGTAAACGGTGACAAGCTGACGGAAAGTGAAATCTACTTTGCCGATTATTCAAAGGATAAATATATACTGACGGCCCAAAGCGACAGAACGGTTTATTTTGAAGAAGAAGCCGCCGCCGTGGAATTAAGTGTGACTACCTTCGACGGGCTTCCTATGGAGGGGGTTAAGCTTACAAACAATAGAAGCAACAATTTTTACATTACCGATGAAAACGGCCTGGCAATCGCTAATGAAAGTATACAGGCAAGCCAGTGGCGTAATGGCTGGACTCCTTACCATAGCAATATGTATTTTTACATCTCCGATTTGGAGGAAATGTCTCAAAGCGTGTACTTGCCAATATTTGTTATACCCAGCGACATTATGCTGGAGCATGAAATCCTCTCGGATAACGCCATTGATTTCAGCGCCAGCCATCTGGACAGGGACGCGCTTGAGGAATATTTCCGGTCGGAATCCGAAGTTATGCTTGAGCCCGATATATACAGGGGAAGCCCGGCGGATATAAGCTTTACGGTGGATATATATAAACACACCACTGAACGAATCAAAACCGGTGAACGGTATGACTTCATCAAAAAGATAAATGTTTCGGAATACACCTACAAATCCTCTGAGGAATTGTTTCACACCTACAACGCACATACCATAAACGGCAAGACGCGGCTGACAGACCTTCCCGTAAGCAGCAACCCTTTGGTATCCTATTACGCTGTGGTTAACTACCAGGATAAGAGAGGAGTACAGCAAAAAATAGAAATATACTACGGACATGAAGCTATAGGCTACGAGGAGCAGTCTACTAATAAGGAATATAATTTTAAATTAATTACCAGCCGGGATAATGATCCTTATGCCTACTTGAACAGATTAGGTCTGAACGAAACAGGCACTATCCGGCTGACTTACAGAGGAGCCGCGGAAGATGAGCTTATTACCGAGGGCAGAATCCTTACCGTAACCGCCGGAAATGAAATCATATCCACGGCTGTGGGCAGCCCCGCCGACCTCCCGTTTAAGTTTACAGAGCCGTGTATAAGCTCCGTAGAGGTTTTCGGAGCGTATTTTGACGGAAAGTATATTTTCCCAATACAATATCCTATGACGATCTCTTACGATTACAACGAGCGGGAGTTGGATTTCGATATTTCCTTCGATAAGGAAGCTTACCGGCCAGGGGACGAGGTAAACGCCAAAATAAAGGTGACAGACAAAGACGGCCGGCCCGTAAAAGCTCTGGTCAATGTAAGCGTTGTGGACGAAGCTGTTTTTGGCGAGCAAGGGCATAACGCGTATTTTTTGAATGACTATTATGGCAGCATTTGGAGCTATAACTACCAATACTATGTGTACGCCTCCTATACCCAGCATGATTTTATGTCGGAATTTGGCAGCGGCGCGGAAAAAGGCGGAGGAGGAGACAACGCTGAATACCGCAAGGACTTTCAGGATAACCCGGCTTTTGTATCTGTAGA
>Ga0153921_1001532_pt1 | contig 10213 bp, 3 predicted proteins | sample TSNJ005MetaG_FD_104691 | JGI IMG/M metagenome (GOLD analysis project Ga0153921, IMG submission 104691) | Attine ant fungus gardens microbial communities from New Jersey, USA - TSNJ005 MetaG | ecosystem: Host-associated > Fungi > Mycelium > Unclassified | place: USA: New Jersey, Brendon T. Byrne... | reverse complement strand
TTTAAGTGTGAAATTTTCAATGTACATAAAAAATAAGATGATTTACTTACTCACAGACCCGCCATGCAGGTGGTCAGTTTTCCTCGTAAATCAATGGTCAGTTTTAAGTATAAATCAATACATAGTTTTGCAGATAGGTCAACAAGTCCATCTTTTTTGCTTCCAGTATTACCTCCGGTTCGATATATGGCATTATTCATCACCTCCAGAAATGAAATAAGCCGACTGGTGATTAAACCAATCGGCTATGTAAACATATTCCTATATTTAAAGATTAAATGCAGTTGGCTGTATAGATGATATTAATCATAATAGGCAACTCGAGATTCTATACAATCTGCAGATTGTATGGATGATATATAATTATTACAATTAAGGAAAAGCTGCATCAAGTTGTTCTAGGGCTGTCACGATTTCATTTACCGTTTGTCTATCAAATTCTGCTCGATCCGCTTCTTCATGTGTGCCTTTATTCAAATACCTCCATTCTCTCGAATCGCCGTTTATGCCGAGCAGAGATTCAATCGGATGCAAAACAACATCTTTATTTTGATCAGAAAAATCTCCTTTTGCTATTTTATTTTTTAGCTGTTCTGTTAGATTTCGAAGCTCAATAGGAGCAGTTGCCGATCGCATCTTAATACTTAAGTTCCCATCTCCGTACTTATTTACATAGCACCAAATCTTTTGCTTTGCAAAAGATTCAAGAGCTTTTCTTGATTTATCTAATGAATCTCGAATCTCATTTTTTTCAAAGTGAGCACGTGAAGCGACAACATAATTTCGAGGGGCACAATTTGAATCAACACAGATATTTAAGTCTCCATTTTTGGGTAAAAACGCAAGCGCTTTGCTCTGCCGTACTTTTTCAGCTGGCAATAAATTTTGAATATCTTTAAAAAACTCTTCTCCGTGACAAGCTAAGATAATTTGTTTATCTTCAAAATACTTATCTTCAAAGATCGTCTTTCGTATGGATTCACGGTGGTCATCATCAATGGCATTTATTGGGTCATCAAATATGAGAAAAGGACAGTCTTCCTTAATATTCTTTGCTGCTAGTATTGCCAAGCCAATGCATCGGATATGACCTTCACTCAGAATATGTAATGCATCAAAAAAAGAAGTAGGTTCATTTTTAAAAGAAATTTTAAGTTGTTGATTTTGTTGAAGTGGTAGTTTAACTACTGCCAATTTCTCATACTCAGCATCTTGACGATTGAAAGCGTTATATAGCAAAACAATAGTTTCCCCTAAGTCTTTCACAAGTTGAGCGGGAAGATTATTATTATAAGTATTTATCATTTGAACAAAGATGGTATATGCATTCGCTATACTCTGATTTCTAGCAATAACATCTTTTTCAGTTGCAACCTCTTCGATAAGAAGAGCGTTTTCAATTTTAAAATTTTCTATTTCTTCGTTGGAATTTTTAATTGTTTGCGTTATTGAATCCCTACGAGTCTGAAGTTTTACAATTTTTTCAGCACATTTACGAAGTCGCTTGAGGTCGTTTTGTTTTTCAGTACGCAACTCCATAACTTTATCGATTTCTTTATCGGTATTTTCAATATCCTTTACTCGAGCTTCAACATACTGCCATGGCGTAAATCCATCTGTTAATTGCAGATGTAGTGAATCCCACCAATCTATTGTTACGCTTGTTCCTTCACCTATTTTAAAAGCTGAAAGTACATTATTGTCGGAAACTTTTAAACAACAAGTATCAATAATTGTTGATAGCTTAGTCAGTGTTTTGTTGATACTATTACCTTTTTCTTTAATCAATTCTTGTAATTCACCTAAATGTTGTAGCTTTTTTAATTCTGTATCTGCATAGTTAAAAGGATTGATTGTTACTTGTGAAAGCGGTGTCTGGCAAGCAGGGCACCGCCCACTATTGTTTTCTTTCACTTGAATAATTGCCTCATACAACTGTTTATACGAAACTTGCTGACTAACTTTTGCTAAATTTTGCTGTTCAGCCGCCAAATCCAGAATATTGGTCTCAAGAGATTGTTTCAAGATTTTCAGTTCTGAAAATGTTAGATTTTTTTTTGTTCCAATGTGTTTTTCCAGCTCTGTTTCAATTTGAGCAATCAACCCATTATTCCCGTTAGAACCATTTAACTCTAAAACCATTTGTGAGAAAGTACAATTGCACCGAAACTCATTAGCCAATGCTTTTTCTTCTTCATCTAACAAAAGTAGTTCCTCGGGAGCCTTTTCCAAATGTTGTTTGCAGCCAGCAAGAACTTGTTCCTTTTTACTTAATTCCTTCGCTTTTTCACCTTCAAGATCAATATATTTATCCATGGAATCTGTAAAATTACGGACAAACTCTGTAAAAGTGTCTAAACCAAAAAGCGTAGAAATAAGTTCCGTCTGCTTAGCAGGTACCTGTGCAGCAATTCTAGAAAAATTGTCAATTCGATTCTTTTCTATAAAGCAGAATCGATATAATGATTCGTTCTCAGTAATAGGAATGTTAGTTTCTTCCTTTTGCATACCTGTTAAAAGTGGCGGAATAAAATCCCTAGTATGTGCATTTTTAAAATAATCATCCTGATTACGGAATCTTTTACTTTCTGCTTCGGTAACATTGCCTAGTAAAGCGTACTCTAGCGCTTCACAAAAACTCGATTTTCCTGTACCATTGGGGCCATATATCAATACCAGTTTGCTAGCAAGGTCAAAATGGGTCTGCTTCTTGAACCCGCGAAATGGACCTACAGTAAGGCTTTCTATTTGAGACAATGGGAAAGTTCGTACTGCTTCATGTTCTTTAGTTCGCTGAATGTTTGAGCAAATTGAATCCCAGTTCTCCTTTGCCAAATCTACCGTTTTCTTAATCCTCTGTCCATGTGCAGTTGAAAGAGGAATTAATATTTGCAAGTGTACCTGCACGAGGTTCGCAATTTTTCGCACATCATCTGATACGTCACTAGTGACGAGCGTTTCCAAAAACCTCTGATATTCAGTCTTAATCATAAAACTATTCTCCTCCGCTCTTTATATATCAACTCAAATCTTAGGTGTATATTATATCCATAATTTTACACCTGGTTGAATTGCTAATTATTTATCAAAAGCACACCCATCATACACATAATGGGCAATTCAAAATTCCCAAAAAATCTGATTAATATGGATAATGCATAACAATATTTCTAAAAGTAACTGGTTTTTTTATTACGTATATTGTCAGTATGAAATTAAATTAGTCTTTTTTTTAATATTTCACTTAGCGCTTCAATGTCGTTACTAGCAGAGTTGATATAATCAGAATCAGGTATTTCAATTCCATGTACTAAATTGTTCCGCACTCGTCTGAGGTATTCATATTCGCTTGCTTGTTCCTCAGTAAATATTTGAAGATTAAGTAAATCTTTTTTTCTCGTTTTATATTCATCAAAAGCAGGGCTAATTTTTTTAATTGTGTTTCTTAGGAGGACTTCAAAATCAATCCATGCTGACATGAAGCATCCTATTGCTACATTACCATCTTCTGCAATAGACGTATTTTTCAATTTCTCATCACCAAGAATCGAATTATAGGTATTATAACGATCCTCATCTGCCACTATTATTTGATCAATTATTTGTTGAGTTAAAGAGCGCTTCTCCATATTTGCATCAGCTTGAGAAATATATTGTGATATAGCCCCTGGAGAGTTTATCTCTAGTCTTTTGATAAGTTGAAATAGGACGCTTACATCTCCTAGCATTGGTTCAATGTCGCTATTTAACAACCGTTTTGTTTCTTCAATTAAGTAAGAGGCCAATTCATAATGATTAGAAAATCCCCTCTCTGATTGAGCCACTCGTTCTTCAATAGCCTTTTGAAGCCTTTCAAGAGCAATCTCGCCCGTTAACACCAAACCATTAATTTCATCTAATATCGCATTCTCGCTCTCTGAAATGCCGCCTTGCATAGGTTTATATACAAGATCATGTTCTACCTCAGACCAAGCATGCATTAATACGGACGCTACCTGTATCTCAATTCTGGCTTCACAATAGCGATTTTGAAGTTCATCTTGGAGCGATGGCTTCATTCTCACCCTATAATGTGTTGCCCAATATCCAGAAAACCTTTTTTCGTAGCTTGGATTTGTAGTACCATTAAAAATTTTAGGATCCTGTAAGAGCAAAAACTGATCATTAATAATTTTGTCTACTTCATTTCGTTCACCAGGAAAATACAATGCAACACGTATTCCCGATAAATCAACGATATCTTCATAAATGTCACCGAGTGACGCGTATACCTTTTTATCGTTTCGTTTTCTTATTTTATCTTCAAGACGGTTAGGGCTTTTTGCGCGTGATGTTACTATCGCTCTGATACCAGAGGCACCAAGTCTATTCTCAAGTTGTTGCGCTCCTATTCTTCCAGCCATTTCGTAAAAATCAAATTCCTTTTTATATTGTGAAAGGAATTGTTTAATTAATTCATCCATAAAAAATATCACCATCTTTCGTTAATCAATAATCATAATAAATTAGAATTCAACCATTATTTAATACCAGATATAAACAAACTGCGCAGTTCAATTTTATTGGCACTTCGGGTTTTGCATATGGTCACGTCAAATACTGAGATCCAAAATTATCTTTTTCACTTCCTTTATTGAATAACGTGATATATCGCTAGGAGTATTGATTAAATCTAAGTTTTGTAATAGTGTATTGCAAAAGCATCTGAAATTTAAGTTTTCCATATTTAAATCTAAAAGCTCATTTAACATTTTAATAACTGATTGTTTATTATTGCTGCTTTGCGCCACACACTCAAATGCTTTCATTAGATATCCATAAAGACCAGAACTTGATGCATCTTGAAAGTCGTCACTAAACAAAAGTTTGGCTAATTCTATAAGATGAGGAAGCAAATCGATGTTATCAATATCTGATAACGAACTTATTGCAGAGTTGTGCATGGAATCGGTTTCTGCTTTTTTGTCTCTTTTAAGAATTTCTAATAACTGATTAACCCCAAAACTGTTATTCATTTTTATAAGAATAAATAGATATCTATTGTTTTGAGAATAGTCAGATTGCTGCTTATACCTCTTTATTATTTCCGTGATTAACTCATCATCACGATATTGCATAAATTTGTCGGCTATTTTAAGCATTAACATATCATCAGAATAAGGCATGAGTTTTTGATATAAATACATCTTTGAACAAACTTGATGTAAGTAATCTAATGATACTTGCTTGCAATAATCGTCAGCCTGAGCATTTTTACATACCGCTACTGCAAGATTAATAGCAGCTTTGCTTTCTATTTCTTTGCAAAATTCTATATGTGCAATGTAGACGTCGCTTTTTAATTCTCTGTGCTCAATATTATATTCAACACGTTTTTTAATTAAAATTTTATCGCTTACTTTTTCATTGATATAAGAGGTCAAACTTAGTTTATTATCATAACTAAAAAGTAATGGTGGGATCATTAGCATATCTAGCAACTTATCATCACTACAATTAAACTTAAAGTACATCATAAAAAACGCTACTACGAGATGCTCAAAGTAGTAAGTTATTGTGTTGTCATTTTTGTATTGATATGCTATATTAAAGTCTATTTCACAAATTTTGCTATCACAAAAATCTTTAATATACAGCACTTGTGAGCTTGAAATTTCAACTGGAAACCTTTTTTCTTGATTAACTAAAACATTGTAAATTTCGTGAATTGAGATACGTTCCCATCTTTGTGAATTAATATCAGATATAATCTCAGATACTTTCTTATCTTTTTCTTTATATCTGCGATATACTCGATACTTAATACGATCTAAGACATATCGTTTTTCTGTTCTCTTAAAATCGATATGAATAAGCTCCTCAATTGTTAAATCAGGTTTTTCTGCGATAACAATTAGCTCATCTACAAGATTTAGATAATCGTTTTTATCGAATAGAGAGTCGAAATATTTTTGATTGCCTTCTTTACGCAATTTATCATAATCTAAATGTTCAAAAATCCTAATCGTAATATTATCTTTTTCCTTTATTAACGCTGAAAATTCTTCAAAATATTCAGAGTCTTGCGGCATTCTTTCAACATAAGTAATAAAAGCATATTTATTATTAAATTTATCTGCAATATACATATCTTTCAAATATACTACGTGCTTATTGTTAAGCATATCTCTAATCTGAGTTATAAAATAATTATTATCAATCTGGATAATGTAATTAAGCATTTTTTCTACAGTATCTGTATTTATAAAAAAAGCCTTCATACTTTCAATCTGACTGCTATAATAGTGTATTAATGCTTGTTCAAACACGGTTAACACCGATTTTAGAATATCTTTATTGGATTTGTATAATTCAGAAGCATGACTGCAGGCACATGCAAATATTTCATCTTTCTCTGTAATATGGTAATCGGTCTTTTGTGCAAAAAAATCGAACACCTCTACTAGCGCATCATATGAAGTAATATTCTTTAACCCGTTTATAAGATAGAAATAATCTACATCGCCTATTCTATTTAAATTTGATAGGAAATATCCAACATATTTATCTTGATTATTAGAAATATAAAAGTAGTAGTGTAAATCATTTATTATGCATTGTTCTTCACTGTCAAGAAATATTGCTGCTATTTTAAGAGTCACATTATCATCTTCATAAAGTTTGAGATCTGCCAATGTTCGTATTGCTCTAGCTTTTTCGTAATCCCTCACACTCTCATCTACGCAGAAATCTATCAGAACTTCTTTTACTTTATCTTTGCTATTATTTTCTAGCTCGCCAAAGTGAGATAGCATGGAAATGCAAATTCGAAGTATTTTAAACTGCTCCACACTTCTGTTTTTTCTATCTTCTATTTCGTATAGTAAATATTCTAACGTTTCATCGCATTTTCCGAAATGAACTAAATCATATTCATTAAAGTAGTTGTCATTAAACCATGTGTTATTTTCCTTAAGCGTATTTATTATTTTCTTAAACAGTCGTATCCTTGTTTCTTTGTCCAATTTGTCAGGCTCGCTATTAATAATTATTTGTGGTGCATTTTCTATTATCCAGTCTCTAAAGTCGTCTTCTTTTTTCATAGAGATAAGGAATGTAGCTGTATTAATGCAGTTTGGCAAGACTTTATACTGATCTATTTCCTTATAAGCAATATAATTTATTATTGAATCCAACTCAAAGTTAGACATGAATTTTGCAGCAAGATATTCACGGAAATTGTTATGTTCAAATTGCCAGTTGTTTTCTGTTGTTTTACACCATATGCCATTGCATTTTAACAAATCTTGATCATCTTTATTTATAAGCTGCTGATATTCGCTGTTAGACAAGTAGTTGCGTTGTAGTAATTGCATAGCAAAAGCGAGTTGCCTAAGATTTTCATTGATCCGATAACTATATTCTTTCAGTTCAATTAAACTATATTTACTGCTGTCAAAATTAAACCTGTCATCAACAAGTATATCCATTACTTTTGCCATTTCGGGCAATGAACCATCTTTTTCGAATCGCTTCATTAGTCGAACGAGATAAAAGGGTATTGTATACAGCTGTTTTAACTTTTTTGTGTTCACTTCTTGAATAAACTTATTGTATTTATTTTGATTCAAAACTGAAATAAGATATTCATTTGCATCATTATTAGTGAATGGATAGATGCCATACTCTTTAAAATTTATTAAAGTACCAGATAAGTTGTCATCTTCAGAGCTTTTGACATAAAAATTCTCGCGTGAAGATATAATAATTTTAATGTAATTATAAATTGATGCAAAATCTCTTATTCTCTTGATAAATGTTGTTCTTGCATTATCATCGGATGTTAATTCGTCGAAACCATCAAAAATAAGCACAAGTTTATCTTTTGGCATCAATTCGAAATTAATGCCATCATAATTATTTGAAACGAGAGTTTCAATATCTTGATCAATGTAGGTATTAAGGGTAATTAGCACTGGATAAAAATCATGGCTATCTTGACTAAGTAAGAATGCCAGGTTTTCAAGTTGTTTTGATTTGCCACAACCCGCACCAGCTAAAAGCACAACCTTACTTTCTTGAAGTTCAACATCTATGAGTTGTTCGCCTATATTTTTCGATAAAAGTCTAGAAAACAAATCTGTTTCAACAGGATGTCTCCCTACTTTCATTGGAATATAATTATCTGGTTGAAGATAAAGCTTTTTTTTAAAGTGAATTTTATCCGCTATTGATTGGAGTTTATCAGAGAGACCAAGAACATCAATCCATGGTTTACCTAAATAGTCTTGGATTATCTGCGGATATTTTATTGCAATACTGTGTAAGTAATTAGAATCATAAACTCCAAATGCTATTCCCTCTTTTCTTAATATACACGTTTGTTTTAAAATTTCATCACTTAACTTGGTATCGTTAACGGGGTGTGCAATACATATATAGAAGCACTTTGCTATATCTTTCCACTTTCCAGCTAAAAACTCTCCTACGGCTGTTTTAAGATCGCTTTCTGTGAATTTAGCGTAGTGCTTTACTTGCCATACTGTGATATTATCTTCTGTGGATAAAATATCAATACCAAATTGCGTTTGACCCTGTCTTCCATATCTATGTACTGTGCCATTTAAGCCTTTTTCATAAGCAAAAAGGTCTTCACAGAATGCTTCAAATTTATCCCAATCAAAAGCTGAGAGCGGAATTTTTTGATTTAAAGATAAACTAGGCAATGGGATTATATTTTGAGTAACCATTCCGCTCATTTTTTTACTCCTTTGATAAGGCGACTAAAAATATCTACTAATATCGCAGTTATATTATCCAGAATTTAACTCATGCTGAATTTCGCATTATTGCTAATATAGTGCAATTAGCGGAGTCCACTAAGGATTACATAATAACCACAAACCATTTCCGCAATTTATTAACTATTATATACCAAATCTCACCATACTTCAACATATTTAAGGCGGCACTGACAATCGCCAACACCGCCTAATCAGAGCCATATATGAAGCATGGAACATATCGTTCATATCCATCAAAAGCGCCTCTTCAATTTTATTTGCCTTACATGATACGCTCATTAAAAGCATTTACAAAGGTGCAAATCTACCGTTCTATGCCCTTATCTCTTTTCGGCTCGTCATCGCCGATATCCGGCTCGCCGTCGATCAGCTCATGGTCTTTCTCATCCATGTTGAGCAAGATATTAAGTTCATCCAGACGCTTCGATTTTTCCTGCAAGGCTTCCTCTTGCAAAAATGGTTGCTGTGCTTCGATCTTTGCGTTTTCAAATTGCGTTTTTGTGTTTTCAAGCTGTTCCTCACAGGTGATCAGCTTCACGGCTAAGCCCTCCAGAGCATTATCCAGACGGGTGATATTGCCGTGAATATCACTGCCGAGAGATACCATATGGCTGAGTTCATTTTTCAACGTGATGCGGTACTCTTTGGCAAAGGTATCAAAGGATAGCTCCATCTGAAAGCCCCGGTATTTCCCCAATGGAACGGGATCAGGGGAGGTCATTTTTTTGCAGGCTTCAATGATGGCCTTACCAGCTTCGGCTTTTTCGGCATGGGTAACGCCGTGAATGGTCATGGTCGGGAAATTCTCTTTATCAACGGGCGTGTTTGTACTTACAACCTCAATATCCGCCTTATATCCAGTAATGCGTTCCTCCGCCTGTTTAATCTGCCGGGGGAAGTGCTTGATCACCTGATCCTCCAGCGCATATTTCTGGCTCAGGTGATTGGCCTTCAGCATTTTCAGCCGTGCCACTTCCACGTCCAAATCCATCTTCTCCTTAATATGGGGATTGCCTGTAGCCAATGCCTTAATCTCGGCATAGGAGAGGGCGGTTTCGTCAATGTCCTCGGCAGACCGAACAGGGGATTTACTGGTCATAATCTGCGATATGAAGCGCTGCTTATTCTCCACAAGCTGATAGAGATAGGCGTCGAAGGTGTTTTCTGTCACATAGCGGAACACTTCCACTTCTTCGTTTTTATTGCCCTGACGCTCAATCCTGCCTTTGCGCTGTTCCAGATCTGACGGTCTCCACGGGCAATCAAGGTCATGGAGGGCGATCAATTTGTCCTGGACATTGGTGCCCGCGCCCATTTTCTGCGTGGAACCAAGCAGGCTGCTGATCTGTCCGCTGCGCACCTTGGCGAATATCTCTTTTTTCTGAATCTCCGTTTTTGCGTCATGGATAAAAACAACCTCGTTTTCTGGA
>Ga0153921_1001530_pt1 | contig 10220 bp, 12 predicted proteins | sample TSNJ005MetaG_FD_104691 | JGI IMG/M metagenome (GOLD analysis project Ga0153921, IMG submission 104691) | Attine ant fungus gardens microbial communities from New Jersey, USA - TSNJ005 MetaG | ecosystem: Host-associated > Fungi > Mycelium > Unclassified | place: USA: New Jersey, Brendon T. Byrne... | reverse complement strand
TGTGTGCAGGTACTGTGGGGGCAGTATTATATGCTTTGCTGCTTTTATTTTTCAGTGACCGGCTGGAAACAGACTATATGTCCCAGTGCCGCCGTACCCTGGGACGGCCTGGTGTCCTTTTGTTTGGACTGTGCTATCTGATCAGGTATTTTTTCAGCAGCGTCTTTGTTCTGACTTTATTTACCACCATTATTCATGAGACCATTTTACCAAATACGAATCTCAAGGTGATTCTGTTATTTTTGTTTTTGATCTCCATTCACTATGGTTCCAGGCAGTTTGAGGTGCGGGCACGGCTGGTGGAGGTTTTATATTTTATTATCCTGATTCCTCTGGGCCTGCTGTTCTTGTTAGGGATTTTCAACATCAATCTGGTGAATTTATTTCCGCTGATGACTGCTCCGCCGGCTGCCATTACCCAAACCGGTTATCTTGTGCTGCTGACATACTCGGCTCTGGAAATGCTTCTATTTACCGCCCCATCAGTTACTGATCGGGAATCAAAGGAAACAAAGCGTAATAAAGTACTTCAGGCAATTCTGCTTTGCGGCATTTTTAATCTGTTGATCTATGTTGTGGTAGTCGGACTTCTGGGCACGACCGGTGCCACCCAGAATGTCTGGTCGACGGTTTGCGTGATGCAGACAATTGAGATTCCCGGGGGCTTTGTACCACGTCAGGATGCCATCATGCTGGCGCTTTGGATGGGGAGTATTTTTACCATTATCAGCACCCTGATCTTTTATCTTTGCTTCATTACGAAAGCAATCACCGGCTGTCGCCAGCAGCGTTATATTCTCTGGTTTTATACGATCGCTTTATTTGTCTGCACGATGAAGCCGCTGCCACTGCAAATGCTGTATCATTATTATGGATTGTATCTGGCTTATATTGGTTTTCCGCTGTCGATCCTGCTGCCATTGCTGCTCATCTTAGTGGCCCGTATCAAAACCAGAGGGGAGATGTCACATGAAAAGAACCCGCTTAAGGCTTAGGGGCCGGTTGGCCGCCATCATCCTGCTGTTTGCCTTTACATTAACCGGGTGCGCCGATATGGTGGAAATCCAGGAACGGGATTTTGTCATGGCCATGGGCATCGCCTGGCAGGAGGAATATCAGTTTACTTTTGCGCTGCCCGATCTGGATGCCGTGACCGGTCAGTCGTCCGGCAGTGACCAGGACCGTCTGGTCCGGACAATTCACGGCGCCACCTTTCCGGAAATCGAGGAAACTTACAACCGTACTTCTAAGAACCGCCTGGATTTGCGTCATCTGCAGGCCATTGTCTTTGATGCTTCGGTATGTACCAACCCGGCTAAGATGAAGGAAATTCTGGAGGCAATGAACGACCATTATGAATTATCTCACAATGTACTGGTCTTTTATTGTCTGGGTAATACCAAAGATCTGGTCGGGATGGAAGGCAATCTGGATAGCAGCATTGGCGATTATTTAAGAAAGATAAATAAGAATAATCAGCGGGACGGGGTGGACAAAGTGACCATTGGACAGTTGATTACCGCTCAGGAAAACAACACTACGATTGCCATTCCGGTGATTGATCAAAGTGAAGCTTCGGTATTTTTAGATGGCAGTGTCCTGTTTCAGAACAATCAGACGGTGCGGTATTTAAACCAGCCGGAAAGTGCTCTGTATCACCTGATGAAAGGAGAAGGAAACGGCTATCTGTTTCAGTTGTCGGGGAATACGGTTATCAAGGTTACTGCAGTTCGCGATAAACTTTTGTATGAGAACCGGACGGATGGGCCTTATATAAAGCTTACCCTTTCGGGCACAGGACAGGTTATGCCGAAATCCCATGGGGATTCACCGTCTCTTGCCGGAGAATTTAATCAGTTGCTGGCTTCACAGATTCAGGAAGCGATGATGCCGATTCTGCTGGAACAGCATCTGGATTTTTTGAACCTGTATGAAAAAAGCAGTTATCGGCAACGAGATGTCTGGATGCGGTATCAGGGGGAGACGGGGAAATTTACGGATGAATTGACGTTGGAAATTGTGGTTGATTTTACATTGTACTAGTACTGCCTTGCGTAATTAATGCTTAATAGAGTGCCTGATATCTGCATCAGAAGCGTGTCTGCGAATCGGCGGCGTAGTGGACCCTACGGCTAGATTCGCAGGCACGGTTCTGATGTGGATAGCGGGTGCTATATTAAGCATTAATTGCGCAATGCAGTACTAGCGGCTGGATTGTTGGCATGATCTTGAATATCCGAAATAATACGATAACAGATGGTGATTCGGTAACCGCCACTATTTTTTACCAGTCCATGTGGTTTTACTGATCTGGTAAGTATCGGGATCTCTGTAATCATCAATGGTCCGAGTTATGCTGATACACCTAATTGTGTTAATTCTACTCTGGGAGCTGCATAATAAAAATAGGAAGTGAAATTTATGTTTAATTGTTGTAATAATGATAATACGTTCCTGCGTTGTGGAGGATGTTGTGGAAGATGTTGATCGAGATTGTGACTGTTCATGTCGTGGACGACGGGGACCAACCGGAGCGACAGCACCATATATTTATGCACAACTCTTACCCTGAAAAAATCGGCCGTCTTATATGGCCACATTCTCTGCAAGGGTTAGGTCGTTGTGGTTATTCTCAATGTACTCCATCACGTGCCTGTGCTGGTCCGCAAAGTTAAATTCAATCGTAAGCTCGCCGCCTTCATGCACATAAATGGTATTGACAAAAGCATTTGTCCTTTGACTTGTCTCTGTATGTCCGGCAGCAGTAGTACACATGATTTTTTGAAGCCTTGCGCGTCATGGCTTTTTTACAATCCGCGCAGCGCAGGAATCCTGAAAACAAGTATACTTCCCGCTTTTCGGGCGCTGTCCGCATATCGCGCTGCTGCAAGCCCTGTGCTTTGTCAAAGGTTTCGCTGTCAATGATGGGTTCGTGCGTATTGGGAACTACATACCATTCATCTTCAGGCACATTGATTTGCGTATGCACCTTGTAACTCTTAATCCTGTAACGCCCCTGCACCATGTACCCAATATAAGTTTTGTTAGACAGGATTGACTTGATTGTGCTGGACGACCACAAACCGTCATTTTTGCCGGACTGAGGACTTTGGTACTTCATTCCCTTGCTTTTCTTGTATGCCGCCGGGTTAGGAACGCCTATAGCATTCAGCTTTTTCGCTATCCCTGTCTTGCTGTACCCCTCATTGACAAACCATGAAAATATGTCTTTCACAATCTGCGCGGCCTCCTCGTCGATAACAAGGGAGTTTTTATCTTCCGGATCTTTTGCATAGCCATAAGGAGCAAAAGCGCCGATAAACTCACCTTTACGCCGCTTCATATCAAATGTGCGGCGAATATCGTCGGAGGTTTTCTTGCAATAGCGGTCATTCATAACGCCGGTGATCGGCACGTCAAAACCGCTAACGGATTCGGGGTTGAGATAGGAGACGATTTTAGGCGAACCTATCGTGATAAACCGTATGTTGTGCGTTGGAAAGAAAGTTTCAAGAAAATATCCTTGGTCGGAGTAGTTACGGAAAGCGCGGGCTAAATCCTTTACGACAACACAGTTTATCCGGCCATCCTCAATATCTTTCATCATCCGTTGGAAATCGGGACGCTCATAGTCTGTGCCTGTCACGCCGTCGTCGATATAGTAATCGACGATTTCATACTGCTCATCTAACGCTTCCACAAACTCCTTTAGGATTTTCTTCTGGTTTACCACGCTCAAACTTTCGTCGTTCCCATCCTCCTTTGACAATCTGATATAAAGTGCGATTTTCCAAAGGACGCTACTGCTCTTTAGAGAATTATAGGCTTTTCTTACTCGTGACATTGTACCTCCAATCCTCTATAATCACAGTACGATTATAGCATATTCCGCATATGACTTTACGCTTTAAAGTGATGAATTAAAAATTAATTATCTATTTTTCAGGCCGGTAAAGTAGCTTTTTATTTTGATGTTCAGGTCTTGGCTGCTGGATGAAAAACATACCCGCACAGGTGTATCCCCGCATAAAAAGCAATAGGGGTTTTTAATCTGTTCAATATAACTCTGCATACGCTCTGATATAGGCAAGTCGGCGTCTATACTTACGCCGTTTATATCAACCAGCGTATTTCTGTCAATCTTATCTATCTCCATCCGGCTCATCTCATCCAGTTGTTTGACGCTTGGCATCTTCCCTCCCTCCTTACGGGAAATATGTGATATATAAGCGTATGCGTATCCGCTTGTACGATATTCAAGGCAAAAGCCCGCGTGCGGGAGCGCGTCACTACTACGGTGGGCGTGACCTCTATTGCCAAACTTTTGAGTAGTAGCCTGAAAAAAATATTGAAAAACGCAAAAAAGCCCGACTGAACAAAGTCCAATCGGGCGCAAGGTTTATTATTGCATGTTACATGATGTACAGTTTCATATGGCTGGCCGGAATATCCCGTTAAGAGAACAAGGCTTTTTTATTTGGCGGGTTTCCCCATACTTTTTTTGCAAAATGTGATCACTGTTCGAGTAGCCAATCTACCGTTTCTTCATCCAAAGAAAAGGACTTCACCATCTTTTTCTTGATAGCTTCGTCATCCATGCCATTTTCCCACATTTTACTCCGGCTATTGTTTGTTTTGTGAGCTGTTCCAGCCATTCGACGCATCACTAAGGTGCCAGGGTGTATCCTTAATGAAGTCTATGGCTTTTTGCCCGAATATAAGCCGAATTAAGCCAAGAATAGGCGATACTATCACGACAGTTCCGACAAGAGCCAGCACCATAACAAGCGGTACTAAGATAAACTGCGGGAGATTTGACCCCCATGCTGCCGCGTTGGTTAAAAAAACTTCGATGCTTTGTAATAGATTACTCATTTTTCTAAACTCCTTTCATCCCTAATGAATTGATTTACTTGTTCCTGTTATTGATGTGACTTATCCCTTTTATCATGCCAATCGTGCCAATAGTCGCACACGCCATGATAACCGGCACCAGTAAAATCATCACTTTCCCCACCACCTTTTCAAGTATTGTCAGAATTATAATGCTTGATTTGCAATTCATCCAGCCACCCGTCTTTATGCTTCGACAATATATAACCGATTACTGATATACATAACGCTCCAACGGTATCAATTATCAAGTCTTTCATTGTGTCAACAAGGGCTGTTTGGCCAGCAAGCAGTTCGCCGGTTTCAAGTGCATATTTTTGCATGTTTGTATGTAAAAAATGATCTGCACAAAATTCGTAAATTTCCCATATCGTGCCAATGGATACGGCAAAACAAAACGCAAACAGCGCAATGAACGCCGGGCTTAACGATAAAGGAACTGCTTCCGACTTATTCAATAAGCCAATAATCGAAAAGCCAATCGCACACAAGGCCATCCCGCTAAAAGCGTGTAATATGCTATCCCATTGTGGAACACGGTAATAAAAGGAATGAATTTCACCCAAATATATCGCGCAATACAAGAATACCGCGTAAACAATAACCATCTTTGACGGGATATTTAACTGTATTTTGCGTTGCAGAAATCCGGGCAGCACCATAGCCAAAGCACCCAAAAGACATTGTAGGAGCATTAGCACATAATCGCTTTTTACCCTGATATGCGCGGCTGTCGCAATGCTTGTAGGCGCTGTGATCATTCTTCCCGCAACGAAAACCGCCGAACCTATAAATGTCAGAAACATACCTATCGTTAATCGTCTTATCTTAAACGGTAAGTTCATAGCCGATAATCACCACCTTGCATGTCTGTTAGCCTTCCTTATTGAAAAACCATGATGGCAAACATTACTCCGACACTTGGCGGAAAAAACCGGGCATTTTTATAAGTGCCGGAGTAATATCAATCACATTCTTGTTTATGCAGAAAGCAACGCATTGGCCTTCTCGCACACTTCGTAGATTGCGTCGTACTGCTGGTCAATGAGTGGGGACGCCTGTGTGCTTTTCTTTGCCTGAATATGCCGGTAATAGAAATATGGTGTGAGCCATCCGATAAAGGAGGGAATGGCCAGAATGATACAGAGCGGCATATTTCCCACAAGATAGCTGAACACAGAACCCGCCATGAATGCCATTCCAACGATGCCTATGCCATATGCCGTGGCTCTGGCTCCGGCAGTTTTGGATTTATCCAGTCTCTTGATTTCCTTGGCACAGTTTTCAAACTGGCGCTGCAACCGATTAAGCTCTGCTTTGTTTTGGATTTTACGATCACGTTTAAACTTAAGCTTCACAGAGAGACCCCCATTAAGGGATGGAGTGGTTTCTTCCAGCATCCAGCCAAAATTCGTGCAGCTGTCTGCGTATATCGATTCCATTTCACGTTTTACCGTGATATCCATATATTCGTATCCTACAAAATTGTTTGGGTTTCTTGTATATTCACTCATGAATATTTCTCCTTTCATAATGCAACGTATTTTTTCTAAGGAATACGTCAGATAACAGCGGCCGATTATTGCTTCACATAAATTGCATTATTTGTGGTCTGCAAGTTCAGGTTTAGCTTGTTTGTGGCCGTTTCGTAGCCATGCGTTCGCGCCTCCATATAGTTTTTTTCGTTCACCTGATATTCCAGATTGTCGAGTTCGCTGAAGATACCGCCGATTGTGGTGGAAGCGCGCAGCTTGCATTTGAGTTCCCTGTACGGGAGGTATATGGAAATCTGTCCGTTTGTGGTTATCGCGTCTATGCTGCAAACCACCTCCTGCTCCTTATAACCTAAATTGTCAAACCGCAGTGGCGAATCCGAAGTTTTGGCATAAAGCTGTGCAATGTCCGAGTCTTTGATGTCTATCTTCGCATTGTTCGTCACCAGTCGGGCGTGAAACGCGTCCACTTCGCCCAGTGATATTGGGGAGTATTTGGTTTGCGCGTCAATTTCCCGCATTTTCACATCGTCTAACGCAATAGGTGCGTTCTTGGTTTCACAATACAAGCGTTCGCCTTTGGTATGAAAAACCCTGATTGACTCGTTCTTTGTGCTCAGTTTGATTTCTTCGGCCTCTATATCGTCTACTGAAATGGGCGCGTTTCTATTTTTTAGGCGTATGCTACCGACATGCACCATTTCAGGTATACGGACGATTATGCTCAGTAAATATAGTGCGTTATCATCATAACTCAAGCTAAAAACGCCGTTTTCCTCCGTAAATGTAAGACGTGGGTTCCAGCGACTTTTCGTCTTGTAATACGCTTCTACTTCTATTTTATTCCCGACATAGGACTTCAGCCTCACAGGTGCGTTTTTACCCTCAAACACAAGCTCATGTATACCATCGACGATATTAGAGCTGGATGTAAACTTCTCATGGCTCGTACCAAACATTAATTCATCTGTTGAAAACAGCACATTCCGCGTTGTTTCCTCCATAGCGGAGCGCAGGTCGTTGATCCAGCCAAAATCCGGCCTCGGATGGTGTGGTACTAAATGATCCCAATCATGCGAATAAAAGCGGTAGGGATGTTCATTGTCGCTCTGCACCTGCCTGAGCAGCGCCATCGCTTCCTCGGTTGTAATTTTTCCTTCCCTTAACATTTCCAGTATTTTAAGCTTTTCTTCACTCATTGCTTAGTTCTCCCGTTCCAAATAATAATAACCAAATTGCAAATAACCGCTATAATACTACCGATCAGCCCTCCGACACCGACTCCGATAAGCGAATTAATCAACGGGGCATGAATCACATGAATACCGGATCTGATAAGAGCATCACTCATAACAATACCGTTACCGGTAAAGAAGCCTATCAACCCGCCGACAGTAACTCCAAGCAGCGTAAGTCCCGCATGAATAGGGAACAGCGTTCTCCATATTGATTCCCTTGTGGCTGTGCGAACATCGTTGACCCAGCTGATATCCGGCCTTAGCGGATGTGCCGATAAATCGTGCAGGTAAGAACGGCTTGAGTGCGCCTCATTTCCCAGGTACTTCAACAGTTTGCTTGCCTCCTCAGCCGTGATTTTTCCCTCGCGCAACATATCCAATATTTTATTATTTTCTTCGCTCATTGTATTTGCCTCCGTTTAGTTATTAGTTTGCGCTGCGCCTTATCGAAAAAGGGCAAAAAGTTTTCCAACACTTCAAAATCCAACTGATTATCCATAAAATAATGGATGATGAAATCTTTTTGCTCATGGTTCAAAAACAAAAGCATTTCTTCCAAAAAGTCAAACCTCTGCCGTTTCAACAAAAGCAGTACGATCTCGGCGCGTATGGTACGCGTCATAAACGGTATTAGGGTTTCCAATACCTCATAATCGCCGTTTTCAGCCACACGCCTAATGAGCCTTGCCCGCTGCACCGTGTTTAGGTACTGCAAAATGTCGTCTACCACAACCCCATAGCCATCCATGTTGAGCAGAATATCCAACAGAATATCTTTTTGCCGTGTACCCAGCGCCATGAAAATATCCATTGGAATACTTAGTTCCTGAACAGTTTTCGCTTTTTCAAACTCACCCAACACTTTTTCAAATATCTGTTCATCTACAAACGTGCTCAGTGTCTGCATGATATCGGCAAAATCGCTGTCCTGCCAGACTGTGCCTGCTGTTAAAATGTCTTCCACGGTTATACTGTACATTTCCGCAATCTCAGGCAACAGCGTAATGTCAGGCATGGATTCGCACCGTTCCCATTTTGAAACCGCCTGCGGCGTTATGTTCAGCTTTTCCGCCACATTCAACTGCGTCAGGGCGCTTTTTGTACGCATTTGCCTTAAATAATGGCTTATCTTGGATGTATCAACGATAACCACACCTTCTCTCTGATAACAACCCTATGTTTTAGCGAATACTCAACTTCCACCCTGCTCTGATCCCTGAAAGTGAGTGATTCCGGCAAACAAGGCGATAACCTTTTGTAATGGAAATCTGCCGCATGAGGAACGGAGATTTTCTTCACGGAAACTCGCAGAGGAAATTTGAACTTCCTAATACTGATTATACCAATCATCTTTTTGATTACAATGAACCATCGGTTGAGTTAGCGCAACCAGCGTCTTTTTACGGGATACTTTCTTGGGATCGGTAAATAGCCGGTGGGAGGTGAAGCCATATCTCCATCCTATCTAATAATCTCCATATTGCACGACTGGATCAAGACGAAATTATGGATACATGTGTTGACATTGTTTCTAATGTATATTATAATATGTAGTGAAAATAAAACAACCGTCAGATAGTTTGATTGTGAAAATAAGTAAACAAAATCAGTAAATGTGTCGATGAATTTTCAAAAAATATTATCTGTAAAAAGGAATGGGATTGATGAAAACAGACGCCCGCATTCGTTATACAAGGATGGTTATAAAAGACAGCTTCATAAAGCTACTTAAAAAACAGCCTATCAATAAAATAACCGTAAAAGATGTTTGCGAGTTGGCTGAAATAAACCGCGCCACGTTTTATAAGCACTACACGGATTGTTTCGACTTACTAAAGCAAATTGAAGATGTAATGATAGCGGAACTCCAACAGCTTATACAAGAGGGGCCGCATAAAAACCATGTGGATTTATTCAAAAAAATATTCAGTAAAATAAAAGAAGATCAAGAATTGTATATTGCTATCGCTTCGGAATACGGCGACACTACATTCCCCAATCGAATTTTGAATTTATGTTATGAACAGATGTACCCATCTTTGGAAATCCAATTCCCTATTATGACTAAGACAAAACAGGAATGGCTTTATTATTTTTCAGCGAATGGGTGTAGCGGGATTCTAAATCATTGGATAAATACCGGAATGAAAGAGGACGCTTCTGAACTCTCCAAATTTATGGGCGATTTACTAAGTTTAATAAGCAACGGATTTAATCAGACGGCTACCCGCCGCGCCACGTAAATAGTATTTTCCAATTCAAAGCTGCTGTAAAAGTGTTTACGGCGGCTTTTTTCTTTTGCGGAAGTTTGCCAATTCGGGACATTTCCACCGTAGTAGTTATAGAAGAACAGTCACTTAACAAGCATAGGAAGTGTATTGACACTTCCGTATTCTCTACTCCCGGCCCTGTGGGGCCTCCGTGGAAAATTGCTTGATGGGGACACCCCATACCCCGGTGGAGCGCGAAAAAGAGAGGTGCGCACCGATAATGCCGCTTTTTATAGAAATTATACAGATAAAAAAGATATTAATGGGCTAAAAAATAGTATTTCAAAAGCTAATGATCTATTAACTCTCTCTTTATCAACTGAGCA
>Ga0153921_1001529_pt1 | contig 10225 bp, 10 predicted proteins | sample TSNJ005MetaG_FD_104691 | JGI IMG/M metagenome (GOLD analysis project Ga0153921, IMG submission 104691) | Attine ant fungus gardens microbial communities from New Jersey, USA - TSNJ005 MetaG | ecosystem: Host-associated > Fungi > Mycelium > Unclassified | place: USA: New Jersey, Brendon T. Byrne... | reverse complement strand
TGTTTAACTCCGAGAAATAAGAAGGAATTTCCGAAAATTGTTCTATAATTTTTGGAGAATTTCGGCTTATTTCCGAAGGAGTTGCTTCTGTTCCCGCCGTTTATCAATTTTTAAGCCTGGGACAAAAATCCAAAGTGATTTTTGTCCCAGGCTCTTTTTTTATCTATTTTGGGTATTATGGGTAAACTTAAGATATTTTTGAAGTCCTTCTTGAATTGAATAAACGGGCGAAAAACCTAAGCCTTTCAAAGCAGAACTATCTGAAAGAGAATATTTTATATCGCCATCTCGTTCCTTTTGATAAGAAACTGGCAAAGGAAGTCCCACTAATTGGTTCATTTCTTCAATTAATTGATTAAGGGAAATGGCAACTTCGGTACCCACATTATAAACGTGTCCCAACGCTTCACTTTTGGTTGCTACTAAATCTAATGCAGTTAGGACATCCTCAATGTAGATAAAGTCACGTGTTTGCTGACCATCTCCAAATATTTGAAATTGGCTCGCTTGCCCTTGTTCTAACTGGATATAACGATCCATCAAAATGGACAGGACACCAGAATAGGGTGAAGAAGGATTTTGATTGGGACCATAGACGTTAAAGAAGCGAACTGCGCTCGTGGGTACCCCGTGTAAATGGTATTCATTGAGAACATAACGTTCAGCAGCAAACTTATCAATAGCATAGGGACTCAAAGGGCAAATCACCGAAGTTTCTCTTTTAGGCAACGTTGGCTCTGCACCGTAAACGGCTGCCGACGAAGCAAAAACAAAACGTTTGAGCTCTTTTTGATATTTTTTTATTGATTCCAATATTTTCAATACACTTAAAAAATTGACCTCGTGGGTCTCTAGAGGCTGTGCCACAGAACTTGCCACGCTTGCCACGGCCGCAAGATGAAAGATATACTCAAACGAATGCTTTGAAAGTACTTCGTCCAATAATTGCTGATCCGTCACACTTCCTTTAATAAAAACCAACTGCTCAGTTTGTTGCAAATTTGACACTCGCCCCATGGACAAATCATCAATCACAAAAACTTGATACTGTTGACTATAAAAATTAGCCAAATTAGAACCAATAAAGCCAGCTCCTCCAGTAATTAATAGTTTCTTCACCTCTTTGCTTCCTCTCTTTTTTAATTTAATTCCACTTTTTTCGTGTTATTTTCTCTTTGGAATAAAAAAATGCAATATCGAATGAACACATAACTTACAATAGCCACAGCTAATAAAAGTTCAAAAGTAGACAAAATATTTAGCAGACTCGTTAGGCCTACCTTTTCTGCAAATAAAGGTTTAACTTTGACTAATGCTGTCGCAGAAATCACTAATGGGAATGTAAAGGCAGCATAACTTGGATAGAATGTCACTTGCATAATTTTATATAGATTCACTACTACAATCCCATAAATACATTGAGATAAAATTAGCAAGAAAACAACTAATGGCATATACAAATGACCACCCATTGAAATATAGCCAGCTAAACATAACGAACCTGGCGCTGTCATAATCGTCAATAAAGGAATGGTCGATTCAGGCATTTCTTTCGACTTCGTAATTCTCTTGATTAAAATTGGTAACAAGAGTAAATAAAAGAACAACGCTACCCAAAAAACAATTTTTCCCAACTCATTGATAAACAATTGAGAAGTATTAGGAATAACGCCAATGCCGACAAACGTAATAAACCAGCTTGGATAAATATGTTCCAGTTCGATTTTTGTTGGAAAAATATGCACCGCTACAAAATAAATCATTAAAATAAAATGTAAAACCACTGCGCCAATCCACAACACGTTAATCCAAGCAGCATTGGTAAATATCCGATCTAAGAAAACACAGATAACCATTAAAGCCATTGTAAATGTTGGTGATACCGAAGCAATAATTGGATCATCTAAGGTGCTTAATGCATGTTTCATTGTAAAAATAATTTTTAAAATAACTAAAATCATTAAGAGACTGCCAAGTACACAATAAATGGTCCCAATTGTTGCATATCCCAAGGAATAAAGTAAATTCCCCAAAGAAACCATCCCTAAAATTAGTCCACAAATGGGAATCGGGACTTTCCGCAAGAATTTTTTCGCACTTTCTACCATTATGTAGTCACACTCCGTCTTTATTTATTATTATTGATATTAATCAAAAGTATGTTATTATACTAAATGAAATATTTATATTTGTAAAATAAATATTTGCAATACCAACTATTAAGATAGTAAATAGAAAGAGGCGATTTTGTGTTCGAATGGATCAAAACATTTATTGCTGTGTATGAAACCAAAAATTTTAGTGCGGCGGCTAAACAATTGTATATTTCTCAGCCAACTGTTTCTTTGCAAATCAAGAAATTAGAGCAACACTTTTCGATCAAGCTGTTCTATCGTAATGGAAAACAATCGGTTATTCCTACCAAAGAAGCTGATTTTTTATATCCAAAAATGCTCTCGATTATTGAAAGCTTAACTACTTCTTTTGCGCAAGCTGCAGAAAAAGAGAATTTTAAAGAAGACTGCATTATAGCCTCTTCAAATACAGTTGCTATTTATTTATTGCCAGATATTATGGAGAGTTTGGTTACCGCTTTTCCACTCATCAACTTTTCGATTCAACTGATGAATTCAAACGAAGTCGTGGATATGGTTCAAAATAATCATGCCCACATTGGACTAATTGAAAAACCCATTGAAACCAAAAATCTACACAAAGAAATTGTTTATGAAGATCAACTAGTTCTAGCAGGAGATGCCGCTTCAAAATTTTGGCTCTTAAGAGAAAAGAACTCTGGCTTACGTTTTTTCAATGAGCTTTATCTCAACGAACACAGCATCAACTTACCAATTATCGAATTAAACAACAACGAAGTCCTGTTACAATTGCTAAAAAATAACATTGGGCAATCAATTGTTTCTCGATTATCTATTTCCGATGAGATCCCTTGGCAACCAATTGATCAGTCCTTTGCTTCTCGAAAAATTTTCATTGTCCAGACCGATCACCATGCCAATACTTCCTTCTCTGAAGTTTATAACCGAATCGTTGAAAAAATTCGTGAACGACAAACCTAAAAAACAGGAGAACGACTTAGCTTTCGCTAAATCGTTTTCCTGTTTTTTATTCATCAGTTTCCTCTACCAATTCAAATTCAAAAGGTTCTAACTCAAATAGTTGGTGTAAAATTTGCTGGGTTTCTTGGAACACTTGTTGTGGCTCTTTAGACAAAAGAGTGCTTTGAATGGTCTGTTTTTTTGATTGAAAAAGAATTCTCGTTTCCTCTTCCTTGAATACAACTTGATGAGTTTCCCTTTCAAACACCGTATATTCTTCGAACATTTCCATAACTAATTTTTGACGAAACCCTTCTTTGAGTGCTAATAAAGTTACTAAATCTGCAACGGTTAGTGTTTCTAACGCAATTGTTTCATCTTCTACATGAACAAGATAATTCGTACACTTCACATTCGGACAGGCATTGCAGCCGCCATTAATCAAATCTGAGGTAGTTGTTATTTTCACCTGTTTCATCTTAATCCTTCTTTCCTACTTTTCGAGAAAAACACAAGGGGTCTCCTCAAAAATATTCAATAAAATATGATTGACTTCTTGAAAGACTTCTTCGTGATTTCGGCATTGTTTTTCCATTACTAAACGCAGATCATTCACAACAAAAGTCAACGTCATCGCTTGTTGGGAAACATGTATACAACGGTTGCCTTTAACAAAACATTCTGTTTGTTCTTCAATGCATGGTTCTTTTTGATAGCCATATGCTGAAGCGACACATTCCAGGATTTCGTAGATTTCTATTTTTGGAAGTTCATAGCTACAGCTACCGATAACTAGTTGAAAACGGTTCGGCTGTTTTTCATTATTGCTTGCATAATACACTGTTGTCGTTGTCATTTTGCCTCCTTATCTCCTCTATTTTCCTACTCTTATCATAACAAAAAAAGCACGCTTCCCTTATTTAAATTGTTAATAAAGACTATTACAGATTGGTATAACCACACCCAAAAAGTTCGTGATATAATTCACTAAGAAAGAAATATTACAGAAAGAAGAGATGAACGATGAAAGTATTTAACAAAAAAGTCGCAATTATTGGTACTGGTTTTGTTGGCACAAGTATTGCCTATTCCATGATCAACCAAGGGATTGCGAATGAATTAATCTTAGTTGATATTGACAAAGCCAAATCTGAAGGCGAAGCAATTGACTTATTAGATGGTGTGTCTTGGGGTCAAGAAAATGTAAACGTCTGGGCTGGCGACTATCAAGACTGCCAAGATGCCGATATCGTCGTGATTACAGCTGGCGCTAATCAAAAACCTGGGCAAAGTCGTCTAGATTTGGTTTCAATCAATGCAGAAATTATGAAAACAATTGTTAACAATATCATGAAATCTGGTTTTGATGGAATTTTAGTGATTGCCTCAAATCCTGTCGATGTACTGACTTATGTGGCTTGGCAAGCTTCTGGTTTACCTGTTTCAAGAGTAATTGGAACTGGTACAACTTTGGACACAACTCGTTTCCGCAAAGAACTGTCTCAACGTTTAGCGATTGATCCACGCAATGTTCACGGCTATATTATTGGCGAACACGGGGATTCTGAAGTGGCTGTCTGGTCTCATACCATGATTGGTACCAAACCTATTTTAGAAATTGTGGATACGACAGAGCGCTTAACTAGTGACGATTTACCAATCATTTCTGATAAAGTGAAAAATACAGCTTATGAAATTATCGATCGCAAACAAGCGACCTATTATGGGATTGGTATGAGTACTGCACGCATTGTTAAAGCCATTTTAAATAATGAACAAGCTATTTTACCTGTCTCAGCTTACTTAGATGGGCAATATGGGCAACAAGATGTATTTACAGGGATTCCTGCAGTCGTTGGCAATCAAGGTGTGACTGACATTATTGAATTGAATCTGAATGCCGCTGAAAAAGAACTCTTCCAAAAATCAGTGACACAATTAAAACAAGTGATGGCATCGTTACAACCGAACGCTTAGTAATTTTTAACTAAAAATAACACTTCAACTAAATTATTCTCTACCAAAATAGATTCTAATTCCCCTTTATCGTTCTTTTTGGTACCATGAAAGAAGAACTTCAACTAAAGCAGAAATTAGGAGGACAAAAAATGGTAATCCAAGGAGATACGTTAGAAAATAGCGCACGTCGTTTATTGCAAGAACGTGGCGTAACAATGAATGATTTAGCTGAACTTGTGTTATTTTTACAAAAAGATTATATTGACAATTTAACATTAGATACTTGTTTAGAAAGTGTTGATGCCGTGTTAACAAAGCGTGAAGTACACAACGCGATTATTACAGGTGTCCAACTGGATATTCTGGCGGAAGAAAACAAGCTACTCTCACCGTTACAAGAAATTTTAACGGAAGATGAAGGGCTTTATGGCATTGATGAAATTATGGCGCTCTCCATTGTAAATGTTTATGGATCTATCGGTTTTACGAACTATGGGTATATCGACAAGGTAAAACCAGGCATTTTAAAAGAGTTAAATGCGCATGATGGTGAACATGTCCACACATTCTTGGATGATATTGTGGGCGCAATTGCGGCTGCGGCTGCCAGTCGGTTGGCTCACTCACAACCAGATTTAAGTGATATTACTAAATAAAAAAACTTGCCTCTTCTCATAAAATGAAGAGGCAAGTTTTTTTATTTAGTTTTATTTGCTGGACTTCTCACAAGCTTTCTACTTAACAGTAATTATTTGCCGTGTTATGTTACAGTCAAGAATAAACAGCTAAAGGAGGTTATCTAGAAATGAAAAAGTTTTTACGTGTATTTTTAATTTTTATTGGGGTATTTTTTCTTGCAAGTTGCGGTTCAAAAATAGAGACAAAAACCTTTGTAGGTTCGCCACAAGATGGGATTGATTCCACCTTAACCTATACGTACCAAGGAGATAAAGTCTTAACGCAAACGGCTAAAAACATTGTTTCTTATGACAAATTGGGGATTACAAAAGAAGAGGCAAAAACAGCGTTGGAACCCGTTTCTAAACAATATGAGGACATCAAAGGGCTTGATTACAAACTGACCTATGAGGACAAACAAGCCATCGAAAAATTGACGATTAATTATGAAAAACTTGATTATGATAAAGCCAAAAAAGTAGATGGTATCCAGATTGATGGAGATTCTTCTAAGGGAATCAGCATGACGAAAAGCCAAGAATTGGTGGAGTCACAAGGTTATACAGAACAAAAATAATAAAAGAAAGCGTGCGACAATGGGCATTGTCGCACGCTTTCTTTTTATTAATTACATTGATGTTGCCATCTTCACTGCTTGAATTGGGTCAAAATGATGGACAGAGTAAACGACTGTACCAGCTTGCCAAACTACTGAGTTTCGATTATAGTCAGTGGTTCCTGCCACGTTCAGTGTGATTTGACCAACGGTATTCGGTGCTGGTAATGTTTCTTGTTCCAAAATATTGACAACATTTTTCGCTAAATCATCAGGCGATTCACCATTGATATTTGAGGCCCGTACGACTAAACTCCAATTGCCTTCTTGCCAAGATAAGTAACTAGAACCTGCCGCCCCTTGTTTATAACCAGTGATATTGTAACCTAAATCTACTGGTTGACCGCCATTGTCAATGATTTGGTTCACTGCATTTTTTGCTTCGGCATCAGAGCCATATGTTTTTTTCTCAAAAGAACTAATTGGCGTTAACTGATTAACACGTGCATCATTCACTGGAATCGCTTCTTTTTCTGCATAATATAAAACACGGAAATTGTTTTGATCTGCTTGTGATGTTGTCGCTGCAGTTAAAAAGTTATTCGTTTGACTCGTTAAAATTGCCTGCGGTAAGCCTTGACCAGGAAACATGTTTGCTAGCTGGTTAAGCACTTGGTTGGCTTGGTCATCTGGATTCGCATTTTTCGCTGGTGATTGCTTCTCTGCTGAGCCATTATTTGTCGCTTCCTTCGTAGAAGAAGCTGTTGCTTTCGAATCAGCTGTTGTTGTTCCTGACGATTTCGCATCACTAGATTTTGTTGCTGCTTTGCTACTTGATTCTTTTGTAGCAGATGCTTTTGTACTCTCGACTGTGGTACTTTCCGCAGCACTGGAACGACTATCCGTATTTTCTGTACTTTTTCCGCCGCCGCATGCTGCTAAAGCAAGGGTTAAAAGAAAAGCACTAGAAATAAGCCCTATCTTTTTCATAAGAATTCCTCCTTGTTTTCCCTACCCCTATTGTACCTTAATCATGTGTATCCGTCACTTGTTTGTGTTTCGTTCTAGTTGGTTTAAATAACAGAAAGTGGACGGTAGGATTCGAACCTACACCTCAACATTGAGCAAGAATAAACTACTGTTAGTCTCTATGAGTTTAACACCACGTTCATCCACCTATTTGATTGATCCTTTGTATCATAACTTAGAATAATTAAATTGCCTTTAAGGAGCTTCAAAGATTATATGAAGAATTGTAAAAAATCTGTGACGAAAAAACGATTGAACCAATCAGCAGAGACACTGAGGTTCAATCGTAACCAATTGTTTAATTATCTGAAAAAACTCACAATTCAACGTTAGTCCCTGGTGCTTTTTTGTTTTCCCCTTGTTGTTTTTTTAAGAATATCCCCAGAATGACGGTAATAATAGGGCAAAGCAATGGGAAAAAGGCATACGGTAAGTATTCTAGTGCACCAACTTTTAACGTTCCCATAATGAAGGTACCACTAACTCCCCAAGGAATTAACGAGTTGACTGCCGCCCCAGCATCTGCCAAAGTACGAGTTAAATATTTTTTATCAATACCTAAACGAGTAAATGAGGATTTAAATGTTTCCCCTGGTAAAATAATTGACAAATATTGTTCGCCAACTAGTAAGTTAATTCCCACAGAACTTAAAGCAGTTAAAGCGATTAATTTGGCTGGATTATTCACATAGCCTTTAATTTTATCAATTAAAGTAGCCACGATGTTAAACTTAATCAACAAGCCGCCCAAACCTAATGCCAAAATAATCAACGCAGCAGAACCTAACATGCTTTCAATCCCACCACGAGATAAAAGTGTATCAATACTTTGGTCCCCTGTATCTGCCACATAACCACTCATTAAAATGGTAGAAACTTTCGCTAAACTTAGGTGATGATCATTTATAAAAGCTAAGATGACCGCCACTGTAGAGCCGACTAGTAACGTTGGAATAGCCGGTACCTTTTTCCAGGCGAATAAGAATAAAACCGCTACTGGCAACAATGTAATCGGTGAAATCCAGAATCCTTGATGTAACGTTTGGACCATTGCATCAACCGATTGTAAATCCGCTGAACCAGATTGATGCCCCAAGAAGATATAGCCGACAATCGAAATAATAAACGCCGGAATAACAGTGTACATCATGTTTAGTATATGTTCAAAAAGGTTCACGCCACCAATTCCAGCAGCTAAGTTTGTTGTATCAGATAACGGTGAAATGTTGTTCCCTAAAAAGGCACCTGAAACAACTGCGCCAGCTGTCATCGCATTGTCGAATCCAAGAATATGTCCAATACCTAGAAAGGCAATCCCCATAGTTGAAACAGTTGTAAAGGAGCTCCCTACCGTCACACCAACTAGTGCACAGACCACAAAAACGGTTGGTAAGAAGAACTTCACTGAGATAATTTTAAAACCATAGACCATAATTGTTGGAATCGTCCCAGACAAGATCCAAGTAGCAACTAAGACACCTATCAGCAAGAAAATAATAATCGGAATGATCCCTGGTTTAATCCCTTCCACAATGCCCTCGTGGATTTCATCCCAAGAAAATCCTTTCCATTTGCCATAAAGCAACAACAACATGAATACAAAAAGAATCGGTATGTGAGGGGTTAATTTTTGACCAATAATTAAGTACCCGAGAATCGCTAACAAGGCAATCAAAATGCCTAAACTTTCAGCGAACGAAACAGTGGGTTTCGTTGATTTCATATGAAAACCTCCTTTTATGGAAAGCGAAAACTGAAGCAATAATCGAACTTGCTTCAGTTTCCAAACGACAATTTACTATAGTCATCAGATGAAGAGGCACTCAGCAAAATAATTGCTAGCCTTTTTATTCACCTAAATCTTCTTTTACTTCCGTTGCCCAACTTGCTTTTTTAAAGCGATTAATGATTAACGGAATCACAAACATAACAATAGTGATTAATGCAACTAAGACTGCATCAGTCACGGTTGTTGTACCTAATGTGGCGAAAATAACAATGATAACACTAAAAATTAACATTGCTGCCACTAAATAAGCTAAGCCATTACCTTTTTTACCAATTCGGTAAGGACGTAGTGTATCTGGTTGAGATTTACGTAATTTAATTAGGGAAATCGCAATCAATACATACACAATACTATAAATAATTGTTGTTGCATTTGTTAAAGTTAAGAATACAGCGTTGACATCATCCATTACCCCATAAAGTAATGCGAATAATGAGATAACCACAGATTGTGTTAACACAACGTTACGAGAAACGCCATATTTATTTTCGCGATGGAAACCAAATTTTGGTGGCAATAAGCCATCACGAGCAACTTGAATAATTGTTTTTGATGGTCCAGTAACCCAAGCAGATAATTGTAATAACACGCCTAAGAAGACCATGAAACTAAAGATATTACCAATAATTGTTGGTAAACCTAAAACGTCACAATAAAGCAAAATTGGTTGTGTAATGTTAGACAATTCCATTTTGCCATTTGGAACAATATTAGCAACAAACATTGCATTAATAACGTTTAATAAAACTAAACCAATTAATGAAATGAAAACGCCTTTTGTATAATTTTTTGTTGCATCTTTCAAACGAGGAATATAAACAGAAGACATTTCAATCCCAACAAAGATAAACGCAATCCCTGCTAGATATTTAAATGTGTCCATATTTTCTAAGTTTGGTAAAACTTTTGACCAAGAGAAGGCACCTAAATAGCCGCCAGGTGTTAAGCCTACTTTAATCATTGAAAGAAGACCTAAAACAAACATAACTAATACTGGGATGTAAACACCTAGCCAAACACCAATATTTCCGCCAACTTTCGCCATGTCAAATTTCAAGTTCAAGATTGTAATAATCCAGTAAATCACTAAGATACAACCTAATACGAACCAATGATTTTCACCTAAGTGAACATTACCAAATGTATTACCTAGCAAAG
>Ga0153921_1001522_pt1 | contig 10256 bp, 8 predicted proteins | sample TSNJ005MetaG_FD_104691 | JGI IMG/M metagenome (GOLD analysis project Ga0153921, IMG submission 104691) | Attine ant fungus gardens microbial communities from New Jersey, USA - TSNJ005 MetaG | ecosystem: Host-associated > Fungi > Mycelium > Unclassified | place: USA: New Jersey, Brendon T. Byrne... | reverse complement strand
GGGCAGGCGCCAGGAACAGGCAACAGGCGGTCATCCGGGGCGCGGTGCGCCCGGCAGGGTCGGGGTCCATCTGCGTCTCCATGAGGGGAGGGTGCCAGCCAGGGTTGCCCTGGCCAGTGGCGCTATTGTCCGCCCCTGAATACGGCAGGCCTAGAGGCCCGTGGGTTAGCCCGGCTATACCTTGGTATAGCCGGGCATGCGCAGCGCCAATCGAGGATTCAGTGATGGATCAATGCGAAGCGTTGGTCTGTTTGCACACGTCGTACTCGCCACGGGTCAACGTCTTGTCACGGTCGGTATCGCAGGCATGCAGGCGTTCGGCCCAGTCCGGCGCCACCGCATCCACCTCGGCCAGCGTGACGATGCCGTCCTTGTCCTTGTCCAGCGACTCATACGGCGGTATCAGCTTCACTTCGGTGACATCCTCGGCGGCGGTGGCCTTGCTCGCCTCCTGGGTCTTGGAGCAGGCGCCCAGCAGCAGGCCGACGGAGATGGCGAGAACAACAGGAACGTAGCGAATACCGGTCATGACAGGCTCCAGGAGTGGGTGCGCGGGCCACGGATGTGGATGGCCACGGCCGGATCTTCGGCCCGGGTCTGTAAGCGAGCTGCGAAGAACCGACCGGGTCGCCATGCAGCGGTGGGCCAACGTTCACCCGCACGCCCCATGCGAGCGCCATCGGCACCTGACGAAATTGTCAGGCAGGCGACAGCAAGGCGCCGGAGGCCAGCCGTGAGGATGGGGTCAGGCCCGCGCAGCCCCCGCGCCGGCACCGGTATGGATCCCTGTCATGCGAATTCCCTTCCTGTCCGCACGAATGCGTCGCCGCCACCTGGCCCTGGGCGCGCTGCTGCTGGTGGCGTTGTCGCTGGTGATGCTGTTCCAGGGTGTGTCGCGCAGCGACGCGCAACCGGCCAGTGCGCCGCCGCCGGTACCGGTGGTGACCAGCCGTGTCGAGCAGCGCGACGTGGCGCATTGGCGCAGCGGCGTAGGCACGGTGCAGTCGCTGCAGAGCACCGTGCTGCGGCCGCAGGTCGATGGCGTGCTGACCGAGGTGCTGTTTGAGGAGGGCCAGAAGGTGCGCAAGGGCCAGTTGCTGGCCCGTATTGATGATCGCGCGATCCGCGCCGACCTGGGTGGCGCACAGGCCGCAGTGGTGCGCGACCGGGCCACGTTGGATGCCGCGCGCTCGGACCTGGCGCGGCTGCAGCACCTGTCTACCGACCAGCTGGTCTCGCGGCAGATGCTGGAGCAGCAGGCGGCCACGGTGCAGCAGTTGCAGGCCACCGGGCGTGGCAACCAGTCGGCGGTGGACGCCGCGCAGGTGCAGCTGTCGTACACCCGTATCCTGGCGCCGATGGACGGCCGCATCGGCCTGCGGCAGGTGGACCCCGGCAACCTGGTGCGTGCCACCGATACGCAGGGACTGGTGACGGTGCAGCAGACCGACCCGATCTCGGTGGTGTTCGCGCTGCCGCAGGACGCGTTGCCGCAGTTGAGGCAGGCGTTGGCGGCCGGCGGCGTGGCGGTGCAGGCACTGGACCGCGATGGTGGCCAATCCCTGGCGGAAGGCATCCTGCAGGTGATCGACAACCAGATCGACGAGACCTCCGGCACGGTGCGGTTGCGCGCGCGCTTCAGCAATGTCGATGACCGGCTGTGGCCGGGCCAGCTGGTCAGCGTGCGGGTACGCATCGGCCAGACGACGGACGCACTGGTGGTGGACGCTGCCGCAATCCAGCGCGGTGTCGAGGGCAGCTTCGTCTACCGCGTAGTGGGCGATGGGAGCGTCGAGGTGCTGCCGGTCACTGTCGGTGAAGCCGAGAACGGTCAGGTGGCCGTCCAGGGTGAACTGCGGGTGGGCGATGTGATCGTGCGCGATGGCCAGTCGCGCCTGCGCCCGGGTGTGGTCGTCACTGAAGCCGGCGCACCGGTTGCCAAGGCCGGGGCCGCACCATGAGTGCCCGCGTCTCGCTGTCCAGCTGGTTCGTTCGGCATCCGGTGGCCACCACGCTGCTGACGCTGGCGGTGATACTGCTTGGTGTAGCCGCACTGCCGCGGTTGCCGGTGGCGCCATTACCGGAAGCGGAATTCCCGACCATCCGGGTCAATGCCAGCCTGCCCGGCGCCAGTGCCGAGACCATGGCATCGGCGGTGGCCACGCCGCTGGAAACGCAGCTGACCGGCGTGCCCGGCATCATCGAGATGACCTCCACCAGCGCGCTGGGCAGCACCTCGATCACGCTGCAGTTCGATCTGGAAAAGAACATCGATACCGCCGCGCAGGAAGTGCAGGCAGCCATCAATGCCGCGGCCGGGCGCCTGCCCAGCGACCTGCCGAACCTGCCGACCTGGCGTAAGGTCAACCCGGCCGACAGCCCGATCCTGGTGCTGAGCGTGGTCTCGGCACAGATGTCGATGACCGAGCTGAGCGACCTGGCCGAAAGCCGCCTGGCGCGTTCGATCAGCCAGATCAGTGGCGTGTCCGAAGTCGGCATCGTTGGCCAGCAGCGCCCGGCCATCCGCATCCAGGCCCAACCGGAGCGGCTGGCGGCGATGGGCATGACCCTGTCCGACCTGCGCGGTGTCGCCCAGAACGCCAGCCTCAACCAGGCCAAGGGCGCTTTGATGGGCGAACAGCGCACGTCGACCTTCGAGGCCAACGACCAGCTGTTCGATGCCCAGGACTACCGCCAGCTGGTGGTCGCCTACCGGCAGGGTTCACCGGTCACGCTGGGCGATGTCGCGCAGGTGGTCGACGGTGCCGAGAACGCCTATGTGCAGGCGTGGCCGAACGGTCAGCCCGGCGTGGGCCTGATCATCAGCCGGCAGCCGGGTGCGAACATCGTGCGTACCACCGATGCGGTGCTGGCGGCACTGCCGGCGTTGAGCGCGAACCTGCCGGCCAGCGTCGATGTGGAAGTGCTCAACGACCGCACGCGCACCATCCGTGCCTCGTTGCACGAAGTGGAAGTCACCCTGGTGCTGACCATCGTGCTGGTGGTGCTGGTGATGGGGCTGTTCCTGCGCCAGCTCTCGGCCACGCTCATCGTCGGTGCGGTGCTGGTCGTAGCGCTGGTCGCCACCTTCGCGGCGATGTATGTGGCCGGCTTCAGCCTCAACAACCTCACCCTGGTCGCACTGGTGGTGGCGGTCGGCTTCGTGGTGGACGACGCCATCGTGGTGGTGGAGAACATCCACCGACATCGCGAAGCCGGCCTCGGGCCCGTTGAAGCGGCGCTGAAGGGTGCCGAGGAAATCGGCTTCACCGTGGTGTCGATCAGCCTGTCACTGATCGCGGCGTTCATCCCGTTGCTGTTCATGGGCGGCGTGGTCGGGCGCCTGTTTGCCGAGTTCGCAATGACGATCACGGTCGCGATCCTGATTTCCATCGTGGCCTCGCTGACGCTGGCGCCGATGATGGCCGCGCACCTGATGAAGCGCATGCCGGCCCACCGCGACGGCCAGGACACGCTGGCCGGGCGCCTGTTGGCCGGCTACGACCGCAGCCTGCAGTGGGCGTTGGGCCACCAGCGGCTGGTGCTGCTCGGCTTCGGCGCGACGGTGGCGGTAGCGGTGGCCTCGTATGTGGTGATCCCAAAGGGCTTCTTCCCGCTGCAGGACACCGCCTTCGTGTTCGCCACCACCGAAGCGGCGCAGGACATCGGTTTCGAGGAGATGGCGGCCAAGCACCAGCAGCTGGCGAAGATCGCCGCGGAGGATCCGGCACTGCAGGCCTACAACCATGCAGTGGGCGCCACCGGCGGCAGCCAGACCCTGTCCAACGGACGCTTCTGGTTCATCCTGAAGGACCGCGGCGACCGCGACGTCGATGTGCACGGCTTCATCGACCGGCTGCGTGCGAAGATGGCCAGCGTGCCGGGCATCACCGTGTACATGCGTGCCGCGCAGGACATCAACCTGGGCGCGGGGCCGGCGCGTACGCAGTACCAGTACGCACTGCGCGGCCAGGACAGCCGCGAGCTGTCACGCTGGGCCGAGCAGCTGACCGAACGCCTGCGCGGGCTGCCGCAGCTGCGTGATGTGTCCAACGACCAGCAGGTGGGCGCCAGCGTTACCCGGTTGCAGATCGATCGAACCGCTGCGGCGCGCTTCGGCCTGACGGCCAACGATATCGACCAGGTGCTCTACGATGCGTTCGGCCAGCGCCAGATCAACGAGTTCCAGACCGAGACCAACCAGTACCGGGTGATCCTGGAGATCGCACCCGGTCTGCTTGGCGAGGTCGATGCGCTGTCCTACTTCCACCTGCGTTCGCCGCTGACCGGGCAGATGGTGCCGCTGTCGGCGGTGGCGCAGGTGCAGCCGCCCGGCAATGGGCCACTGTCGATCAGCCACAACGGCATGCTGCCGGCAGTGAACCTGTCGTTCAACCTGGCGCCGGGCGTCTCGTTGGGTGAGGCAGTTACCCTGGTCGAGCAGACGCAGGCGCAGATTGGCATGCCCGACAGCATCAACGGGCGCTTCCAGGGCACCGCGCAGGCGTTCCAGGAATCGCTGGCCAGCCAGCCGTTGCTGATCCTGGCCGCGCTGCTCGCGGTCTACATCATCCTCGGCGTGCTGTACGAGAGCTTCGTGCACCCGCTCACCATCCTGTCCACGCTGCCGTCGGCCGGTATCGGCGCGGTGCTGATGCTGTGGGTATGGGGGCTGGATTTCTCGATCATGGCGCTGATCGGCATCGTGCTGCTGATCGGCATCGTCAAGAAGAACGGCATCCTGATGGTCGATTTCGCGCTTGATGCCCAGCGCAATCGTGGCTTGACCCCGCTGCAGGCCATCCACGAAGCCTGCCTGACCCGCTTCCGCCCGATCATGATGACCACACTGGCTGCACTGCTGGGTGCCATTCCGCTGATGATCGGGTTCGGCACTGGTTCGGAGCTGCGCCAGCCGCTAGGTGTGGCGGTGGTCGGTGGCCTGCTGATCAGCCAGCTGCTGACCCTGTACAGTACCCCGGTGATCTACCTGGCCCTGGACCGGCTGTTCCTGCAGCGCCGACGCGAGCGCAGGGCAGCGGCCGGCGCCGCGCTGACGGAGCCCGGATGAAACTGCTGATCGTCGAGGATGAGAGCAAGACTGCCCACTACCTGCGCACCGGCCTGGGCGAACAGGGCTGGGCGGTGGACCTGGCCGCCGACGGTGTGACCGGCCTGCACCTGGCGCGCGAATTCGACTACGACGTGATCGTGCTGGACGTGATGCTGCCCGGCATGGATGGCTTCAATGTGCTGCGTGAACTGCGCCGCATCAAGCAGACCCCGGTGATCATGCTGACCGCACGCGACCGCGTGGATGACCGCGTGCATGGGCTGGGGCAGGGTGCCGATGACTACCTGGTCAAGCCGTTCTCGTTCATCGAACTGCTGGCGCGCCTGCAGGCGCTGGTCCGGCGCGGCCGCCAGCAGGAGCCGACCGAACTGCAGGTGGGCTATCTGCAGGTCAACCTGCTGGCGCGGCGCGCCTATCGTGACGGCGCGCGGCTGGACCTGACCGGCAAGGAGTTCGCACTGCTGGCCCTGCTCGCGCAGCGGCGCGGGCAGATCCTGTCCAAGACAGTGATCGCCGCGCAGGTCTGGGACATCAATTTCGACAGCAACACCAACGTGGTGGAAGTGGCGATCAAGCGCCTGCGCAGCAAGCTCGATGGCCCGTACCCCAGCAAGCTGCTGCATACGGTGCGCGGCATGGGCTACGTGCTGGAAGTGCGTGATGACGAGGACGATGGCCGATGAGGTGGTCGATCGCCCAGCGCCTGTCGGCGATGTTTGCGCTGGCCGCGCTGCTGGTGTTCACCCTGTTGGGCATCGGCGTATACGGCGTGCTGGAACGGCAGGTGGTGCGCTACCAGCACGCGGAGCTGCAGACCAAGCTGCACGCGGTCAGCGGCAGTGTGGCCATGTGCGATACCCGCGAGCGCTGGAGCAAGGTGCGCGACAAGGTCGGCAACCTGATTTCCGGCGACCGCGACACGCTGGTCTGGGCCTGGAGTGACGACCCGACGTTCCGTATCGGTCCTGCACGGCCCGACGTGCAGCCGCCGGAGAAGGGCGATCGAGGCATGGGGACGCTGCAGAGGACTGGCGGGCATCCGTTGCGCACGCTCTATGAGCGCGTCCCCGGCAAGGGCGCGCGGCCGGCGGTGGACCTTTGGATCGGCATCGACTCCGAACCCTACACCGATGCCCTGCAGCGCTTCGCCTGGGCGCTGTGGATCGCGGGTGCGCTGGGCGTGCTGCTGGTGGCCGGGCTGGGCTACTGGATCGCTCGCCTGGGGCTGGCCCCGTTGCGGGCGCTCTCGGATGAGGCGCGATCGCTCAGCCCGCAGCGGTTGTCGCAGCGGCTCGGCACACAGGCGCTGCCGGCAGAGCTGGGGCACCTGACGCATGCCTTCAACGGTGCACTGGATCGTCTCGAGGCCGCCTACACGCGGCTGGATGCGTTCAACGCCGACGTGGCCCATGAACTGCGCACGCCGCTGGCCAATCTGATGGGCCAGACCCAGGTGGCCCTGTCGCGTCCGCGCGACAACGCGCAGCTGCAGGACGTGATGCAGTCCAACCTGGAAGAGCTGGAGCGGCTGCGCGCCATCGTCAACGACATGCTGTTCCTGTCGCGGGCCGGGCAGGGCGACATCGCGATGGAAACCCGGCCGGTGGCGCTGGCCGACGAAGTGGCCGCCGCCGGGGACTTCCTTGAATTCCTGTTCGAGGAAGCCGGGCTGACCCTGCGCATCGAAGGTGAAGCGACGGCCAGCATCGATCCCTCGCTGTTCCGGCGCGCCCTGACCAACCTGCTGCACAATGCGGTGCAACACGCGCGGCCGGGAACCGAGGTGCGTGTGCAGCTGCAGGCCGAGGGTGAAGGCACGCGCATCGCGGTACTGAACGAAGGCGAGGGGATTGCTGCCGAGCACCTGCCATTGCTGTTCGAGCGCTTCTATCGCGTGGACGAGGCCCGTGAGTACCGCGGCGAGCGCCACCACGGTCTTGGCCTGTCCATCGTCAAGGCCATCGCCGTGCTGCATGGTGGCGACGTGTTCGTCGCCAGCCGTGACGGGCTGACCACGGTGGGGTTCACCGTGGCCTGCTGACGCCGTGGGTCAGGTTGCGCTGCCGAACTGGTCGGCAAACGCATCCGTGGCCCGCACCAACGCATCCACCGTCGCCGGCTCGTTCGCGCTATGCCCTGAGGTCACCATCTGCAGCCTGGCTTCCGGCCAGGCCTTGGCCAGGTCCCAGGCGCTGCGCGGCGGGCAGATGATGTCGTAGCGGCCTTGCACGATCACGCCGGGCAGGTGGCGGATGCGGTCGATGTTGCGCAGCAGCTGGTTCGGCTCCAGGAAGGTGCCATTGCGGAAGTAGTGGGCCTCGATGCGGGCCTTGGCCAGGGTATCCAGCGGGTCATCCGTGGAAACCGCATCCACGTCGTGTTGCAGGGTGGCGGCGTTGTCTTCCCAGCTCAGCCAGGCCTGCGCGGCTGCGATGCGGGTGGCCTCATCGGCGCTGTCCATGCGCGTCCAGTAGGCCGCAATCATGTCACCACGCTCGCCTTCTGGAATGTAGGCCTCGTAGCGATCCCAGCGTTCCGGGAAGATCCAGCGTGCACCGCCGTTGGCCTCGGCGAACCAGCGATTTTCCATCTCGCGGCCAAGGAACACACCGCGCACGATCAGGCCGGTGGCACGTTCGGGATGCGCCTGTGCGTAGGCCAGCGACAGGGTCGAACCCCAGGAGCCGCCGTAGACCAGCCAGCGCTCGATACCCAGATGCTCGCGCACCTTCTCGATGTCGGCCACCAGATCCTGCGTGGTGTTGTCGCGAAGCTCGCCGAACGGCGTGGAGCGGCCGCTGCCGCGCTGGTCGATCAGCACGATGCGGTAGCGCGCCGGGTCGAAGAAGCGCCGATGGGTCGGTGAGATGCCGGCGCCCGGGCCGCCATGCAGGTACACCACCGGGATGCCCTCGGGCGTGCCGCACTCTTCGATATGCAGGGTGTGCAGATCGCTCACCGGCAGGGTGAACTCGCGGTAGGGCTCGATGGCGGGGTACAGGGTGCGCATGGCGGGCGTCTCACAAGCAGGGGCGGCCAGCATAGCGCCGCCGCCTGCGGCTTGCAGCGGCCGGCTCCTGCGCGACGCTGGAAATGGGCTGGCCGATGCGCATAAGCTTCCGCGATGCAAGCGACCACGACCGGGACGTCCACCTTCAACCTCACTCTCGGCAGCGGCGCGCGCGAGCTGCTGAAATGGATCGCACTGCTGACCATGACCGGCGATCACGTGGCCAAGGTGGTCTTCGGCGGCTACCTGCCGGTGGTCAGCGAACTGGGGCGTATCGCGTTCCCGCTGTTCGCGCTGGTGATGGCCTGCAACCTGGCCCAGCCCGGGGCGGACCTGCGCAAATCGATACGCCGGCTCGCGCTATGGGGGGTGATCGCGCAGCCATTGCATGCACTCGCGTTCGGTTCCTGGCTGCCGCTCAACATCCTGTTGACCTTCGCTCTGGCCGCGGTGGCCGTGCATGCGTTGGCGAACAATCGGCCGGTGCAGCTGTTGCTGGCCGCAGGTCTGCTGCCGATGCTGGTGGACTATCAGTGGGCCGGTGTGGGCAGCGTACTGCTGGCCTGGATCGCGTTCCGGCATCGGGCCTGGTGGTTGTTGCTGGCCGCGCTTGCAGCGGTGTGCTGGGCCAACCAAAACGGCTGGGCGCTGCTGGCCATTCCGATAGTGCTGCTGGCGGCGCGGATGACGTGGCAACTGCCGCGCTGGCGCTGGGTGTTCTACGGGTACTACGTGGGGCATCTGGCGGTGCTGGCGTTGATTGCCCATCTGCTTGCGTAATGTCGGAACTGGCATCTCGCATGTCTCGAATGCCGGATGCAGTCAAGGAATGCGCGGTGCCAATGCGGGTGGGGAATGCCGCAGATGGTATGGCGCAAGTTGTTGAATATTCGGATCAATTGACGATATGCGACAATGCCATCGCTGCGTAAACGTCGCTGTCTTTGCACGTGGGTTGTTGGCGCCTGCCATCTCGTTGTGCACATGATGGGGTGCCACCGAATAAGGGTGGCCGGGGCCTGGAAACCCCGTTGAGTAAGTGCTGTTTACGCTTGCCGGCCGGCGTCGTCTTGCGCGGCGTCGGCTGGCATTCCGTTCGCGTTCCATGGCGGGCGGTGCGTGGAGGTGGGCGCAAGCCCACCGCCCGGGTATAGCACTGACTCACGGGATTTCCAGCCACGTACCGTCCGCCGCCTTGATTGTTAAGGGCGGTGGTCCCGCATGCCTTGCACGGAGACCTGCCATGAACGCATCGGAGTTCCCTCATCAGCACGCCCCGGCCAATGCCGATGAAGGGCACGACATCGCGACTGATCCCAACAGCCTGATGGCCCTGCTGCATCGCATCGGGTTGGGCGCGGCCGCCGACGGCCAGCCCTGGCCCGAGCGCCATCAGCTGCCGGGCCGCTGCCTGGCGTTGGCCGACGCCGACGGTGCGCTGGCCGGGCTGCGTATCGTGCAGGAAATCCTGCTGGCGGCCGAACGCGCCCGCCAGAATGGCGGCCCGGATCAGTACGTGGGCGATCGCGTGATGGAAGGCCTGAAGCTGGCGGCATTGGCGTTGACCAGTCATGCCATCTATCGCCTGCACCCGGAATGAAACGTAGATCCACGCCATGCGTGGATGCCTTTCAGAAATCCATCGTGGCCGACAACAACACCGTTCTCGGTGCACCCAGTGCCAGGCTGGAAAGCAACGGCATGCCCCAATACGCCTTGTTGGTCACGTTGTTCACGCTGGCGCGCAGGGCGAGCGGTCGTCCGGCCATCGTGGTGCTGTAACGCGCACCCACATCAAACAAGGTGCGCCCCGGCACCGACAGGCGATTGTCGGCACTGATGTACTGCTTCGAGATCGCAGTGGCATTGCCGGTCAAGGTCAGGCCCTGCAAGGCCGGCACATCCCATTCAACGCCCAGCTTCGCCTGCCGCTGCGCAACCGCTGTGGCGATGCGGCCTTCATTCACGCCGCCGGCCGTGCGGGTCAGCTTCGGCTGCACGTAGGCCACGCCGCCCAGCAGGCGCACGCCATCCAGCGGTGAGCCGAAGAAGCCCCATTCCACGCCACGGTTACGCTGTTCGCCACCGAACGCGAAGATATTCGTGACCGGATCGGTGTAGCTGCTCGGGCGCTTGAGCTCGTACACGCTAAAGGTGTGCGCGAAGCTGCCC
>Ga0153921_1001521_pt1 | contig 10258 bp, 8 predicted proteins | sample TSNJ005MetaG_FD_104691 | JGI IMG/M metagenome (GOLD analysis project Ga0153921, IMG submission 104691) | Attine ant fungus gardens microbial communities from New Jersey, USA - TSNJ005 MetaG | ecosystem: Host-associated > Fungi > Mycelium > Unclassified | place: USA: New Jersey, Brendon T. Byrne... | reverse complement strand
CAGGGGAATTTCGCCGCAGTCAGCGGCATTCCGCCTGAAGTCGATCTTACAGCTCTGTTGCATCGTCTGCGGGTTCCAGCGGGTCCAACTCAATCGCGTGGTACTCGAGCAGTTCTTCCTGGTAATCGTCCATCGTGGACTCCTTGTTTGATTGAAAAGCGGCTGCAGATAAATGACCTGCACTGCCAGCCTAAAGTGCCGTGATGACGAAAAAAAGTCGATGCGATGACGTTCCTGCACGTGCAGATTAAACGTAGCAGCGTCGGGCTGATTTAGCACCTCGCCGTTGAGGTGCGATTGCAATCATTGCAAATGCAATCATATTTACAGTAGGGTACGAGCCTCTGTTGCCAGGAGCCTTGCCCCCATGCCCGCCTCTACCGCAAACGCCGCGCAGCTGTGCATCAACGCGCTGACCACGACCGAACATGCGCGCAGCTCACCGCTGTATGCCGTGATGACCATGGCCAACACCCTGGAATTGAGTCGCCAGGCCTGGGTGATCCGTGGCCAGTCGCGCTCCCGACGCGTCAGTAATTGGCCGAGTTGGTTCGCGCGCAACACCGGGGAAAAGCCGCTGTTGTACCTGCACAGCGCCATGTCATCGGCGCAGCTGAGTGCGCTGTCGGACGAGACCGCGCAGCGCGGTATCTTGTGCAACGACATCGAGAACCAGCCCTCGCCCTGGCCCCGGGGCGCGCAACCTTCGCTGCCGTTGTGGCTGGCCACCAACCCGCGCTGCACCCCGTATGACCCGGCCTCGGGCGACGAAGCGCGGGCGATTGTGCTGGCGGGGTTGCGCGCGTTGTACGTCGACGGCCAGCCGGGGTTCTATTACCTGGCCCTGCACGACCATGAATGCGCGGTGCCGATGGCGGAGCAGGCGCGTGAGGATGCGCTCAAGGGCATGTACCCGATCCGGCGTGAAGGCGCGGATGTGCGCCTGCTCGGTGCGGGCCATGCATTGGAAGCGGTGGTGCAGGCGGCGCGCCTGCTGGAGCAGGACTGGAACATCAGCGCACAGCTCTGGAGTTGCCCCAGCTACACACGTCTGGCCCGCGAGGCCGCGGCCGCTGAACGCTGGAATCGTCTGCATCCGGGCGCGCCCAAACGCAGCTGTCACTTGCGTGACTGCCTGGCGGGAAGTCGCGCGCCGGTGGTTGCCGTCACCGGCTATCCGCAAGCGATTGTCGATCAGCTAAGGGCGCATGTGGATGCACGCTTCGTGGCGTTGGGCGCGGGGTCGGTGCAGGCGGAGGCGCCGAGTCAGTATTGGATAGTGGTATCGGCGCTCAGGGCGTTGGCGGATGAAGGGCGGATCGACGCGCTGCACGTACAGGCCGCGATGAACCGCTATGCATTGAAATGCGCTTGACGGCAGGCCGGCACCTACACGGTTTCTTCGTGGGGCGTCAGGTTTTGCGGCGACTGCGGGTCTGGACGCCCGCGTCCATCGCCAGCCCGGCAGTGCGTTCCAGTGCGTCGGCGAAGGCCTGGCGCTGCTCCGGCTCGATCTGCGACAGGAATAACTCGTCCACCGTGCTTTCGTAGATCGTCCACATTTTTTTGCGCAGCACCCGGCCGGCGTCGGTGATCGAGGCAAACGCCGCGCGGCCATCACCGTCGGAGCGCGAACGCAGCACCAGGCCGTCCTTTTCCAGGCGGTCCACCAGGCGAGTGAGGTTGTAGCGCTCGATGGCCAGCACGTCGGCCAATTCGTGCATGCGGCGGGTACCGTCGGGGCCGCTTTCCAGGCCCCACAGCGCGTCGTACCAGGCATAGGGCGGGAGGTCGGCCGCGGCCAGGCGGCGCTCGATTTCACGGATGACCGTCCTGTGGGCCCTGACAAAACGGAACCAGACATCAGGCTCTTTCGACGACATGCAACACCATCCGGGGAATTTCAAGAAGGTTGCAATAGTAGCTCATCCCGCGCTAGATTCGGTCATGTAGTTGCAATTGCAATTACTTTTGACGGCACTCCCACAAGGAGACCGCCACTTGAAATCCGCCTACCCTGGAGCCTCCCATGACCCCGAACAACGCAGTCCGCCGCGATGACGATCCACAGGAAACCCGCGAGTGGCTGGAGTCCATCGAATCGGTGCTGTCCACCGAAGGCCGCCCGCGCGCCCACTACCTGATCGATCAATTGCTGGATTTCGACGTGGCGCGGCATGGCGACTTCTACGGGCGCGTCACCACGCCCTACGTCAACACCATCCCGGTGGACCGCCAGTTGCCCTACCCCGGCAACCTCGCCATTGAGCGACGCACCAATGCGTTTATCCGCTGGAACGCCATGGCCATGGTGTTGCGTGCAGGCAAACACTCAGGTGTGGGTGGGCATATCGCAACCTATGCGTCAGCCGCCGTGCTGTACGACGTAGGCTTTGACCACTTCTTCCGTGGCCGTACCGACACCTTCGACGGCGACCTCGTGTATATCCAGGGCCATTCCTCACCGGGCATCTACGGGCGCGCTTACCTCGAAGGCCGTATCAGCGAAGCCCAGCTGGACAATTTCCGCCGCGAGGCCGGTGGCGACGGTATTTCGTCCTACCCTCACCCGCGGCTGATGCCGGACTTCTGGCAATTCCCCACCGTGTCCATGGGACTTGGGCCGATCACTTCGGCCTACCAGGCGCGCTTCATGCGCTACCTGGAACTGCGCGGCCTCAAGCAGCACCAGGGCCGCAAGGTGTGGGCATTCCTCGGTGATGGCGAAATGGACCAACCGGAATCCCTGGCCGCCATCTCCCTGGCCGGTCGCGAGAAACTCGACAACCTGATCTTCGTGGTCAATTGCAACCTGCAGCGCCTCGACGGCCCCGTGCGTGGCAATGCCAAGGTGATCCAGGAGTTCGAAAGCCTGTACCGCGCCGCCGGCTGGAACGTGATCAAGGTGATCTGGGGCGGCGGCTGGGACGCGCTGCTGGAAAAAGACCAGAGCGGCCTGCTGCGCCAACGCATGATGGAATGCGTGGACGGCGACTATCAGAACTACAAGTCGCAGAACGGTGCCTACGTGCGCGAACACTTCTTCGGCAAATACCCGGAGTTGCTCGCACTGGTTGCGGATATGTCCGACGACGAAATCTGGAAACTCTCACGCGGCGGCCATGACCCGGACAAGGTCTACAACGCCTATGCGGCAGCCGTTCGCCACACGGGACGCCCGACGGTGATCCTGGCGAAAACCGTCAAGGGCTTCGGCATGGGCGAAGCCGGCGAAGGCCAGAACATCAACCACCAGCTGAAAAAAATGGGCGCCGACGCCGTCAAGGCCTTCCGCGACCGTTTCGACCTGGAAGTGGCTGACGATCAACTCGACGCAATCCCCTACCTCAAGCCGGCCGCCGACAGCGAGGAAGCACGCTACTTCGCGGCACGGCGCCAGGCGTTGGGCGGCTATGTGCCAGCGCGGCACGCGGCGGTCCAAGCGTTGCAGATCCCCGAACTGAGCGCCTTCGCCACCCAGCTCAAGGACACCGGTGACCGCGCGATCTCGACCACCATGGCCTTCGTGCGCATCCTCGGCACCCTGCTCAAGGACCCGCACCTGGGCAAGCTGGTCGTGCCCATCGTGCCGGACGAGTCACGCACCTTTGGCATGGAAAGCCTGTTCCGCCAGATCGGCATCCACTCGGCCGTCGGCCAGCTCTACACGCCACAGGACGCCGGGCAACTGAGCTACTACAAGGAGAGCAAGGACGGACAGATCATGCAGGAAGGCCTGAATGAATCCGGCGCTATTTCCTCATGGATCGCGGCGAGTACGTCCTACAGCAACCACGGCCTGATGACCGTGCCGTTCTATATTTTCTATTCGATGTTCGGCTTCCAGCGCGTCGGTGACCTGGCGTGGGCTGCCGGCGATGCACGGGCACGCGGCTTCCTGCTCGGCGCCACGGCCGGGCGCACCACGCTAATGGGCGAAGGCTTGCAGCATGACGATGGCCACAGCCACATCCTGTCCTCGGTGATTCCGTGCTGCGTGTCCTACGACCCGACCTTTGCCTACGAGCTGGCGGTGATTATTCGCGAAGGCATGCGGCGCATGTACGTCGAACAGGAGGACATTTACTACTACATCACCCTGCTCAACGAAAACTACCCGCACCCGGCGATGCCGGACGGAGTGGAAGACGGCATTCTCAAAGGCATGTACCGCCTCAGCGGTGGCCCCAAAGCCCAGGTGCAACTGATGGGCAGTGGTTCGATCCTGCGCGAGGTCATCGCCGCCGCCGCCCTGCTCGCCGAGGATTTCGGCGTGCAGAGCGCGGTGTGGAGCGTGACCAGCCTCACCGAATTGCGCCGTGACGGGCACGCGGTTGAACGCTGGAACCTGCTGCATCCGGACAGTGAGCCGCGCGTGAGTTACGTCGAGCAATGCCTGCAAGCGCACACGGGCCCCGTGGTGGTCGCAACGGACTACATGAAGCTGTTCGCCGATCAGATCCGCCCGTTCGTTCCCGCTCGACGCTTTGTCGCGCTGGGCACCGATGGCTTCGGACAATCGGACACCCGGGAAACGTTGCGCGCATTCTTCGAGGTGGACCGGCACTTCATCGCGCTGGCGGCCCTCAAGGCGCTGGCGGATGACGGCGTGATCGGTCGGGACAAGGTCAGTGAAGCGATCAAACGCTACGGGATCAACGTCGACAAGATCGATCCCGTAGCCGTCTGAGTTACTGCGCGGGCGTCGGCAGAGGAGGAATCGCCTCTGTCGGCGGCGGCAGGTCGGGGGTAGTCGCTGCGGGTGCAGGTTCGGCCTGCGGCGCAATCGGTGCAGCCTCGGGAGCCGGCACCACCGGCTCAGAGACCGCTGGCGCAGCCGGTTCTTCCTTCGGCGCCTCGACCTTTTCGGCGGCTGGGGGTGTCTTGGGCTCCGGCACACCGAGGTCAGCCTTGGGCTTCTCGGGAATATGCTCGGCCTTCTTCACTTCCTGCGGCAGGAACACGTCCACCAGCGCAAAGTAACGGTCGTAGAACTTCGGCGCAGAGACTGTCTCGCTCGCGACCTTGACCATCGAGTCATCGGTGGAGCCGATTGGCATCGACACCGACCCCAACACTCCCACACCCAGGCTCGCGGAGTTGTTGACCTTCTTCAGCGCATAGCGATCCTGCAAGGCATTGGCGAACATCGTCGAGTGGTTGTTGCCTTTGCCATCATCGGCGCACACCACGTTGAAGCTGATCTGCAGATGGGTCTCGCCGGTCTGCTGGAAGCTCTTGTTACCGACCACCAGTTTCGGATCGTTGCTGGTGATGATGTAGCCCTGGCTCAGCAAGGCCCGGCGTGCGGCTTCGCAAGCCGCGACATCGGTGACCGGATAATCCCGGGAAAACGTACCGGAGTCGTCGAAATTCTCATGTTCATAAATAGCGGTCTTGGGTGACGAGCAGCCCGCGGCGCCCGCCAACACCAGCGCCAACCCGAGGCTACGCAAGTGAAATGATGTCGACATTGAAAATCCTGAGGAAAACAGTCCGGGCGGTATTGTGCAACAGAACGCGTGCTTGGCGCGCGCATTCCTGTCGGTAAAACGTCACAGGCCTACACGACAGCTGCCGTGGGAAAAAGCCCAGCGCACATATGATCAATAAACACGCGTAATTTCGCCGAGGCATGGCGACTTGATGGCCATAGCATCCAGAAACTGCCCCGGTGTTCGAGGTAGTCATCCAGCACCCGTTGCAAACGTCCCTGCGCCACGGCCTGGTTGACCATGTAGTCCGGCAGGCAGGCTATGCCCAGGCCCTCGTGCACCACATGGTTGAGCGACTCGATGGTGGTGCTGACCAACGGTGTGCGCAAGGTCGGCTCCGCAGTGCCCGGCGCAAGGCGCAGCGGCCAGTGCTCGAGTTTACCGGTGGCGCAGAACTTGTGGCGCAGGCAAGCATGCTCGCTCAGGTGGTGGGGCTGCAGCGGCGTGCCATGCTGCTGGAAGTAAGCCGGTGTGCCCACCAGCACCAATTGGTAATGCCCCAGGTGGCGCGCCATCAAGCGCGAATCTTCCGGCTTGCCGGTGCGAATCACCGCATCGAACCCTTCCTCGATCACGTCCACCATGCGGTCGGAAAAATCCACATCCAACTCGATGTCCGGATAGGCGCGCATGAAGTCGCTGAGCACCGGCATCAGCAGGCCCCGCACTTGCGGCACGCTGATGCGCAGCTTGCCGCGGGGCGTTGCGCTGGCCTCGGTCAGCTCGCGCTCGGCGGCCTCCACCTCGGCAAGAATGCGCCGTGATCGCTCCAGAAACAGCGAGCCTTCGCTGGTCAAGGTGATACTGCGGGTGCTGCGATGAAACAGCCGCACGCCGAGGCGTTCCTCCATGCGTGCAATGCTTTTGCCCACCGCTGAAGAGGACACCCCCAGCACGCGACCGGCGGCGGTGAAACTGCGCGTTTCCGCCACCTGCACGAAAACCGAGAGGCTGCCCAAGCTGTCCATGATCACGCCCTTTTTGATTACGGACGCCTGAGTCCGATAAGTTCGGAACCTTAGCCTGTTTTTCCGACGTGCACAGCCCCCTACTCTGGCGCCTTGCCCTTTGCATGGATAGAGTTTGATGACCGCACTCACCGATTCCCCACCCGTTACCCAGCGTGACGCACTGCCGCTCGGCGGCTTGCTCGCATTGGCCTCGGCCGGCTTTATCACCATCCTCACCGAAGCCATGCCCGCCGGGCTCCTGCCGCAGATGGGCGAAGGCCTCGGCGTGTCGCCCGCGCTGGTCGGCCAATTGGTCACGCTCTACGCCTTGGGCTCGTTGCTGGCGGCCATCCCGCTCACGCTGCTGACCCGCGGCTGGCGGCGACGGCCATTGCTGCTGATTGCCATCGGCGGCTTTGCCCTGGTCAACAGCGTGACCGCGCTCTCCAGCCATTACGGACTGACGCTGGTAGCGCGTTTTTTTGCCGGGGTCTTCGCCGGGCTGCTCTGGGCACTGCTGGCCGGTTATGCCAGCCGGATGGTTGCCCCGCACCTGCAAGGCCGGGCGATCGCGATCGCGATGCTGGGCGCACCATTGGCCCTGTCCCTGGGCGTACCGGCCGGTACCCTGCTCGGCACGCTAGTCGGCTGGCGCCTGAGTTTTGCGATCATGACCGGGCTGACGCTGGTGTTGCTGGTGTGGGCGCGCTGGCAGCTTCCGGACTTTGCCGGCCAACCCGCACAGCAGCGCCTGGGCCTGCGCCAGGTACTCAGGTTACCCGGCATTCGTCCGGTGCTGTGGGTGACCTTTACCTACGTACTGGCCCACAACATTCTCTACACCTACATCGCCCCACTGTTGGTGCCGGCCGGGATTACCGCCGACGTCGACCGCGTGCTGGTGGTGTTTGGCTTGGCCGCATTGCTGAGCATCTGGCTGGCTGGGCTGCTGATTGACCAGTGGTTGCGCACACTGCTGCTGATCAGTTGTGCGCTGTTTGGCCTGATCGCCGTGGCCCTGGCGTTCTGGATCAACGTCCCCGCCGTCATCTATGTCGCAGTGGCCTTATGGGGCCTGGCGTTCGGCGGACTGCCGGCCTTGCTGCAGACCGCACTCGCCAAGTCAGCGGGAGCGTCGGCGGACGCTGCGCAATCGATGCTGGTGACCGTGTGGAATCTCGGCATAGCCGGCGGCGGCCTGGCCGGCGGCGTATTGCTGCAGGGCTGGGGCGTCTCGGCCTTTGCCTGGGCGGTGGTACTGCTGATGCTGCTGGCCCTGGCCGGCGCCTTACAGGCTGCGCCCCAGCAACTGGCCCGGCCAACCCTCCAGGTTGAAGGTTGAGATTCGCGTATAGCCGCACGACTCATAAAAACCCACCAGGTCGCCTGTGCCGCCGGCGTAGCAGTCCACCCGCAGGCGCGTGACACCGGCTGCGCGCGCCTGGTCATCGGCGAATGCCAACAGGCGCCGCCCCAGGCCGCGTACACGGGGGTCGCGCGCGGCGATCAACAATCGCACATACACCTCCGGCTCGGCCGCCGCTGGCACATAAGGCATCGGCTCGCCCAGCACCAGTGCAGCCAGGATCTGCCCCGTGGGGGCCTCTACCACCCAGGCACCCGGCAGTGCGCAGGCTTGCGACACTTGCGCGACTCGACGGGGCGAGGCCGACCAAGGCTCAGTGCCCCATTGATGGTTATTGCCCAGGCGTGCGAACCACTCAATGACCTCGTCAAACACCTGCAGCACCGCAGGAACATCCGCCTCAGTGGCGCGACGGATCACCCAGCCTTCCTGTTCCTGAATCAACACGCGTGAACCTCCTTGCTCGACGATTGCGAACGCCCAGTCTAGCGCACAAAAAAAAGCCCCCGGTCATTGCTGGCCGGGGGCTTTCTTATTCAAACCGTCATCAGTACTTCTTGATGTCGGCCTTGGTTTCCAACTGCTTGCGGTACGCCGCGAAGTCCTGCTGGCCGACACGGGAAGCGAGGAAGCGGCGGTATTGCGCTTTTTCTTCTTCCGATGGGGCTGCGGCTTCATTGACGCCGTTCAAGCGCACGATCACCAGGCTACCGTCAGCCAGGGTCACGGTGGTAAAGGTCGGCTTGTCCTTGGCCGCAGGCTTGGGCATGCGGAACAGGGCTTGCAGCACGGCCGGGTCAATCGCTTCCTGGCTACGGGTAGCCGCTTCAGTGACTTTCCAGGCCTGACCATCGATCGGTTGGTTCAGCGGGGTCTTGCCATCACGCAGGCTGGCGATCAACTCGTCAGCATGCGTCTTGGCAGCGGCGCTGGCGCGCTCCTTGATCATCTGTGCACGGATCGGCGCAGCAACGCTTTCCAGCGGCAGTTGCGCAGGTTTGCGGTGCTCTTTGGCACGCAGCACGATGATGGTTTCCGGGTCGAGTTCGATGGCGCTGCTGTTGGCACCTTCATCCAGGACTTCCGGGCTGAACGCAGCGGTGACCACGGCACGGTTGGCCGCAACGCCTTCGCCACCTTCACGGCCAAACGGCGCGGAGGTGTGCACGGTCAGCTTCAGGTCGGACGCTGGCTGGGCCAGGTCAGAGGCTTCGAATGCCGCATCTTCCAATTGCTTGGTCGCTTCGACAAAACGCTGCTCGACCTGCTGGGTCTTGAGCTCGCGGGTCAGCTTGTCCTTCAGGCTGGCGAACGTCGGCACTTGCGGTGCTTCAACGCCCAACAACTTGATCAAGTGCCAACCGAAGGTGCTGCGCACCGGCGCCGAGACCTGGTCCTTGTTCAACGCGTACAAGGCGGTTTCGAAGTCCGGGTCGTAGACGCCAGGGCCGGCAAAGCCGAGGTCGCCGCCATTGTTGGCCGAACCTGGATCCTGGGAGTACTCCTTGGCCAGGGCTTCGAACGACTCGCCCTTGGCCAGGCGCGCCTGGATTTCCTCGATCTTGGCCTTGGCTTGCGCGTCGGTGACCTTGTCGTTGACTTCAATCAGGATGTGCGCCGCACGACGCTGTTCAGCGAGGTTGGCGGTTTCTTTCTGATAGGCCGCCTGCAACTCCTCGTCCTTGACCGCAACCTGGTCGAAGAAGGACGACTTCTTCAACTCCAGATAGTCGATGACCACCTGGTCCGGGGTCATGAACTCCTTGGCGTGCTGGTCGTAGTAAGCCTTGACCTCGTCGTCGGTGAGTTTCACCGCGCCAGGGTTGGCCTTGATGTTGACGGTGGCGAAATCGCGGGTCTGCTTCTCCAGACGGGCAAAAGCGTTCACCTCGGCGTCGGTCACGAAACCGCTGCCGGCGATGCCTGCGCGAACCTGGCCGATGAGCATTTCCTGGGTCAGCATCTGACGGAACTGCAGTCGGCTGTAGCCCAGTTGACGGATCACCTGGTCAAAGCGTTCGGCACTGAACTTGCCGTCCACCTGGAATTCCGGCGTCTGCAGGATGACCTGGTCCAGTGCTGCTTCAGAGAAGCCGAACTTGGAATCAGCCGCGCCTTGCAGCAGCAGCTTGCGATCGATCAGGCCCTTGAGGGCGGCGTCGCGCAGCAGTTTTTCGTCGAGCAGCGAAGCATCGAAATCCTTGCCCAGCTGTTGCATCAGTTGGCGACGTTGCATGTCGACAGCCTGGCTCAGTTCGGTCTGGGTGATTTCTTCACCGTTGACCTTGGCCACGTCCTGCTTGGTGTTGGTCGAAGCCTGAAAAATAGCCTCGATACCGGTGAACGCCATCAAAGCGACGATGATCCCGATAATGGTCTTGGCAATCCAGCCTTGTGAATTGTCCCTGATATTTTGCAGCATGCGTCCCCCAGAAACGGTTGAACTT
>Ga0153921_1001518_pt1 | contig 10265 bp, 7 predicted proteins | sample TSNJ005MetaG_FD_104691 | JGI IMG/M metagenome (GOLD analysis project Ga0153921, IMG submission 104691) | Attine ant fungus gardens microbial communities from New Jersey, USA - TSNJ005 MetaG | ecosystem: Host-associated > Fungi > Mycelium > Unclassified | place: USA: New Jersey, Brendon T. Byrne... | reverse complement strand
GGCAATTTCAATCCACGCTCTCTATACAGAGAGCGACAAGGTCGGATTGACCTCGCCGTTCTTCTGTTTTTCATTTCATTCCACGCTCTCTATACAGAGAGCGACATCGTTCAAGCAGGCGAACAAGATCATGCTTGTATATTTCAATCCACGCTCTCTATACAGAGAGCGACCCAGTGTTCCTAAAAATAAAAGCTTTTTCAAATATTTCAATCCACGCTCTCTATACAGAGAGCGACACTGGGCATGAGCAGGGTCAATGACCAGGTAGGATTTCAATCCACGCTCTCTATACAGAGAGCGACGAATTTCTCATAGTCCATCAAATCTCCTCGATTCATTTCAATCCACGCTCTCTATACAGAGAGCGACGCAGATCTCATAGATGCCAGCTTTGAGGTCAAAATTTCAATCCACGCTCTCTATACAGAGAGCGACTGGTATCTCCAAAGAGTATTACTGGATGATTGAATTTCAATCCACGCTCTCTATACAGAGAGCGACGTGGACAAAGCGATTAAGGAGGTGCGGGTGTCATATTTCAATCCACGCTCTCTATACAGAGAGCGACCTTCACCATAAGCATTTAAATAGAAGTTCTCCTTATTTCAATCCACGCTCTCTATACAGAGAGCGACTGCATCAAAATAATGCATTACATCCCAAGGTATTATTTCAATCCACGCTCTCTATACAGAGAGCGACTCTGTTGGTACATAATCAGGATTAGGCAATATACCGGATTTCAATCCACGCTCTCTATACAGAGAGCGACCGACGGGGAAACGGTAATCACCGATGCACTGGCTATTTCAATCCACGCTCTCTATACAGAGAGCGACATAGGGATTGCATGGTCGTATTCAGACCAGTTAATTTCAATCCACGCTCTCTATACAGAGAGCGACAGTCCGGCAGTCTACAACTTCAAAACACTGTTCACATTTCAATCCACGCTCTCTATACAGAGAGCGACGTCTGTTCCGTAAACTGTTCCAGCTTCTCTTTTGATTTCAATCCACGCTCTCTATACAGAGAGCGACATTCTTCATCCTTTTCTTTTTCATCCATAATTCAATTTCAATCCACGCTCTCTATACAGAGAGCGACTTGAAAATAACTCAAACCAATAAAAGGGGATCAATTTCAATCCACGCTCTCTATACAGAGAGCGACTAGATAAAGATTGTGCTCATCTCTCAACTCAAGATTTCAATCCACGCTCTCTATACAGAGAGCGACCGCAAAATATAGTGAAAATACTCAACAATGCCACTATATCTTGTATCGAGGTGAAAGACCCTATTAAATTCCGACAATCCAACACCTGCTAAAGTGGCTATAAAACGAGTAAAACCTGCGCGAACCTACCGGGTTTTCCATGTGCACTTCGGGTTCGCACACTAAAAAATCAATGTATCTTCTACCTGAATTGCAGGCTTTGCTCCTATGTGCCTTACTTTGGTTCTATAATTATTTCCTAATCGGTAATAGCGCAAGCTGTCGACGTCTGGATCAATGATCTCTTCCAGGGCGATTTCCAGTTGTCTCAGTTGAGTCGAGTCAACAACGCATTCAAACACTGAATTCTGAACTCGTACTCCGTACTCTTCACATTTTTTTGCTACCTTCCGGAGACGCTTTTTCCCGCTGTCCGTCATGCTCTGCACATCATACGTAACAAGCACTAACATATCGCACCTACCTTATTAATAATGGAGGATACGCCTCAAGATCCCCTCGTATGTATCTGGCAAGCAGTAGCGACTGTACATGAGGCGCTAACCCCCATGGCATTTTTTCTTTTAAATACGGATGCGTAAACATCACCTGTTTTTCCTTCTGCCATAGTTGGAGGAACGTCCGGCGGGCATCATCTGTTAAAAGAACAGCCCCATTTTCTTTTACAATAAAATCTTTGCTGTTCACTTGCTGGCGGTTAATGAGTTTCAAAACAAAACGATCGGCCAGCAGCGGACGCAATTCCTCCATAACATCCAATGCCAGTGAAGTTCTTCCTGGCCGGTCTCTGTGCATGAATCCTACATATGAGTCAAGACCGACACCTTCCAGAGCTGCGGCGGTTTCAGAAGCAAGAAGGGAGTAGCTGAGTGACAGCAATGCATTCACAGGATCAAGCGGCGGCCTGCGGTTTCGGGAGTTAAATGTAAAGAATTCTTTTTGATGAAGAATGCATTCGTTCAATGAGGCAAAATAGGCGCTTGCCGCATTCCCTTCAATTCCCCGTAAGCTCTCAAGATCTTCGCAGCTTGCAGCCATTTGTCTGGATTTCTTTAGCCTGTCAATTGTATTCGTAATTTTATCAACGTCGACTCGCAGAGCATGGTCTCTAATTACCCGTTTCATGACTTGTTCGCAATTAAATAATTTGCCAACAACCAGATGTCCGGCAATTTTTACGCACGCTGTTTCTTCTTCAGACATTTGATACTGTCTTTTCCGAAGGGTTACATTGCCGTTCATTTCTCCTGTAACCCGACCGCGAAATTTTCCTCTGCTTGTGAAAAACGTTAAGCTGATCTGCTGCTCCATGCATTCGTGCATAAGTGCCGGGCTGGCTCCTTGATGACCGAATGTGCAAATGGCTTCAATATTATGCAACGGTACACGGGCAATCGACTCATTTTCTTTAAGCAAATTTAAATTTTTGCCTTTTACAGCAAGATAGACGTCTGGATCTGAAACATAGACTGTATTTAACAATTGCTTCAATCTGCCAACATCCTCTTCATGTAAGTTGAAACGCTCTCTCTGCCATCCAGTTCCGGCAAACATTTGTGACGGAGCGAGCAGCTGTCGCAATGTTTGCCCGTTTTGACCCTTGGTGTATAACGTCGACTGTAATATTGGTGCATTTCTTGAGTAAGAACTGCCACTTTATCTTTCATTTCCTGAGTAATTGTATAGGGAGCACGTCTTCTGATTTCGTTGTAATATAAGGATGCCTCTTCAATGCGCGTGCCCAGCATTTCCTCCAGGCATATTACTTGCGCAGTGAGCTGAACCAAATCCGCATCATGCGTCTTCGGTTTTCCTCGTTTGTATTCAATGGGTTTGAGGAGATATTTTGCCTTTTCATTATGCATATAAACACCTTTTTCATCACGGTTAAATTCAACCATGTCGCAGATTCCTGATATACCAAGCCGTCTGGAATGAACAGGAAGTCCACGAATATAAAGCGTATCTCCCCTTTTTTCCCGTACAAATGGATTGTCTGCTTTTTCATGTAAAACGTTGCCTTCCACAGTCAGCACGTTCTCTTCCCATTCTTGTTCGATGTGGATCAATGCCCACTGTCTTCGGCAAAATTCAAAATGCTGAAGTCCCGATAACAGTAAATACTCTTCTTCTTTATATTCCGTCATACTCTTCTATCGCCAGCCCATCAAGCGGTTGAGCGGTAATTGAATATTTCTTTATTGATCTTGGGTACTCGTCTTTCAGTTTCTCAACACGAACAGACCGATGGACCGCTGCTGAAGAATACTGGCCAAGTTTTGAATTGTGTTCCCACCAGAAGACCTTGTTCACTTCCATGCTGCCATCCGGACGAGCTGATGAAGCATCATTGGCAAAAAGTGTCTGCAAGCCTTGTTTTAACTTCTCCGCATCTTCTTTCTTGAAACCTGTCCGTTCAGCCAATTGCGGATTGATGCTTCCATAAAAAACATACACTCCAAAATCCACTCTATGCTTCATCCCCATTGTGTCTGATGTTTTTTGACCGGGATCTTTCTCATTGGTGACGGAGTTAACGCTCTTGGTAATTTGCATACTTGTGACATCTACAGGCTCAATACTTGTAGCTGTGTGAATAGATACCGGTCCGCGAATCCCGATTGACATTTTGGCCCCTTTAAAAGCAAATACTTGTCCAAATGCCCTAACGTCATACCATGTTGCGCAGGCAATTGCTTCAGCTGATTGCTCATCCGCTCCGGTAGCTTTCGATTTGGCGAGTAATTTCTTCAGTTCTTCCACTGATTCTGCTCGATCCTTTATACTTCGGTAAGCATCTGACCTTCTTTCATCAGACTGGACAAGTATTGGCTCTCCTTCATCTTGCAAACGATTTCGCAGCTTCCTCTTAATAGCCACATCAGACACTTCCCCATGACCGTAAAAATCTTGTCGCGGCCTGTTACCGTTGAGAGGGTCGCCATTCGGATTAGCTTTGTTCACCGAAAAAACAACCGCAAAGTCTATTTTATTTTGTAATGCTGTCATGTTCATTATCTCCTTTCTTCCTGTACATCTCTTGGATTTGACTGCTGTAGCCGAGTAAAAAGACCGGTTCCAGCGGATCGTTTGTCATGTTCTCAATGGTGAGCCGATCTTCCAGCTGCTGTATAGATTTAGCATATCGTGTCGCGCCAGTTCCCAATCTCTCAAAATATGGTATCAGCTGTTTGCGAATGACCATCCAGGTTCGCGCTGGATGCTGGGAAAAGGCATTGAAATAGCGCGTTGCATTTGTCGCCCTTTTTTCCTCCCGTTCTTTCAGTATCCCTCTTTCCATCACTTCCGCTATACCGAGCATCCGTCCGAAAAGGTAATCACGAGAATTGTTTTCTTCTTGTACAGCCACTGTATACCCCTCCTTTTCATATCGTTTCCGAATCAAAGCGCAAGCAACATTTAACGTCCCATCCCATGATTCCATTGAATTTGCAAAGCTGGATGGATTTCTCACACGGTTAAAAATGATTGTTATAATATCTTTCGGGATTGGTTTTTGCTCCACGATGCACGGCAGCAATCGTGTATAGAGCTCTTTTTTGATACGGCTATCTGCCTTGGTTCCATATACGGCTTCCGCAATTCGATACGTGGAAGGTGTTCCAACGAATCTTCTTAACTGAGATGTGTCCTGGTCTTTAACAAGCTGCAGCCAACGGCACGTCTGATGCCATTGTTTGATGGATGAAAAAAACTGGGCCGCATGAATGGATTGATAATACACAATGGCCAGCCTGCCGGTAGTCGCGGCATCAACTGCCATTACTGTGACATTTTTCAGGCCACTCTTCTCCAATTGAAAATGCATACCATGCAATGCACGATTCAGCTCATTGGCAACGAGTTCTTCGGTGTGCGCAATTTCCGTTGCTGTTTCCTGTTCTTTTTGCAACAGCTGATTTAGCACAGCGCTGCCGCCTGCCAGTTCTTCCGTACTGTCGAATGGCCCAGGCACCTCAGGCTGTTCAATTCCAAAAGCAATGAAATACCGAGAGTCCACATACGTACCCTGCCGCTGAATCAACCATCGCAATGCATGATGGGCCTTTTGCGAAGTTTCATAGCCAATCTGGACTGCTTCCGATGGCAATGCGAATCGGCCACGATAGGTGAAGCCCTGTTCGTCATTTGCAGAAATCAACTTGGACATGTCACCGGCATTCCGAATTCGGGAGCCATGCTGAGAGGTCAGCTTTTCTTGATTACCTGTTACATAACATACTCCTGCCGGCATATCTATCTGTTCTTTTAAAAAACGAATAAAGGCATCAAAAAGCGTTTTATCCTCCCACACTACCGGGTCTTCTGCCGTTTCATGAACGACGCCAAAACGGACAAAAGCCGAAGTAACATCTCCGCTTACTACTCTGTATACAGCTGGTTTTTCAGTATCGGAATCCTTCGGCCATTTTTCTATTAGTTGGCCATGGGCATCCACAGGGAGTATTTGGTGTTTCACCAGATCTTCGATTAAGCTTCCATATGCAATATACTTGTAGATTGAGTTCACTTTAGGATGGAAAAAGGCTGAGTTTGCCCAATCTTTCAGCTGTTCGAGGAATAATTGATAATGACCCGCTTGTTTCGGATCCCCTCCATATTGTACATAGTCACCAGATACATACTGCAGTTTGTCATGCAAATAGTGAGGGGCTGGTGCATTACTCCGGTTTGCAGAACCAGGGGTAGCTGGTACAATTGTTCGAGCGTTTTCCTTCTCAATCACTTTGGCGCTGTAAAATTCACCATCTCTGGTAACCAACACTTCGATTTGTGCACTTTGCATGACATGAGATACCGGTAGTAGCGTAATTCGCTGCTTTCTCCTATCCTCGAATGTGCCGACTAATGATTGATTATGCTGATATACTCTGGACAGTTCTTCCATCCAGCTCATCTTTCTCCCTCCTCCATGATTAAATTGTATTCATCTGTTACAGAGGTAAAATTAACCCCTTCTTTAAAAGATTTCATGGTTTCCTTTCGAATTTCACGGATCATATCACATTCCTCAGGCCGCTTGAACTGAATAACACCATCTTTCATGATCGGTGCCCAGAGACGAGCCTGGAAGGATTCTGTATCACCTTCATCCGGGTATGTAAACCCATGAAACATATGGCCAAAGCTAAGTTCCCCGTAATTGTCATAAAAGCCTTCTCCATCGCCGAACCTGCATGCTTCCACATATCCCTGACACTCTCTCGTCCCCAGGTAAATGTCACGCCTGCCCCCTCTCTCAACTGCCCGTTTCGCAATATTATGGTGCTTATGTTCGTTTCGGTCATACTCAAGATCAGGCCGGTTTTGATTGAATTCAAAGTGGGCACGCACTTGATAAGAAGGATTTCGCAAATAGGTATAATACATCAAATCATTTGAGCTACTTTGGTACTTGATTGGCCGCATTGCCTTCACTTCAGTCTGGATCGGGTTCAGGACGCGCACTTCGTCAATGTACCAAACAAGGGTGGGTTTCCAGTATACCGATTCAACAATTCCTTTAATTGCCTGATATGTCGGCACCTGATAGGTAAACTTCTCACCACCGATTCGGCTGATTGGATCGGTAAACATGGCATATTTTCCATAGACAACAAATTCGATTTGGTTTCTCATTCCTCTCACCTCCTTAAAATGTTAAATCGGCTTGTGCTGCTTCTGCAGACAAAGTCACACCATACGATGAATCATAAGCTTTTTCACTCAAACAAATGACCGAACCATCATACAAGGGGTGCAGCAAATCATTTTTATTAAGTGCCTGCAATTCATGCCGATATAAATTCACGCTGTACTGTTGTGCATGTTTCATCAGTTTCTGGAATTTGGATATATCTGATATGTCTTCATTCAAATCAGCGATCAGCCGTTTCCCTTCCGTCTGATACGGAACAATCACAGTTGTTGTCGGGGAATGTATCGCCTCGAAATAGCGCTCAGTCGTTTTCCACATTCCCCTTGAAATGGTTTCTGCTTTTTGCTGGTATGAAGTATTGCCTTGCAATAAGGAATAAAGCGTATACTCCAAACCATCTGGCGAAATCGTAATCTCGCGTTTTGCCTGCGCAAAGAAATGTTCAAAATAGGTACGAATGGCAAGTGGGCTCAACAGATTATCGCTGTATTCCGGATTTTTCAGTATGTAATTCGCTGTGACTTCAGCACCAATTCTAATTTCAGGCAGCCTTGACAGATTTTCGTCTTTAGCTTTAATGATGTACACCTGTCCAAGCTCTCTTTCTGCATTGCGGTTGCATCGCCCTGCTGCTTGAGCTATTGAATCCAGGCCGGCCAAGGAACGGATGACGTTTTCAAAACTAATATCAACACCGGCTTCAATGAGTTGTGTGCTGATGCAGATGACTTTCTCTTTACCAAGTTTCGAATTGACTTCTGCTAATATCTCTTTACGATGTGCTGGACACATGGAGGTACTTAAATGAAAGAGGTTTGTACAAACGGAATCCTGTAAATATTGATAAAGCTTGCGAGCTGCAGTCTTTGTATTCAGTATGATCAATACAGATTCACTGTCATGGAGTAACCGCTCTGCAAAATCGCCAATTTCTTCGGTGCCCCAGCCTTCTGCGCAAACTTTCGATGTGATCGCTACACGCTTAAATGCGTTCGCTGTATCCTCCAAATCAGGTACCATCTCTGCATCTTCTTCCAATTGGACCGGTGGTTCTATATGATCGACCGAAGGCTGTGTTGCTGTGCAAAAGACCACTGAACTGTTCCCAAATTGATACAAAAAGTTGACAGCCGCATGAAACAGCGAATGATGCTGGTAGGGGACTGCTTGCACCTCATCAAATATGATTACAGAATTTATTAAATGATGAAGACGCCTGCTTTTTTTCGTCCCCTTCTGGTAAAATGCATCCAGAAACTGAACCATTGTCGTAAAAATGATGGGGTGATCCCAATTATCACGGCTAAGCTGCAAGGTTTTACGAGAAATGTCGGAGTAAAAATCGGGTTCGGTATCTAATGCGGTATCATCGATCACATTGGAGTGGTGTTCGAGCACCAGGTCCGGCTGTTCAATCAGTTTCCTGACTTGCTCTGCGTTCTGTTCTAAAATAGTCGTATACGGAACAATGTAAAAAATCCTGGACTTATTATGTTGAATCGCATGCTTCAATGCATATCGCAAACTTGCAAATGTCTTACCTCCGCCAGTTGGCACACTAAGTGTGCGAATCGCTGTTTCTTCCTCGGCAGAAATATCACAGTTTTCCGACATCTTATTACGCAGTTTGTTCAGTGGATGATCGCTTTTCTCCCATTCATGAACCTTTTTCATAAATGTTTGATAGGCTGTTTCAAACAATGGGGTGTATCCTTCACTAGGAGGCTCGATATCTTCTTCAAAGCACATCGTATTGGTTCGATCTGCATCAATCAAACAGCTGAAAACCAGCTTTTGCAACAGTGTGAGGGAGGTTCTGAAGTTGCCAAGCGGCTCTGCCTTAACGAGAAACTGTTCCAACTCTTGCTTCGCTTCCTTCATTAAGACGGCAACCCTTTCTTTATTTCCGGCAACCTCTTCAAAATTCCGAACCACTTCCTCATAATTAGGGAGTAAATCATTCTGGACTCTGCGAAGAAAATCAGAAGGTTTAAGGTCCGGCTGTACAAAGTTTTGCAGTCCAGAATGATGAGAAAGGATGGCCATCCCAACGGTTTCTACGACTAGATTCTGGATTAGATTCTGATTGTAATAGTTGTCGTACAGGTACTTGGCTCCTGCTGTCGAGTGATCAATCTTTTCATTCGACACATTCTTTTCAAGGACAGCATTTTTCAAATATATGGTAAACTGCCTTGTGAACTTTCCCATATCATGCAAAAAGCCGGCCAATTCAGAGAACGCCCCTATATTTGCAAGCTCACCATATTGACGAGCCAATTGGGCGACTTCTTCAAGGTGTTCTTGGACCGATTGTTCTACATGATCCTCTTGTCGGATGTGCGCGATTAACATTTACCCACCTTTTTCCCTATAAATATACATTATCTACCTATTCGTTATCAATGTAACACAATTCCGACTGGATTGATATCCTAATTAAGTAAATTACCAGAAAAGACAAAAACCTCCCGTCTCTATCCTCATAAAGGTGAGATGAAAGATCGAATACAAACGAAAAACAGATTTTCTATGCAGACTCACCATGGGTTTTAAAGGCTGGTCAGCTTTTTTCACATCTGCTATAAAAAAATAGCAGCATAAACCATTGCCTTGGTTTGTGCTGCTAATGTTAGTATGTTTTTTGTGCATTTTTGAGCAACAAAAAAAAGAGGACTTAATCCTCTTTCTTTTTTATTGTCTACCTTCATCATACATAACAAATGTTATAGCAATGTCATATAATTCATTAATTGAATCTTGACCAATACCAGGATCTCTCATCATAAACATCAATACTTCTCTTGATCTAACATAACTTGCATAGTATGTTTCTTTTTTGTACGTCATAGTTATATAAATGTTATCAGAGTGAACTTTTACAGTTTGGACTTCTCCACCGGCAGAAAGAGTTTTAGGATATGAATATGTCTTTCCATTTATAGCATCTTCTTTAATCAATTTAGCTCCAGGAGGGGCATTCGTTGGTTCTGCGGGTTTCACGACAGGCGGTGCTGGTTTCACAACAGGCGGTTTGGATTGCAACGGCTTTGTCGGCTTAGTGACCTGTTCGGGATGCAATGCTCTGTACAGGAATGCAGCGTATTGAGCGCGCGTCACGGTTTGGTTCGGCATGTATTTTCCCTGGCTTCCCGCAGTGATGCCATTTACATAGAGCGTGGCGACGTAGTCTTTATACCAGTGGTTCTCTGCAATGTCCTCGAAGATATAGCCTTTCTCTACTTTTAAACCGAATGCATTCACAAGCACCTTTGACATTTGTGCTCTTGTCAGCTTGTCAGAGATTCCAAATGTTCCATCCGCGTTTCCATCGAAGATCCCCGCACGGTAGACGGTTTGGACG
>Ga0153921_1001514_pt1 | contig 10288 bp, 10 predicted proteins | sample TSNJ005MetaG_FD_104691 | JGI IMG/M metagenome (GOLD analysis project Ga0153921, IMG submission 104691) | Attine ant fungus gardens microbial communities from New Jersey, USA - TSNJ005 MetaG | ecosystem: Host-associated > Fungi > Mycelium > Unclassified | place: USA: New Jersey, Brendon T. Byrne... | reverse complement strand
ATGTAGTATCAAGAACGGGTAGCTTTTTATCTGAACAAGCGAATATTCCTGAAGGTGAAGCGATTGCTTATCTGATTGCACCACCGCTAGAAGCAATGGTTGGCTTAGATGCAGCAATGAAAGCTGCCGATGTTCAAATGGGTGTCTTTTATGGCCCACCTTCTGAAACGAACTTTGGCGGTGCCTTATTGACAGGTAGTCAATCTGCATGTAAAGCTGCTTGCAGTGCGTTTGAACAAGTCATTCAAAATATCGCTGACAATCCGTTGAGTTATTAAGGATGTGACCTGAATGAAAGCATTAGGAATGGTCGAAGTCAAAGGATTTTTAGGTGCCATTAGTGTGGCCGATGCGGCATTGAAAGCCGCCGACGTTACTTTGTTAAAAGCTGAAATTATTAATGGCGGTTTAACAACTGTGGAACTGATTGGTGACGTTGCCGCGGTTCAAGCTGCCGTTGAAGTAGGAACGGAAGTAGCTAAAGAATTAAATTGTTTAATTGCTCATCATGTGATCTCACGGGTTGATGCTCAAACGGAAGTGATTTTATCAGATCCAGAACCCAAGTCAGCACCTGAACCGATGGAACAAGTAGAAGTAATTGAAGAAGAGATTGAAACACCAGATTTGGAAGAACACACAGGCACACGCCAAAAATTAGAAACACAACGCGTGGTTGATTTACGCAAACAAGCCTACAAAATGAACCTAAGTAGTTTAAAGAAAAGTGAGATTAAATTTGCCAATAAAGAAGCTTTAATTCAAGCAATCATGGCTGAAATAGAAAGAAGTGAAGACGAGTGGAATTAGTAGATAAAGACTTACGTTCCATCCAAGAAACAAGAAATTTAATCAGAAAAGCCAAAGAGGCACAGCAAGTATTAGCAACATTTTCGCAAAAACAAATCGATGCGATTGTCCAAGCGGTTTCAGAGGCTACATTTAACCAACGAGAAAAGTTAGCGAAAATGGCCAATGAAGAAACAGGATTTGGTATCTATGAAGATAAAATCATCAAAAATGCTTTCGCTTCAAAAGTAGTATATGACGAAATGAAGGACAAAGCTACAGTTGGTGTGATCCATGATGATGCTGCCAAAAAAGTCACTGAAATTGCTGTCCCAGTGGGTGTAATTGCAGGATTAATTCCTTCTACCAACCCGACATCAACAGTCATTTACAAAGCATTAATTTCATTAAAAGCTGCCAACAGCATTGTTTTTTCACCACATCCCAATGCGTTGAAATCGATTATTGAAACAGTGGAAATTATCCAAAAAGCGGCTATTGCTGCAGGGGCACCAGAAGGTTGTGTCTCGGTCATCAAAACGCCAACCATGCAAGCGACCAGCGAATTAATGAAAAATAAAGAAACAAATTTAATTTTAGCTACTGGTGGAAACGCAATGGTTAAAGCAGCGTACTCTTCTGGAACACCAGCAATCGGTGTCGGGCCTGGTAATGGACCAGCCTACATCGAACGAAGCGCAAATGTTCCTCATGCAGTGAAACAAATAATGGATTCAAAAACTTTCGATAACGGTACAATTTGTGCATCGGAACAATCAATTATTGTTGAAACTGTCAACCGTGAAGCGGTCAAAGAAGAGTTAATTAAGCAGGGCGCGTATTTCTTAAGTCCAGCCGAAGCCGACAAATTAGCTAAGTTTATTTTACGACCAAACGGTACAATGAACCCGCAAATCGTGGGTCGTTCCGTTCAACATATTGCTTCATTAGTTGGTTTATCTATTCCAAAAGATCGCCGCTTAATTGTTGCCGAGGAAACACATGTAGGCTTGAAATATCCATTTTCAAGAGAAAAATTGGCACCGATTATTGCTTTCTATACAGTTGAAAACTGGGAAGCAGCTTGCGCGTTATCAATTGAAATTTTGAAAGGTGAAGGTGCGGGTCATACGATGGGTATTCACACAGAAAACAAAGAAGTCATTCGTGAATTTGGCTTAAGAAAACCCGTCTCTCGTTTGCTTGTTAACACCTCTGGTACACTTGGCGGCATTGGTGCTTCAACTAACTTAGTGCCAGCATTAACACTTGGCTGTGGCGCAGTTGGTGGCAGCTCAACTTCTGATAATATTGGGGTTGAAAATCTGTTCAATTTACGTCGTGTTGCATATGGCGTGCGTGATTTAGAAGAGATTCGTCAAGAATTTGGTCAAACATCAACCACATCTGTGGCTACTTCTTGCGAAACAACCAATCAAGAAGAACTAGTAAATGCCGTGGTGGCTCAAGTTTTAGCTCGCTTAAACTAACAAGAAACGAGCGAGTAAGAGTAAAACAAATGAATTATTGGATTTAGGGTTTGGGACCTAAGTCAAATTGATAATTGTCCCAAATTTTTAAAAATAAAACATACATCTTAGGAGGAAATTATAATGTCAAGTACAAATGCTTTAGGAATGATCGAAACTCGTGGTTTAGTAGGTGCTGTTGAAGCAGCTGATGCAATGGTGAAAGCGGCAAACGTTACTTTAATTGGAAAAGAACAAGTCGGTGGCGGTTTAGTTACAGTAATGGTTCGCGGTGACGTTGGTGCTGTAAAAGCAGCAACAGATGCTGGTGCTGCTGCAGCAGAACGTGTTGGTGAATTATTATCTGTCCATGTAATTCCACGTCCACATACAGAAGTAGACGCTATTTTACCACACGCAACAACTGAATTATAATTTTGATTTTTTGGGGCAGAGGTAGGTTCATTACTTCTGTCCTAAACTTTCATTGAGGAGGGGTGTTATGACAGTTATTACAGAAGATATGCTTCGCAACAAAAGGCTTAAAAAAGAACTAGAAGATGGCACGGATTTTGTGTTTCCTGTAGGCAGTTTTCTGACGCCAGCCGCCAAAAGCTATCTACGCGAGCATCGGATTAATAGCAGCTTCTCTTCAACAAACCCATTGCTTTCTGAGGTTCGTTCAGTGAAGGCCTCCTCACAAAAACAAGAACATTTATCAAAAGAAACAATTTATGAGATTCGGCACTTAAGCCATCTATTGTATTTGCCTTTCTTAACGAATGAAGCGTTATCAACAGAAGGTTGGTTATATTTCGAACAACAACAACTGTGGTTAGAGAAATTTATTTTAGAACAGTCGCTTGTAATGGAACCAGTCATTTTGGAATCAAAGGTAACTATTCTAACTAACCAACAGAGACAATGGCGCTATTCCTCAAAAGAAATTCAATTACAACTAGATAAAATTATTCTCCAGTTAAAAGGAGAATCACAACTGTTCGGCCTTTTTCAATCTTGGGCTACAGAATTAATTAGCACCATGGCTGAAATATCACGAAACTAGGAGATGAACAAATTGGATTCAATGAATGAAATTGTTGAAGAAGTTGTTAAACGAATTCAGCAACAACAACAAAATACTTTTGAAGTTGAAGCTTCTGGCCGACATGTTCATTTGTCTCGTCAAGAGATTGATGCATTATTTGGACCGGGATATCAACTAACAAAAGTGAAAGATTTATCACAACCTGGACAGTTTGTTTGTAAAGAACGAATTACGGTTGCTGGACCTAAAGGACTTTTTCAAAATGTGGTTATTTTAGGCCCTGAACGTAGCGAATCACAAGTCGAAGTTTCTATGACGGATACACGTATTTTAGGAATTAATGCCCCAGTTAGAGAGAGTGGCAAGACAGAAGGGACACCAGGCGTCACGCTGATGAACGGATCAGCAGTTGTGACATTAAGTCACGGTTTAATTGTTGCCAAACGTCATATTCACATGACACCCGAAGACGCCTTGAAAAATAAAGTAAGCAATAGTCAAATTGTGCAAGTCAAAGTGGAAGGCACACGTCCGTTAATCTTTGATGATGTAGTTGTGCGAATCAGTCCGCGATTTGCAACGTACATGCACATTGACTACGATGAAGCCAACGCTTGCGGCTTAATCAAAGGAGCTCGTGGCTATATTCTTAAGTAAAAGGAGGAAGGACAATGAACGTTTCTGAAATGGAAAATTTGATTCAACAGATTACTGATCGAATTTGCCAACAATTGCTGTCGTCGTCTTATTCAGTGGCTTTAGCAGAAGCAAAAGAAGCATTTCCTGAAGAAATGTTTGTTCGTTTTCCTGATGTAAATTGGGTAACCAAGGAGCAGAAGCTAGCACGAGGTTTGGTTGTAAAGAGGCTAACGATTTCCCAAGTAAACGCGATTGCGCATTTACAGGAAACGGATGAATTAGTCAAAAACATCTTAGCATTCTTATTTGAAGGTAAGCCGGTATTGGTTTTAACCCCAATACCTTCAGTGACTAAAAATTCCCGATTGAAGTATCGTTTGAAACAAACGATTCAGGAAAACGTGGACATGTGCCAACAGTTTGGGCTGATTTTTTATCATGATTCAGAAAATTACGCTGTGTTTCAGGCGGCCTGTCAAAAACAACTTCGTTCTTTGGCGGAGACCAAACGAACCTACATTACTGAAAAACAATTGATAAGAATGACAGAAGCAGGTGTTTCTTTAAGTAAAAATGCCTATTTAACCCCGTTAGCGACAGATTATGCTCGGAAACATCAATTGCTGACGTAAGGAGGAAAAACGATGCTTTTAGGAAAAGTGACTGGTAGCCTTTGGTCAACAAGAAAAGATGAAAAATTAAATGGCTGGAAATTTATGATGGTTGATATTTTGAATCAAGAGGACGAAAAGCAAGGATTTCTAATTGCTGCTGACAACGCTGGAGCTGGTGTCGGGGACAAAGTGTTAATTAGTCAAGGCAATGCTGCCCGTATTTCGGCAGAAGATCCGAATGTCCCAATTGATGCAATGATTGTTGGTGTCATTGATTCTACAGAGGAAGAATAGGGAGGACGAGACATGAGCATTAATGAAATTATTATGTATATTATGGTTCTTTTCATGATTATTGGAGGAATCGATAAATGTATTGGCAACAAACTAGGTTTAGGGGAGCAATTTGAGGAAGGGATTATGGCTATGGGTTCTCTAGCGCTTTCTATGGTAGGGATTATCACTTTAGCGCCTGTCTTAGCCAATCTTTTAAGTCCGATTGTCGTTCCTGTCTATGAATTACTAGGGGCTGATCCAGCAATGTTTGCCACAACCTTATTGGCTAATGATATGGGCGGCTTTGCGTTAGCACAACAATTAGCCAATGATCCACAAGCTGGTTTATTTGCGGGGGCAATCTTAGGTGCAATGATGGGACCAACGTTAGTCTTTACAATTCCAGTAGCGCTTGGCATTATCCAAAAAGACGACCAGCAATTCTTAGCAACGGGTGTTTTGAGCGGGATTATTACAATTCCTTTTGGTTTATTAGCAGGTGGTTTAACAGCTGGCATGCCATTGTCATTGATTATTCCTAACTTAATTCCAATTATTATTGTTGCCGCTTTAATTATTTTAGGTTTATGGTTAGCGCCAAAAGGCATGATTAAAGGCTTCCAAATTTTTGGCCAAGGCGTAGTGATTGTCGCTATCTTTGGTTTAGTTGTCGGGGCGATTCAACTATTATTAGGAATTACAGTGATTCCTGGTATTGCACCAGTTACTGAAGGAATTGAAGTCGTTGGCGGGATTGCTTTAACTTTAGCTGGCGCTTTCTGTTTAGTAGCAGTGATTACGAAAGTCTTTAATAAACCATTGATGAAACTAGGAAAAGTTTTAGGAATGAATGAAGTAGCGGCTGCAGGAATGGTTGCTACATTAGCTAACAATATTCCCATGTTCCAAATGTTAAAAGACATGGATAATCGAGGAAAAATTATTAATATCGCTTTTGCTGTTTCGGCTTCTTTCGTTTTAGGTGACCACCTTGGTTTTACTGCAGGCGTAGCAAAAGAAATGATTTTTCCAATGATTGTTGGCAAATTAGTTGGAGGGATTACCGCCATTTTTGTGGCTATCTTTATGGCAAATCGAATGCTAGGGAAACCCGAAACAGAAGTGAAATAATGAGGTGTAAATATGACAGAATTAAATCGTGAAATGATTGAAACGCTTGTTCGACAAATTGTCACAGAAAAATTAATGCCGACTAAACAAGTGGATCCAAGTGGAATTATGTCCATCAAATTACCCGAAATCGACGTAACAGAAGACGACCGCTTAGATACAGGCAACCCAGCGGACATTGTTTACACAAAAGATCTGTTTTCTTTAGAAGAAAGCCCGCGCCTTGGTTGCGGTTTAATGGTGATGAAAGATACCACCTTCGATTGGACACTAGAATACGATGAAATTGATTATATTATTTCAGGACAACTGGATATACTGATTGACGGACGTAAAATTTCTGCAACAGCCGGTGAAATTATTTTAATCCCGAAAAGTAGCAAAATTCAATTTTCAGTGACGGGTGATGCCCGCTTTGTCTACGTGACTTATCCAGCAGATTGGCAAAGCCAATAATTATTTTACCGGCAGTCAGAGAATAATTTTGCCAAAACCCTTTACTCAGCGTTATAATAAATAAGAACGAAAAAAGGGGTTGAGTGAATGACATTTGAGAATCCAAGTCAAAATCAAATTTTTGATATTTTAAAACAAGCAAAAAATATTGCGGTGGTTGGTTTGAGTAACAAGCCCGACCGCACGAGTTACAAAATTGCGGAAATTTTACAGCAACATGGCTATCGTGTGTTACCTGTCAATCCAGTTTTAAAAGGTGAAACGGTGCTTGGCGAAACGGTTTATGGGACATTAACAGAGATTCCTGAAAAGATTGATATTGTTGACGTCTTTCGGCGGAGTGAATTTTTGCCAGAAGTGGCCGCAGAAACATTGAAAACAGAAGCGCCTGTCTTTTGGGCCCAACTAGGTTTGGAAAACGAAGAGGCAGCGAACTTGTTATTAAATGAAGGTCGTCAAGTTATTATGGACCGTTGTATTAAAATTGAATTGGCAAAAATGGCAGATGCTGAATAAACACGTGTAATTTTATAAAGAAAGAGCGTCCTGAACGGAAAGCTCTTTTTTTTTTGACCCAGATAGAGTATTATTGTAATGATGGTTTTAGAAGGAGCGAACGGAAAACGCAAGAAACCGGCTCACTCTTCTTCTAATTCTTTAAGAAATAGTTAATGTACGCTTATTAACTAAACGAGAATCTAAGTATAAGGAGTTTTTTCTTTGGCTAAAAAAATTAACAATGAGTACAATGATGCCTCTATCCAAGTCCTAGAAGGATTGGAAGCAGTGAGGAAAAGACCTGGTATGTATATCGGTTCAACCGATAGCCGTGGACTCCATCACTTAGTCTATGAAATTGTCGATAACGCAGTCGATGAAGCGTTATCTGGCTACGGGAATGAAATCAACGTAACTATCCAAAAAGATAATAGTATTTGTGTTGCAGACTCTGGCCGCGGAATGCCAACAGGGATGCATGCTTCTGGTATCCCAACAGTAGAAGTTATTTTTACTGTCTTACATGCGGGTGGTAAGTTTGGCCAAGGTGGCTATAAAACTTCAGGCGGACTCCATGGGGTGGGTGCCAGTGTTGTTAATGCCTTATCTAAGTGGTTAGAAGTTCATATTGTTCGTGATGGCGTAGAATACATGGAACGATTTGAGGACGGCGGTAAACCAGTTGGTACCTTAAAAAAAATCGGCAAAACAAAAAAACGCAACGGCACCTCCGTTACTTTTTTACCTGACGACACCATTTTCTCTACGACCAATTTTTCTTACGAAATTTTAGCAGAACGTTTGAGAGAATCAGCTTTCTTATTAAAAGGCGTCAAAATTACTTTAACGGATGAACGTGGGGAAGAACCCAAAGAAGAAGTCTTCCACTACGAAGAAGGCATTAAAGAATTTGTTGCCTATCTAAATGAAGAAAAAGATACATTAACACCCGTTGTTTATTTTTCAGGAGCCAAAGAAGGTATTGAAGTTGAATTAGCCTATCAATACAACGATGGCTATTCTGAAAATGTTTTATCTTTCGTTAACAATGTCCGCACAAAAGATGGCGGTACCCATGAAGTCGGTATGAAAACGTCAATGACAAAGGCGTACAATGAATATGCACGGAAAGTGGGACTATTAAAAGAAAAAGATAAAAATTTAGAAGGTAGCGACTTCCGCGAAGGCTTAGCAGCCGTCCTTTCTATTCGAGTACCAGAAAACTTACTACAGTTCGAGGGCCAAACCAAAGGGAAATTAGGTACACCTTTAGCAAGAACCGTTGTCGACAACGTCGTAGGCGAACAAATGGGCTTCTATTTACAAGAAAACAGTGAAATGAGTCAATCATTAATTCGGAAAGCGATTAAAGCCCGTGAAGCCCGTGAAGCGGCTCGCAAAGCTCGTGAAGAAAGCCGGAACGGTAAAAAACGGAAAAAAGGTGAATCGTTACTTTCTGGAAAATTAACACCGGCTCAATCTAGAAATCCTAAGAAAAATGAACTATATCTTGTCGAAGGAGACTCGGCTGGTGGCTCAGCAAAACAAGGACGCGACCGGAAATTTCAAGCCATTTTACCGCTACGAGGAAAAGTCATTAATACGGAAAAAGCGAAAATGCAAGACATCTTGAAAAACGAAGAAATCAATACTATGATCTATACGATTGGCGCAGGCGTTGGTCCTGAATTTTCAATTGAAGATTGTAATTATGATAAAATCATCATCATGACCGATGCGGATACCGATGGTGCCCATATTCAAGTGTTGCTATTAACGTTCTTCTATCGTTATATGAAACCATTAATTGAAGCCGGCAAAGTCTATATTGCCTTACCACCTCTTTATAAAGTTTCTAAAGGAACTGGAAAAAAATCAGTCATTGAGTATGCTTGGACCGATGGTGAATTGGCAGAAGTGATTGATAAAGTTGGTAAAGGCTATATGCTCCAACGCTATAAAGGTCTGGGGGAAATGAATGCAGAACAACTTTGGGAAACAACGATGGATCCTGAAACTAGAACCTTAATTCGTGTTCGGATTGATGATGCAGCTCAAGCAGAACGCCGTGTGACCACATTAATGGGCGACAAAGTCGAACCTCGTCGAAAATGGATTGAGCAACATGTTCAATTTACGTTGGAAGAAGATGGCAGTATTTTAGATCGTTCAGAAGAAGACACTTCTGCACCAACAGGAGAAAGTCTTTTAGATGCGGAAAAAACAAAAGAAGCAGAACAAACCGATGACACTGAAATCAGTTTGTTTGACATAGAGTAGGGAGTGACAATTTTGGAAAAACGCCAAGAAGTTCAAGAATTAACCCTTGAAGAAGTAATGGGCGATCGTTTTGGAAGATATTCCAAATACATCATTCAAGAACGGGCCCTACCAGATATTCGAGATGGGCTAAAACCAGTACAACGCCGCATTCTCTTTTCAATGAATAAAGATGGCAATACCTTTGATAAAGGCTTTCGTAAATCAGCAAAATCTGTCGGAAACATTATGGGGAATTATCATCCCCATGGCGACAGCAGTATTTATGAAGCGATGGTGCGTCTAAGTCAAGACTGGAAATTACGGGAAGTACTAATTGAAATGCATGGAAACAACGGAAGTATGGATGGCGACCCACCAGCGGCGATGCGTTATACAGAAGCTCGTTTATCACAGTTAAGTGGTGAGTTGTTAAAAGATATCGACAAAAGTACCGTCGATTTCGTCTGGAATTTTGACGATACAGAAAAAGAACCCACTGTTTTACCAGCCAAATATCCTAATTTATTGGTAAATGGCTCAACGGGGATTTCAGCAGGCTATGCAACAGAAATTCCTACGCATAATTTAGCGGAAATCATTGATGGAACTGTGTATTTAATTGATCATCCTAATGCAAGTTTAGAGAAATTAATGGAATACATTCCAGGACCAGATTTCCCAACAGGTGGGATCCTACAAGGAAAAGCAGAAATTAAAAAAGCCTACGAAACCGGCCGTGGTAAAGTAATTTTACGTGCGAAGACAAAGATTGAGCCCTTAAAAGGCGGCAAACAACAAATTGTCATTTCTGAAATTCCTTATGAAGTCAACAAAGCAACGCTAGTGAAGAAGATGGATGAAATCCGTTTAAATAAAAAAGTAGACGGCATTGCCGAAGTTCGTGACGAAAGTGACAGAACTGGCTTGCAAATTGTTGTTGAACTAAAAAAAGATGTCAATGCAGAAGGTATTTTAAATTATCTATTTAAAAACACTGAATTGCAAATCAATTACAACTTTAACATGGTAGCCATCGACAACATGACCCCGCAACAAGTGGGACTAAAACGGATTTTAGAAAGTTACATTACGCATCGCAAATCAGT
>Ga0153921_1001513_pt1 | contig 10290 bp, 10 predicted proteins | sample TSNJ005MetaG_FD_104691 | JGI IMG/M metagenome (GOLD analysis project Ga0153921, IMG submission 104691) | Attine ant fungus gardens microbial communities from New Jersey, USA - TSNJ005 MetaG | ecosystem: Host-associated > Fungi > Mycelium > Unclassified | place: USA: New Jersey, Brendon T. Byrne... | reverse complement strand
AGTCACTGCGCGCACTGGAATCGACCTCTCATCGTGGAACTGCTGTTCGCACTCACCTGCCCGAAAGCACTGAAATGCAAACAAAATCGGTGAGGGTTGCGAGAAGTCCTGAGCGCGTTAGATTGAGATGGAGCTGGGTCCCGGTCTTTGCGCCGGCTCCAGGACCTGGACCACGAGATGATGAGGACAATCGTATGACCGACAAAGACGACAACGACCAGTCGCCCAAGGGTGGGCACCCAGGGCCCGTGGACAAGGGCGGCGACGGCGGAATGGCAACGCGAGAACAAGCACCTGAACTGGTCGAGGACTCCTCCGACAAAAAGTCTGACCAGGAGTAGTTTCCTTTTACCCGGTGTTGGGTAACAACGGGGATAGGCCGCATCGGACCGTCCCGGAATCAATGCGGGCGAGGTTCCTCGAGGTTGAGCAGCCAGCCACGGGAACCGCCTTAAGCATCTCCCAGTTCGTGGTTCAGCCGGGTTAGAAGTTCAACCCTGTAACAACAAGTGATCGAACCGGGTCCGCAGAAGTGTCGGGACCCGGAAATCGTCCAGCGTGCGAACTATCAACTGCTCGGCAACATCCCTGAGTTTCACGTTGGTCTCCTGCGAACGCCACACGAGGATGTCGAAAGCTCGATCGGCAGAGATTCCGTAGATCACCATGAGCATGCCTTTGGCTTGCTCGATCACCCCGCGAGAAGCAGTGATTTCGTTGACCAGCACGTCGACAGATGCTTTCACCGTGCTGTCCAGGGTTTCGGTGACGTCGATGTAGAAGCCTGAGCTGCCGACCACAGCACCCGACTCGTCCACGACGCTGTCGCCGACGACGATTACCGAGTGAGTGTCCCCTGCGGTGTCGATGATGCGGTGGCGGCTGCTGAACGGGCCGCCTGAAGTGCGGATGGCATGCAGTGTTTGGGCAACGTGTCTTCGGTCGTCGGGATGCTTGTGCGCGAGCATCAATTCCGTCGTCGGAGCCACTTGGTCGGGTTCGTATCCGTGAATCCGTGCGACTTCGTCCGACCACTCCCACCGGTCGCCGTTGCGGTGATAAAGAAAGCCGCCCACCCGGTGTGGAGCCCCCGATCCCGACGTTCGCCCCAACCCGTCCTCGTTCACCACACACGCCCCCTCGTTCTCGACCTCGTCCCAACCGGCGTACTCGCCAGTTAGTTATATCGGACAAATCCGGCGGAGGTGGTGTCGGTCCCATATTTCGGAGCACCGTCTGGATCGCTACCGCATGGGTCGGGGAAACCGGCGCTCAGAGTACGTGGCGACGGTCCCACTTCAGTCGCGGCTGAAGCAGTGTTGCCGCTGTGTCCATTCGGTGATCGCCGCCGCGATGGCCGCAGGCTGATCCTCCGGGGCGAGATGTCCTGCGGGACCGCACTGTTTCACCTGGAGGTTTGCGATATTCGATCGGCTCCACGCGACTTCGTCAGGTCCGATCATGAGAAGTTCGGCGGGGCCGTTGAAGGTGAGAAGGAGTTTGGGTACCTCGCTGCTTTCTGCGAGCCAATCGCTGTACGCCGCCACTCGTGCATTCACGTCGCCGGGACTTCCTTCGACGGGGAAGGACCGTGGCCACTCGAGAAGGGGCCGGCGACTCTCCGGCGAGGGGTAAGGGGCGCGATAGGTTTCAGCATCGGTTTCGGACAGTTCTCCGAGAACTGTTCTGTGAAGCGCAATTTCGAGGAAGAAGTTTTCGTCGAGTACCTTGGTCTCGCCGATACCGGGAGCTCTCAGGGCCTCGACCCGCGCTCGTGCGTCTCCCGGGAAGTGCTCGTCCCAGGTCATCGGACGCAGGATCGTTTCGAAGAAGGCAACACCTCGAACGCGTTCGGGATGGCGGGCAGCCCAGTCCAGTGCAAGTGCCCCGCCCCAGTCGTGTCCGACGAGTACGACGTCGTCGAGATCCATCTGGTCGAACCATGCGTCGAGGTAGCGGGCGGTGTCGAGAAAACCGTAGTCGATTGGCGGTTTGCCCGACGCGCCCATTCCGATGAGGTCAGGGGCAAGCGCTTGGCCGAGATTTCCTATCTGCGGGAGGATGTTTCGCCACAGGTAGGAGGATGTGGGGTTCCCGTGGATAAGTACGAAGGGTATTCCGTCTCCGCACGAGCGGTAGGCCACAGACGAGTCGAGCACGGGAATTGTGGGCATTGCGACTCCTCAAATAGTTTCCATGTACCCTAATTGAGATAGTAGCCATGTATTCTATTTGAATGCAAGATCGAGAATTATGGACGACGGGGTCGCTGGTGTGGCACCTTGGCTTGCGCTGGCGGGCGGGGGTTGACCGAGCGATCGCCCACCTCGGGTTGACCCACGCCCAGTATTCGGTGCTCGCGTCTCTCCATGGTCTGGTGAGTGCGGGGGAGAGGCCTAGTCAGCGAGAACTCGCCGCGCACACGGGGTTGCAGCGAATCTACATATCCAAGCTCGTGCGAGCGTTGGAGAAGAGCGGGTTTGTTGTCAGCGAACGAGACAGTCGCGATGCGAGAGCCGTTTGCCTCGATCTCAGTGACGAGGGGAAACGAGTCATAGAACTCGCTAAAGACATTGTCCGCCAATTGGATGCAAAGAATACGGAAGTGCTGACGAAAACCGGTGGGCGGGAACTGGCCGAGCTCCACCGCGCCCTCGGTGCGTTACTCGACGCCACCGAAGCAGGAGATGGATAATGCGCCGGTCCGCTTCGTGGCGCAACCGATGGTGATCGTGTGCTGACTCGGTCCATAGGACGTTCGTTGGGGGAGCGACGGAAGCGTCGATCCCCCAACGAGCCCTATTGTCTAGCTGTCGATCGTCACGGTGTCACGTTGATCGGTGTGGCCGATGCGAACTGCAGTGTGCCGGACATGGTTGCCGTGCCAGTGGCCGCGGCGGGGCAGACGGGCCCGGTGCCGGTACGCGTGTAGTTCACAGTGCCGGTGTTGCTTGCCACGACGCGCTGGTTGGGAATATCGAATGGCAGCGGTCCGATAGTGCTGGCCCCGACGGTGACTGTGCACGTGGATCCGGGCATCGTGACGACTGCGCCTCCTGCAGGAATGACCAGGGATCCCTGAGCCGATCCGGTGTCTGCCGAGACGTTCAATAGCCACGAGCCGGAGGTCGTGACCACAGCGGGTAGGCCGTTAGCCTTGCACCCGGTCAGGCTGGGGGTGCCGATGTTTACGTTGATCCCGCCCGTGCCGGTGGTGGAGTTACCCGGCGCCGCTGGGATGGTTCCGGATCCCGTCGTGCTGGAGCAGGTAAGCGTGATCGTGCCAGTCTTGATACTGAGATTGCTGCTCGAGGCAGTCACGGCTTGTCCCGCTGGAGTGACGACGGTCGAAGCCGAAGCGGTGCCGGCTGCGACCGCGATCGCGGCTACTGCGGCAGCTGTGACGAAGGTGGTGCGGCGAACTGCATGGGACATCGATATCTCCTTGTTGTCGGTGATACTTCGTGAGTCGCCGGTGCTTGCTCTACTGCGTCCGCAGGCTGTCGGCGCCGATGTTGAACACATCGCTTGTGGTGGTCAACGAGTTGTGACCACTCGAAGACGGAACGTTGGCGCGAAGATTGACTGCCCAATTCAATGCGCCGAACAGTCCGCATCCAGATGCGCCCGGTACCGCGAACGTCTGGTCGGCGTGCGTCACGTTTCTGACGGCGGCGGTATCCGGAAATCCTGGAACTTCCTCCAGGACACCATTTTCGGACACTCCGAGTTTGAACATGATCGGGTTGCTCGCAGAACCCAGATAGCAGTTGCCGCCCAGCAAGGGGTTGGAGATCTTCAATCTTGCCGGAAGTGTGACACCGAGTTGGAATGCGTCGACTGTCGGCAACGCGACCGGTTCGACTGTTGCCTTGATGGTGGTCAAGCCGCCGGGGAACGGTATACCGAGCCCGAAGATTCCTCCTGGTACCTCGATGGGGCTGGAATAGACGCCTTTGGTGCCGTCAGTGGGAGGAATGAAGATCTGGTCGAACCCGAATTCTGCGTCGGGGTTCTCGCGATAGGCGACTCCGCCGGCGATATTCAACGAGCCGGAAGGAATCGGTACTTTGAGCCCGTTGATGTTCATTTCGCCGCCTTTGACGACGACGTCGACACAGGTGCTTGTCTCCGGATTTGCTATCGGGCACTTTCCCCAGCCCCCGAACGGCGCATTGGGCAGCGGGGCCGCCGTCGCGGTAGACACCGCCCCGAGAGTGAGGACTGCCGCTGCGACGACGGCGAGCGCGGCTCTGAATCGTATTGTGCGCATGGACAAGTGAACTCCGTTTCGAGGTGGCAATCTGTCGTCGATGACGGTTCTGTGGCAGTGGGTTGGATTGCTAGTTGGCGCTACGTTCGGCAATGACGGCAGCGGGTTCGGGTGAGCCGACCGGCTGTGGCCTGAGGCTGTCGGCACCGATGTTGTAGACGTCACTCGTCGTGGCGAGGGAGTTGGACGTGGTGGACGAGGGAAGCCCGGCGCGCCAGTTGACGATTGGATTCAGAACGCCGAACGGGCCACATCCGGAAGCTGTCGGGACGGCGAAGGGCTGTCCGGTGTGTCCGGTGTTTCGAACGACGGCAGTATCCGGGAAACCTGGAACCTCTTCGAGGACGCCGTATTCGGTCACATCCAAGTTGAGTTGAACGGGGTTGCTGTCCGAGCCCAGGTAGCATTTGCCGCCGAGGAGAGGGTTCGCGATCTTCAATTTGACGGGTAGCTTCACGCCAAGCTGAAATGCATCCACGGTGGGGAGTGCAGACGTCGACTCGACGGTGGCCGAGGCCTTGTTCAGTCCGAAGAGATTGTTGAATGGTAGGTCGATTCCGAGTGCGCCCCCGGGGATGTCGATAGGTTCGGCGTAGATCCCCCGACTGTTGTCGTTCGGTGGGATGAAGACTTGGTCGAATCCGAATTCAGCCTCTGGATTCTCCCGGTATGCAACTCCGCCTGCGATGCGCATCGCTCCGGCGGGAATGCCGACGGAAAGCTTGCCGATCTTCATGTTTCCGCCGGTAACCGTGACGTCCATACAGGTGCTGGTCTCGGGATTGTCGATCGGACATGAATCCCAACCTCCGAAGGGGATCTCCGCTGCCGGGGCGGCTCCTGCAATACCTGCTGACAAGCTTCCCACCGCTGTGACGGTGGCGAACACAGTTGCGGTGGCGAGTGCGCCGAAAAGCCCACGCGACGTCGAACGTCGGGACATGTATTTCTCCTTTGGTTACAACCGACCAGTCGGGATTGTGATGATGAGTGACGGTAGTCACGTGTGACTTGGATGTACAGACAATTTGAAACAATTCCGACAAAAGTATTACTGCGATCGCCTTCGCTACTACTTGTGGCTGTGAGGATTGAAATTTGTTGCAGTGCTCTGTGTCTCGTCATTCACCCACGAATCTCTGTGAGGTACTACGACCCGAAAAGGCGTTCGTCGACGGGAATGTCGGACTCCTGTCGAAATCGAGGGGGCAATGTTTTGTCGGAGTCGCCAATGAGGGAAGTCAGGGCGAGTAACTTTGTCGAACAGCGGCTGATCGGTACTCCGGGCAGCTGCCCGAGAGAACGGATCGCCATGACGCTGATGCTGCCGCTCGACTCGATGTTCCTGCTGATGGAGTCACGAGAGCATCCCATGCACGTCGGTGGACTGTCGCTTTTCGTTCCGCCGGAAGGAGACGACGGCGAATTCGCCAGGTCGCTCTACCGTTCGCTCACCGACGTCGACTCGATTCGCCCCCTCTTCCGCCGCAAGCCGGTGCAGTTCTTGTCGAACTTCGCGCCGGTGCGTTGGACGGAGGACACGGATGTCGATCTCGAGTATCACGTCCGGTTGCTCGCGCTGCCCAAGCCGGGACGAGTCCGCGAATTGCTCGAGCTGACCTCCATGCTCCACGGCACGCTGCTCGATCGGCATCGGCCGCTGTGGGAGGCGTATGTGATCGAAGGTCTCGCCGACGGCCGAGTTGCCGTGTACATGAAGACGCACCATGCACTCATGGATGGTGTGTCTGCTGTTCAGGCGTGGTACCGCAGCCTCTCGTCGGACCCGCTCGATCGAGAATCGATGCCTCCGTGGGCGCAGCGACCTTCTTCGGGGCGGGTTCGAGCCAGTCGCGGGCTGGACCTGCAGAGGCGGGTGGGCTCCGTGATCGAGACCGTGCAAGATGTGGTCGGGGTGGGCCCTGCGATTGTGAACGCCGCTGCCTCGGCGGTGAAGGACCACGTCGCACCGTTACCGTTTGCTGCTCCGAAATCGATCTTCAACGTCCCGATCACCGGCGCGAGGCGTGTCGCCGCGCAGTCGTGGCCGATCGAGCGCCTGCGCAAGGTCTGTTGCGTTGCAGACGTGACGCTCAACGATGCGGTGTTGGCTATGTGCGCGGGCGCGCTGCGGCGTTACCTGATCGAACTGGACGAGTTGCCGGACAAACCGTTGATCGCGATGGTGCCGGTATCACTTCGTAAAGGCGATGAGGGTGAGGCTTCCGGCAATGCTGTTGGTGCGGTGTTGTGTGATCTGGCAACCGAATTGGCGGATCCGGCGGCCAGACTTCAGAGAGTTCACGACTCGATGAGTAGCGCCAAGTCCCTGATGTCGGGCCTGACGCCCCTGCAGATCACGGCGCTCAGTGCATTGAATGTTGCCGGCCTCGGGTTGCCGCTGATCCCTGGTTCATCCCGACTGATCACCGGGCGCCCAGTCTTCAATCTGGTGATTTCCAACGTCCCCGGCCCGACGACGACGCGATACTGGAACGGCGCGAAGCTCGAGAGCTGCTATCCGGCATCGATTCCGTTGGACGGGCAGGCAATGAACATCACCGTCATCGGCTACGCGGACACCATGCAGTTCGGTCTTGTCGGCTGCCGCCGCAATGTTCCGCACCTGCAGCGGCTCCTGGGCCACCTCGAGGAATCACTGAGTGAACTCGAAGCCGCCGCAGGCTGATCAATTCGATTCGGGCATTCAGACGTCACGTCCGTTCACGACCAACTGGTGGACGTCCAGTTCTTTGTCGTCGAGGCCGAAGCTGATGATGCGTTCGGGGTGGATACGGATGATCGGTGCGTCGAGACCATGCGCACCAGCGCCCGCAACATCCAAAGCCTCTGCCCGTCCACGGATTTCGACACACCTGACCCGCCATGGATCTACAGATGCGATGTCGTCCACGACAAACGCGACCCGCCCGTTCTCCGCGACGTTGTGAAACTTACGGCTGCCCGTCATGTTGTAACCGCTGATGTCGATCGTGGCTGTATCCGGGTTGTAGTGGAATCCGACCGGACTGACTTGCAGCGTTCCATTCCGTTGAACCGTCGCGAGGCGTCCGAGAGTCTGTGTGGCCAGGTAGTCGAGTTCGATTCGGGTGAATGTCATGAAATCACGCTAGAACCTGAACTGCTGTAGAGGTCAAGATCTCCGAACGTGCAACTCATTCCGTCTCGTCAAGGCCCTCTTCTGCTTCGTCGACCCGGCGCTCGGCTTCGCGAAGCTCATCCTCGGACTCTCGAACCGCGACGCCGGCAGCCTTCTCGGTGTTCTCGGCGAACTGTCGTTCCTGTTCTGCGTGTTCGAGATCGGCGCGGAGTTCTTCGATGCGGCGGTCGAGGTCGGACAGCTTTGACCTGGCATCCTCGAACTGGGCGGTCTCGGCCTTGACCCGTCGTCGGATTTTCTCGAGGTCTGCCCTGGCTTCCTTCAATTCTGCTTTCGCCTTGGCTTGTTCGGCCTTGTGATCCGGAGCAGTGGATTTGGCCGGAGCGCTGTCTTCGGTGTGGATCGCAGGGGCATCTTGTACGGAATCCTCCTCCACTACAGCAAGTCCCGCCGGCCCGAAACCGCTGTAACTGGCAGCGGTCACAACTCGTCCGAGTCGGACCTGCGCGGCAGTCTCCTCGTCGGACAGGGCGGCATTGAGGGTCTGCGCGACATCACGTAACGCATCCTCACCGGCATTCTTTCCACGCGAAGCCGCGATCTCACCGGCTTTGTGGGCGAGACTTCGCACCACCTGCTGCCTCTGTGTCGTCAGCCGTCGCAAGTCCTGACCTGAGAGATGGCGTTGGGCGTCGCGTAGCGATTCGCCAAGCGCGAGAAGTGCATCCAGATCTTCGGATAGATTGCGCGAAATGAGATTGACCAACCATCCCACGGTGGTTGGCTTCCGAAGTTTTCCGATCTCCGCGGCCAGTGTGCGGTCGTTGTCCTCCCGGGCAGCCTTCACATGCTTTGTACGCGCCTCGACGAACTCGCCGGGGTCGAGGCCGTAGAGTTCGTCGGCGACATCATCGAGGGTCACACGTCCATACTGTCATTCGGCGAGTGGTTCGAAGACTGTCTTCCAGTCGTTTTTGATGCTCACCACTGTCCACCCGTTTGCGCGCGAGGCGTCGAGTGCGTGCTCGGCTCCGTCCACGTAGTCGAACTCGCGTTCCGGATCGTCATGGAGCACCAGAAGACGAAGTGCCGGAATGTTCGGGTGTTCGGCGAACTGCAACATAGGTAGGTCACCGTTGCTGTTTCCGGCCGCGATGACAGGTCGTCGGCCGATTCGGTTCCATATCTGTACGGGCTTGGCCGGCCCGTCGTCGACGACATCGGTTTGGGGCTGACGAAGTATCGTGCCGCTGTGACCGTCGTCCTTCCACGTCAATGCCACGCCGCTGCCGATGACGCGATCTCGGGGGATGCCGTAGACCTCCTGACTGATCGGCCGCATGAAATCACGTCCGCCGCCAGAGACTATGTAGTTGGAGAAGCCTTTGGCCGCAAGGTAATCGAGCAACTCCACCATGGGTGAATAGCTGCAGTGCAAATATTTGCGATCGAGAGTGGGATGCGAAGCAGTGCGCAGGTAGGTATCGGCGTGGGTTTCGAATTCGTCGACTGTGACTTCGGCGAATGCCGCCAGGACACCGGCCGCGAGCACCTTCAGTGCGCTGTCGTCGCCGCGATAGTGCTTCGAGATCACATCGTTCAACCAGGCGTAGTCCTGCTCGAAGGCCGCCTGCCACGGTTGACGGTTGCGAAGAGTCGGATCCTGGTTGGTCATCTCGACGAGGCGGCGCAAGATGAAGTCGAGTTGGATCGGCATCGGCTTCTCACACCACAGAGTTCCGTCGTTGTCGAAGACTGCGATCCGGTCTTCCGGTGCGATTTCGTCCGGACTTCCCTCAGTCGTCGCGCGTTCGACGAATTGCCTGATGGCCTGTTTCGGCGTGCCGTCCTGCCAGCTCGGAAGCGGGTCAGGGTTATCGGAGGTGGAGGCTTCAACGAATTGACTGCTCATGTGGTCCCTGGCTTCCAGTGAGGCGATGACAGACCCGGCACTTTCATACTCGGACCTCCTGCCGAAGATGGCATCGCCCATTTCGGGCGACAGCGCTTCGGTGAGCACAATCGGGGTATGCGATTGACCATGCAGCCGTAGAGGCTGGCATTCAGATCACCTACAAGGAGCCAGGTCATGGCCAACGCATTCAAAGGCGTCGTCAACCTCGATATTCGCGATTCGATTCCCGACTGGAGCCCGTACGAGCAGCCGAAGGCTGCCGCCGGCACGCCTAACATTCTCTACATCGTTCTCGACGACGTCGGATTCGGCGCCTTGGGTTGCTACGGGGGACCGATCGAGACGCCGAACATCGACCGCATCGCGGGCAACGGATTGCGGTACGGGCAGTGGCACACCACAGCGCTGTGCTCACCGACGCGATCGTGTCTGCTCACCGGCCGGAACCACACGACCAACGGAATGGCTTGCATCAGTGAGTGCGCGGTCGGGTTTCCCGGCGGGAACGGTCACATCCCTCCCGAATGTGCCACGCTCGCCGAGGTTCTGGTCGAGCAGGGGTTCAGTACCGCGATGGTCGGGAAATGGCACCTCTGCGCCGAAGACGAGATGAATCTTGCTTCCACGAAACGGAATTGGCCGGTCGGTCGCGGATTCGAGCGGTTCTACGGCTTTCTCGGTGCCGAGACCAATCAGTGGTATCCCGACCTCGTCCACGACAACCACCCCGTCGAACAGCCGTCGACGCCGGAAGAGGGGTATCACTTCAGCGTCGACATCACTGACAGAGCGCTCGAATACATCGGCGACGTGAAGTCGATAGCTCCGGACCGGCCTGTATTTCTCTACTACGCACCCGGGTGCGCACACGCTCCACATCACGCGCCCCGCGAATGGGCCGATCGCTACGCGGGCAGGTTCGACGCAGGGTACGAAGCCATGCGGGATGAGATTCTGGCGAGGCAGAAGGACATGGGACTT
>Ga0153921_1001506_pt1 | contig 10333 bp, 17 predicted proteins | sample TSNJ005MetaG_FD_104691 | JGI IMG/M metagenome (GOLD analysis project Ga0153921, IMG submission 104691) | Attine ant fungus gardens microbial communities from New Jersey, USA - TSNJ005 MetaG | ecosystem: Host-associated > Fungi > Mycelium > Unclassified | place: USA: New Jersey, Brendon T. Byrne... | reverse complement strand
TCGAAGTCCCGGACGTGGCAGGTCCAGGCCATGAAGGACCTCGTGCTCGAGCACCGCTCCCCCGAGACTCCTGTTGTCATCGGGCGCGATGTTGCCGGCGCCGAGGAATCAGTTCGCGTCGTAACCCTCGGCGAGCTCGAGCCTTCCGAGATCGACATGCGGACGCTGCTGATCGTCGGCTCGTCGATGACGACGGTCGTCGAAACCGGTTCGGGCCGTCAGGTGTTCACCCCGCGGCGGTACCCGGAGTAACCACCACTCGGCGATAGCATGGCGTCATGCCCGTCAACCGGACCCGGAAAGCCAGATACGCGCGCAAACGCAAACGCCGAATGGATCTGGTGGAGCACGACCTGTCCGTCGAGCAGTGGTCCGCGCTCAAAGCGGCCTGGGGTGGCTGCGCGTACTGCGGCGAGCCGGACGAGTCGCCGCAGCGTGACTGTGTGCTGGCGATCTCCCGCGGTGGGCGCTACACGCTCGACAACATCGCACCGGCGTGCCGCTCGTGCAATGCAAGCAAATGCAACAGCGAGGTCACTCTCTGGTTGCGGCGCAAGGGGTATGACGAGAAGGCCTTCCTCCTGCGACACGCGGAGATAGGTATCGAGATGAGGGCGCAGTTCTCGGAGCAGTCGTGACGACCCCGCACGAGTTGCGCCCGATCCTCGACGAGTTGATGGAGTTCGAACCTCTGTTTCACCGAACTCGAGTAGCGATGTCACGAGACGAGTTCGATGCGGTCATCGACCCGGAGTTCCGGGAGATCGGAGCCTCGGGTGCGCGATACACCCGCGATTACGTGCAATCGGTAGTCGCGAGCCGGCGACTCCGCGGCGAAGTGAACGACGCCGCCGAACTCGGGTGGAGGGTTGACCGGCCGGCGCTGAGCAGGATCGCGCCTGACACGTATCTGGTGACGTACCGGCTGGCGCAGGCGCATCGGGTTACCGAGCGATCATCCATCTGGCGGTTTGCCGAGAATCGATGGAGCGTGTTGTTTCATCAAGGCACAGTCGTCGAAAGTGGTCTGGAAGCGTGAACAGCTCCCGACTCCGCCTCGGGAGAGAGAATTGCACGGTGTGGGCACTTACACCTTGCGCACTCCGCTGACCCGCGGTGATACTAGATGCAGTATCAATATTGCATGGGGAGGAGAGACAAGCTGCTCGCGCAAATGCGGACCGCGCCGCAGAACGTCACCTACGACGAACTGTTCGCACTCTGCATCGATGTCTTCGGTCAGGCCAGGCAGAACGCCGGGTCTCACGCCAAGTTCCAGACGCCGTGGCCGGGACCACGCATCAACATTCAAAAGGGTTCGGGCGGTAAGGCCAAGCAGTACCAGGTAGGGCAAGTTCTGGCAGCAATCGAACGCATGGAAGGAGAATCGCCGTGATCCCCGCAGTGGAGCACTACACATACCGAGTCGAGTGGTACGAACCCGACGGAGAGTTCCTGGGAACCTGCACGGAGTTCCCTGGCCTGTCGTGGCTCGCGGATACTCAAGCAGCCGCCCTCGACGGCATCCGTACAGCGGTTGCCGAGACGCTCGCGGACATGGCAGAGACAGGTGAGCGGATCCCCGAACCGCTGAGCGAGCGCGGATATTCGGGCAAGTTCCAGGTCCGGATCACCCCGACTTTGCACCGCAAGCTGGCACGAGCAGCCGCCGAGGAAGGGGTTTCCCTCAACGCGTTGGTCTCCGAACGTCTCGCGTCCGCGTAATCAACGGGGCACCGAGGGAACGTCGATCTCGCAGTAAGCCCAGGCGCTGGAGCGTGTTGTTCCAATCAAGTCACAGCGGTTGAAAGGGATTTGTAAGCGTGAACGAATCGATCCACAACCCCACCATTCCGCTTTGGGTGGACATCACCTTCACCGTCTTCGTTCTTGCCTGGATCTTCATCACGATTAGCGCGCTCGTGGCGATCGTGCGCACCGACTTCGACCGCTCGGGCGGCAAATTCTGGTGGTCGGCACTGGTGATCGCGGTGCCTGTACTCGGTGCGCTCGTCTGGTTGCTGTTCGGTCGACCCCCGCGTGACTCCAGGTCCCGAACCTGATCTACACCGACGGCCCGGCAGTAGTCTGAGTACGGTCCGGTGCTGTCACTCTGCGCGTATCAGGGGAGAACAACGAGATGAGACCACTTCGATACTCGATCAACGTCACCCTCGACGGCTGCTGCCATCACGAGGCGGGGCTCCCACCCGACGAGGAGTCGATGCGCTACTGGACCGTTCAGATGGAACGCGCCGATGCTTTGCTGTTCGGCCGGGTGACCTACGAGATGATGGAGTCGGCGTGGCGGCGGCCCGCAACGGGTGCGTGGCCTGACTGGATGGACGAGTGGGAGATCCCGTTCGCCGAGGCCATGGACCGGGCGAAGAAGTACGTCGTGTCGAGCACGCTGAGCGGGGTCGATTGGAATGCCGAGCTGGTGCCGGGCGACTTGGGGCCAGCAGTTCAGCGACTCAAGGAGCAGCCCGGCGAAGGCCTGTGGGTTGGCGGAGTGACACTCCCCCTGGCATTGGCAGACCTGGGACTGATCGACGAGTACGAGTTCCTTGTTCAACCGGTCCTCGCCGGACACGGACCGACGTTGCTCGCGGGCCTGCGCGAGCGCATCCAACTCGAGCTCGTCGACCGCCACGAGTTCCAGTCGGGTGCAGTCGCCGTGCGATATCGGCCCGCTCAAGTACCGACATGATGTGAATGCGCGAGGAGCTGCAATCAACCATGTTCGGTGTTCGGTATTGACCGAACACCGAACATGCTGAAACGATACACGCGTGAACAACCAGGCTTCCGCCGTTGAGGCTTTCGTGATCGACGCCTTCGCAGAATTAGGCATCGACGCCCAACCACCAATCCGCGAACCCGGCGCCGGCATCGACCTTGTGCTGGACCCAGACGGTCTTGCCGTCCCAATCCAGATGAGGTACCGCTCTCTGGTCACCGACCAGGTTGCCGAACGACTACTCACCGAAAACCAGTCCACGGACACGACCTTGTTTGTCGTCTCGGACCGCCTCACCGAAACCGCGCGCACGATCCTCGTCCAGCGACGCTGCGGCTACCTCGATCTCCGCGGACGACTTGCCATACGTACAGGCAGCATGGTCATAGACGCCGAAGTAAAGACGCTCCAGAAACGCCTTGAACGGTCGGAAGCACTCGGCGGCAAGGCCGGCCTCGAGGTCGCAGTTTCAGTGCTCATGCATCCCGAGCGAACTTTCGCGGTGCGTGAGCTCGCGCGGGAGTTGGGTCGTTCCCCCAGCACGGTCTCGGAGATACTGGCTGCCCTCCGCCGCGACGGTTTCGTCGATGCGAGGAATATGCCGACGAGCACCGACCTGTTCTGGCAGGTCGCCGAGCGCTGGCCGAAACCCCGCGTTCACTTAGCTGCGCTCCCGTCTCGGGACGATGCAACTTTGATGCGACCACTGCGGCTCAATCTCGACACAATCGAGAAGGAACCGGGTTGGGCTTTGACCGACTCTGCGGCGGCCGCTATGTACGGTGCGCCCTTGGCATTCCGCTCAGACCAAACCCTCGACTTCTTTGTCCCCGACCCTTCGACCCTCCGGCGCGCTACTACCCTGCTGGGAACTTCAGCCTCTGCGATGCAGGCGAAGGCCACGTTGCGGGTCGCGCCTGTACCCGCAGCCGTGAATCACCGCGTCAATTTCGACTCCAATGCGCTCGAATGGCCACTGACACATCCGTTGTTCGTCGCACTCGATCTCGCCCAAGACGCCGGACGCGGCCGGGAGATCTTGGACGCATGGACACCCGACGTCCGGTGGACCCGTGTCTGGTAGCCGAGTTACCTTTGCCGGTGATGCGATGGCCGCCGTAGTTCAGGGTGTTATCGAGGTCCGGTCACTGCTCGGGGGGCCGCCTGTCATCGTAGGCGGACTCGCTGTACTGTCGCGGTTGTCGAATCCCCACCGAGCCACGGTCGACCTCGATCTTGTGGATCGACTTCTCGGCGATATCCCCCAACTCGAAGTCCTGCGTTCTGCCAACGGCGCTGAGCCTGTCGAGCCGGCAGCCGTCTTACTGCCCACGCCGTACGGATCAGTGAAGGTCGACGTGCTCGAAGTCCGTCAGATCGAGATCGACCACCCCAGCGACGATCCTGGCGATCGTCTCCACGCTTCAGCGCACGCGTGGGCCAACGACACCGCCAGCGACATGACCATCGCGGTGATCCGGGCCCACGGCAATCTTGTCGAGGTCACCACCCCAGTTGCCGAGCCGGGCCCACTTATCGCGATGAAACTTCAGGCGGTGATGAATCGTTCCGGAGACAAACAAGGCACTGACCTTCTCGACATCGTGCACCTCGCGCTCGACGCAGCCACCCGCCCCGCGGCGATGGCGCAAATCAGCTCCGTCGATATTGCCGTTGCCCGCGACATCGCCCTTCACGTCAATCTGTGGTTCAAGGAGAGACGAGAGCAATCTCTCCAGCGGATCCGAGCAGCGGGCGACCGAGATATCGCCGCCGACGACTTCGATCTGGTCGCCGAATTGCTAACTGACGCAACAGATCATCAACGCTGACCACAAACGGGCTATGTCGGACGCGGGAACCGGCCCGGGTGACATTAGTGAAAAACTCCCGTAAGTACGGTGTCGACGTGTTCGACGATCTGCTCACCGACTGGGCCTGTGTCCTCCCCGTTGTGAGCGCGTCGCGGAGTCCGGGCGGTCACGCCATACTGTTCGACTTCGTATCGGCGTCCGACACCGCCGGATGCCGATACGTGTTCACGTCAGCTCGCGGAAGCGCCAACGCTCCCGCCGAGGTGGCGGGCGAAGAACCGAGCCGAACTGTCGCGCTCGTAGTCGGGCACCGGATAGTGCCTGCCCGAGTAGGCGTGCAGCGTCTTCTCCTTCGAGCCGAAGGCATCGAACAACGCCACCCCTGACGTGCGGTCGTAATCCTTGTCGTCCCAAGGGATCCGGTACTCGACCGGGACCGTGAGCTTTCGCGCTGCCTCGAGGAGGGAGCTGTCCACAAAAACTCCCCCGAAGCTCACGGCAGCGATCCTGGATTCGACAGGGGCCAACATGAGCCCGGTCACGACCCCTAGCGACACGCCGCCGAAGCCGATCGGAGCGTCGGCGTTGACGTCGGGCAGCGTTTGCAGAGCGTCGATGGTCGCCTGCCATTCCGGCACTGCACGCTCCGCCAACGATCGGTTGTACTCGACGACGATCGGGGCGATCGGCTCGTGGGCCGCCCTAGCCTGGTGGATCGCCTCGACCCACTGTTCGTCCTGTGTGTTCCGCGGGCGGTCGCCGTGTCCGGGCGCGTCGATCGCGGCGACTGTGAACCCGTGGGAGCTCACACTGTGGAGTGCGCTGGCAACCAGTCCTGGTGCCTTCTTGTGCATGCCGCCGGAGTGCCCGGACAGCAGAAGGGGTGATTCGACAGATCCGGACGCGGGTGACCAGAGCACACCGGTGATGTCATCCAGAATGAAATGGCGTTCGACGACCCCATTCAACGTCGTCTCGGAAGTGAATTCGATGGTCTGAGAATTGGATTGCATGGTGTTACCTTTCGGGATTGCCTACTCGAGGCGCTCCCGGCGACACCTACGTCAATCGCCGATCCGTGAACACGAGTGGGAGCACCCACATGGTTACAGCGTTCATGGGTCTCACCTCCTGGCGTGTTGTCACGGTCTCGCACAAGCTATCAATCCGAACCGAAGCTCGTCCAATCATTTTTCCAGCGCGCCCGACCGCGGTCATACCCGCGATCGGTCGACGCTCTCGCGGACGGCACGGATGTAGCGGCGCGTCACAATCGCCTGAACTCGACGTCCGATCGGAGCGCCGAGACGTACCCACCACGTTCCAGGCTTGGAGAATGCGACGATCTCGAGACGAACCGCTTGGCTGGTCTCGTCGAACTGGACGGCAAACAATTCCTCCCCGCATTCGGGGTGGCCTGCGCGGGTTCCGTACGCGAAGCCCTTGCGATTGGGGTCGTCGACGACATAGACGATCCGAACCGGGATAGTCACCGGACCGAGTCCGAAAGTCGCATCCTGACCTGCCACCGCGGTCGGGGCTGCCGTACGGACGGTCAGACCGGCTCCGCGGTGCATTCCCCATTCCAGGACGGTACGAGCTGCGACCTCGAAATCTTCACGTCCGGATCCGACGATCGCGCTCTCGTGAACGTGGTGATAGCCAGCGGGGAGAACGCCTGCCGTCGCGCCCACCTCGAGGTACGTCAGTCCGCCCGGGCCGGACACCATCACTGCTCGCGTCGGTGGCTGAGGATGTTGATCACGTGACCGTCGGGGTCGGCAGCGAAGAACCTGCGCACACCCCACGGCTCCTCGGTGACGGGGTAGACGATCGTGTCGCCGCGCTGCACCGCGGCCTCGTACGCTGCGTCGAGATCGTCCACCTCGACGGAGACGTCCGGCACGACGGGGGCATGAGCGTCGTGCGTCATGACGCTGATCTGCAAGGACGGATCCGTCGGCGAAGCCAACGTCACGATCCACCCGTGATCCATGACAACTTCGAGGCCCAGCACTTCGGTGTAGAAGCGCTGCGCGGCCTCGAGCGAACTACTCGACAGATCCGAAACTATCCGCGTGACGGCCATGTCCCGCAGGCTACGCCGCCGCCGGAGTCCACCGCGACTTGACGAGGCGCTCGATGTCACCGGAAAGTTCGTCGCTGACGATTCCCGGAAGCAGGATCTGCCACATCTCGTCGACACGATCCGGAAGGTCCGAGCGTCGGGTGAGAACGTTCGAAACCAGCTGTACTCCGGTGAATGCCGAGGGCATGAACCTGCCGAACGATTCTGCGCTGACCGATTTTCGGATTTCACCTTCCGCCTGAGCTCTGGCGGTGAGATCGGTGATTGCCGAGATCCATTCGGCGTACGGTTCCACCGGCCCCTCGTACGTGCTCAGTTCCAGCGTGAGGCGAATGCCCGCGCGAACGATCGGCTCATCAACGATCTGGCGTGCCATTTCGTGCGTGAGCATGATCATCTGTTCCAACGGGTCCTTGCCCGTCGCGGAAATCGCCTGCACCGATTCGATCGAGAGCCGATGCTGTTCGGCAATGATGAATTGCGCGAGCTCGTCCTTCGACGCGAAATGGAAGTACAACGCGCCCTTGGTAGTACCGGCCCCCGAGACTATGTCGGCCATGCTGGTGCTGCCGTAACCAGTCTTCTCGAACTGCGCGGCCGCGCCGGCAACGATTTGCTGCCGAGTCAGCTCGGCGCGTGCTTGCTTGACCACTGAATCCCTCTCGTCCTCCAAAGGCCCCCGCCCAGCAAACCCCACGGTTCGCGCCACACTCCAGCTATACCCAAAAACTTCACAATTGCCCCACATTACCAGCGCTCCTTCCATTGCTTCAATTACGAATGCAACAAAGGCGCTGGTCAGACGTCCGATTTAGAGGGAATCTCCTCTCCCCAACGTGCTTTCGTCAACCCGCGCACGGTCCACCAACTCTCCGACGAGGAGCGTCAACTCCATCATCTGGTCCGTGATTTCCTCACGCAACTGCGTTGCATCTGCCTCGGAAATCGCGCCCGACTTGGTATCGAAAGACATCAACAACTCGATATTGGTGCGAAGTGCAGTCAACGGAGCCAGAAGGTCCTGGCCCGCTTCGGTGATCAGGCTTCTCTGGCGCGCCCGCGATTCCGACAACGTTCCGAGCATCCGATTGAAACTGACTGTCAACGACGCCAACTCGTCGTCGCCGGTCACCGGAATCGGCGCAAGATCATCCGTTTCGGCAACCCGCCGCGTTGCCGCAGTGAGTCGCGCAATTGGCCGTAATCCTGTGCGTGCCACAGCATCTCCGGCCGCGTAAGCGAGTGCGATACCGGCCGCCCCGAGTGCCGCCAACACCACTGCGAGTCGCTTGAGGACCGATCGTGTCGGCCCCAAGGATTGCGCGACAACCAAAGTTTGGCCCGCAACCGAGGGCTCGACAAGAATTCGATACGCATCGACGGTTGCGATCGTCTGCGACGAATTGCCGTCTGCGATCGACCTGATGGCGTCTGCGCTGGTGCTGAACGGCGGCAGACCGGGAGTCGCCGTCACCAAGGCGCCGTCGGCAGTGAGAAGCCCCACCGCCTGGATGACCGCTGTATCCGCGCCGGCCGTCAATCCCAGAACCGGTGTGACACCGCCGAAATTGACGGTGTCGGTGATCGCGTCACTCGTGCGCTCGAGTTGTCGATCGACGTTGCCTTGCAAATACGCGTTGAACACGATGTACACCGCCGACGCCGACACGATCACCGCGATCGCCACCAGGCCTGCAGTCAGCAATTTCACGCGCGCATGGAGCGTCCGCACGTGAATTCCCGATGGTTTTCGACGGCTCATTCCGGGAACCGACACTCTCACGCGCGGTCCCGCAGTGCGGCGTCGAAATATCCCAACATCCCTCCAGTATGGTCACGGAACCTTAGACGAACCTGAAGCGAACGCGATGTCGGCCTCACAGCGCCGTTCCACTACCGAAAGCCGTGAGCCAGTCCACCGCCCCGGCTTCGGTGTCGAATGCCGGAGCGGTCGCCGGGATCGGTGGTCGTTCGACGACGATCACCGGGATCGACAATTGCCTGGCGGCGGCGATCTTTGCGTACGTCTGCTCGCCGCCACTGTTCTTGGTGATCACGACGTCGATGCCGTGAGTTCTCATCAGATCGACTTCCGCTTCGACGTCGAATGGGCCACGTGCGAGCAGCAATTGCGAATGAGGTGGCAATGTCCCTGAAGGCGGATCGATGGAACGCACGAGAAACGAGACGTTCTTCACGCGGTCGAACGCCGAAACTCCTTGCCTCCCGATCGTCAGAAAAGCGCGTGAGCCGATCGTCGGCACCAACTCTGCGGCGTGATCGAGATCGCGTACCGGAAGCCAGGTGTCGCCGGGTTGCTCGCGCCACGGGGGGCGTCGATACATGGCGTACGGAACGGAATTCGCGCGGCACGCGTCGAATGCATTTTTGGTGATGCGAGCGGCAAACGGATGCGTGGCGTCCAGCACTGCACGAATATCGTTGGCCGACAACCACTCCGAGAGTCCTTCGGCTCCCCCGAACCCACCGATGCGCACTTCCCCCTCCGGCCATCGAGGATCACGAACCCGGCCGGCCAGCGATGTGACAACTTCGAGGTCGGCTGAATCGGCCAACCGAGAAGCGATCACTCGACCTTCACCCGTGCCGCCGAGCAAGAGCACGCGACGACGAGTACCCGTCGGGGTCAGTGTGTGCTTCTCTCACGCGCCGCCGAGTAGAGATAGCTGTCCGGGAATCCTTCAGCAGTCAACACTCGGCCCACGATCACAACGGCCGTCTTCGTGATGCCGGCTGCATGAACAAGTTCGACGATCGTCTTCAAAGTGCCTCGAACAACGATCTCCTCGGGCCGCGAGGCGAAGGCGACGACCGCCACCGGGCAGTCCTCGCCGTAATTGTCGGCCAACTCGGATGCGATCTGTTCGATGCGATGAGCGCCGAGGTGAACCACCATCGTTGCGCCGCTGCGGCCCAGGGACCGCAGATCCTCGCCCTCCGGCATTGCCGTCGACAAGGTGGAGACTCGGGTGAGAACAATGGTCTGCGAGACGCCTGGGACGGTCAGCTCACGCCTCAGCGCTGCGGCGGCCGCGGTAAATGCAGGAACACCGGGAATCATGTCGAAATCGACACCCGCGGCGTCCAGGCGACGAGCCTGCTCGGCTACCGCGCTGAAGATCGACGGATCACCGGAATGCAGACGCGCGACGTCCAGCCCGGCCGAATGCGCTTCGACAAGGATCGCGGTGATCTCGTCCAGGCTCAGGCGAGCAGTGTCCACGACCTGCGCCCCGACCGGGCACCACTCGAGCAACTCCGCTGGGACAAGGCTGCCGGCGTACAAGCACACAGGGCTCGCAGCGATGATGCGTTGCGCGCGGACAGTGATCAGATCTGCCGCACCGGGACCCGCACCGATGAAATGAACGGTCATTGTGTGGATTCCTCCGGCGTATCTGTGCCTGCGCCTGCAGACGGCTGACTTTTTGTGACGGACCATTGGACCACCGGAAGTTGCGGGCGCCAAACGTTGAACGTGCCCAGTGGCTCGGCGCGCTGAACCTGGAAGCGTCGCAGCGTCCCTCCATGTCGGCCCATCCAGCCGAGCAGCAACGATTCGGATTCGGCGGTCACGGCGTTGGCGACAAGACGTCCACCCACGCTCAGCTGCTCCCAGCACGCATCGAGCATTCCCGGTTGCGTGACGCCGCCGCCGACGAACACCGC
>Ga0153921_1001505_pt1 | contig 10335 bp, 7 predicted proteins | sample TSNJ005MetaG_FD_104691 | JGI IMG/M metagenome (GOLD analysis project Ga0153921, IMG submission 104691) | Attine ant fungus gardens microbial communities from New Jersey, USA - TSNJ005 MetaG | ecosystem: Host-associated > Fungi > Mycelium > Unclassified | place: USA: New Jersey, Brendon T. Byrne... | reverse complement strand
TGTATTCGGAACCTTCAGCGGCGGTGAAAAGGCTATGTCCATGTATGTGCCGTTATTTTCAGCAGTAGTGGCCAAGTATAAAGGCGGACGGGACGACGCCCCCAGACTGATTTCACTGGATGAGGCTTTTGCCGGAGTGGATAGCAATAATATACGTGATATGTTCCGCCTGATGACGGAGTTTGAATTTGACTTTATTATTAATTCCCAAGTACTTTGGGGAGACTGTGATACCGTGGATGCCCTGGCCATATATCAGCTGATCAGACCGGATAATGTGAAATTTGTTACCGTTATGACTTATTTATGGAATGGAAATATAAGGGAGATGCTTGATCATGAGCGAGAACTGGAAGGACGGGTATGAGGAAGATATGACATCCTGTCAGACAATCAGCAAGACAATCAGCAAGACAATCAACAAGAAAGATTGTCTGACAGATTGCCTGACAGAAAGTCTGACAGAAAGTCTGACAGATTGTCTGACAGAAAGTTTGACAGAAAGTCTGACAGATTGCCTGGCAGAAAGTTTGACAGAATGTCTGTCTTATTTTTGTGAGCATGCAGTATTTTTGCGAATACTGGAAGGATTCCGTGAGAAATATGCATCCATTGGATATGCCGGAGGAACGGTTGTCCTTATGGACTTAAGCATGGAAGATATTGAACTATTGGAAGGTTTTATGGGACAGAATCTTCACGGCAGGAGCAAACTGCGATTATCGGCACAACGGTTCAACAAATCTCTGCTAAAGAGCCGGTATTCCGGTATTGACCTTGAAATGCTCCTGCATGCACATTTTAAGGAAAATCTGATCTATAAAAAAGAGGAAATGCAAAGGCAAATGGATTTGCGACAGGCTGTATTTGATGAAGCCGGTAAATCGGCAGGAGAACTTGCGCAAAAATGTCTTAAGGATATAGAGAAGGAAACCGGCGGCGGAAAAGCATTTTTGATCAGAAAATATCATGATGATTCAAAAAAGGCGAAAGAGCTTCTGGAGATAGGAATCCAGGCAATCAATGAATTACCGGTATTAAAGGATGAAGTGGAATATCTGGCTGTATTTGCCAGCAGGATAACCGGAGATCCTCATTATTTTGACCGGGGAGGCGATGGCGGTATATTACTGGAACATATCGTGGATTGGTATGTGAAACAGAAGGAGGATGGGGATAGGTCAGAACCTGACCCGTCAGAAACTGACCGGTCAGAACCTGATTTAACAGAATCTGTCAAGACAGGTGAAGAAGAGATTTTTCCCATGCAAAAGCTTAAAAGGAATTTCCTGAAAGCCGGTATTTTAAAGGATGATATATCTAATTATGCAATTTTATGCGGGGTTAGAGCCTGGAAGAAGAAGGGGCTGCTGCACGCAGGGATGAATGGTTTTCTTAGAGAGAGGGAGTCTGTTCAGATCTCTTTATCCACAGCTGCCGGCTGGGAACGGATAAAAGCTGTGGATAACCTGATATATATTGTGGAAAACCCATCAGTATATGCAGTACTGGTGGATAAATGGAAGGGCAGAAAATCCTGTATGTGTCTGAATGGTCAGCCGAACCTGACCGCTGTGTTGATTCTTGACTTGCTGATGAAAGGGAAAGCACGGCTTCTGTATGCAGGAGATTTTGATCCGGAGGGAATCTGGATTGCCCAGAGACTGAAAAATTATTGCGGGGACAGAATAAGCTTTTGGCATATGGATGTGGATTCCTATAAAGCCAGTACGCCATCCAAATCCATTAAGGAAAGCAGGATGAAGATCCTTGACAGGATTACGGATGCCGGACTGCGGGAGGTAGCGGAAGAAATACGTATGACCGGACTGGCCGGTTATCAGGAGCAGATAATTGGGCTTTATATACAGAAGGATACCTGAATAACACAGAAATGTTTTCAGGTGGCTGCTTCCTGTCCGGTTACAGTGAAAGCAGTACTTCCGAGTTTCAGCTTTAATTCTTCTTTCGCTTTTGATACTGTAAAGAAGTGTATGCCATTTATCCCAACTTCTTTAGCAGCTATAACATTTTCTTCTGTATCATCCATAAAAATACACATTTCCGACTCCAGTTTATATTTTTCAAGCAGTAAATGATAAATTTTTAAATCCGGTTTTAATAAATGGACATCGCATGAAAATATACCGCCATCAAATAAAGAAAAAAACGGGTACATGGCGATTATCCATTCGCTGGCTTTCTTATGAAAGTTTGATAAATAGTATAATTTCTGATTCTGCTTTTTTAAATCATATAAAAAGGCAACCGTTTCATCCAGCGGCACAAACATATCCTGATAGCATTCCATCGTTTTCCGGATCAATCCCTCATTCTCAGGAGAAGCACTGCACATACGGTTTACAGCTTCTTCATGTGTAATTATCCCTTTATCCAATAAGATCCATTCCATTGAAGTAAAAACTATTTTATTTATTATGTCTATTTGCGTTTCCGAATCCCATAATCCCTTTAAAAAAATCTCAGGTTTAAAAGATAGTATTACATTTCCAATATCAAAGATAAAATTCATTTTTTTATACCCCATCTCCGCCGCAAACTCAGCGTGCTGAGCTTGCGGACTCAAAATCAATAGATTGAAATGAACTTTTTCAACCTTATACCCCATGCGCGCTTGATGCGAAATTGTTCGCAATGCACGAGCTCAAATCAATAGGTTGAAATGAACTTTTTCAACCTTATACCTTCCCTTTTGCTAATAATTATTATGATCCCATTATCTTTTATCTACCTTTTTCTTTTTCTACTAAATATACTTTTAATTCTGGACAAACCATTTCCTTGAACCAAGTATAATGCAATTGAGGAAATGATCATCAGAATTACTGAATAGACCAACGACATAGCTTGTGCATTTATTGTAGCGGTTTCATCACTTGCTGCTTTAATTACAATACCTAATGGCTGCAGAAAGGAATAATAAAGAAACACTGACACATCATAATCTGCCAATAAACTATTAAAATTCATAACGATTACAGACAATATTGCAGGAAGCACAATAGGAATCGTTACTCTTACGATTGTATATAGTGTACTGGCTCCCATACCTTTTGCCGCTTCTTCCAGACTAGAGTCAATACTGAAAAAAGCTGCCTTTATCATACGAAAAGAAAATGGGAGTTTCATTACAATATAGGCAATCAGCAGTAATACAGGAGTTCCCACTAATATTTTATTACCTATGATCCATCTTGATTCATCATATGTAAACATTAATCCCAGAGCTATCAATGTGCTTGGAAGCATCCATGGAATCAAAACACTGTACTCATAAAATTTATCAAATTTATTTTTACTTTTATGAACAATTTTGGATACAGCAATTGCAATAATCGTTACAATCACGGAAGCAATAATCGAATATGTAATACTGACCAAATATGGTTTAGACGCATTCAATTTGGTAAACAGCCTAATATAATTTTCAAGTGATAATGAACTCCAGGATAGAGTTGCTGCCTTGATTGCCTTAGAGTCGCTAAAGGAAAAAAGAATAACAAGACATATAGGAGCCATATACACAGCAAACAAAAGATATGCGAGAATATGTGCCGCAATATTCATAACCGGATTATTAATTTTCTGCTTTGCTATTCTGCCCTTTGTCTTTGAAACAGAGATATAGTTTCCTCCTTTTTCTATCCTGCTCAAGACGAATAACAAAATAATCGTTGCCAATCCCAGAATAATCGCTAACAATGCTGCTATATCCCGGGAGGTTGATGTATTTGCAAAGGTTATAATCATTGGAGAAATTGTCTGGAATGATTCTCCCCCAACAATCATAGGTGCCGACATGGCGCTTAAGCCGGTCAAAAACGTTAATATCGTAATTGCAAACATCGTAGGCTTTATTGTAGGCAGAACGATCTTGAAAAAAATCCTGCTTCCTGAAGCACCCATGTTTTTACCTGCTTCGATCGTATGATTATCCAAACCCCGTATTGCATTTGTCAAAAATAGTATATGATTTGATGTACATGCAAAAGTCATTATAAAGATAACTGCGCCATATCCTACAAACCAATTTTGATTCATGGAAGGGAAAATCATAACTAAAAATTTAGTAAGCAAACCATTTGAACCGTATACAAATTTATACCCCGAAACCAGCACTACGCCGCCATATACAAGGGAAGTCATATAACCCAGTTTCAGAATCCTTCCACCTTTAATTTGCCAATACTCAGTAAATAAAACCACAAGTGTACCTACAATATTCACAGTAATAATCATAGAAAATGCAAGAATAAAGCTGTTCTTAAGACTTCGTACAGCTCTTTCCGAACGCATGATCTTACTGAATACATCCAATGAGAATCTCCCATCCTTATTAAAAATACTACCAAATAAATTAAGATTGGGATATACTACAAATGTAACGATAAACCAAATTAAAGCAAGTCTTACCAGCATGGAGCCTGGAGTAATTTTTTTTAGTGACGATTTTATCCTATTCATATTAACACCTCTTGTCCGCTGAACATGCGGACATCAATTCAATATTAGAAAGTGACCTTCTTTCAAACTTCCATTCATGCCGCCCCTGGAGGCACAAACAGTCCTCACGAAAACTGCATAATATCCTTAGGATTGATGTAAAGGCTTATGTTCTCACCTGGTTTATAAATCCGTTCTCCATCATTTTTTTCAATACACTTTATTGATTCACCCATAGTTTCCACGCTATATTTTGTCATAACACCATTATACTCAAAATCCTTCACGACTGCTTCTAAAGATACATAATCCTTTTTTGGCTTTGTATGGATTCTTTCGACGCGAATAAATGCTGTCAACAGTTCATTAAATTGCTTATCCGATTTCTCGTTAATCACTTTTATTACGTTCTTTTGAAGTCGGTTTATATCACCTATAAAGTCGCATACAAATTCAGATTCTGAACGATTATAGATGTCATAAGGAGCTCCAACCTGTTCAATATAGCCATTATTAAACACGGCTATCCGATCGGAAAGTGTTAATGCCTCTTCTTGATCATGGGTTACATAAAGTGTCGTGATCCCCAGATCTTTTTGTAGTCTTTTTAATTCTCCACGTAAATCAACACGTAATTTTGCATCCAGATTGGAAAGCGGTTCATCAAGGCATAATATTTCAGGTTCCAAAACGATAGCCCTCGCCAGTGCAACCCTTTGCTGCTGCCCTCCTGATAAATCAGATATATTACGATATAATTGTTCTTTTGTAATTTTGATTTTATCGGATACTTTTAATATTTTGCTTTCAATTTCATCTTTTTTCAATTTTTTTACTTTTAAACCGAAGGCTATATTCTCATACACAGTCATCGTAGGGAAAAGAGCGTAACTTTGAAAAACCATTCCTATTTCCCTTTTTTCAACAGGTACATCTGTAATGTCCTTGTCATTTACACATATTCTGCCTTTGGTGGGATGAATGAATCCTGCCAGAGCACGTAAGGTAGTGGTTTTTCCGCATCCGGACGGTCCGAGAAATGTAAAAAATTCCCCCGCCTTTATTACAAGATCAAGCTCTTTGATTGCAATAAAGCTATTATATTTAATTTCAACACCTTTGAATTCTATCATGATTTACCTCCAAGCCTCAAATTGAGAATGCAACATTCCCAATTTGAGGCACATATTTAAAGTATGGACGATATTTCGTACTGCGAAACATCATGCAAATTACTTGATGAATTCCAGTTCCGCTTTTTCTACCCAAAGGTCAACATACTGCGCAATATATTCCCAATCCATGTCTTGTGAATGTATTATATTCATAAAAGATATAATATCATCGGACGCTTGATTTAATGCATCCGGATGAGCTGGGATTGTACCAAACTGTTCACTCCACTCGGCCTGTATTTGTGCACTGCCAAACCAATCTGCAAATGCTTTAGCCAACTCTGCTTTATCAGTCTTCGAGATAATTGCAATTTGCTCCGTAATATATGGAACACCGAAATCAGGTGTCATAATTTCAAATTGATAATCATACTCGTTTTGATATTGGATTACACCACTGCCCCACATAGAAGCCATCGGAATTTCTCCGCTTATTAAATTACCCACAACGTCTTCGCCATCTGCCTCCTTATGACCGTTCTGGAAAAACGCCTTTGCTACTTCCCAACCTTCTTCTGAAATTCCATATTCTCCGTTTTCATCCTTATAACGAATCAGAATACTGGAATAAATGACTTTCCCTGTTGTGCCCCCCAGTCCTCTGACAGTATATAATTCTTTATATCTTGACTCCATACTTAATTCAGTCCAATCAGAAGGAATATCCTGGAACTCATTATTTATAATGCAAACTAACGGCTGTATGACGATTGGATAGTAATAACCTTCCGAGTCTCCAAGGCTCATATCCACTTCATCTGCCCATACAGGTTCGTACTTTAATAATATATCTTCAACTTTCATTTTTTCATACTCCATAGTATGCACACCGAATACCAAATCCGCTACAGAATTATTTTTCTCAGCTATCAGACGTTGTGTTATTGCACTACCGCCTATATCCATGATCTCAATCTTGAACCCTGCCTCTGCAGCTCTCGCTGTCAGCCAATCTCCACGTCCATTAGAAACTGAGTTCGAATAAATATACAATGTCTGGCTGTAGTCAATATCGGAATTCTGAATGTCGGAAACCTGAGTATCTACTGTATTCGTATCTTCACTGCTTAGATCAGTTGTGCTGACAGTGCCGTTATCGCTGCTGCAGCCCGCCATAACACCAAGAATCAATAATATCATCAAGCAAAATGTCATTTTCTTTTTCATACGAAACCTCCTATTTTTTGATTGTCCTCTGTGATAAAAAACTTTTAAGCAACGCTAACCAGTCTGTCTGGATGATATCGAATCCCATGTCCGCTAATCGCCCCCAGTTTTCCTCATAACCATTCGCTATAGCATGATTATCATCCAATTGTGCAGACATAATATATGTGTCATCTAATGTAATTGCATTAACCCATGTCAGTAGTTTCATGTCATGCAAGGAGTCAATAAATTCAGGTACGACTAACGGAGACTCCAAAGAATCAAATATTAATTCAACTGCTGCAAGGTTAATTTTATACTTTTGCACCTTTTTCCAATCGTCCATATTTCTGACAATTGGCATAAACATAATTTGTGACCCGGAATCCTGTAAGATCTGTAAATATTCATCTTCAGCAGGAGCTTTTAGCAGTATCTGGCCTGCCATATCCTTTTCTTCCAGATACTTTATGGTTTCCTTCCAATAGAACCATGAGCGGTCGATATTGAACAGGCACCTTCCCTTAAAACACTGAAGCACACGATCCAAGCGATCCACATGCTGATTTGTGACGAGACCGAGTTGATTTAAGAATGGGTAACTTTCAATCTCTTGGGACAGCATTTCTTTTATATCACCATCAATATCAAGTTGTAATTTTTCACCTCCATCATGAAAGGCATAAAAAACACCGTCCTTGCTTAATATTACATCCACTTCAATAATGTCGGCCTTGTGCTGAATCGCATTCTCAAATGCCAGGCAAGTATTATTGATTACATTAGCACCAAAGGTACCACGATGAGCAGCAAGTAATATGCCTTTCTTCTGCCTTAAATTCCAAAGATAATTTGTATTGCTGTACAATCTATAAGCCCTCCTTTCCTATCAGTAATTGCATTATAATACTAAAATTTGAACGTGTCAATACATAATTTATACAATATGACTTATAAAAAGGCAGTAAATGTATAAAATACATTATAAATGCCAATATATAACATTTGAACGTACACATTTATGAGCTTATTGTTTCGTTATCTTCTATATATTACAATAGATAATTAACCATAAAAAAAGAGACCGTCGTGCGACAGCCCCTGCTCATCTATTTATTTCCTATCATCTCATCAACACTTTTCTGTGCTTCCCTCAACGCATCCTCAACTGTCATGATTCCGGTTACAGCTGATCGTACCGCCGATCCCAGAATTAACTCAAATTGAAATTCATTAAATCCATCCCCCGAATGATCAAGCCTTCTTCTCCAACCTATGGCAAACGCTTTTTCCATTCCCTCAATCCAGGGATAAAGTTCCAGAACATCCAAATGATCCACTAAATGCCGATTATTAATATATCCGCCCAGATACGTAATAATTGCAGCTGTCTTTTTATTATAGATCCACCCCAAAAATGTTTTACAAGCATCTAATTTTCGACTGTATTTTGAAATACCAATAACGCCGCCCCCCAATAGGGGATATCCGCCCGGTATTGCCGCAAACCCTATTTTCCCCACGACATCAGAATCAAAATTTCTCAACATAGTAGATGCATGATTTGAATAACAGATATTCATAGCAACGCTGCCCTTGGAAAAGGATTGTGCGGCACTTGTCCACCAGCTGCCACAACTTTGATCCGTATACTGATAGGTATCTAAATAACTGCCAAGTGCACTTTTTACCGCCTCGGTATTCAAATCATATATATGCTCATGTTCATGTGGCTTATTCTTATATTCCATAAGTCTGGGTAAAAAATCACATGCCGCTACCGTTGCAGTGCCAAATGACATTGTTGCCCCAAATTCAGTAGGTGACGACGGATTAAACCGTTTGGTGAAGAAGCATGCAACCTGATTATATTCATCAAATGTCTTGGGCACTGTTAATTGCCGTCTATATCTTTCGTAAAACTCTCTTTTTATCAAGGCATTTTCAAAGAGATCTTTACGATAATACAGAATTTGAACACTTGGATCAAACGGAAGTGTATATGTTTTATTTCCCACTCTGTAATAATCATCAGGTATATTCGGTGAAAATTCCCTTAAGATCGGCTGCAGCCATGGTTCATTTAAATCAATCGGAGTAAACAAATCCGCCCCTACCTCTGACAACCAAGACATATCAATACGTATCAAATCATAAGCAACCCTATCCACTCTGCTTTTCACACTTCTGTACAACTCATCATATCCAACTTCAACAAGCTTAATGTGAATACCTGTTTTCAAAGTAAAACTCTGCATTAATTTCCTTAACGATTCACTGGTAGGACTTGCAAGTGTTAAAATATTTAATGTCTGTTCTTTTACCATATTTAATCCAATAGCAATATTTTCCGGTTCGTAAAATATATCATTTTTTATATTTAATAATGCTTCCGAAACCTCTTCTTCCTCCACTTTTTCGATATATTTTGCAATTTTGCTGCCGCATAATTTATAATTCAACTCATATTGTACTACATTGCTTATTGGAATGATATCGGTACTTGTTACAGCGTATAAAGCCGGAAATGCGCTTTCGGGATGGTATACCTGTACGGTCCTGAAATTATTAATATTTTCTTCTCCCACTGTAATCACCGCGTCAAATGCCGTCGTAGATGTGATGATTTCGAAAGCGGCATTTAGTCCCATGGCCTCCTCCAGTGAGAATATCGTATAGGTACAGTTATTAACGCCAAGCTCTTCTGTAACGCCCTTTATAAAATCACGATTACTTGAAAACTTTTTATCACCTGTCAATATTGCAATTTTTTTAAATCCATCCCCTAAACACCTTTTACCTAGTTCTTTTCCAGCCAAAACGTAATCAAAACTAATATATTTTGCACCCCTGGGCATATTTTCAATATACCTTTCAACAAAAAACAAATGCTCTATATCATCAAAAATACCATTGTTTTTTAATATTGAACTGATCACTACGATTGCTTTCGGATTTGCAGACTTAATAGAAGCCAACAGCTCTTCCTCATAATATGGCAAATTATTACTATAAAACAATTCTATTTCATAGCTGTTGTTCCGGAGCGTATTGCTTAGACCAACAAAGAATTCATTATATCTCTTCAAGTTGATTCTCGGCACGATCACACAAACCTTATTTGTATGTCCCTGGCGCAATTGCTTTGCCTGTGCATTTAATTTAAATCCCAGTTCTTTTGCAGCTTTTTCTACCAAATTGATTTTTTCAACGCTGACATTCCCTTTTTTATTTAAAACATTGGATACGGTCCCATGTGAAACACCGGCTAAGTTTGCAATATCTTTAATTGTTGCCATCCCTTGTCTGCTACCTCGCATTCATAAAATAACTATTGTGTTTATCATTATACATCAATTATTTTAACGTTACAATAACCTGATAAGAATTGAATGGTTATGAGATATCAAAGATACTGATCTTTATTAATGTATAATTCTCATTGCACTGTTTATTGTATGCTTCAATAATACTGAAGTGGTAACAGTTCCAACTCCTCCGGGTACGGGTGTGACAGCCTTGACTTTATTCGCAACGGATTCATAAT
>Ga0153921_1001504_pt1 | contig 10342 bp, 18 predicted proteins | sample TSNJ005MetaG_FD_104691 | JGI IMG/M metagenome (GOLD analysis project Ga0153921, IMG submission 104691) | Attine ant fungus gardens microbial communities from New Jersey, USA - TSNJ005 MetaG | ecosystem: Host-associated > Fungi > Mycelium > Unclassified | place: USA: New Jersey, Brendon T. Byrne... | reverse complement strand
TCGGCAAGAGACCGAATGCCAACCCACATTCATCTGAAGCAAATGCGTCTGGGTTAATTTCAAAAACCTTCTGCACTAGCGACCAACGGATGCTGAATTACCCTTTGCTGTGTTCAGGCGACGATGGGCCTTCTTTGATTCCGCGCGGCCCTGCAACACCCCAAACGATTAAACCAATGACTGGGAAAATGATGAGCCCAATAGCCCAACCGGCCTTGACTCCCACCGTCTTGTCGCTGCGAAACACGCTTACGATGGCCCAAAGATCAGCGAGCAAAATGATCACTGCGACGGCAATTGCGAAATAGCTGGTAGCTTCCGACATGGCCAAGCCCTCCTCAGATTGATATTGCTTAGGCCCCACGAATCCAAAGGTGTTCAAGTAATTCCGCCAGTACATATCGACTCTCGCGAGTCAGTCTTCCTGGGCGATGACTGAGATCTTGCCGTTGCGCTCTAGAATTGCGAACTTGATCTCTTCCAGCTTCTCGATACCTTGGCTGGAACGTGCAGCCTCCATCACATCCGCTTCTAACAATCGCGCACGACGACGGCGTTCGTGGAGCAGTTTTCCGTTCTCGACGATTATGGTCGGCTCGCCATCAATCAGCCGTGACATCCACCGCGAGCGCCGCTTGAGCAGGGACAGGCCAACGTCGATGGCGACAAGGGTGACGATGACGATCACAGAATTAGTGAGCGAAAAATCATCGCCCAGCAGGGCTTGCTGAGTCGCCTCACCGATCATCAGTAAAAGAATGAAATCGAAGGTGGTCAGTTCCGCCAAGGAGCGCCGTCCAGCGATCTTGAAGAGCACCAAGAGGGCCACATACATGGCACCTGCACGCAAAACTGAATCCATAAATCACCTAAGGGAAGATGAATTGCACAAGCTTTATGCCGTTGGTACCCGGTGAAAAGATTTGACTGCGGTAGAAGCCAAGGCCATCCCCTCGCAGGGTGATATATAGCGTCGCTTGACCATCAAGGTCGGTCTGTAGCCAGAGCCTGATGCCCTGTGTAGAACTTCTTGAGCGCAAAGGTTCTGGTTGTAAAGTTTCTATACTGAACCCTTCCAGCAACTGACCTGCCAGCTCCAGTTCTACTGCCGTGTCGGGCGTTGCGTTCACACTGACTTTCATTGAGTTGGTGGATCCATTGCGATGGAACATCTCATATTCCACCCTGATCTTGCCGTCGTCGCTGCGTACTTCTCGTGAACTAATCAAACCCCTGGAGAAAAGCCCCACCAGTGCGAGCACCACGACTAACACCAACACGTACCAGCCAACTCGCTCGAAGCGCCAAACTTTCAACTGATAGGCCATGTCTTCGCGTATGGGATAACTACGGCTGCGCAATTCCGGATGGTCGCGATCATCGCTCATCAGTGTTCACCTTTCTCACCCTGCAGGACACGCTCATGGAAATGCGCCAAGCACTGCAAAGCATATTCAGTGGCCTGGGTCTGTACTTCGCAGCGTCCGCCGGAAAACCGATGCAGGTAACTGAACACGTAACACCCATCAGCCATTTGGAAGGCCCAAGCAAAGCAGATCGTGCCAGCAGGAATACCGTCTAAATCGTCCGGGCCGAGAATCCCGGTTGTAGCGATTGCAGCATTAGCGGTGCTATCACGCAATGCGCCCATCGCCATCTCCCGCGCCACTTCCACGCTGGTGAGGTTGAACGTTTCGATGGTATGCGGTTGACATGCAACAAGCGTTGTTTCGCCTGTGGCGAATACACTACGTATCCACACTCTATGAAGTTACCGCTGCCTTCGACCTCAGATAACAGCGTCACAATTTTACCGGCGGTACACGACTCCGCAGTGGTCAACACCAAATCGTTGGTGCGAAGGTATTGAACGGTGTCGTCGGCGATAGACATGAGCTGAATGACCTCAGTGATAATCCTCACCGGCGACAGCACGCAGATATGCTTCGTCTGCATCTCTTCGCAGGTCGCGCCATTCGGTCAGAGTTAACATACCCAACCGATCCATCTCATCAGACAATCGCAAAAGTTCGTCGTGATAAGCGTCAGGGCATTCCATGCGCAGTGGTCGGTTGTCCATTGCACGAAGCCAAGCATCCAAGGCTTGTAATCTCGATTCTTGCTCAGGCGTCAGTTGATTCTTGAAAGCATTCATTTCACTCACCCCGAACATTTCCCGGTTGAGCAACCAGTTTCGAATTAGGTTCCAAAGGTCTGACGAAGAACTGTTTTACGGAGCATGATCAAAAAAAAGGAGGCCTTGTTATAGGCCTCCCGTTTGCAGCGATGTCAAGAAGTCCCTAATCCACGAGAAAGATCGGCACTTGCCGTGGGCGTAGGGTTTTGCGTCGCTTCAGTCCTTGCGCCAACGTCCGCTTGCTCTGTCGTTTTCGTCACGGTGTCACGCACCGCCTCGTAGCCTTCTTGCGCCTGTTTCTTGACCTTGTCTACCAGCCCCGCACTGGTACGCCCCATGTAGCGCTGCTCAGTCGAAGTGGTGGGCAATGCCGCGCCAATGACTGCACCCAACGCGATACCTGCCGCTGCGACAACCAGCGGCTGCTCTCTGAGCATTTGATTAAACTGCTGTCCCAGTACCTGGGTGCTGCGATTCAACCGGTCGCCTGCATCGTGCATGGCATGACTGAGGTTTTCGCCGGCGGCGCCAACGTTGTGGCCAAGGTGGCCAGCCTTGTTTTTCAACGATTGATATCCCTCCTTCAGAGTGTCGGCGGTTTGGTGCAGGCCGTCACGCGCACTGTCGAGCCCCTCAGCCAGGCTATCCGCCCATTCCCCCGCCCGATCCTGATCCGGCCCGGTGCGATAGACCGGGTGTTCAACCGGCGGGCGGTTCTGACTCATCATCATCCATAGCAGCCCAATCGAAGTCAGCACCGCAGGTACAGGATTATTACGAACACTGGTGCCGAGATTGCTGATGAACGCCGAGCCATTGTTCTGCATCATGCCCCACGCCTGATCAATCATCTGACCTGGAGTGAACTTACTTTCGAGCTTGTCGACAATGTTGCCGATGCTGGCACGCTGCGCATCGATCTCGCGCTCTATCTGCTCAGGGCTTTTTTCGGATTCGATTTCCAGTTCACTGTTCATGAGACTTTCCTCCGCATTGCTTCCTGATCTTTATTCAAAGCGTCCAGTGTCCGATCAGGCTTGAAGTGGGACGGCTCGAATTGTTTTTTGCCTGATTGCAGCATGGCGAAGCCGATAATCATCACGACGACACCGACGATAAGGGCAGCTAGCCACGGTGCCATGAACAAGCTCAAACCGTAGACTGCCGACATCAGCAGGATGATGAAGCCCGCGAGGAACACAATCGCGCCCCCCGCCACGGCGGCGATGCCGGCCTTCAGCGTGTTGAGGCTGGACTGAAGCTCGACTTTGGCGAGCGCTAACTCTTTGGTAAACAACGCGGGGACTTCTCGGGATAATTGACGCAATAGGCCAACTACCGACGCGTCTTCAGGTTGGGCCAGAGGTCTTGAACCAGGCAGTTCTGAATCGTCTCTGTTCATCACAGTGCTCCTTTCGTGCTTGAAGAAGCGGGCGTTACTGCTCCGGCAAAATCCGTCGGATGGTCGGACTCATTCGGGGAAGTTGGTGTGATGCCGGTAGCCAATCCGGGGTTCGGATCGGACGACGATGGAGGGGAAGTCTCGTAAGGTCGATGCGTGCCAAATCCTCCTGCGGGCGGTGTCGAAGTGCCCGCCGCCGGATCGTGACTCGCTGTGACGGTCGCGGCGGTAGAGCTGCCAGCCTTGAGAAATCGCGATAGGCCGAAGCCCAACGCGATGCTTCCGGCAATGAACAAGCCCGGATTACTGCGAGCCAGGTCGGCTGCGTCGTGCAACAACTGTTCGGCACTTTTCCCGCGAAGGTTACCGGCCAAATCGGTCATGGACTCAGCCATGTCGGTCAGATAATCGGACATGCCTAGGGTGTCCTTGTCTTCGATTTCCGAGATCAAGCTCTTTGCGCCCTGTGCCAATGCCTCGATCTGATCGGCGGCGGTATCGCGGTACTGCCCAAATTGCGCATCTGCTTGCTGTCTCGCACCACCGAGCGCCTCGGTAACGTCTTCCTTCAAGTGGTGAAAATCTTGAGGCTTCCCAACACCTGGTGCATCTGATGGGGCTCCGGCCCTGCTGTCTGAAGTATTCATGTCGTCCCTCGCTTTCTGATGAAAACGTCAACGGGACTGCGCAGCACGATTGCTATGAGCCCCTCAGAGCAGAGGACGGATCGCATTACTGGAGAGTTCAACGAAGTTGATGAGCGTTAAGATGACGCGTCGGACGGGATAGAGATATTTCACGCGTCGCGACAATCAAGACAAATGCAGACAATCCTGCGACCGCTGAAACGCGCAGAGGAAAGGCCCGACGAAAAGTTAATTTGTAAGAAAGAATTTCGAGAGCACTGAGTGGTCTATTCATACCCACAACCCGAGCTAGTAATTATGAAATTCGCACGCTTCTGCCAAGCGCTTTCCAATTGGGCTGGCAGCTCCAAAACATTCCTTCTAGCCATCTTTTTAATAGGGGTTTGGGGGGTGACCGGGCCATTCTTCCACTACAACGACACCTGGCAGCTCATCATTAACACGTCGACAACAATCATCACATTCCTGATGGTGTTCCTGATTCAGAACACTCAAAACCGCGACAATGACATTTTGCATCTCAAGATTGATGAGCTGATTCGAGCCACCGAGGCGGCACAAAACGCGGCTTTGGGCCTGGATAAAATGGCATCAAGAGATCTTAGAAAACTGCGGGATCAATACAGTTCACTTGGTGGAAATGATCAGGTGAATCTCGACGCTGGCGTAATGGATGAAGCACATGCCGCTGACTTACCCATCCAACCGAAGACCTTTGAATCAGATCGAGCAAACCTGCAGAGTTGAGCATGGCACGAAAAACGGCTGAGATTAGGAAAGTTTTAGGTGCGATTTTGCGCCGCAAGGTAGGAAGCGAACGTGGAGCGACTGAGCTAGTGTAGTTGTGTCCGCCTCGCTGGTTACGACCCAATCAGCTTGTCCCTGACGAGACCCGCGAGGTGAACACTTTTCGCTAGTCCATTTCACAACGAGTCTTTCAAGTCTCGCCCTGAAGCTTGCGTGCCAGCGACCCAGTAGGTGCTCCCCGTTCAAACACTCAAGGAAGATATCGATGCCAGATAGCTCTGAAGCGAACATAGCAGCAGCGGACGCTCTCACACTGCTGCTGCACAACCAGCACGCCATATGCGCTGCCATAGAAGAGGTGACCAAGTGGCTTTCCCACAACGGAGCGCGAAGTTCTGCGGTTAACGCCGAGACAGCAATGGAAACGTTAGATATAAATGCTCAGGGGATTACGGACGCGATCCTACGGCTACGCCATTCATAGGCATCGGCTGCCACTGCCTGTTCATCATGAACAGCCCTGCCGGTGCCCTCGGATCCTGTTCCTCGCTTTCAGTAAGAACTAGATTGAGCCGATGTACCCAGCTAAGGAGCGCCATGTCAGCCTTCAAGGTGATTGCCATTATCGGAGTCGCGGTAGTCACCTCAACCGCGGCTTACTCCGCTCATTTTGTGGGAGAACAGATCAAATATCTGCATCAAAAGCTTTCCCCTCCGGCGGAAGCTACGAACCTCGCAACCGATTGGCCCACCACAGAGGCAGCCCTCCCAAAGCTGGAAGACCAACTTGTGGGTCACTCGCAGACGATATCTCCGGCAACGCGACCTGACTTTTCCACCGAACCAACCGTGCTACATCCATCACGATAATTTCACATTTGCAGGTATACGGTTGTAACAGCTCCTTTAGTGATTCCCAGCCCGCCCCCCATCGCGGGCTTTTTTTTGCGCCAAATATGGAATCACTTGTAAAGGCTACACGCTCGCCGTTCGAGCTGTCCGACCCTGACCAACTCACTCGATGATTGAGGAAAGGGGTGTCGGAGGGTTAGCGCGGATCCTGCTGATTGTCCATCACCGCATTATCCGTCTCCTCCCGCACACGCTCAGGGTCTAGCCCGACATCGTCATCATCAAGCGGACGCTCATCTTCATTATCCGGCAGTTCGTCAATCCCCTCCTCCTTCATTGGATCGACATCGGTGCGACCTGGACTCAACGGATCGGGTGATGTGGGCATTGGGTCGTCCTCACCCATACCGCTTTGAAGCTTGGTATCGTGATTCATACACACCTCTCAGTACCCTCAATGGTGGGGGCATGTAGCTTGGAGAGGGTTCGCTTTTCGAGTGTTCGATTAATTGGCTTACCGACCGTCGCCATCCTTCCATTCACCCTTTCAGTCATCTCGATGGAACGTTGCTCCAGACCCCGTCCTCTATCGCAAGACGAGCAAATCTGAGGACATCATCATGATTGACCCAGCAACTGGTATGAAGGCGGGTGAGCGTTACATCTTAGAAAGTCTGGAACGCACACGCCATTTCCCAGGCTTCTTCCTCGACGGGAAATATTACCTTGGCCCCGAATTGATGACGGCCATAGGTTGGTTGGAAGGTCAGCAGTTTTATTACGATGAGCTTGACCCCACTGGTGAGCCAGTATTCCCCAATCGACTCGCCGGCACTGTAGAAGACCTAACCCTCATTCTTGCAGACGGTGCGCGTTTACCTTTAAACGAAATGCCCTACGAAGCAGAGATCGATCCCTCTGACATTCCGATCAGTCGTAATCCATCGACATCGGGGCATCGCCCTACTTCACCAAGCGATAAGCACGGAGTAGAGGGCATATGGATGTCAGGTAAACATCCCTATCCCATACTCCTTGCGGCGGGCGCAGCGCTATTACTGGGAATACTGTTTGGGGTCAAACAAGCTAAACGCCTTCCTATCCGAAAGCTGAGGTAGTCGTCCTTCGTGAATTCTGGAGAAGCGCCCTTTGAAAGATCGGAGTGAGAAATGTATCCAGTCACCCCTGACGGTCGTTACTTCGTTGTCAAAGGGCAGCTGTGGCGCTGTTCAAACCCGTCATTAGAAGAGGACGTGCGCCAGCGTCTTGTCGATGCCCTCATGGCAGCGCGACGCGAGGTGAAGAAAGCAAAAGAATCGGAAGACGCATCGCAGCTAAAGCGCGCTCGGGAAAAGGTACAAGTGGCCAAAGTAGCGCTTGGTGAGCGGGCCCCTGTTTGGTGGACAGATGGAAGCCCGGACTTCAACCGGCGGCTGGTCATCAATTCCCCGTATGCCGAATGGTTCAGCTCGCTTTATGAGTCTGCTTAACCCTTGGCTCAAGGTGCATATTCAATATGCCCTGCCGGCTAATAAAAAAGACCTTCAAGGGCCCTTTTTGCACTTAAACCACAACCTGTACGTGTTGAACAACCTCGATGAAAAAGCGGAAGTAATGCGATGGAAACCGCAGTGGCACTCATGCGCTGCGGTTTCTCCGCTTCGATATCTGCAAAAGACGGAACGACTCAGACCATGTGCTTTCGAAAAATTGAGCGCTTCAAATTTCGAGGGTCGAGGAGAAAGCTCATGACTGAAAAAAGCTCCACTTCATCAAAAAAAAGCAAAGCACTGGAAGATTCTGTTCTCGTCTCAGACGTGTCTGAAACAGGTTTAACAGATGACGAACGAGTCGTTAGGGAAGATGAGTTCCTTGGCGACGAACCACGTGTAGAACCTGGCCCAGCAGACTTGGAAAGACTTAAGGATTAAAGCCTGCTCCGCTTCGTTTTCGATGCGACCAATATTTTCAATACGCGACGTCTACTACTTGAAATTTGCTTAATGGAGGTGTCACGTATGCGCCAGCAAACCTCGTTCATATTTGATCTGGATGGCACGTTGACTGATAGCGTTTACCAGAATGTTTTCGCGTGGAAAACCGCGCTCGATTCTGAAGACATACCGTTGGCCATGTGGCGAATTCACAGAAAAATCGGTATGAGCGGCGGGCTGATGCTCAAGATGTTAGCCCGTGAGACCGGCTTGGAAATCAAACCAGACCAGGCTAAAAGACTCAGCGATAAACATGATAAAGCCTACAAGGATCTGCAAGGCCAGATAACCGCTCTGCCTGGCGCTGTAGAGCTTCTCGACACTCTAAACCGTGATCAACTCAAGTGGTGTATTGCGACCAGCGGTGGCATGGACACTGCGGCGATAAATCTGAAGGCATTGGGCTTGGATATCGCGAAGGTCAATCTCATCACCCGTGATGACGTGAAGTATGGCAAGCCCGATCCAGACCTTTTCCTCGCCGCTGCAAGCAAACTCAGTGTACCCATCGAAGATTGCCTGGTGATCGGCGATGCCATTTGGGACATGCTTGCCGCACGCCGCTGTAAGGCCACCGGTATAGGGCTGCTTTCAGGTGGTTACGACACAGGAGAGCTTGAACGAGCTGGTGCACTCCGCGTCTACGAGGATCCTCTGGCACTGCTGCAGCACCTAGACGAGGTTGCTTCCCGTCCGTGAAACAGTTGTAGGCACGCGGATTGAGTTGCTGTGCTCCCCGCTCGCGGTGACGTTCACGCATCCAGCCATGCCAGACGATTGATCGGGTGGTGTTCCAGTGTTTCTCAGAATCGACGATCCGAGGCATTGGCCGCACCCGATACAACTGCGCCCACCCCGCACTCCTATGACTTCGACAAGTTTTACGCTGCGATAGAAAGGCGAAGCGCTTATAAGATCAGCCAGGCTCTGCTGGCGCCGGCAATGCCGCTCTTGAACAGACAAAAAGCAGCATGCCTATCAGGATCAACCCCCCTCCCCGCATCCAAGTTTCCAGACTTTGCTGACTGAGCAGCACTAGGCACGAGACGACAGCAAGTGCCGGAACCCACGTCGGCACCCGAAAGTGGTTTTCCGTAACCTCGTCACGGCGCAGGATTAACACGGACAAATTAGTGCTGAGAAATACAAACAGCAGGAGCAGGACGACGGTTTCGGCCAATGTAGCTAGCGTTCCCGTCAGCGTGAGTGCTATTGCTACAAGGGTGGTAGCGATGACCGCGATCCAAGGGGTGCGTCGCCGATGCAGCACCTTGCTCAGGGCGGTCGGCAAAAGCCCTAGACAGGCCATGCCATAAGTAAGGCGACTCGCCATTATCATGGTCAACAGCGCGCCGTTGGCTACCGCGATCAGTGCAATGAAGGCGAAGACGCGAGGCGGAATGTTTAAACCTGACGCCCGAACCACCTCAAGAAGTGGAGCCGAGGTGGCCACAAGTTTTTCCATGGGCAGTACGGAAGATGCCGAGATGCCGACAGCCATGTAGACGACTCCGGCGGTTAGCAATGCGGCAAATAATGCGCGCGGATAAATTTTTCGAACGTCTCGAATTTCTTCCGCGAGATTGGCGGATGTTTCGAATCCTACAAAAGAATAGAAGGCGATTAATGCCGCGCTCAAAACGGCTAACATCGGGCTGATCCCAGGTTTGAACTCAAGGCTGCGACCCAAATCAGCTTCGCCTGTACGGAAATACCAAGCAGCGGCTACGACGACCAAAAGAAGACCTGACAGCTCAATGACTGTCATCACCAGGTTGGCTCCCAAAGACTCTTTAATTCCCCTCGCATTGAGTAGCGCGATAACGAGAAGGAAAAGTAATGCTGCGATGTGAGGCGGTACATGAATGAACGCCGCTAGGTAATCACCGGCAAACGCTAGGGATAAACCCGCCGCGCTCGTGACAGCTGCCGATAGCATGCAAAAGCCAACAAGAAAAGAAATGAGCGGAGACCGGAACGCCTTCTCTGCGAAAACTGAAGCGGCGCCCGCATGAGGATATTTTGTCACCAACTCTGCGTAGGAACCTGCAGTAAGCATCGCGAAAAACAGAGCGATTAGCAGGGGCACCCATATTGCGCCACCTACCTCCCCCGCAATTGTCCCGGCGAGCGCATAAACGCCCGCCCCGAGAACATCGCCGAGAATAAACAGAAAAAGCATCGGGCCGGTAACGGCGCGGCGCAGCGAGTTCTTCCGGGGTGAGGTCTTCACGTTCAACTTCCTGGCTTGGGGGTTCAATAGCACATGCCCGGCTAGTAGCTGGTTGGCTTTGCTATGAAGCAATGGAAATTTGCGTGTGTCTAAAGTTCACATATCTTGGCTAACTGTCGGAAAGAAAACGCCGCTCCTATAACGTGAATAGAGCGATAAAATGCCCCTGAAGATGAAAAAAACGATAAGAAAAAAGGGCCCTACTCAGACTGTGTGAAAACCTAGCAATCTGTCCGGCCCTTTAAGAGAATGCTCCGTATCGAAAGATACGGAGCATTTTTCGTTATGGCCTACATACAAGGAGAGTCCCGTAGCCAGACCAGCCTGTTC
>Ga0153921_1001500_pt1 | contig 10355 bp, 11 predicted proteins | sample TSNJ005MetaG_FD_104691 | JGI IMG/M metagenome (GOLD analysis project Ga0153921, IMG submission 104691) | Attine ant fungus gardens microbial communities from New Jersey, USA - TSNJ005 MetaG | ecosystem: Host-associated > Fungi > Mycelium > Unclassified | place: USA: New Jersey, Brendon T. Byrne... | reverse complement strand
CTGCGCTATAAGGAGCAGGGCAACAAAGAACTGCTCCAGCAGTCCATGCAGTTTGTACAGTATTCGCTGAGCCTGATGAATCCTTCAATTGACAAAATGAACTACGGAGCCAAGAAGCCGAAAAAGCCTGGAAACCTCTCCGTATTCGATTCAAAAGCGTAACATTCAGAAAAGGAGAACGATGAGATGAGTACATTCCACGGTTTAGAAATGGCCAAGCAGGCCCTGTTTACACAGCAGATGGGCCTTTATACAACAGGCCACAACTTGTCCAATGTCAATACAGAAGGATTTTCACGCCAGCGCGTCAACTTTGAAGCGATGTCGCCGTTTCCGTCGGCATCCCGAAATCGTCCGTCGATTCCGGGACAGCTCGGAACAGGTGTGATGGCAGGTACAGTGCAGCGGATCAGAGATGCTTTTTTGGATTCTCAATACAGGACGCAGAACAGCAAGACGGCTTACTGGGACACCAGAGCTACATCATTGAACCGAATGGAAAATCTGCTGAATGAAATAGACGAAACGGGCTTGAGCAAAACAATGAATGACTTTATGACTGCTCTTGATGCCTTGTCAACTCGTCCAGACAATACTGGCGGTCGTGAAGTTGCGATTCAAAAAGGATCGATTGTTGCAGAATCCTTTAACCATATAGCGAACTCATTGGAACAGATTCAACTTGATTTAAAAAAGCAAATAGGAAGTTTGAACGCTGAAACTGGGGAATATGATGGGAAAATTGGCGATGTAAATTCTCTTTTGCGTCAGATCAATGATTTGAACAAGCAGATTGGTGAAGTAGAGCCACTCGGTTATTTGCCAAATGATCTGTACGACAGACGAGATAAGCTGATTGATGAGTTATCAGGGATTGTGAATATAAAAGTTGATTATGAGACAAGCGGAAAAGGTTCCTTGGCGATCGCAGATGGTATCGCGAAGATTACACTTGCAGATGTAAAAGGAAATCCGATAACCGATAGTGGAGGCGCACCGATCGCACTTTTGAAAGCAACTGATCGGAGCTTGGCTGATCCTGAAAAAGAATTGGGTAAGCTGACAGTTTCTTATAATGATGTGGGGGCAGTCACCTCTATTGAATTTGTGAAACAGGGTGAATCCTCTCAAAAGATTGAAGATATGATGGCAGTTGATGGGTCATTAAAAGCACTAATTAAGTCAAATGGATATGTAGTCGGTGAGAACGGTGTAGATAAAGTTGTTGGTGATTTTCCAGAAACATTGTCTAAGCTGAATAAGCTGGCGCAAAATTTCGCTTTAGCATTCAACAAGATTCATAAGGAAGCAAAAGATGCGAATGGTGAAAATGGCATGGCCTTCTTCACAAATGGTTCAAAATACGATCCGGCAAACCCAAATGCTTTGGAAACGAACATTACGGCATTCAATATTTCTATTAACCAGGAGTTAAGTGAGCATCCTGACAAATTGGCTATCAGTGCTGATGGATCTGCAGGGGATGGGCAAAAGGCTCTGGAACTGGCAAAAATGTTCAGTAAAGCGCTTACTGCTGAAGATATTGGCGGTGCTGCAGGCGACCCAGAACCATTTGGCAAGGGCATATCGGTTACAGGATATTTCCAGCAAATCATCAGCAAAATGGCTGTTGACACACAAGAAGCCAATCGCCGGTTAGTAAATGACGGGGTATTGCAGCAAAAGATTCAGAATGACCGGTTATCGGTCAGTGCTGTTTCGATAGATGAGGAAATGACGAATTTGCTCAAATTTCAGCATGCATACAATGCATCTGCTCGAAGCATGACGGCAATGGATGAAATTCTTGATAAAATTATCAATAGCATGGGACTCGTAGGGAGGTAATCGCAGATGAGAATTACACAGGGCATGATTTCGAATAACATGCTGACAAACTTGACGAAAAGCTATAGTAACCTGAACAAATATATGGATCAGCTGAACACAGGAAATAAAATCAGCAAACCTTCTGACAATCCATTTATCGCGATTAAGGGAATGGATTATCGCACCCAGCTTGCCCAAGTGGAACAATATAAAAGCAATACCACTGAAGTGGACCTATGGATGGATAATTCAGATTCTGCGCTGGATGGTGTCTCAAGTGGACTGAAGCGAATGCAGGAACTTGCTATCCAGGCTTCAAACGGAACATATTCAGAGAGCGAACGCAAGAATGTCTTGGAGGAAGCCAAGCAGATTAAAGCGGATTTAATCAGCATTGCAAATCGCAAAGTGAATGATCGTTATATTTTCAACGGCACGGATACGAATCACGCGCTAATTACTGAAGATGCAAATGGTGTGGTAACTGTGAATAGCGGACAACAGCCTGTGAAAATCCATGTTGCTGATAATATTGAACTGCAGGCAAATGTGAACGGTGAAAAGGTATTTGGTGGAGACTTCTTTAAAAATATCGATGGTTTTATTAAGGCGCTGGGTGATAATAACCAAGCAGATATTGAAAAGGGCATTGATACATTACAAGCGAATATTGATACAGTCATTAATCAGCGAGCCGATCTGGGGGCGCGAATGAACCGGATGGACTTAATTAAGAATCGATTGGACAGCCAAGAAATTACGGCAAAAGATGTCATGTCAAAAAATGAAAAAGTTGATTATGAAAAAGCCATTACTGATCTGCTGACACAGGAAACAATGCACAGGGCCGCACTCGCCGCTGGATCCAGGGTGATTCAGCCTTCCCTAGTCGATTTTCTAAGATAATAAAACCCTGGACCCATTTGCGAGTCCGGGGTTTTTCTCTTGATCTCTTAAAAGAAAGGAGCGGGCTTTATGCAGCTTCCGCAAATACGCATGGAATCCCGGCTTGGCCAGATCTCTTTACATACAGTTGATGCCAAACAGGAGATACGTCAGCCTCGGGCTGACCTGACAATTGAACAGCCAAAAGCCGAGATGTCTATCGAGACAAAGCCGGCCAAGCTTCTAATCGACCAGACACAGGCCTTCGAAGACATGAATCTGATGAATATCCTGAAACGGATTGAGAAACAGGCACAGGAAGGCATGCAGGCTGCTTCGGAAGGAACTGGGCGCCGTGCTGGCGAAGGAACGGAATTGATGCGCATTGAAAACGGAGGCAATCCGATTGCCCAGCAGGCTGAAAGCCGTGCAAATTCGCCGCAAAAGGCGTTAGGCATCAAATTCATACCTTCCCCATTCTCTGTTAAAATTAATTGTGAACCGGCACAGTTGGACATTCGGATTGAGCCGCAAAAACCCAAAATTGAGTCGAAGGTAAATCCGCCGCAAGTGGATTATACACCGGGTCGGGTCGATATCGAACTAAGCCAGCGTCCCGAATTGAATATTGATTTTGTTAACTTGTATTCTTAAAATGCTATTTTGATATGAAAAGGGTGTCTCTATGAAAATCCAGACAAAATATCTTGGTGAAACAGAAGTGTCAGAAAATCATCTGCTCCGTTTTCCGCAGGGTTTACCCGGTTTTGCGGAAGAAAAAGAATTCATTTTGATGGATTTGCCGGATGGCGGTGTCTTTCAAGTACTTCAATCTGTTCAAGAGGCGGAACTAGCTTTCATTGTCGCCAATCCATACAACTTTTTTCAGGATTATGCATTTGAATTAGAAGATGCTTCCAGGGTTTTGTTGCAAATTGAGAAACCGGAAGATGTTGTTGTCTATGTGATCGTGACTGTGCGCGATCCGTTTTCATCCAGTACGGTTAATTTAAAAGCGCCAATTGTTTTGAATCACAGCCGCCAGATGGCGAAACAGCAAATTTTAAAAAATGATCTGTATGAAACAAAAACACCAATCGTTCAGCCCAAGGTTATACAGAAAGGGGAATAATGATGCTGGTCTTGACGCGAAAGACAAATGAAGCCATCCAGATTGGCGATGAGATTGAACTCAAAGTGCTGGCCATTGAAGGCGATCAGGTCAAGCTTGGCATCCATGCCCCGCACTCCGTAGAAATCCATCGCAAAGAAATCTATCTCGATATCCAGAAAGAGAACAATGAAGCTTCTCATATGCCAGAAAATGTGCTTGATCTGCTAATCAAAAGCCAGAAAAAGGACAGCTGAACTTCTTTTTCCAAAAAACTTTATATTCACCGAGAGCTTTCCGATATAAAAGTTAAGAATAAAACAGGGAGTTGGCGGCATGCGGATTGAACATACAGCAGCACTTACACCAGATTTGAACAAACACAACCAGAACATGCAGCATGGGACCGCACCTTTAGAACCGAACGTGAATGTTTTTCCAACTGAACTGGAGGATAAGGCGCAAGTCAGAAGAGCCGTAGACCGGCTGAATGAAATGGCTGCCCCGCTTCAGACAGATCTGAAATTTAAATTTCATGAAGCGTTAAAAGAATATTATGTTGAAGTAGTAGATCCGATAACGGATGAAGTTATTAAAGAGATTCCACCTAAGAAGATGCTGGATATGTATGCAGCAATGACAGAACTAATTGGGATTCTTGAAGACAGGAAAATTTAAAAGGGGGCAGAAAAAATGAGTATGAGAATTGGCGGACTTGCTTCTGGAATGAATACGGATGAAATTATTGCAAAGCTGATGAAAGCGGAACGGGCACCGCTTGACAAGATGCAGCAGGATAAACAGCGCGTTACTTGGCAGCGGGATGGCTTAAGGGATATTAATAATGCGATAAGCAGCCTTAAATATTTAGCGATTGACATGACGAAAAACTTTAAAACTATTCCGACGACAATTAAATCCTCGATGGAAAGCGCCGTAACTGCAACTGGTGGAGATAATAATGCTTCGTATGATATAAGTGTAAAAAGTTTGGCAACAAAAGCGGTCAATGGGAGTACACAAGGTATCGGTTATAAAGGTAAATCACCAATCGATCCAGTACCGGCGGATTGGCATGGGACCGTTAAATTCGCTGTTTATAAAGATGGAAAACAAGATGTACGCCAATTTAATATAGAAGAAGGCGATACGTTAGAGTCTGTTCTCATAAAACTCAATATAGCTGGCGAGGGAAAGGTGGCAGCTTTCTACGATGATGTTTCTGATAAATTCATTATGGAAACGAAGACTATAGGAGACAATAATCCCAACGGAGCAGAAATTGATTTTTCAGTTGATACAAGCAACTTTTTTAAAGACAAACTGTTTATGGGAACAGAACAAGGCGGAACAGATGCCGTCTTTGAGTACAATGGAATTGAACTGAAATCAAAGACGAATAGCTATCAAGTCAACAATCTAAGCCTGCAGTTTCATGATGTTACGCCTGCTGGAACCAGTGCTAAGCTTGTTGTCCAGCATGATACAGATAAAGCATTTAACAATGTTGTAGAGTTTATTGATAAATACAACGCAGTCGTTGAAAAATTGAACAAGACGCAGCAAGAACGAAAGTATCGTGACTTCCCGCCGCTCACAGAGGAGCAGAAAAAAGATATGTCAGAGGACCAGATCAAAAAGTGGGAGGAGAAGGCAAAAAGCGGCCTCCTGCGTGGTGACTCTATCATATCGAATCTGCTGAACGGCATGCGTACTTCTATGTATAAAAATGTTGAAACATCAGGACAATTTAGCAATATTACCGAGATTGGTCTTTCTACCTCAAAGAATTATATGGATGGCGGCAAGATTATTTTAAAAGATAGTGATGGTAAAGAATTACGTGAAGCCCTCGCTAAAGACCCAGAGGCCGTTCTGAAGCTGTTTAAGGGCGAAGGAGACGCCGTGGGCTTATCAAAATTATTGGAAGACCAAATAAAAACAGCTGAGAATAGTATTGCCGAACGTGCCGGTAAGCCAGCGAATTCTTCATTAAGTGAAGATACCCTTGGCAAACGTATGACGGCTTTGGATAAGCGTATATCCGACTTTGAGAGAAGGCTCACCCAAGTCGAAACCCGCTACTGGAACCAGTTTAATGCTATGGAAAAGGCCGTTTCCCGTCTCAACTCTCAATCAACCCAGCTGCTTTCTCAGTTCGGCGGCGGTATGTAACGTGGCACCCGGGAAAATCCCAAAGGAGTGAATGATATGAATAAGCCGCATCAGGCTTACCAAAACAATTCAGTCAATACCGCAACAGGCGGCGAGCTGACGTTAATGCTTTACAATGGCTGCATCAAGTTTATCAAGCAGGCGAAGAAGGATCTGGAAGCAAACCAGATTGAAGCGAAGAACAAGCATATTCAAAAGGCCCAGAACATCATCCGCGAATTGATGCTTACACTTGATCTGAAAATTGACATTTCCAAACAAATCAGGCCCTTATATGAATTCATGTTGCAGCGTCTGACAGATGCGAACATCCAGAATGATGCAGCTGGCCTTGATGAGGCACTTGGCCTGGCTGTCGAGTTTCGCGATACCTGGAAGGAAGTCATTTTGAAAAACCGCAGGGTGGCACACGCTCAAGGCGCGGAAGTGTGATGAACCGCCTGCAACCGGTACAGGAAGTTACAGAACAGCTCGCCACTCTCCTCAAGCAGGACGTTCACGCAGCGAATCGGGAATTGGTCATTGAACAGGCCACAGAGCTGATTGAAAAAAGAGGCGAGCATATGACAGCACTTGAACCGCCTTTTACAGAGGAAGAGCTTGCAGCTGGCCGTGCTCTGATTCCGGTCAACACGCTAATCGAGAAGCGGATGAACGAACTCTTCGAATCTCTGAAACTGGAGATGAAGCAGCTGAAGCAGCAAAAGAAATCAAACCGCCAATACCAGAATCCATATAAAGACGTTGCTGCCATGGACGGGACATATGTAGACAGCAAGAATTAATGTTTTGTATGCAAGTTGGTTTCTAAATATAGAAAATCGGGAATGGAATAGTGTAATGGAACTTACAGTCCTTTAAAATAGTATAAAGTTTGTGTAAACAAACGGCAGGGATGCTTGCGTTCATTGTCGAATACTATTTACATAAGGACAAAAAGGGGGACATTCTGATGAAATACATCATTCGCGGAGAAAACGTAGAAGTAACCGAAGCAATCAGAAGCTACATTGAAAAGAAAGTTGGCAAACTTGATCGTTATTTCACTGAAACGCCAACATCTGATGTCCATGTAAACTTAAGTGTATTCAATGACGAACAGCGTATTGAAATCACCATCCCGATGACCCATTTGCTGTTGCGCGCTGATGTGCGTCACAAAGATCTGTATGCAGCGATTGACTCAGCTGTCGACAAGCTGGAAAGACAGATTCGCAAATACAAAACAAAAGTTAACCGTAAATTCCGCCAAAAAGGCATACCTAAGTATATCTTCGCCGAAGCTGAGCTGCAGCAGGAAGAAGCGGCTGCCGAGGCTCATGACGAACATGAAGAATTTGAGATTGTCCGTACAAAGCGTTTTGACCTGAAACCGATGGATTCTGAAGAAGCGATTCTCCAGATGGATATGCTGGGACATACTTTCTTCGTATTCGAAAACGCGGAAAACGGATTTACGAATATTGTCTATCGCCGCAATGACGGCAAATATGGGTTAATTGAACCAACTGCATAAGAAAACCAGCGGCCCCTTCTCAATCGAGAAGGGGTCTTTTGCTTGTCCTGCAAGGCTTTGATCCGCTTATTTGTTGAATCTTGTCGACATTTGATGAGCGGTTTGCCGTATTTCAAATACGGAATGGCCATTCAACACGTTTTCGACGGAAAATGACGAAATGGTCTGTCGAAAGGAAGAAAAAAATCCTTCTTTCTCTGTCGAATTCAACCCTAAATTGAAATTAGGTCATTCGACTTTCTTTAAGGAAACATGCTATAAAAGAATCATAGAAAAGATAAAGGAGGGAAGTCCATGAGCCCAAGGTCACAAGCCGACTCAGTATGCCGCTGCAGCAGCCTGGAGAAAAAAGTGAAGCAGCATGAAGAAGTCATTGCCCAGCTCCTGCAGATGATGGCCATTCTGAATAACACGGTTACCCGCTTGAATGACAAGGCAAAGAAAACTGAATCAGCCGCACCTTATCTGTCCTCGCATTAGCCGCCGCGCAGCTAACCGTACATACGGCCCCGCACCACCCCCATTTCGAAAAGAACGGCCCGTCCCCCGGGCTGTTCTTTTCCTTTTTACGGGTCCTCCCAAAGTTGTCAGGCATCCGGATAAAGTGTTATCATATGGTGTGGAACACCATTTTTGGTGTCTGATATGAGAAGACGACCAGTTGAGGAGCGCGCATATTATGTCATTATTAAAGAAAATATTTGGCGATGGCAATAAAAAACAATTGAAACATATGCAAAAAAAGGTTGATCAGATAGAAGCGATGGAACCTGAATTTGAACAGCTTTCTGATGAAGCATTGAGAGGTAAAACAGCAGAATTCCGAGAACGCTACCAAAAAGGTGAAAGCCTGGATCAGCTGCTTCCGGAAGCCTATGCAGCAATTCGTGAGGGAGCGAAGCGTGTCTTGAGCATGCGCCCGTATGCTGTCCAGATCATGGGTGCGATTGCGCTGCATGACGGGAACATTGCAGAGATGAAAACCGGTGAAGGGAAGACTTTGGCTTCCACCATGCCGGCTTATTTGAATGCCCTGAGCGGTGACGGTGTCCATGTCGTCACGGTCAACGATTATTTGGCGGAACGGGATTCCCGGGAAATGGGCGAGCTCTTTGAGTTTATGGGCCTTACAGTCGGGCTGAACACAAATGATTTGTCCAGTGAGGAAAAGCATGCCGCCTATCAAAGCGATATTATGTACAGTACAAACAATGAATTGGGCTTTGATTATCTGCGTGATAACATGGTGCTTTACAAAGAAGAGATGGTCCAGCGTCCATTGAACTTTGCCATCATTGATGAAGTCGATTCTATTCTGATTGATGAAGCGCGTACACCGCTCATCATCTCCGGTACGGCTCAAAAATCAGCTGATCTTTATCAGCGGGCAAATGCTTTTGTCAATACACTGAAAAGAGAAGCAGACTACAATTTTGATGTCAAAACAAAAAGCGTCCAGATGACTGAAGAAGGCATCAACAAGGCGGAGCGTTATTTCGGCATTGAGAACCTGTTTGACCTGGAACATGTAGCCCTTACGCACCATATTAACCAGGCCTTAAAGGCCCATGTGGCGATGCAGCGGGATACAGATTATGTTGTCCAGGACGGGGAAGTGGTCATTGTTGACCAGTTTACCGGCCGTTTGATGAAAGGGCGCCGCTACAGTGACGGTCTTCACCAGGCGATTGAGGCTAAAGAAGCACTGCAGATTCAGAACGAGAGCATGACGCTGGCATCGATTACGTTCCAGAACTATTTCCGTATGTATAAGAAGCTTTCCGGGATGACCGGTACGGCAAAAACGGAGGAAGAAGAGTTCCGCAATATTTACAATATGGAAGTTGTGGCCATTCCAACGAACCGTGAAATTTCGCGGAACGACCGTTCTGATCTGATTTATAAATCCATGGAGGGCAAATTCCAGGCCGTTGTGGATGAGATTAAAGAACGGCATACGAAAGGGCAGCCCGTCCTTGTCGGAACCGTTGCGGTGGAAACGTCGGAACTGATTTCCAATATGCTGACACGAGCTGGCGTTAAGCATAATGTGCTCAACGCGAAGAATCATTATCGTGAAGCAGAGATTATTGAGAACGCCGGCCAAAAAGGCGCAGTTACCATTGCGACCAATATGGCTGGACGCGGTACAGACATTAAGCTTGGCGAAGGTGTGAAGGAACTTGGCGGACTTTGTGTCATCGGCACAGAGCGTCATGAGTCCCGCCGGATTGACAACCAGCTGCGCGGTCGTTCCGGACGTCAGGGCGATCCCGGCGAGTCCTTGTTCTATCTATCGATGGAGGATGAACTGATGCGCCGTTTTGGCTCTGACAACCTGAAGTCGATGATGGAACGTCTCGGCATGGACGACACGCAGCCGATCGAGAGCAAAATGGTTTCTCGTGCTGTTGAGTCAGCCCAGAAACGTGTTGAGGGCAACAACTTTGACGCGCGGAAAACCATTCTTTCTTATGATGATGTGCTCCGTGAACAGCGTGAGATCATTTACAAGCAGCGTTTTGAAGTAATTGAAGCCGATGACAATCTCCGTGATGTTGTTGAAGCGATGATCCGTGCTGCGATCTCCCGCAAAGTCCTTGCCCATACGCAGGAGGAAGATGCGGACAATTGGGAATATGACGCGATTGTGGAATATGCCCAAAACAGTCTCCTGGAGCCTGGAGATCTCTCAGCAGAGGAATTGAAAGGCAAGGAACCGGAAGAAATTATTGACTTGATTATGGAAAAAGTGGACAAGCGCTATGATGAGAAAGAAGAGCAGCTGACGCCGGAACAGATGCGTGAATTCGAGAAAGTGATCGTGCTCCGTTCCGT
>Ga0153921_1001499_pt1 | contig 10357 bp, 13 predicted proteins | sample TSNJ005MetaG_FD_104691 | JGI IMG/M metagenome (GOLD analysis project Ga0153921, IMG submission 104691) | Attine ant fungus gardens microbial communities from New Jersey, USA - TSNJ005 MetaG | ecosystem: Host-associated > Fungi > Mycelium > Unclassified | place: USA: New Jersey, Brendon T. Byrne... | reverse complement strand
TTTGCCGGAGATTCAATGGGACGGCCATGGACTGGAGACAATGTCGTAAGTAGCGGCAACCTTGTCTTCGATCTGCTCCATAATTTCTTCCTGGAAATCGGCGCCCGCACCCATAAAATGCGTGTCTATGAAATGACTGAACATGAAACCGCCCGTGAGATGATCGGCTATCTGCTCGTGCGCGGCGGCACGCATGTCCTTGCCTATGCCCGGGCATTGGAGATGGCAACTGGTGTTGACGTATCCAAAATGGTTCCGGTGCCTGATCTGTCCAACAGGAAGTTTGATCATGCCCGCAAATTTGAAGATCAAGGGCTCGGCAATATTTTATATACATGGAATGATGAAGGTGCGTATGCGGATATCCGTCGAATTTGGAAAGGAACGAATCCGGAAAGCGGCGAACAGCTCATCGTTAAAGATGGCGCACCAAAAGGCGCGCCCATCCAGGACTTTGAAGAACTTCCGGAAGAATTTGCTCCAGGCATTGACCGTGATGACTATGCACGCATCCTGAAAAGGCTGATGGAAAATATGTAATGGAAAAGAGCGGCCCTTCACTGAAGGCCGCTCTTTCATCCGTTCATTTATACTGATTAAAATGAACGGAGTATGTTTCAAATTCTTCATTCTCTTTGCCTTTAATAAATACTTTTAGCACAGCAGGCTGATTAAAATCAATGTCCGATACAGAAAAAGAGAGAACCTTATATTTACCTTCGATCTCATCATTGATCGTATCTTTCGGCATGATTTCATTCCCGTCTTGAACCAGCTTGCCACCAACCAGCAAGCCATTGACTCCCCTGAAATCCAGGCTAAAATCCAGGAAATCATCATTTAATCGTTCGCGTACTTCTTCAACGCTTATGACTTCATCTTCCTTAAAATATTCAAGCGCTGCATATCTGGCAGCCTGATGATACGGGGTTACGATCTCTGCAGTAAACGCGATCTCGCCATATGTACCGCTTTGATTCTGTCTGTCCAGCCGATAAGGCTTCTCATAGTCTTTTGCTTGTGTATGGACGCCCATCTGGATCGCCTGCTTGATCTCATTATCGCTGATCGCGTAGAAATAATTAGAGTGTGAGCTGGTAACTGGCTCTGCTTTCACCATCGGCTTTTCAGTTCGGTTGGTGTTTGATTCAGCATTTTTCACTTCGGGATTTGCGCTTGAGTTTTCCATCTTTTCTTTAGCTTTGGAACTCGACGCTGTTTTCTCTTTAAAATGATCATACGTATATGTCCAAATTGCGATATTTGAAATAAGCAATGTCAGAACCAAGGTCGTCCACATCATCCTCTTTATCATATTCCCGCTGCACCTCTTGTTCTGTTTGTCTGAATTCTTCCTAGGTATTTTACCTTATTATACCATATAGAAAAATAGTAAGCAGTTCCCTATTAAGAATTGCCTTTTATAACAGGATATTTGCTGAACTATGTCGAAATTTGCATTCAGGAAAACCTATAGAGAAAGAGTGAACCAAAGATGCTAATTGGCATAATTCTGTTTCTAACATTTAGCCTTTCTTTTCTGCTTTTATTTATTTTGGTCTATCATGGCAACAAAACCGAACCGGAAAACGAAAAACAAGGACTAATCGGCGTAATCTTCGTTGCTGCCCTGCTCGCTCTCCTTCCGACAGCTGTGATTGCCCTGTTCCTATTTATCCTGCTTGGTTCTGCCAATATTGTCAGTACCGTTTTCTCCTTACAGATTAGCGGAAAACAGCTGATCATCCTGGCAGTCAGTCTGCTCATCTATTTATTTACCGTTGACAGCATCATTGAGATGATACTGAAACAGCTCTTAAGCAAGCCTGTACAGCTGCACATCCTCATGTTGCTGGTGCGGATTTTTGCATTTCACTGGATCGGCCAGACCATCGGCATCCCACAGCAAAGCAGTTTTATCTTAGCTGCCGGTTTGGCATTTGTCATCTTCGCAGCAGAAACAGCGCTATCTTTTAAAGAAAGAAAAAAAGAATAGCCTGGAAAGATAGATCATCTCTCCAGGCTACCCCTTCATGTTATTTACCGTTCTTTACCCATTCCGCCACTGTAATGGTACGTTTGGCCTGATGTTTTACTGCTGCTTCCACATCTTCTATCATCTTGCCGCCCTGTCCGACGGTAACACTTGTACCGTATGGATTGCCGCCAGCTGCAAATAGAACTGGATCCGTATAGCCCGGTGGTACGATGATGGCACCCCAGTGCATCAATGATGTATAAAGCGACAGCAAGGTAGCTTCCTGTCCGCCATGGGGATTTTGCGCTGAAGTCATGGCGCTGACCACCTTATTGACAGTCTTGCCGCTTGCCCATAGGCCCCCCTGTCTGTCTATGAACTGTTTCATCTGTGAAGCCATTGCCCCAAAACGAGTCGGTGTGCTGAAGATGATGGCATCCGCCCATTCAATATCTTCAGAAGTCGCTTCCGAGATGTCTTCTGTCTTGTCTGTAAGTGCCTTCCAGGCCGGATTCTTTTCGATAGCTGACTCTGATGCAAGCTCATGGACTTTCAATACGCGCACTTCAGCTCCAGCCTCTTCTGCCGCTTCTTTAGCCCATTCGGCCATCTGATAGTTGGTTCCGCCCATGCTATAGTAAATAACTGCTAATTTAACGTTTGACATCGTTTCATTCTCCTTTTGAGTTGGTTTTCTAAACAAGTTTGACAAGATTCCCATGGTGTTTTTCTTCCCCCTGCTTATTCTCTATTCTTTCCCAAAGTTAATCTGATACCAGTTGGCCGCAGCGTCAACCTCTTCTGCTGTCAGCTGATGACCTCTGTTTTCCCAGTGAAGTTGGACATCTGCCCCGGCCTGGTCAAGGAGGCCATTCAATTCGGTTGTTTCGCTCACAGGACAAATTGGATCATTCGTGCCAGCTGTAATGAAGACCGGCGTGCTGTCGAGATGCGAAAGGTCCATATTTCTTCTCGGCACCATCGGATGATGTAGAATTGCCCCAGCCAGCGCCTTGTCATAATGGAAGAGCAGACTCGCCGCAATATTGGCGCCGTTGGAGTAGCCGATCGCCAGAATATGTTCACGGTCAAAATCATACTGGCGAGCCGCATCATCCAGGAATTCGTTCAGTTCCTTTGTCCGGGAGATCAAGTCTTCTTCATCAAATACGCCTTCAGCGAGCCTCCGGAAAAAACGGGGCATGCCATTCTCTAGCACATTTCCGCGCACACCCAAAACTGAGGCTTGCGGATCGATCTTTTCAGCGAGGGACAAGAGATCAAATTCATTTCCGCCCGTGCCATGCAACAGCAGCAATGTCGGTCTTGACGCATCAGAACCTTTTCTGAAAATATGTTTCATCCTGTTCCACTCCTTTTCCCTTATAATTTATTGGGGCCGTTCTATAGAAAAGCTTTCCCCGATTTTTGCATAATCCGAACCTGCCAGCCTGCTCACAGCGTTCAAACCGCGGGGATCGATCCTGCCTTTCTGGTAAATGGACTCATCGATATGGAAGCAGACAACCCGGCCTATAATCAAATCACAGCTTGGCTCACCGGCGCCCCCTAATTCAAGTGCTTGCTCCAGCACACATTCCATTCTGACCTTGGCTTCACGGACACCGGGAACCGCAATCTTCAGGCTCGGTTCCGGCTTCATGCCAGCTTGTTCTACTTCGCTCTCCTCCGGGGGCAGGTTCGCTGCCGTCTGATTGACCTGGTCAACATTCACTTCATCCACAATATGAACGACAAATTCCTTGCGTCCTGCTATGTTTCTTGCTGTGTCTTTCATTTGGCCGGCTGTCCGCTGCACAGCAACCGAGATCAAAGGAGGATCCGCTGAAACAATATTAAAGTAGCTGAACGGCGCTCCATTTAGAATCCCGGTTTCAGACAATGTTGTCACAAACGCCACCGGCCTTGGGATGATACTTCCTGTCAGCAGCTTATAATTATCACGTTCTGTCTGGCTATGCGGAAGTATGGAAACAAAAGACATGGCATATCCTCCTCCTTGATCAGTCAAGCGGCCGGATCTCTACCGGCAAAAGCCGTGCTTCAAGCTGTTCTCTGACCGGTTCAAACTGTTCTGGCAGCATCAGCTTTTCGCCCATCGTTTCCGGTGTTTCATCGTGCGCAAAACCCGGAGGATCCGTTGCGATTTCGAATAGAATCTCTCCATATTCCTTAAAATAAATGGCGTTGAAGTAGTTCCGATCCCGTACTTCGGTCACGCCGAAACCTTTCTCCATTAGGTGTGTTTGCCAATCCAGCTGGTCTGCATCGTCCTTTGCCCGCCATGCGATATGGTGGACGGTTCCGACCCCCATGCTTCCCCGGCCTGACGCTGTCATCTTAAGATCAATCACATTGCCAATGTCCGCCTCTGCTTTAAACCGCTGAAGATCGCCTTCCTGACCTATGAATTCGAGCCCCATGACATTTTTCAAGAGTGCCGCAGTCTGCTCAGGCTTGGCAGAAAGCAACGTGGCGCCGGCAAATCCTTTAATGGCCACTTCAGGTGTGACACTGCCGAATGACCATGTATTCAGCGCTCCTGCTTCCCGTTCAACCAATTCCAAATGAAGGCCATGCGGATCATCAAATGCTGCATAGATCTCTCCGAACTTCTCTCTCATTTCAAATGGTATATTGAACTGTTCCAGCCGTTCTTTCCAAAATGGCATAGCGCCTTTGGGAATCGCATAGGCGGTTACCCCGACCTGGCCATCCCCAATCTTGCCCTGATACGCATTCGCCCAAGGGAAGAATGTGATGATCGTGCCAGGATGTCCCCCTTCATTTCCAAAATACAGATGGTATGTGCCAGGATCATCGAAATTCACTGTTTTCTTGACAAGACGCAGACCAAGCACGCCTGCATAAAAATCAGCATTTTCCTGTGGGTGGCCGACAATGGCCGTTATGTGGTGAATGCCCGTTGTTTTCTTTTCCATGCCTTCCGCCTCCTCCAAGTCATCTGTATAGATACATGTTTCCCTATATCTGACCGGTTAATTATCTTTAATTTAAATATCTTCATTTCGAGATATAAGTTAAAAAAGAATGCCTTAAGATGGCACATTTAAAAATTAATACGAATTCGAGATATATTGCTAAAATTTTTTAATTGGCATGGTAGCCAAGTTTTTTCAACTGTTCAATGAGCTGTATTTTCTCATCAGCATTAAGTCCTGAACAAATTTCTCTGATGGCGGCACGGTGGCTTGGAAAAACCCCATCCATAAATGCTTTGCCCTTTTCAGTCAATGCGGCATAGGTGACGCGGCGGTCTTCCGCGCATGGCTTGCGTTTCAGATAATCTTTCTTTTCCAATTTGTCAACGACATACGTAATGCTGCTGCTCGCAATCAAAACCTTCTCGCCGATTTTCTGAATCGGCTGGTCCCCTTTGCTGTAAATCAATTCAAGCACTGCAAATTCTGTCGGATTCAAACCTGAACGTCGAATGTCTTCCTCCGCTCGCCTTTTTACTGATTGCCAAGCTCTGGACAGTACGACAAACAACTTTAGCGATATCTCTTCTTCGTGTTGTGTATCTTTATCTGTCATCTTTATCATTCCTCAATAATTATCTCGAATTCGAAATAATTATATGCCATGCTGAATGAACTTGTCAACCAATAAAGAAGAGCATCTTCGAGAAATGCTCTTCCGCCATCAGCTGCCGGCTATTTGCTGCAAACCGTAAACCGCTCCCGTTTATGCTTTGGATGTTCAATTTCGTCCAATACGGCAATTGCAAAATCAGCATAGCCGATATAGCTCTCGCCTTCTGCATTTACGAGAAGGCTGTCTTTCCCACTCTGATACGTTCCTGTTCTCTCGCCTTCCGGATCAAAAACGGCAGAAGGGCTGATAAATGTCCAGTCAAAATCAGAAGCCTCCTGCAATTCCTTAAGATTACGCGCCTGGCCTCTTGCGGTCGGCTTGAACAGATCCGGGAAATCCGGCGTGTCGATTACTTGAACCATTTGTTCCGGGTCGACGTACAGACTGCCGGCACCACCGACAACAATCAGCCTTGTTTCTGAGCCGTTTAACAGCTCAATTAACGCATGTCCGGCATCAACATGGGCTTGTTCTTCCCCCAATGGCGCTCCGAAAGCATTCACAACCACATCAAATTCTTGCAACGCCTCTTTTGTCAGGTCAAAGACACTCTTCTCAATCAGAGCAATGTCTGGATTGTTTAACTTGCTGGCATCGCGGACAATCGCTGTCGGCTGATGATTCCGGCCAATTGCCTCTTTTAAAATAAATGTACCTGCTTTTCCTGTTGCTCCGATAATCGCGATCTTCATAGGGACACTCCATTCTTTTATTTTTGCTTATACAGTTAAATGAATCTCATTGCCTGAAGGATCATGTGTTATCAGGACAGCCCCGGAATATTCCACCACGGCTTGGAGCTGTTCCAGCCTGTTCACTGTTTTCTGCAGCGCAGTTTCATCTGGATAAATTAATGTAAAATATTTCAACCCTGTACTGTTGGAAGACGGCTGTGGTGCGCCGATGCCATTCCATGTATTCAGGCCAATATGATGGTGGTAGCGGTTGGACCCCATGAAAAGGGCCTGCGAACCAAAACGACTGACCACTTCAAAGCCGAGCCCTTTTGCATAGAAAGCCTCAGTTTGCACCAATTCAGACACATGCAAGTGAATATGTCCCATTACCGTCCCTTTGGGCAGTCCGGTCCAGGCATCTTGCGTCCCTGTGGACAAAAGGTCAGGGAAATCAAGCGGATCTACTGTCATGGCTACCTGATCTCCCTGCCATGTCCAAGCTGCAGGATCCCGGTCCACATATATTTCAATGCCATTGCCGTCAGGATCCGATAAATATAGCGCTTCGCTGACCAGATGATCTGAAGAGGCAAATTGTGTGCCTGTTTCGATCCAGTGCAAGACAAGATCCGCCAAGTCGGAACGCTTCGGCAGCAGCAGGGCAAAATGATATAACCCCGTTGTTTTTCTCGAATTTCTTTCCGCGTTTTCTGGCTGTACCAGTGTAAGAATGCCTGTCTTGCCATCAGCAGTCAATGTTGCCGATTCAGAAGTCTGTTTCAATATGCTAAAGCCGATTATATCTTGATAAAATTGCAAAGACCGCTCTAAATGCTCTACTTTGACCGTGACCTGGCCTACATAGACTGCCGGCTTGCTGTGAAATACCATTCGACTGCCTCCTTATCTCAATTCCCTTAGTAAATCTTGTTACTTTATGAAACTAAGTATATTTATGTTTTTAGTTTTCGTCAAGTTACTTTATAACAAATAAATCATTCACGTGATATAATGAAACAAAGAGGTGAAACGATGAAACCATCCATTTGTCCGAAATTCGAAAAAGCATTGTCCATTCTCAGCCAGAGATGGACGTCCCTCCTGATTTATCAGCTCCTGTCCGGTCCACAGCGGTTCAGCACCATTCAATCTGCCATCGGCATCAGCGGAAAGGTACTGTCTGAACGGCTGAAAGACTTGGAACAGAACGGCTTTGTTGCACGCGATGTTATCCCTGAGACACCTGTGATCATTGAGTATTCACTGACTGAAAAGGGCGCCTCTTTAGAGCCTGTCCTAAAAGATATCGAAATATGGGCTCAGGACTGGATTCATCTGAATGCCAATGAAGATTGAGCTTGTAATAGGCTTAGCAGAGAAAATTACTTGCGTACACATTAAATAAGCAAAGAGATCCGGGCACAGTTAGCTCAGACCTCTTTGCTTTATTCTATTTCCAGGCTTCAGCTAAGAGCCGAATGCCCTCCCTGATTTCCGCTTCACTCAATCCTCCAAAGCCTAGGAGGATTTCAGCGGACTGACAATTTTGTTCATCGTCATCGTAAACAGATATCGGATACACTTTAATGTCTTTCTCAGCAGCTGCTGCAATCAATTTTTCTTCTGATAAGCCGTTTTTTACGTTCAAGACAATATGCAGACCGGATTTTTCGCCAATGATTTCTACCTGATCTTTCAAATGTAAGTGCAAGGCGTCCATCAGTACCGCATGTTTCCTTCTGTACAAGGTTCGCATCTTATTCAAATGCCGCTGCCAGTGGCCTTCATCAATAAACCGGAACAGCGCATCCTGATGCAGCCGGGATGCAGACTGTTTATAAATATACAGCTCTTCCTGATACTTCCGGATAAAATCCGGCGGCATCACAAAATAGCTTAACCGGATCGAAGGAATCATGGATTTCGAAAATGTCCCCAAATAGAAAACACGCCCGCTTCCATCCAGTCCCTGAAGCGCCGGGATCGGCCTGCCTTTGTAGCGATATTCCCCGTCATAGTCATCCTCTATAATAAAGCTGTCCGTTTCCTGTGCCCACTTCAACAGCTCCATCCTGCGGGACACTGGCATCACCATGCCTCGTGGAAACTGATGGGACGGGGTCACATAGACAGTGCGTGCTTCTGTCATATGCAGATGTGAAACCGAGATGCCAGCCTGATCCAAGGGCACGGGGATCATACGGATGCCATGATGCTTAAGAACCGTTCGCGTCCGGTGAAAACCTGGATTTTCAACTGCAAAACCATGTTCTTTCCCGATCAGCAGACAGAGCAGGTTCATCAGCACTTGGGTTCCGGCTCCAATCACAATCTGATCCGGTTCGCATTTTACACCGCGAGATTCATACAAATAGCCCGCAATTGCCCTTCTCAGATGGAACTCACCCTGCGGATTCCCTGTTTGCAGCAGACTTTGCTGCTCTTCATGCAAAGCCTCTGCCGAGAGCTTTTTCCAAATTGCATATGGAAAATGGGCTGTATCCACATGACCGGAATTGAAATCAACCCGGTACGTCCGCTCTCTGATTGGCTTCGAAATAGGCCGCTGCTTCTGCGTTTTCAGTTGCTGCAAATGGTCTTCAGCGAGTTTTACATAGAGCCCTTTACGCTCCACACTCTCAACATACCCTTCAGCGTGGAGCTGATCATATGCAGACTGGACCGTATTTAAACTCAAACCCAAATGTACGGACAGTGCTCTTTTGGCAGGAAGCTTCTCATTTGCTTTCAAATTTCCGTCTGTGATTTCTTTTTTAAAGTGATCAGCAAGCTGGATATACAGCGGTGTTTTTTTACTTGGATCGAGAAAAGGCATGATTTCCTTCATGTTGGCTGCTCCTCTGGTACCTTCTATTAATCAAATTCTGGTTCTTTTGATTATACCAATATTTTCTATAATAATGGCTATACCGTAAAGGAGCTGAAATGATGCATACATGGATTAAAGAACTGAAAACCGAAGAAGCCTGGCGTTCGGCCTTTCCCGTCATGAAACAGCTGCGCACCCATCTGGATGAACAGACATTTGTGGATCTGGTGCGAGATGCTTCTGATCAAAATGACTACAGATTGTTTGCCCTGTTTGCAGATGGGAAGCCGGCAGCTGTATGCGGCTTCCTGCCAATGATCACCCTGTACAATGGCAAGTCAATCTGGGTGTGCGATCTTGTAACAGATGCCAATTGCCGTTCAAAAGGATACGGACACGAATTGCTCGCCTATGTGGAAAATTGGGCGGAAGATCACGCATACAGCACCGTTTCCCTCTCTTCCGGCCTGCAGCGGACAGACGCCCATCGTTTTTATTCAGATAAAATGGACTATGACAGAACAAGCTATGTCTTTTTAAAGAAATTGACCTGATTAACAAACAGAACCAGGAGAGCTGAATCTGCTTTCCTGGTTCTATTCATTATTCGTTTAGAGATCGTGTCATGACATTTTGCATATGAAAGGCAATGCCTTCTTTCATTTTGAAAATCTGATGATTAGGGAAAGAATAGACAGATACATATACTTGGAGGTACATTTCATGTCTCACGACCACAGCCACCAGCACACACATGGCTCAAATAAAAAAGCACTGGCAATCAGCATAACTATCATTACTGTTTATATGGTTGTTGAAGCGACCGGCGGATTTCTGACCAACAGCCTCGCGCTTATTTCAGATGCCGGACATATGCTGAGCGATGCTGTTTCTCTCGGCATTGGCTTGCTCGCTTTTACATTGGGCGAGAAAACAGCTAATTTTTCCAAAACGTATGGCTACAAGCGATTGGAAATTCTGGCGGCTGTTTTCAATGGCGGCACCTTGCTCTTTATTTCGATCTATATTTTCTTTGAAGCGTATCGCCGTTTCTCTGAACCGCCAGAAGTGGCTTCCACCGGTATGTTGATTATTGCCATCATCGGTCTGCTCGTCAATATTCTCGTTGCCTGGATTTTAATGCGCGGCAATAAAGAAGACAATCTTAATTTGAAGGCAGCGTTTATTCATGTCATTGGCGATCTCCTCGGCTCAGTCGGCGCAGTGGCAGCT
>Ga0153921_1001498_pt1 | contig 10360 bp, 8 predicted proteins | sample TSNJ005MetaG_FD_104691 | JGI IMG/M metagenome (GOLD analysis project Ga0153921, IMG submission 104691) | Attine ant fungus gardens microbial communities from New Jersey, USA - TSNJ005 MetaG | ecosystem: Host-associated > Fungi > Mycelium > Unclassified | place: USA: New Jersey, Brendon T. Byrne... | reverse complement strand
TGAAAGACTTTCGGCTGATTGATGGGTTTAGGCTCAAGCGGCGCGGCATTCAGCCTGTAAAAGTCGCCGCGGTAATCGGCAGCTTCTTTTGTCCATAATTCTTTAAGCACATCAATGAATTCTTCAGAGCGCCGGTAACGCTCATCATGATCAAGCCATGCCTCGCCGTAACCATTGAATTCGCCTTTAAACCAGCCACTGACGATATTGACAGAAGCTCTGCCCTTGCTGATATGGTCGATTGTGGCAATCAGCTTGGCAATTACGCCAGGATGCCACAGCCCCGGAAGTACAGCTGTAATGATATTGATTTTTTCCGTTGTGGCTGCCAGTGCTGAAGCCAGTGAAGCGGCTTCCAGCTGATATTTCGCTCCATAGCTTGCAAAGAAGCGTGTTTGCAACAGTACATAGTCAAAGCCAGCTTGCTCAGCAATCTGTGCATAACGTTTATTGTCTTCAAACGACCAGCCTGTCTGCTGCGGCAAGTCTGAAATGACCAAACCTCCGCTTACATTTGGAGCCCAATAGGCAAACTGCAATGTCAATGAAATCCCTCCTGATTTCGTTAATTAATATTAAACACATAAAAATACTATGTTTTATCCTGTAAAAAATAAGGAATCCCTTGAAAATGCCGATTCCTTTTGCTACACAATTCTTCAGTTGATGATTTCTGCTGATTGGCCTGCTATATAAGCAGACAATGTTTCAGCAAGTCCGCCTTTGCCAAATCTCAGCCGTTCACTGCCGGCATCTTTGGCGCGCAAATACGAGAGAAAGCAAATGATAAACAGACGGCGTCCGAAAAGATCCTCATGGCCGTTTTCATAAAGCTGCAAGTCGAGCGTATTGTAGACCCCGCGGTTGATGCCGTATGTTTTGTCACACCATTTGTAGAAATGCAGATCTGGCAGATTGATGACAGGTTCATAAGCCGCTAGCAATTCTTCATGGCGCTGTTCTGATTCCAGCAAGACTGGCATGCTCATCTTCCTTTCTGTTTTATTACGTTTTGGACAAAAAAGGCTCTTCTGCACATCAACAGCATGTGCAGAAGAGCCTTTAGTCGTCTAATCGGCTATTCGTAAATTTAATTCCAATAAATCTGGTATGCTTAGTATATTATAATATAAAATTCTGTCAACTTATTTTCAAAAAATTGTTTCGACATGTTTCCACCGTTCTTATACATGGTCACTGCCAAAGAAATTCTTAAATGCCTGCAAATTCGTTTCCCGGTTCATCGCGGCAATGGACGTCGTAAGCGGTATCCCTTTTGGACATACCTGGACACAGTTCTGTGAATTGCCGCAGCCGGAAATGCCGCCCGCTTCCATGAGGGCATCCAGCCGTTCTGCTTTGTTCATCGCCCCGGTTGGGTGGGCATTAAACAGGCGAACTTGGGAAATCGCAGCCGGTCCAATAAAATCTGTTTGTGTATTTACATTGGGACAGGCTTCAAGGCAGACACCGCAGGTCATGCATTTGGACAATTCATACGCCCATTCGCGTTTCCGCTCCGGCATTTTTGGTCCTGGACCAAGATCATGTGTCCCGTCAATTGGGATCCAGCCTTTTACTTTCTTCAGTGCATCAAACATGCGGATCCGGTCAATGACAAGGTCGCGGACAACCGGAAAGGTGCGCATGGGTGCTAGCCGGATCGGTTGTTCCAGTTGATCAATAAGCGCTGAACAGGATTGTTTGGCTTTACCGTTAATGATCATCGAACAAGCGCCGCAAACTTCCTCAAGACAATTCATATCCCATTGAACCGGTGCTATTCGCTCCCCTTTTGCATTTACCGGGTTTTTGCGTATTTCCATCAGGGCAGAAATCACATTCATATTTTTACGGTATGGCACATGAAATGTCTCAACATACGATTCCGTATCAGGGCCGTCCTGCCTTGTAATGATGAACGTCACAGTCTGCTGCTGTCCAGCCATTACGAACCGCTCCTTTCCGGTTTCTTCGAGTAGTCACGAATCCGCGGACGGATCAGCGAAACATCGACATCCTCGTAAGAAAATAAAGGCTTCTCCTGTCCACGGTCGAATTCCGCAATGGTTGTTTTCAGCCAGTTTTCATCATCGCGCTCAGGGTATTCCGGCTTATAGTGGGCCCCGCGGCTTTCATTGCGGTTGTATGCACCAAGTGTAATCACTCTGGCAAGATGCATCATGTTTTTCAGCTGCCTTGTAAACATAACGGCCTGATTGCTCCACCTTGAGGTGTCCTCAATATTAATCCGCTGCCATCTTTCCAAAAGCTCCTGAATCTTCGCATCGGTCTTCAGCAGCTTCTCATTCTCCCTTACAACCGTTACATTGTTCGTCATCCATTCACCAAGCTCCTGATGCAGCTTATAGGCATTTTCACTGCCGTTCATCTGCAGAAGCTTCTCAAACGCCTCTTCCTCTTCTTTTACACGCCGGTCAAATAATGCTTGCGGCAAATCTTCCGCATGCGTCTTGAGCCCGTCCATGTACGCCACTGCTTTTGGTCCGGCGACCATTCCGCCGTATATGGCCGACAAGAGCGAATTTGCCCCAAGGCGATTGGCACCGTGCTGCGTATAATCGCATTCACCACAGGCAAACACGCCGGGGATGTTCGTCATCTGGTCATAATCGACCCAGATCCCGCCCATCGAATAATGGACAGCAGGGAATATTTTCATCGGCACCCGATGCGGATCATCCCCGACAAACTTTTCATAGATTTCGATAATGCCGCCGAGTTTGACATCCAGTTCACGCGCATTTTTATGTGACAAATCGAGGTACACCATGTTCTCGCCATTGATGCCAAGCTTCTGGTTCACACATACATCAAAGATTTCCCGAGTTGCAATGTCCCGCGGAACGAGATTGCCATAAGCCGGGTATTTCTCTTCAAGGAAGTACCAGGGCTTGCCGTCTTTGTATGTCCAGATTCGCCCGCCTTCTCCGCGTGCCGATTCACTCATCAGTCTCAGCTTGTCATCACCGGGTATGGCCGTCGGATGAATCTGGATGAACTCGCCATTGGCATATTTGGCTCCCTGCTGATATATAATGCTCGCCGCTGAACCGGTATTGATGATGGAGTTCGTTGACTTGCCGAAGATGATGCCGGGACCGCCCGTTGCGATGATTACAGCATCAGCAGGGAAAGCCTGAATTTCATGTGTTTTGATGTGCTGGGCGACAATGCCGCGCCCTGCGCGGTCTTCATCCAAAACAAGACTGATGAATTCCCATGCTTCATACTTCTCCACGAGCCCTTCTGTTTCATAACGGCGCACCTGCTCATCCAGCGCATAGAGCAGCTGCTGTCCAGTTGTCGCCCCCGCATAGGCAGTCCGGTGATACGATGTGCCGCCAAAACGGCGGAAGTCAAGCAAGCCTTCTGATGTTCTGTTAAACATCACGCCCATCCTGTCGAGCAGATGGATAATCCCGGGTGCCGCTTCACACATGGCTTTAACCGGCGGCTGGTTGGCCAGGAAGTCCCCGCCGTAAATCGTATCGTCAAAATGGATATAGGCAGAGTCCCCTTCTCCTTTCGTGTTAACTGCACCGTTGATGCCGCCCTGAGCACAGACAGAGTGTGACCGTTTAACCGGAACAATAGAGAAAAGCTCAACTTTCACACCCTGTTCACACGCCTTGATGGCAGCCATCAGGCCGGCAAGACCACCGCCGATAATGGCTATTTTTTGTTTTCTTTTCATGCTTTCTCCCCCTCTTGCTAAATGCCGTATGAGAAACGGACGAGCGCCCTGATTCCGACATAGGCAACACCGGCAAACAAGGCAAGCGTCACGTATGTCGCTGCTTTCTGTGAACGGGCGGACTGGGTAATGCCCCACGTCACCAGAAAACTCCACAGTCCGTTTGAAAAATGGAACGAGATGGCGAGGATGCTGATCGCATAGAGCCAAAAGGCAACAGGACTTGCCAGAATGCCTGCCATGAATCCGTAGTTAAGCTCTGCATTGCCAAGCCCGATCTGAATTCTTGTCTGCCATACATGCCAGGCAATGAAAGCAAAGGCAATCAGCCCGGTCAGCCGCTGCAAGTCAAACATCCAGTTACGAAAATAACCGTAGCGGGCGAGACTGTTTTTTGAAGTAAAAGCTATGTATGTGCCAAGAATGGCATGGTAAAGCAGCGGCAAATAAATGAGCACAATTTCCAAAACGATGAGCAGCGGCAGATTCTCCATAAATGCAACCGCGCCATTGAAACGTTCCTCTCCATAAACCGCAAAGTAATTGATCAGCAAGTGCTGGATCAGAAAAACACCGATCGGTATGATGCCCAGAAGTGAATGAAGCCTTCGATATGCGAATGTCCGTTGTGCCACGCGAATCCCCCCTATCCGAACAGTATATGCCCATGCTTTTTCGTTGTGCTGTTATGCAAGCGTTTTCATAAAGACTATTCCCTTTCTTGTTTTTCTGCCAAACCTTTTGCGAAAATCCTGTTTTTCTGTGGCGAAAATGGGAATTAAGTAGAATCATAGCCGGTTTTGCCAGTTGGACACTTGCGAAAACGATCGTTTCCCTACATAATAAAAATACTGCGATCGGCGGGCAGCATCTTCATCTCGACCTTTCGCGTTTACATACATAGAGAATGGCTTTTCCTGGAGAAAGGATTGATCGATGTGAAAAGAACAGAACAGGAAATGAAGTTCCCGCCAAGCCTGCTGGAAGACTTGAAAACGACCGGGGCAGGATATGACGTACTGCGCTATATCGGCCTGCCGGAACTGTTTGGCATGGAATCTGATACATTACTATATTTTATGGGCCGCAAGCTTGCGCGCCATTTTGATTTCAATGAGCTTGACGACATATACAAAACGTTTGAACAGCTCGGATGGGGCAAGCTTGAGCTGATTAAAGAAAAGCGGAAAGAACTTGTCTTTTCACTTATGGCAGATTCAGTCGTACGCAAAATACAGGCTCCGCTGCCGGTTGATTTCCGTCTGGAAGCCGGTTTCCTCGCTGAATCGGTACACATGGCATTTGACACATCCACAGAGTGCTCGGAAGAAATCAATCCAAAAATCCACCAAGTCCTGTTTACGGTCTACTATACTTCCTAAAATCAGGCAAGAAAAATAGGAACAGTTCCTTTTGTAAGGGAACTGTTCCTATTTTTCTTCCTCTTTTTCCTGGTTTAAATGGGTCAAAATCTGTTCAGCTATGTTCAACGGGATACCGAGCTTGGCAATCTGGGCAGCTTCGGCCTGCCTGATTTCCGTAATGTTCTTAAAATGGGTAAGCAGCAGCTTGCGTCTTTTTTCACCGACACCGGGAATGGTGTCCAGTTCAGAGCGGACCATGCTTTTGCCCCGCAGCTGGCGGTGGAATGTAATCGCAAATCGGTGCACCTCATCCTGAATGCGCTGAACAAGATAGAACACTTGCGATTGGCGCTCAAGCGGCACAATCTGCGGGGATTCACCATACATCAGCTCACCGGTTTTATGCTTATCGTCTTTTACAAGGCCTGCAAGCGGGATATCAAGCCCCAGTTCATTCTCCAAGACATCAAGAGCTACACTCATCTGTCCTTTGCCCCCGTCGACAACAATCAGGTCCGGCAGCGGCCCATCTTCCTTCAATATCCTCGAATAGCGGCGGCGGATGACTTCACGCATCGTTTCATAATCATCCGGTCCTTTTACATTGCGGATCTTATACTTGCGGTACTCTTTCTTATCCGGCTTCCCGTCAATAAAGACAATCATGGCAGATACCGGATCAGTACCCTGGATGTTCGAGTTGTCAAATGCTTCTATCCGGTGCGGCGTGGCAATATTCAGGATATCACCGAGCTGCTCTACAGCCTGGATCGTCCGTTCTTCATTGCGTTCAATGAGTGAGAACTTTTCATTCAGCGCAATTTCCGCATTTTTCATCGCCAGCTCGACCAGCTCTTTCTTCCGGCCGCGGTAAGGCGAATGCACATCCACCTTTAAAAGCTCCTTCAGCATATCTGTGTTCGTGCCGATCGGGACCAGTACAGACTTCGGAAGCGGATGGTTCTGGTGCAGGTAAAAGCGGCCGATAAAGGTCAAAAATGTCTCGTCCGGGTTGTCGAAAAATGGAATGATCGAGACATCCCGTTCGATCAGCTTCCCTTGCCGAATAAAGAACACCTGGACGCACATCCACCCTTTGTCGTAACTGTACCCGAAGACGTCACGGTCTGCCTGGTCATTCAATGTCATCTTCTGCTGTTCCATGACCACTTCAATATGCTGAATCTGGTCGCGAAGCTCCTTCGCCCGCTCGAAGTTCAGGTCTTCGGCAGCTGCCTCCATCTTCTGCTTCAGGCTGATCTTAATGTTCTTGTAGCCGCCCTGAAGAAATAAACTCATTTCCTGGACAATCTTGCGGTATTCTTCGACTGACGGCGGATTCTCGCTGCAGGCATAGCACTGGTGCATGTGGTAATACAGACAGTACCTGCCCGGCGGGTTGTTGCATTTCTTTAGCGGATAAAGCCGGTCAAGCAGCTTTTTTGTCTCTCTGGCAGCATAGACGTTTGGATACGGACCAAAATAACGGCCTTTGTCCTTTTTCACTTTTCTCGTAATCAGCAGGCGCGGATGGCGCTCATTTGTAATTTTTAAGTAAGGATAGGTTTTGTCATCCTTCAGCATGATGTTGTATTTCGGATCGTATTTCTTGATCAGGTTCATCTCTAGAATCAATGCTTCGGTTTCAGATGACGTTACAATATATTCAAAGTCGACAATCTCTTGCACGAGCCGCTGTGTTTTTTGGTCATGGGCGCCTGTAAAGTAAGACCGCACCCGGTTCTTCAGCATTTTTGACTTGCCGACATAGATAATGGTGCCTTGCCTGTCCTTCATCAGGTAGCAGCCCGGCTGGGCAGGGAGGACTGCCAGCTTTTCTTTAATCAGGGCATTCATTCAGTTCAGTCCTTTTAAGATGTTTGTGTAGCAAGAAATCCCCTGCCGCTCAAGCGGCAAGGGATTCCGGACATTCAGCAGAAACCTGCATTATGCGTGTTTATTGATCAGTTCAACAAGTGCTTCTTTCGGCTGGAAACCAACAACCTGATCAACGACGTTTCCGTCTTTGAAAAGAAGAAGTGTCGGGATGCTCATTACACCGAATTTGCTTGCTGTTTCCTGGTTTTCGTCCACATCAAGTTTGACGATCGTGACTTTGTCAGAAGCTTCTCCATCGACTTCTTCAAGAACTGGTGCAATCATTTTGCACGGTCCGCACCAAGGTGCCCAAAAATCAGCCAATACGAGGCCTGTTGATGTTTTTTCTGCAAAGTTCTGATCTGTTACATGTTCAATTGCCATGTTGTTTCCTCCTTTTACATAAGCTATCAGTAGCTTCTTGCTATTTGTTGAGTATAGCACGGTTGTCATGCACTTGCGAATAGTTTGCTTATGCGTGTGCTGCCCTAATACTTTACCCTTTGCGCATGAATTCAACCATCATTGCCGGGACAATTGGCAAGCCCTGAATACAGCATGCTGTGCAGTTCAGGAGCCTGCTGGGCAAGCGGTTCCGCACCGCCGTCAAGCACCCAGCTCGTCACAGCCTGATCAACAGTGCCGAAGATCATTTGCCTGGCCAGCTTGACGTTCAGCCCGCTGCGGAATTCACCGCTCTTCATCCCTGAGGACACCAGTTCTTCGATCAGCTCCAGATAAGGTTCCAGTACGGCACTGAGTTTCGGCTGCAGGCTTGCCTGGGACTGGCGCAACTCCAGCTGAGTGACGACTGCAAGCTTCGGCCTTGCCGACAAATGCTCAAGATGCAAGTGGACAAGTCTTGCCAGCTTCTCTTTCGCTGTCTGACAGGCTGCAATCCCGCTTTCAATACCGCTGATGAATTCGCCCATTGACTCAGCGAACATCTTGATGAGCAGGTCTTCTTTGTTTTTAAAGTATAAGTAAATGGTACCGTCCGCAACTCCTGCTTCCTTGGCTATCTTGGCTATCTGTGAGCCATGATAGCCATTTTCGGCAATGACAGCAATCGCTGCTTCAAGGATTTGCCGGTACTTGACTTTTTGTTTTTTCACAGTGCGCACGCTCCTGCGAATGTTTTTTTCTCTCTGTTCATATGAACATCCAGACGATGCCGTTCACGAAAAACACTGCGGTAACACCCATGCAGATTTTTGCCATTGTTTCAAAAACCATCGCAGCTGACATCCTTCCCTTTACAGTCCGGTCAGTCTTACTTCAGTTCAAGAACCGTTACACCACTGCCGCCTTCACCTTGGGCGCCAGCTCTGGCACCAGCTATATTCGGATGGCCTTTCACATAATTTTGAACGCCGGTACGCAATGCGCCTGTGCCTTTTCCATGAATAATCGTTACCCTTGGGAAACCTGCCAAAACAGCCTCATCAATATACTTCTCCACTCTGGCCATGGCATCCTCATACCGTTCGCCGCGCAAGTCCAGCTCAGGCTTTACATAGTCTGATGTGCCTTTTGTCCGTGTGATCGGAATTTCGGCTTCCTGTTTCTGCTTATGCAGAAACTCGAGGTCTTTGCGCTTCACTTTGACCTTCATCATGCCCACCTGGACCATGTATTCCTTCTTGTTTACCTTTTCTGCAACAACGCCTTTCTGATTCAGGGTGAGCAGGCGAACCTCATCACCCGGCTCCAGTTCATCCGTCTGGCTTGAAACCTTCTGCGGCTTAGCCGCTGTTTTTTTGCGGAGCTGCGGCTGTGCTTCTTCAAGCATCTTTTTCGCTTCAATCCACTCATGCTCTTTAAGCACCGCATTCGATCTCATTTTTTTGATTTCGTCGACGATCAGTTCAGCTTCTTCTCTTGCATTTGCAAGCGCCTTGGCTGCTTTTTCTTCAGCCTGTTCATAAAGCTGGTCACGCTGCTTCTCATACTTGCGCCATTCCGCCTGCAAATCTCTTTTCAGCTCTTCACTGTAAAGGAGGATCTCATGGGCTTCTTCATAGTCTTTTTCTGCCTGCCTGCGTGCATCCTCAAGGGACGCAATCATATTTTCAACGCCTTCAGATTCTACGCCGATCAATTGTTTCGCCTTGTCGATGATAAAGTTGTCCAGGCCAAGCCTGCGGGAAATTTCAAAGGCATTGCTTCGTCCCGGCACGCCGATCAGCAGCCGGTATGTAGGCTTCAGTGTTTCAACATTGAACTCTACGGACGCATTGATGACGTTCGGCCGATTGAAGCCGTATGCTTTCAGTTCCGGATAATGGGTTGTGGCGACAACACGGGCTCCGTTTTCGATAACCCGATCAAGAATGGACATGGCCAGTGCTGCGCCTTCCTGCGGATCTGTTCCGGCACCAAGTTCATCAAAGAGAATGAGCGATTGATCGTCAAAATACTCAAGGATGCTGACAATGTTCGTCATATGAGAAGAGAATGTACTCAGGTTCTGCTCAATTGACTGTTCATCGCCAATGTCTGCAAACACTTCTTTAAAGACAGCGAGTTCCAGACCGTCCTGGGCTGGTACGAAAAGCCCTGACTGAGCCATCAGGACAGAAAGGCCGATCAGCTTCAGCGTGACCGTCTTCCCTCCTGTATTGGGCCCGGTAATGACGATGGCTGTAAAATCTTTGCCAAGTTCAATATCATTGGGCACCACATGTTCAGGGGCGATCAGCGGATGTCTCGCCTGTTTCATGCTGATATAACCGTTGTTGTTCATTTTTGGCTTCGATGCATTCATCTCGGCACCGAGTTTTGCCCTGGCGGCGATAAAGTCGATCTTGGCAAGCACCTTCACATTCTCTTCAAGATAGCCGGAGTGCTCAGCAATCTGATTCGTCAGTTCCCTTAAAATCCGGTCCACTTCATTTTTCTCCCGGGCAAACGCTTCCTGCAGATCATTGTTCAGCTCCACAACGGCTCTCGGCTCCATAAACAGTGTCTGGCCGGAGGAGGACTGGTCATGGACAATGCCGCCGACTGCTGTCCGGTATTCACTCTTAACTGGCAGCACATAGCGTTCATTACGGATCGTGATGATCGCATCGCTCAGCATATTGCTCTTCGTTCTCAGGAAATTGTCGAGTCGCTCCCTGATTCTGTTTTCATATGTCCGGATCGAGCTGCGAATAGAACGCAGCTTGTCTGATGCGCTGTCCATGACATGGCCGTGATCGTCAATGCAGCTGTTGATCACAAGTTCAAGTTCACGCAGCGGCATGATCCGCTCCGCAAGTTCAGGGAGGATTTCCAGCTGTTCATCAAGTCCTTCAATGAATGTCTTGACATGGCGGCCGCCGCGCACAGTATCGGCTACATCCAGACACTCAGACGCGCTCAGAACACTGCCGATCAGACTGCGCTTCAATGATTC